>Ga0187827_10007629_pt1 | contig 11951 bp, 10 predicted proteins | sample ETNtaG_39_FD_167969 | JGI IMG/M metagenome (GOLD analysis project Ga0187827, IMG submission 167969) | Marine microbial and viral communities from oxygen minimum zone, Eastern Pacific Ocean - ETNP2014_SV_150_PacBio MetaG (Illumina Assembly) | ecosystem: Environmental > Aquatic > Marine > Hypoxic... | reverse complement strand
GTTTTATTAATTGTTGATGAATTTTTATTCCTTTGATTGCCTTGTAACCAAAATACGAATTTATTTTTTCTACGATTTTATTATGAAAATGTTGAAATTCAACAGCAGCAGAAGGGGTAACATTTACATGGAGATATTTTTCGTAAATAGCCTCACCTTTTTCATCAGTTGATTGAGGTATGGAGCTAATTTTTCGAGGTTCTGAATGTTGGACAAAGAATGAACCGACAATTTCTGCCCATTTAGCATGTATAATGTAGTCCAGTTTTCCAAATTTGTACAAAAATTTCTGGTTAATCCCGCGCAGTGAATCGCTAATTTTCGCAGGTTTAAATTTTCGGTTACTTTTTTGGTGAGTATTTGTCATTAAACTGTCAATATTATATTATCAAATTATGATAGCAATAAATAATGCCTAAATTTACAAGCAAAGAATTAACAATTCAATCTAAACTTCTAGGTTGGTATAAAAAGAATAAAAGGATACTTCCATGGCGTAAATTAGATAAAAAAAAATTACCCAACTCTTATTATGTTTTGGTGAGTGAATTTATGCTGCAACAAACAACAGTAAATACCGTTATATCAAAATTTAAGGATTTTATAAAAAAATGGCCTAATTTAAAAAAATTAAGTATGATTAATGAAAACCAAATTTTACAATTTTGGTCTGGATTAGGATATTATGTAAGGGCAAAAAATTTATTAAATTCAGCGAAAATTATTTCACTGAAATTTAACAATATTGTTCCTGACAATTACAATGATCTGATTGATTTACCAGGAGTAGGGGATTACACGGCAAAAGCTGTTTTGGGAATTGGATATAATAAATCTGTCATGCCTGCGGATGCAAACATCAAGCGCATACTTACAAGACTATATGGATTAGATCAGCCAATTAATTTAATTAATAAAAAAATTACATTTTTGTCTAAATTTTATGCATCTAAAAAACAATCTAGTAATTTAATCCAGGCTTTTATGGATTATGGATCAATAATTTGCGTACCTAGGAATCCAAGGTGTGGCAATTGTATTATTGCAAGAGAATGCATTGCAAATCAAAAAAAAATAACAAACATTATCCCAAAAAAAATTAAATCTAAAAAAACAAGAATGAAAAAATACACTAGGGCGTATATTATTATTAGTGGCTCAGAAGAAATTCTTGTTCGAAGACGTGCTTCCAAAGGAATGCTACCATCAATGTTAGAAGTACCTAATGACAAATGGGTTGCTGAAAAAAAATTATTAGCAAGAGATAGTTCTATTAGCTTATTTCAAAAAAAATTTACTAAGTGCAAACCTATTATATATTCCTTTAGTCACTTTGATCTTGCGATAGATATTTATTTTACAAAAGAGCGTAAAAGAAAGATAAAAAATCATAATTGGATCTCATTAAAGAATATTGCTGAAATTGGAATGCCAACTATAATGAAAAAAATTGTAGAGGTAGCAAAATTTAATTAAGACCCAGTTTCTTGTCTCTGTAACAACCTCTAATTTCATCAAGGAGCGTATTAATTTTTTTATCTTTAATATGCCAAAAATCCCACCCATTACAGCTTGGCAGGCCTTGCACCTTTGCACCCACTTGGTGAATTGAGCCTGACAGATTATTAATTTTTACACTTCCATCAATTTTTACTATAGCTTCATAGCGTCCTTTGGAATCAGTGAGAACTGCTCCTGGAGGAATCACTCCCTGTTCAACTAATTCACCAAATGGAACTTTAGGCAATTCTTTTCTACTTTTAGTTAGATTTACTACATCATCTTTTAGATTTTTTGTTGTGGCTAATCGTTTTTTAGCTAAGGCAATATATTCAGGGTCTTGTTCTATACCAATAAAACTTCTTTGTAATTTTTTTGCTACTACGGCTGTTGTTCCTGAACCTAAAAAAGGATCAAGTATAAGATCATTTTTATTAGTTGATGCGAGAATTATTCTGTAAAGCAAAGCTTCTGGTTTTTGCGTGGGATGGGATCGTTGATTATTATCTTTTCTTAATCGTTCTTTGCCACCACAAATAGAAATATACCAATCACTACGCATTTGCTTTCCTTCATTTAGTTCCTTTAAATTTTGATAATTGAATGTATATTTGGCATTTCGTGAAGTTGTACACCACAATAGTGTTTCGTGAGCATTGGTAAAACGCGTCCCCCTGAAGTTAGGCATAGGATTTGTTTTGTGCCAAATGATATCATTAAGTATCCAATAACCAAGATTTTGAATGCAAGTTCCAAGTCTTAATATATTATGATAACTTCCTATAACCCATAGTGCACCATTATTTTTCAAAACACGTTTGCACTCTTTTAGCCAAATTAAACTAAATTGATCATATGATGCATAAGTATCAAATTTGTCCCAATCATTAGTCACGGCTTCTACAGTTGTTTGATCTGGTCGATACAAAGTTTCATTGAGTTGTAAATTGTATGGTGGATCAGCAAACACTAGATCAATAGACTTATCCGGGATTTTTTTTAGGATATCAAGACTGTTTCCTTGAAGAATTTGATTTTTCTTTTGCATAAAAAGAATCTTTATTCATGAATAACAATAGGTCAATCCAACTTATCAACAGTTGGAATCATTATATATGGATAAGTGACTTTATTGGTTCAAAACTTTTACGATGATGATCTGTTATTCCATTTTTGTATATTTGCTCAATATGTTTTTTGGTTCCATAACCAGCGTTTTTCCCCCAATCATAATGAGGATATTGCAATGAAAGATATCGCATATAGCGATCTCGATGCATTTTTGCGATAATAGAAGCAGTAGCAATTGAGTATGATTTTTGATCCCCCTTAATGATTCCATTGCTTCTATACTGAGGTAAGTGTAAATCGATTTTGCCATCAATAATTAAATTAGCAATATCATAATGTAATTTTTTAACAGCTCTTTTCATAGATATTTTTGTAGCTTCTAAAATATTATATTTATCAATCTCAACAACGCTAGCAAAGCCCAGTGTAAATTGAAGTTTATTATCGTTTTTTAATTGATAAACTTTGTGAAATGCTTCACATCTTTTTTTTATAGTAAGTTTTTTTGAATCATCAAAAAGAAATAATTGAGATTTATCAATTGAATAATCAAAAAAAATACAAGCACAACTAACTACAGGACCAGCTAAAGGTCCTCGCCCAACTTCATCGATTCCAATTACAATTCCAGTAAAATTTTTTTCTATATTAAAATTTAGATAAGACAAGATATGTAATATTTCTTATTACTAAGAAACTGCAACGAATTTTTCACTGCTAGTTGAACAAATAACATAAGAAGAAATATTAGGATGTTTAATTTTAAATTTTGATATGATTTTTTCCCATTCTTTAGGATTTTTGATAGAAAGATGACCATTTCTTCCATCTGGTAGTTTTGTCGTAGCCGGATAACAAGCAATTACAATGAATACAAATTTTTTTGCAAGATTAAAAATATCTCCAATAAAATCAATAACATCCTCAGGAGGTATGTGTTCTACAACATCTGTACAAATAACCCCATCCATTTTTTTGTTAGGATAGATTGAAAAATTATTTACTCCTGGATCATAGAGATAATAATCTTGAATTTTCCAATACTCAATTACATTTTTATATTCAGTTTCGTTAATAATAATTTTATTAAAATAAAATTTTGCTTTTCCACATCCAAAATCTATTAAAGATTGACTTTTTGTTAAATCGATAATTTGTTTAATCGGTTTAAAAAAATATTTTAGAGATCTTCCATCATAAGTATCTTCAGCATTATTCCAATCAGTGCCATTATTATGCATATCAGCATAAATTTTTATTAAATCTTGATAATTTTCTGAAAATTTATTTTTCATTTAAACGAGGCATAATTTCTATGAAGTTGCAGGGGTGATGACGAATGTCTAATTGATACTGTAAAATATCATCCCATCCATCCTTGCAAGCATTTAAAGAACCAGGTAAACAAAATATGTATGTATGATTAACTACAGCTCCAATAGCACGTGATTGAATTGTGGATGTGGAAATTTTATTAAAGCTTAGTTGACGAAATAGTTCTCCAAATCCATCAATTGTTTTATCAGCTATTGCAATGATTGCTTCGGGAGTTGAGTCTCTTCCCGTTAAACCAGTTCCTCCTGTAGATATAATGACATCTATTAAGGGATCATTTGATAGATCAAGAAATGTACGCTTAATTAATTCAACATCTTCCTTAATAATCAATCTTTTTTTGACAGCATGGCCAAAATTTGTAATGCGTTCATTCAGTAAATCTCCCGATTCGTCATTATTTTCTGAGCGTGAATCAGAAATAGTTAATAAAGCGATATTAATTGATACAAATTTTACTGACGTGTCAATGTTTGCCATAAAAAACTAATAAATAGGATTTTCTCCTTTGGCTAATTTTCTTAAAGAATTTGATCTATTACCAATTTTATCTTCATAGATCCAATATTTTGTAAGCACTTTTTCAATAAACCATCTTGTTTCTCTTGAAGGAATACTTTCCATAAAAAAAAGAGCATCATCTAGATGATTTATTTTTTCTAACCATTTTTCTAAATTACCTGGTCCGCCATTATATGCGGCAGCTAAATATATTAAGTTATTATTAACAATCTTTAAACCAAGCAAATATTCTATGTACTCTTGTCCCACATCAATATTTATCTCAGCTATTTTTAATATGTTAGAATTATTTCTCTTAACTTCCCTATTTGAAGAAATAAACTTTGCTGTAGAAGGCATTATTTGCATTAAACCCACAGCCCCTCTATGGCTTTTTGCAGTTGTGTTGAACAACGACTCTTGATGCATGAAAGCATATATTAGTGAAGGATCTAATCTAAAACCATTCAGTGGTTGCCAGATTGGCGTTGGATAATAATATTTTATAGGGAGAGAGACATTATATCGTTGCAGTGTCCCTACAATTTTTAGCTGAGTGTAAGCTAAACTAAAATGCTGGGCTATATCAAGTGACCACATTGCAATATCTACATTCATGACAGAATTTATTTTTATTATTTCATTTTCCAACTCATTTAATAAACCGATTTGAATTAAGGCCTGAATTCTTTTTCCAGCTGGCAGAGAAATAATCATTTTTTCATCAGTGCCAAGTTTAGTTGTAGTCCAATTAATAGGATTTTCTATTCCTAAAATTTGTGCAGCAAGAAAGCCATAGAAACTATTGGGATTATCAGCAGCACGTTTTAACCAGAAATTAATATCTTCATATTGATTTAATTTTGCATAAGCACGGGCCGCCCAGAAACTCCCTGATGCTTGGTGCCAAACATCTTCTTTAAGAGAAATTGCAAAGTTTGTAAAAAAATCTGCCGCTTGTTGATAATTTTTTAATCGCCAAGATGATAATCCAGCTGTCCAACCAGCATAGGGAACGTGCAAAGCAGACTTTTCTAAAGCTTCACTAGCATACCGTATTGCTAATTCATTTTTATCGGCTAAAAAATATCCTTTGGCTATAAGTTCTTTTTGTTGATCAATCTCGACTTGATCAAGAAGAATTGTTACATCACGTTGTCTTAATAACTTAACGGCTCCCGTTGGCCACCCCTTATTTACTCGCGATTTTATTGCATTTATTAATTTCTTTTTTTCTTTTTTTTGGTTTTTAGATAGTTTTTTCCGGGCTACATATTTTGTCTTTTTTTTTGGCTCTAAAATTGTATTATCAATGCCAACGACTTTTGAAGGTTGGGGAGGGCTTTTATATCCCTGAGGCATTCTTCGAACTGCTAAGCGGTAAATTCTTCTTGCTTGTGGATGATCATTATATTTTTTTAGCCAGTTGTAAAGTTCCAAATATTTTGAGCGATAACATTTTGGATGGAGATAACGTTGAGCCAAAACATGACCCATTAAAATGTTGCTTTGAATTTCAAGAATATACTTATTCGCTTTTTTCCATTCACAAGTTTCTTGGTATTCAAATATTTTTTTATAATTATTTATGTCTGCATCATTTAAGATATTCTGAGAAAAAATTTGACTATATTTTTTTGAAATTTCATTATTCATCACAGTAGCTTTTACTAAGAAAGAGCCAAACAAAAATAAAGTTATGAATATTAAAAAACTAAATATCTTCATTACTCATAGTTGTAATTTTTTTTTGTATTTTTTGTAAATCTTCCCAGGCTTCTTTTTTATGCCCAGGTGAGCGCAGCAAAAATGCAGGATGGTACATTGCTATTGTTAAAATAGGTTCTTTAATGTTTAAACTGTTATATTCATGCCACTTACCACGTAGTTTAGTTATACCGAGAGTTGTTGCAAGTATTGCCTTTGTTGCGGTTCCGCCTAATAGAATCATTATAGATGGTTGAATAATTTCAATATGTTTTTGGATGAATGGCAAGCATTGCAAAATTTCCTCCGTGTTTGGAGCACGGTTGTTGGGAGGACGCCAGGGAACAATGTTAGTAATATAAACAGAATTCCTATCTAAATTTATTGCTGCTAACATTTTATTGAGCAATTGACCCGCTGCTCCAACAAAAGGTTTGCCTAATTTATCCTCTTCTGTCCCAGGAGCTTCTCCAATTAGCATTATTTTGGAAGAGGGATTTCCATCTGCGAAGACGGTATTTATTGCTTGATTTTTTAGAGAACAATTATTTGATGTTTTAATGAATCTCTCTAATTGATTTAGAGATTCAATATTTTGAATATTATTGGGATGAGAAACTCTATCAAGAGACGCATTATTTTTGGTTATTTTATAGCGTTTATTAGGAGAGTTTTGCAAAAAACTACTTACACCTGAATCTTTTAAAAAAAAAAGATAAGAGAAGTTTGAATTTATTGACATGGTATTCAAAAAGTTATTAATTATTAATACCTTTGAAATAGGAAGTAAATTTATAAATGCATAAAACGCCTATTATTATCCAGTGTATAGTATTTCTCTTTATTTCTTCGTCAGCATATTCTTTTTCTTCATCCTCATATCTTATTGCAAATTCGGCTATGTCTTTGTTTGATTATGAAGAGGCTAATACTTATTATGAAAATAGTGATATAGAAAATCTTAATGATAGCGATTTAGAAAAAAAACTCTTAGCTTATGTTAATACGAATTCACTTGATAAAGCATCCAAAGTTGCAAAAGAAATTTTACGAAATGATAATTCTAATCAAGACGCTTGGTTAGTTTATCTAACGCATGCAAAAATAAATAATATTAGAGAACCTTTTTATGAGTTAAAAAAACAGCACGGAGTAGAGAAGTTATCAATAATAAGATTTGTTTTTTATAATGATTATCTAATAAAAAATAGCAATGATGATATTGCGCAATCTTTACTAGATATTGTTCAAGCATCTAATGTAAATAATAATGAATTGCAGGGATTTGATTATCTTTTGTTTTATTTATCACTAAGTTTAAATCTTAATCCAAAATTCAATGAGTCGTTTTTTATTACTGCTCAATTATTTCAAATGATGAAGAATTATGAGAAGGCAGAAAAATTTTATAATAAGGTTCATAAGAACCACAACTTATTTTTAGAAAGTAAAAAAAATATCGCTATTAATAAAATACATCAAAACAATACGAAAAAAGCTGAAGAAGAACTTATTTCTTTAATTGATTTGTATCCAAGCAATGAAAATCTTTTTGTATCACTAGCCGATTTTTATAAATCAACTAAGCAGTATAAAAGAGCCATTCCCTATTATTCTATAATCTTGAATAATCAGGATTTAGATGAAGATCAACGATGGCGATTGTTATATATGAGAGGAATTTGTTATGAGAGAATTAACAACTGGGAATCTGCGGAAGAAGATTTACTTAAATCTCTAGACATCAATCCTGAATCACCACAGGTTTTGAATTATTTAGCCTATAGCTGGATTGAAAAAAATGTTTTTCTAAATGAATCATTAAAAATGCTAAAAAAAGCTTATGAAAAAAATCCTAAGAGTCATTACATTTTAGACAGTCTTGCATGGGTACACTTCAAAAAAAATAATTTAAAAATCGCCTCTAAACTTATGGAGGAAGTCATAATTAGAGCTCCAGCGGAAGCAATTTCACTTGATCATTTGGGTGACATTTATTTTGCTATGGGCCGTAGGAGAGAGGCGTCGTATATGTGGAGACAGGCGAAAGATTTGGCAGAACCTGAAGATAATATTATTGATAAAATTTTGATAAAACTTAATAAGTATGACGCAGGATAAAATTACTATTAAAGCGCCGGCAAAGATTAATCTGTTTCTTCATATTTTTAATAAGAGAGACGATGGTTACCATAATATAAAATCAGGAATCACTTTTATTAATTTATATGATGAAGTTTGTATTAAGAAAAACAATTCAATGATCATTCAGTATTCCGGAACTTTTAAACCAGCTCAGGATTTTTTTGATGACTGCATAATCAAGAAAACTTTAAAATTTTTGAATTTAGACAATAAAACTAATTTGGAAATTAATATTAATAAAAATATTCCAACACAGGCGGGTTTAGGATCTGCATCATCAAATGCCGCAGCTTTAATAAAAGGATTAAATAAATTAAAAATAATAAAAATGAACGAAGACTATAAATTCTATTCTAAACTAGGAGCGGATATTCCTGTCTTTTTATATGGAAAAAACGCTTTTGTGGAAGGGATTGGAGAGAAAGTCTTTAAGTATGATTTCCCCAAATATTTTTTTTTACTCGTTAAGCCTGAGACTGGTTTTTCTACAAAAAAAATGTACAACAAAATAAGTGAGAATCTTCAAGATGATAATATTGCTAATCACAATAACAATATAGTTAATGATTATGGAAACGACTTTGAAAATATTGCTATTAGAGAAAATGAAGAGATAAACAAAATACTAAAATATTTATCTGAGAGTGAAAAGTGCATAATTTCACAAATGACAGGAAGTGGTTCATGCTGTTTTGCCGCATATGAAAAACAAGAAGATGCCAATAAAGCACAGATAAGTTTCAAAGAATATTTTCCAAAACTTTGGTCATTTGTTGGCGAAAATAACACTATCAATAATTAGATGTTTTTAATATAAGACAATAACATTGGGGCGTCGCCAAGCGGTAAGGCACCGGCTTTTGGAGCCGGCATTCGTAGGTTCGAATCCTACCGCCCCAGCCACTTTTTCAGTCTTCTTTTAGAGAAATAAGCTTTTGGTCACACATAGGTCTCACTTACGAGCCTATTTTTGATCAACATTCCTCGTGGTTGGTGGTAGGATAATCAAGATAATAAAAATATTAGTAGTTTTAATTCTATTTTTATTTCTTTGTAATATCTTGTTATTTTCTTAAAAGTGTTTTTAATTAATGAGTGAAAATTGATTGGAAATAAATAATTTTTCCATTAATTTTTATAAATATCAAGATGCTTTTTTTCTTTCATGTGGAATTAAGTATCTTTTTCTAAGCCTTAAATTTTTAGGAGTTACTTCTAATAGTTCATCTTCTTTGATATATGCCATCATTTGTTCGAGAGACATTTTCTTTGCAGGCATTAAGGTTACAGCTTCATCTGTTCCGGATGCACGAACATTTGTCAGTTGTTTTCCCTTTAACACGTTTATATCAAGATCATTTTCTTTTGTGTGCTGACCAACTATCATTCCTTGATAAACTTTTGTTTGAGAATCAATAAACATTGGGCCACGATCTTGTAATTTAAATAAAGCATATGCCACAGCCGTTCCCATATCTGATGAAATTAAGACGCCTGTTCGTCTACCCTTAAATTGACCTTTATGAAAATCATATGAATGGAAAATTCTATTCATTACTCCTGTTCCTCTAGTTTGTGTTAAAAAACTACTTTGGTATCCAATTAGTCCTCTTGAAGGAACTTTAAAAAACAATCTAGATTTTGCTGTTCCTGTAGAACGCATATCTATCATCTCACCTTTTCTTTTATTCATACTATCTATTATAGAACTAGCATACTCTTCATCCACATCTATTGTTACTTCTTCTATGGGTTCTAATTTATTATCAAATTCATCATTTTTATAAATAACGCGAGGTCTAGAGACTGATAACTCAAATCCTTCTCTTCTCATAGTCTCTATTAAAACACCTAATTGTAATTCACCACGCCCACCAATTTCAAAAGAATCCTTATTTTTATTCTCCATAAAAGTAATCGCGACATTAGTTTCTGCTTCTTCCATTAATCTTTTACGAATATTTGTTGAAGTAACTTTTGTTCCTTCTAATCCTGCAAATGGTGAGGTATTTACAGTTATAGTTATTGACATAGTAGGAGGGTCAATTGGAGTTGATTTTAAAGGAGTAAAAATTGAAGTATCACAAATCGTATCAGCAACAGACGCTTGCTTCAAACCAGCAATACAAATAATATCTCCTGCCTCAACTTGCTCTACAGGAACTTTATCAGTACTTTTAAAACGAAATAGTTTTGTTAGTCTTCTTTTTTCAATTATTTTTCCATCTAAATTTACTGCCTGAACATTTGCATTAACATCAACAAAGCCTTGTTCTACTCTTCCAACTAGGCATCTCCCTAGAAAGGGATCAGAGTCAAGGAGTGTTACAAGCATAGCAAAAGGTTTATCTAATTCAACTACTGGAGGAGATACATACTCAAGTACAAGATTAAGCAGAGGGTAAAGATTTTCTCTTGTCTCATTTAATTCTTTTATACACCAACCATCACGACCTGAGGCATAAAGAATAGGGAAATCCAATTGTTCATCGTTCGCATCTAAAGCTACGAACAGATCAAATACTTCGTCAACAACTTCTTCTGGCCTTCCATCTTTTCTATCAATCTTATTAATAATAACTATTGGTTTTAAGCCTTGCATTAAAGCCTTTCCTAAAACAAATTTTGTTTGCGGCATAGGCCCCTCTGCAGCATCTATTAATAATACTACACCATCTGCCATTCCCAATACTCGCTCAACTTCTCCACCAAAATCAGCGTGACCCGGGGTGTCTATGATATTTATACTTGTATCTTTCCATTTAACGGATGTTGGTTTAGCTAAAATTGTTATTCCCCTCTCTTTTTCTAAGTCTCCAGAGTCCATTAACCTTTCATCTAGTTTTTGATTAACTCTGAAAGAGCCACACTGTTTCATAATATTGTCAATCAGAGTAGTTTTTCCATGGTCAACGTGTGCAATAATAGCAATATTTCTAATATTTGTTGGCATAATTTAATGAGACTGATTTAAAATAAGCTGGCCATAAATTAAAAATTAACTAATTACTACTACTAAAGTTTAATAATTTTTCGAGGTTGGTGGCAGATAGTCAAGATTTTTAGAATAACAAATAAAGACTTAGTTGATGTTAATACAATTAATATTGTTCCTTTATTTGAATAATATTTTTTTAAAATTTTTAATTGTATTAAAACTTTATACCTATAGAGGGTCTCTTGATTTTAATAAATTTTTTAAAAAAAATATTATCATTTTTCACTGTCCATTAAATTTTGATATTCGACTTTTTTTAATTAAATTTTAAATCAATGAAAATTATATATGAATAACTTTATTAAATTTAATTTAAATGAAAAATTAAATAAATCACTTAAGAATATAAATTTTAAAATACCAACTCCAGTACAAACTGAATCTATTCCCTTAGTTCTTGGAGGAAAAGATATTTTGGGATCAGCACAAACAGGAACTGGGAAAACAGCTGCTTTTTGCATTCCAATGATAGAATTACTTATGAGATCGAGTAAAGGATCTGCTTTAATTATGATTCCTACAAGAGAGTTGGCAAAACAAGTATTAGATGTTGTTCATTCCCTTTTGGGCTTTAAAAGTCCTATCAATACGGTTTCATTAATAGGGGGTGAATTAATGAGTAAGCAGTTATCACAATTAAAAAGACGCCCTAGAATATTTGTTGGGACACCTGGAAGAATTAATGATCATTTAG
>Ga0187827_10007628_pt1 | contig 11952 bp, 9 predicted proteins | sample ETNtaG_39_FD_167969 | JGI IMG/M metagenome (GOLD analysis project Ga0187827, IMG submission 167969) | Marine microbial and viral communities from oxygen minimum zone, Eastern Pacific Ocean - ETNP2014_SV_150_PacBio MetaG (Illumina Assembly) | ecosystem: Environmental > Aquatic > Marine > Hypoxic... | reverse complement strand
CTTTTGGATTTTCTGTGAAATTAAACTAACGCGATAAGCATAAAGCCATTTAAACGCATCTATCGTACCACTCGACCCCAGAATTGTCAGGCCCGGGAGAATTGGCGAAAAAGAATTTGAACCATACTCCATTACTTCGTGATAAGTATAAGGTGTATCTGTATCATAAATGGTTATAGACAAGCTTCTCGGATTAATTTTCCCTGAAGTCTTATCTCTTATTCTCCCAGCAATTCTTTCAGAAAGCAATGCCGCTATTTCGTTACACCTTATAGGAGCCAGCAATATTTTCCCTTTATATTTATCAATCTTTGGCTTGCTGATATCCGCCAGTACGAGGCTTGCCTCCAACTCGTTTTTTTCAAGTTCCATGCCGTCAAAACAATTAATTCTTTTCTTACATTCCATAAAATAAGAATCGCGAACGTTTTGAGGATATGAGGTGATCTCATGAGGATCAACACAAAGCCCATCTACATTAAATATGATATCCTTGTCTAACACTAATAAACTAAAGGCCTGAGAAATCACCTTTGCACCAATTACTATTCCATAGTATAGTCCTTCGTTTAACCAGGATTGTATGTCTTCTAAGATTGCAGTGTCTACGTTTTCAGCATGCCTGTTATGTAGTTCTATGTAACCATCTGCAATTTCTTCCTCCAACTCAAGAATAGTTTTGAATTCAATAGGGTTAGAAGTTTTATATGGGATTGTAAGGGACGAGATTGATGTACCTTGAAACAAAGAGTCCCCATGCGGTTCGCTGTACCATGCTTTTATTTCTTCTGTTCTGACTTTATCCCGAAAAATACTTGAAACTTTTAACCTAACATCTTCATCTACAGACTCAAATAATTGAAAGCCTTTCCTTGCTCCTTTTTCAAGCTTTTCAAGCCAGGCCTGCTGCTCCTGTCTCTTGAGAATACCATCAACTCCTTTAAGATATTCGCTTAATGTCATATGTGATTCTACAATTATTGAACATAAGGTTATAATCAAGCGGTACGGAATACTTCATCTCACAATATGAGTTTAATAGTAGTATCAGCTAAACCTGTCGAACTCTCCTGTTTTCATAATTTTTACGAGCCATAACGGCTGATGCTATCATTTCCATATCCTCTTTAGTCCTGAAATGTTCTCTGCGAAGGGGCTCCGGCAGTAAGCCAAGATCAATTTCCTTCTTGTTCTGATAATCCTTAACATATTTTTCAGTATTTGAGAGCATCTCTTCGATGTTGCTTTTGCCATATTTTTCAAGAAATATCTGCCCCCACCTATTAGAATATCTATCACAATACATAGAGCGAATCTGATCAGGGAAAAGGGTCATAAATCCTATATCCGGCCTGTTCTCTACTACACTGAGCATCATTTTCTGTGCAGCAGCAACAATTTGCCCCTTCCAGTTTTCCCCGTTAATAGTATATGGCAATCTAACCTGGAAATCTTTCGCAGGAATCATCTCAAGCTTATAGGGATTCTCTTTAGTATAATTCCGTTCCATAGGAGCCCCTCTGGTAAGATCAAACGTAGTGATTGTTATTGTATGAATATTCTTATTTTCAATTATATATCGTGTCATGTTGTCCCTTACTTCATCACTCTCACCGGGAAAACCCACTAGGATAAAACAAAAATTTAGTATTCCTGCTTTTGCCGAAAGATCTAAAACAGCATCAGCGTAACTGACAGTAGTCTTTTTCTTCATATTTTTTAAGACATCCGGATCGTTAGACTCCAGTCCCCAGTGAACTTTTCTGCAACCTCCCCTGAAAAGTTGATCCAGAAATCCGGGTTTTGCAAAGGCTTTCTCCAACCTTGCAAAGGTTTCCCACTTAACATTAAGCCCTCTCTTTTCTATTTCAACAGACAGATCATAGAGTAAACCTGGAGAAGATGTATCTTCCATAAATTTAAAAAATGTCGCCTTGCGTCCGTATTTCTTTAAAGTATGATCCTGAATACCAGTAATATCTTTCAGGATTTTCCCTACTGTTCTGATACGGTAAAAATTTGCTCCGAATGGAATCGCACAGAAGCCACACGTTGCATAACATCCCCTTGTTGTCTGCAGTGGTACTAACATTTCCGGAAAGAAATAGTCATTGAAATTAAGGTCAGTAAAATCTGAACATGGAATTTCTTCTGCAACAGGAGCATTTTCCTTTCTGTTAATAATGCAGTCTTCCCTTGCTTCCATGCTTATCATATTTACATACTCTACCCCTTCACCATTAATTATTTTTCTATGAAGGTCAACTAAAACCTTCTCACCTTCCCACAAACCAAGGTAATCAAAATACCTGCATAGTCCCTTATGCTCTACCATTGTGTTATAACATCTTGTTATCATCTGTCCGCCCATTACAATCTTTACCTCCGGCATTCTATCTCTTAAAAGATTTGCCAGGGTAAAGGCGGAGATAATCTGGTCTTGAAAGGTTATAGCGATACCGACTATCTTTATTCCTGTATCTTTAAACCACTGTTCTATTAGCTCAACATAGAAATCTATAAAAGGATTAGCGGTTTTATCCACAAGAGAGGCTATCACATGATCAAAGTTTATCCTGTTATACTTATTACTCAGGTAACGTATCCCGACATCTAATCCATTATATACTTTATTCTTATCGAACAGTTTTTTCTCTATACTGCTATAAAAAGAAAGGATTTTAAGGGGAGTTTCATAAGCTTCTTCCATTGTAAGCCTGAAATTCTTCTCTCCAAGAAACCAATGAAAGAAAAGAATATTCGTATCTATAATCCGACTTCTAAAACCATTTGCGGTTAAATATCCCTTTAATAGAGGAAGATTTGCCTGTGGATGTAAGGGGCTGGAAACAGGAGTGTTAACAAGAATACTATCTACTTTCATTTTGATTATTCAAATATGTTACTATCGCAGGTACGCTGACAAGCCTGGCAAGCACATCATAATCAATTGAAATATTATACTTTGTCTCTAATTCTATAAGAAGACTAACGTGTCCCATGGAATCCCATGCCGGAAATTCGTTAAATCCTGCATCTGCAGGAATTTTGCCTGAATCTATATCCCAAGCCCGTGCCATCAATCTTATAATATCACTTTTTTCTATACTCTTCTCTGTTCCCTTATTCAAAATATCCACTTGAGTCTTTTGGCAAGAGACAATTTTTGTCCTTCTCAAGATAAGGAGTCATAAATCCTACATAATCTTTAACAAGGAAACTACGCAAATGGCCCAGCCCGATCTTTTCAATGCTCACTTCTCCCGATTCATCAAAAAGCCTTGTCATACTACTTGAATCTATCTCCGTATCTATCTCAGTTCTTCGAGCATACATATAAGAAACATTGTCAATCAGCTTCCCATTAATATTGATCTGCCCCTTGAATTGCTTCCAGAATCTATACGCCACCTCATATTTCTCTTCAAGCCAATGAAGATGAATTACCGCATCCTCGTAAGGGCAACCTAACAGAATATATCGAGTATTTCTATCATACAGATACTGCACAATCCCATTGGAACCAAAAGATGAAGTCCCCTCAATCGCTACTATCTCATTTGCATTCTTCCCTATAGCAGCAAAGGTACACCATGGAGGAGTCACGCTTCTTAAAACCCCTGTATATTTGCGGAAAGCCTCGGTCAGGACCCCAACCTTTGAGGGTGTTTTAATAGGATCAAAGACATCACCATTACAATAGCCCCAATTAAATGTGGGCATAACCACGGTTCCTTCCCCTCCAACCACGGTAATTAATGCTTCAATAGTATCTTCCAATAAAGTTGGACTTTTCCCAAGAACAGGTATAAAAGAGGCAACGTATACCATATCCCCTTTTTGAAGCCCTACTTTCTTAAGCTTTTCAATAATATCTTCTTTTGTAACTTTAACAAATCCCATTATGGTTGTCATATTTCTCTGGTCAAACAGAGGAGTTTACTGTCACATGCTCCTCTGGCACTAGGTCGCTATGTTTAGCATACATATCTTGAGATCTTTTGTCATTTTCCAATAACTTCAATAATTTTTTCTTAACTTCATGCGCTCTTTCAAAATTTTTCAAACCTTCATAACATTTTATAAGGCAACTTAAGGCAATAATATGAAAAGGATACGCATCAAGGATATCATTAAAAATATCCAGTGCTTTTTCATAATGCCCATTTGTCAAATTAGGATTATGAATAAAATTGACGTCAAGATTCACGCGATAAACAAATTCATTTAATTCTTCTGCGGTAAACTCATCAGTATCAAATTCACGACTGGAGAAGGGGGATTTGGACCAGTAATCCAGTTCATTCGAGATAACACCTTTTTCAACAAACTGATTGTACATCTCTGTCCCGATTAAGGGTGTAGCAACTGCAAAAGTACTCCAATCAAATTCCATATTTTTAGCAAGATTAATGGTTTCCAGCATCATATCTTTAGTTTCGCCTGGAAAGCCTAGAATGAAATAACACCGAACTGTAATATTTCTTTTTTTAAGGTATTTTACAATATCTCCGGCTTTCTGGAGATTGACGTTTTTCTTAATAATATTTTTCTGAACATGCTTTGAACCAGATTCAATCGCAAGTTGAAAAATATTCATTCCAGCATCAATTAATGCATCACAAACTTCTTCATTAAGAGTATTTACGCTCAATCCATTCGGACACTCCAGTTTAAATCCGGGTATGGCTGCTTTCTTAAAAGCCTTAAGAAGACTGATAACTCTGACCCGATTGGCTGTAAACAAATCGTCTTCTACAACGAAATAAGTAACACCATAGGTTTCATAAAGTTTTCTCATTTCAGCAATAACATTTTCATTTGAGTGGTATCTCATCTTTCGCCCGTGAACAGTATGGGATGAACAGAAAGTACACTTGAAATAACAACCCCTTGTTGTCATCACTTCTGCACTTCTTCTTTTTGTCCCATCTCCGATGTGCCTCTCATGCCCTCTCTTATTTATATAAAAACCCATATCGACAAGCGACCAATCTGGATAGGGATATTCATCCAAATCCATCAAATAGTCCCCTGATTCTAAATGATTTCCCGATTGAATATCTCTTAAACTATAGACACCTTTGACATAAATCTCTTCTGAACGGGAAAATTGTTCTACAAAATCACAAAAAGAGAGTTCCCCTTCACCCTTAACAACATAATCAGCTTCTTTTCTTTCCAAAAGATGTTTGGCGCAATTATGGGCATGTGTTCCTCCAACAACAATAGTTGCGTCAGGCCAGAATGATTTTACGACATCAAGACATTTCAGATAAAAAAGATGACTTATTGAATAAATTAATGAAAAAGCAATAATATCAGCGTCAAAACCTTTATGGTTTTCAGCAATCTTTACGACAAATTCATTGAAATCTCTAAAATTTCCTACATTAGCTATGTGTCTTGAATAATCAATCAATCCTACTTTTCCAGGATGACCGTATTTCTTTAAATACGAAGAACAATAGAGAATCCCCAAAGGCAATACCGAATCCTGCATGATCTTATTATTATTGTGAAAACTCTCAATAATACTTACATAAGGTATTGACGGCAGATTAATAAATAATATATTGGGGCGCATAATCCTTATTATTCTCCGATGGTTTGTTTCCGATTAATATAATTTTCTATCCGTATCTCTCGCCCATTGACATAAGCCTTTTCGTCAAGCATTGTATTCCTCGGATAAAAACATTTCCGGCATTTTCCGATCTGAAGAAATCCATCTTTTTCAGCATGCAATTGACGCATTCTTTTTAATTTTTCCCCATGCCAAACCTCGTAAATTGAATCTTCATTGACATTACCGACAATTTCCTCAGTATATACATCATTGGTACATCCCATAACACGACCATCAAACCCCACTGTCAAACGTTGATAAACCTGCGGACAAGAAAAGTTCTCTTCATATACTATATCCTTATCTTTGTCTAAAGTATCTATCAGCGGATTATACGCGATTAAATCTACCCAGGGAGCGATAGTATTATAATATTTTTCTGGATTGGGCCGAATGGCTGGCCACACACCCTGGATTTTAATAAGAGGTTTTGTCAACCCTTTCTTCTGTTTAAATTTATGGATAGCCTTAAGGTTCGCTAATATATTTCTGAAAACAAGCGGCTTTCTTACCTGATTGTATTCCTTGTCTAAACCATCAACCGAAACAGTTATCCAATCTATCCCTGCCATGGCAAGCCTCTCAAAGAAATCAACGTCTAAATTCCAGCCATTTGTAAGAAATGAAACTTCACCGATGTGATGACTCTTTACATAAGTAGCGATTTCAACAAAATCTTTATGAAGAGTCGCCTCTCCCAAATAACTTAATCGAACAGCAAATACCTTTTCTTCTACTTCATCAATAATCTTCTTAATTAGTTCAAAATCCATATAGCCTTTATTAATTTCTTTCTCAAAATTAATAGTTGTTGTAGGGCACATGGCACACCTAAGGTTACAGACTTTAGAAAGTTCAAGATCTACAAGCAAAGGATATGAACGTACTTGCCTTTTCTCCGGCAACTCCCTCCATAATCGCCTGTATTCAGCATACCGTTCCTCCCAGCCCTCTGCCAATTTTTGACAAAATACCTCAATACGTTCAGGTGTCTCCAAATGAAAATGGCCTTTGTTGATAGGAATATCCCTTTCCTCTGATATACTACCTTCTCTAAACAGATTTTTAGGAACTAACGTCACAATGAATTCCTTTCTTTACATTTTTCACTAATAAGCGCTTATCTTTAAGCTTCAGTGCAACATACCGTAAACTGTCCAGTGGGATACCAGTCTTAAGTGAAATATCGCTTAGCGACATTTTCCCATCACAATAAAATAATAACCAAAGGATTATATCTAGCTCCTCTATAACTCCATTAACTGGTAATTGTGATCCTCCCATTCCACTTAATAAACCGTGCTTCGATAGCATAACCTCACAAAAGGGATACAGATTTTTATAAACTTCTCCTTGACTGGAGAATCTGGTGCTGTCTGGTTGTACATGAACATCCAAAATCCTAGATTTCTCTAATTTCTCAATAACGCATAAATACAGATGCAAGCTTTCTTGAATGTACTCAGGTTTTACAAAATCAAGGTTGTCTAATGAGGTATGATAATAAGGATACTCATAAGATTTATCTTTAGTAATTGATATCGTATTAATACGAAATCCTTGTGAAGAATACTGACGTTCATCACTGCCATGAATATCAAAAGGATACTTAATATAATCAATATTATTTTTTATAAAAGCTTCTTCAGTTACCTTATTAATAAAATGATCTCTTTGCCAAGATTGTTTGTAACCAAATTTTCCGGGACCACCTATCGTTGTTACGACAAATCCTGTATTAATCTTCTTCATTTCCGTCTCATTATTACAACAATAAGCAATTACCCCTATTGTTTCCGGTGCAAAAACTATACGATAACTATAGTTTAATTTTCTTTTGGAAAGTTCTTTAGCTAAGAGTGCAGTCAACACAACACCTGCAAGATTATCATTACCCATCGAAGGATGACAGATATATGTAGATATCAAAATTTCTCCACTGTTTTTTCCCCCTTCAATAAGAAATTCTCCATAGCTAAGCCCCCCATCCTTTAGTTGAGAATCAATTAGAACCTCATACGTCTCATCATCGTTAAAGTATTTTATATAATCATTATAGCTAATACAAAAACCCCATGTCTCATAGTAGTATGTCGTTCGATAAGGTATTGCCTCTGGCAAGTTTTCGAGATAATGCAAATATCCTTTAAGCTCACTAAGCTTAATCTTCCTGCTTACCGGCACACTGTATCCGACCACATGAAGATTAGAGTCTTTAAAGTCAATAACCTTCTGTCCTTTAGAATTTTTGATCCACGCATCTTTAACTCTCCACTCTCTAGGGATTGTCCAATCATAAACCTTTTGCCCTGATGGATATTCCTTTATTTCTAATGGTATTATTTCCTGTAATATCCTGAGTGTTTCTCTATTACCATCTCCTGTAATACTTCTGTTAATAGGAAATAGTCTTTTAAGGAATTTATCAATATCTTCTATATAGTCAGCCATTGAACTAGGGATTCTAATATTTCTTATTTATTTCTAATTTGGGAAACGAGTCCTGACGAAATCAATAATTTTATTTTCACCTGATGATGGCTGCTTCACACCATCGCCCAGCATTATTTCTATTCTACGAATGGTTTCAACCATTCTCTTCAATTCATCCGGGGTAGCAGACAGTATATGGTCTGTGCCTTCCTGACAGTTTTTGTCCAGAGTAAAATGTTTTTCAATTATGGTGGCCCCCAGAGCAACTGCAGCCAAGCAAGCGTCAATACCTAAAGTGTGGTCAGAATAGCCAACCGGAAGGTTAAATTTATTTTTCAGAGTCAGGATGGCTTCTAAATTGGCCTCTTCTTCACTGCATGGGTATTGGGTGACACAATGGAGAAGAAAGATATTGGAAATATTTTGCAAATGTTTTAATGCTTCTGAGATTTCATCCAGTGTAGCCATTCCTGTAGAAAGAAAAACAGTCTCAGTATCTGATGAATTAATGTAATCCAGCACCCTGTAATTCATCATCATACCTGATGCTATTTTAATTTTATTTAATTTCAATTCTTCACATAAGAACCTGGCCCTTTCCAAGCTGAACGGAGAGCTAAGAAATTCGATATTGCTTTGATCTGCAAATTTCTTTAATTCAAAATGGGCCTCATTTGAGAGTTCAACGCTGGTAAACCATTCTTTTTCAGGATCATCGTCCTTAAAATCACTTCCAAGGTAAGATTGAAATTTAACAATGTTTGCGCCGGATTCAGCCGCCTTCTGGATCATTTTTTTTGCCAGACTTATATCACCGATGTGATTTTCTCCGATTTCTGCTATTGTAATACAAGGCATTTTTGCCGCTTCCGCTTTAATTTTTTAATATTTCTTGTAGTGCTATTATGCCCCTGAACTGCTCCAAATTATTGTTGTGATTCCCATCGGGGGAGTCAATCTCCAGGATGATAATTACATCATTTTCAGTTTTTTTAACTGCGGTAATGATTTTATTAAAATCAATATTACCATCTCCGATGGGGAGGCCTTCGGTCTTCAGAAATAAATCTAAATCATCTGGATATTCGTTAATTTCTTTAAGCAGGAATGCATCGGAAAAGTGGAGATAGGGTGACTTGGCTTCATTTATAAAAGCTTCGATAGTTAGCGACTTATTCTCAGTAAATTTCCCCAGAGTAATATTGGAAAAGCGCTGATCATTTCGTAAATCAGAAAACTTGCACCATAGTTTCAGCATGTTAATTGAGATGGCTGCATGTGCAATATCAATGGCAGGAAACACATTGTTAATATCCTCATTCTCTAAAAACTCATTAAAACGTCTGATCTCCCAAGGGAAAAAATGATCTAAAGCGGTTACTATATATTCTTGATTGAATTCTGCAGGTAGCCATATAAAACCAGAATTTTCTACCAGAATAGTCAGGCCTCTTTTTTCTGCTTCTTCGGCCCAGACTTTCAATCGGTGGTTGAACACATTAACAGCTTTACTATACGAGAGATTTCCATTCAAACAACAATAACGATGTACAACTATTGAATCAGCTTTAATAGCTTTTGTGAAATCCAGTACTTTTAAAACTGCTTCATCACCATCAACAAATGGATCAAATATTTTTCCTGAAATATTTTGATATGGAAAATGTACAATGAATTTCGGCTTATATTCTTTAATCGACTCACAATTTCTAAGACAGACATCTACACCTTTTTTATCAAAGACATCTGTATCACCAAAAAAATGAAGCTCGATTAAAGGGTCCATTTCAAGCTGGGCAAATTTGTCGACTCTGTCCTGGAGTTGATCCATATATAGTGGAGCAGCTTTCATACCGAAACGGATTTTCATTATTTCATGATTTCCTGAAGATACAAAATTGCATGGTGTTTATGAAAACGATTCGTCTTCATCTAAATAATAACATTTCTTCAGAGAAGTAGCACATGTAACCTCATGTGTTTATTCTGTTTTGTTAATAATTAGCCCTACCTCCAGTTTTTGTAATACCTGTTCTGCCATCCAAAAATCAAACTCATCGTCTACCTCTATATTCTCCCATCGACTGATTATCTTTTTACCAATCTTCTTGCCATAACGATCTCCCTTCCTAATAAGATCAGCATTTATTACGTACACATTTCCGTCATCATAGAAAAACCCTTTAATATCCTGCCTTCTCAATTGGTTTTTACCATATTCAATGTAATCGCAGATAAAACCTGTAGCCAGTGAATCATAATCATTATCTTTAAACTCCTTTATGCACTCGTCTATTAGTCCCGGTCTTCTTATAGGAGATGTAGCCTGAAGAAGGACTACGATATCACAAGGAATATTCTCAACTAAGTGTTGCAGAATGCTGAGTGTAGTTGCTTCATCTGTTGCAAGTTCTGGAGGACGCTCTACAACATCTGCTCCATACTCTCTGGAGATCTCTGTAATCTCTTCATCCTCTGTGGATACCATATACCTATCAATCACCTTGGCCTCTTTAGCAGCTTCTATTGTCCATGCAATTAATGGCTTTCCTGAAATTACCTTTATATTTTTCTTTGGTATGCCTTTACTTCCTCCACGAGCTGGAGTTATGCCTAAAATGTTCATCGCTGCTGGTTCACTGTTCATTTGTTTTGTAAAAACTTAGCAATTTCTTCATCACTAAATTTTAATTCCAAACATACTGCCACATATTCTAATTTGCTTTTCCTTATTATTACTGTATATGTTTTTTCAGCTAACATCCTAACCCGAACGAGTCGGAACCAAACAGGAGTTAATAAATTACAAATCTCAAACAAATTTCAAATTACACTGTACTAATGATCAAAACCAGTTTGTTTAGAATTTTGTGTTTGTTCATTGCGATTTGAAATTTGTTATTTTGCGCTTATCAGGTATCTTGCTAAAATGTAACAAATAAGTATTTTGCCATCTGATTTCACATTAGACTTAACTGCTCGCAGAACAGACTTAATTAGTTCAAGAAATTTTTATAAAGGAACTATTCGCCTCCTGGTGTAAAAAAGTTATAACATCTTCAGCTATAATTTACGGTACCGTAATTTTAAAGTTTTACTTTAGGCACTTTTAACTTGAATCTTTCATTTACTACTATTCCCAGGACTTCATCATCCATATGTGATAATACAGTTAATATCTTCATTTTTTGGCTATTAGACGTAAATAGTATTTGTGTTCTTTTGCCTTAATTGCTCTTGATACCAGTCAATATACTTTTTGACTCCATCTTCAAAACACATCTTAGGCTTCCAGCCTAACTCTTCCTCGGCTTTTTTGTTTGAACTTTCTTTACCTGAAAAATCTCCTGGCCTTCCTTCAATATATTCAATCTTTACATCTCCCAGGATTTTTTTAATAGTCTCAGCAATATCTTTAATACTTATTTTGACATCACCTTCTAAATTATATATCTTGTTGTCTGCTATTTTACAGGCCCCCAAAACGTTTCCTTCCGCTAAGTCTTCCACATAAACAAAATTTCGAAATTGTGAGCCATCGCCGGCAATAGTTAAGGGCTCATTATTTAATGCTTTTCTAACAAAGACAGGTATAACAGTCCTGTCCCTTGCTCTCGGACCATATGGAATCCCATATCGCAATATGGTTGTTTTTAACCCATACAACTTAAAATATGTCTGACAATAATACTCTGAAGCAATCTTGGTAGCTGTGTACAAATGTGATGGTGCGTGTAAGGGTGTAGATTCATCAACAAATTTTTTATCCGTATCACTATAAACCCAAGTCGTACTACCATAAACAAGTTTAAGCACACCTCCATTCTTAGAAGCCTCTAATACATTGATAGTACCTCGTGTATTTATAGATTCCGAATAAATAGGGTCCT
>Ga0187827_10007627_pt1 | contig 11953 bp, 7 predicted proteins | sample ETNtaG_39_FD_167969 | JGI IMG/M metagenome (GOLD analysis project Ga0187827, IMG submission 167969) | Marine microbial and viral communities from oxygen minimum zone, Eastern Pacific Ocean - ETNP2014_SV_150_PacBio MetaG (Illumina Assembly) | ecosystem: Environmental > Aquatic > Marine > Hypoxic... | reverse complement strand
ATAATGAAGGTGATGGGCTTGCTAGGATAGCACCTTCTTTTACAAATACATCCTATGATCAATTTGATTTAAATATCCATGATTATGAATATAATGCTACCATGACTACAGCCTTATATATAGATGATAGTAGAGTAGATTCATATGATTATATATTAGCAGCTTATGACGGGTTAACATGTGTTGGATATACAGAAGGATTATATTTCCCATTAGATGGAAATATTATATTCCCACTTATGATTTATGGTAATGATGATGATCAAGGAAATACGCTAACATTTAAGGTATATGATAAATCATCTCATACTTATTTAGATATAGATAAAGAGTTTGTATTTACACCTGATATGAGGCTTGGTGATGGTTATAATCCTATCGTATTAAATGCATCAGAGGTACCATTAGAACAAAGTATAAGTGCCGCATATCCAAATCCATTTAATCCTGTGGTTAATTTTGATATAAATCTTAATGGTGAGCATTATGTTGATGCACGTGTTTATAATATATCAGGACAAGAGATAGCGGTTATACATGATGGTTTGTTGTCTGGCAGTGAACATAAGATGAGCTGGATAGCTAATAATCATGCGAGTGGAATTTATTTTATTAGAGTTGTAGTAGATGGTTTAACTGCAACAAATAATAAAATTATTTTACTGAAATAATGAATAAATATAAATTTTTATTTTTTATTATAGCAATAATTGCTGGTATAAATTTTTGTATTCTAAATAATAATAAATATAAAAATCCTCCTATTCCTACAGAACTAATTCAAAAGAAAAAAGATCATAAAATTTTCAAAAACCAACGAAAGGATTGGATTGAAAATATGCATAGGTCTCATCCTGATGTAGATTGGAAAGAAATTGATCAGAGAAATAGAAAAATCAATACAGATGCAGCAAGAAAATCAAGGGATATATTATTTCAAACTAATCATTTAAAAGATATTTTAGATAATTTTGAAGTTATCGTTCCACGTGATATTGAAGGTGCATGGATTGAAAGAGGAAGTAATAATCTTGCGGGAAGGATTAGAACTGCTGATATTGATTTTGATAATAATAATATTTATTGCGCATCATCTGGAGGCAATATTTGGAAAGGTACTATTAATGGTCAAAATTGGGAATCACTAAATGATTATATGCAAATTTTAGGAATCACCTTTTTACGTATAGTCGATACTGAAAATGGTAAACGCTTACTTATTGGTTCTGATAACAGCGGGTTTTATTATTCTGATAATGATTGCCTTACTTTATTTCAGAGTAATGGTCTTGGATCTAACTATATAAAGCGTTTTATTATGCAGCATAATACAAATCATATATATGCTCTTGTAAATGATTCTCCTCGTTCTATTTATCGCTCTACAGATTTAGGTGAAAATTTTGAACTTTTTATTACACTTAATGCAAATAATATTTCACATCTTGATATCTTTACTCCAAGATATACAGAAGATGATATATATGTAATAAATAATATGTCGTTTTATAAAATAAGTGATAATAATCTTGTATCACTCTCTCAACTACCTGGTTCCTATTCAAACGATGTATCATTAACTGGAGGGGTAGAAATTGATGGAGCATTTTTCTATGCATATATTGGAGGTCAAATTTTTAAATCTATTGATGGAGGATCAAGTTGGGCACATAAAGGAGATAGCCCATCAGATTGGTGGTGGATAAATGGCTTTAATTCATCAAATTTAGAAAGAGATAGAATTTTTGTGGGCGGGATGGAAGCGTTTGAAAGTTCAAATGGTGGAAATGATTGGACATTAGTAAACTCATGGGGGGCATATTATAATGATATAGAATCACAGTTACATGCAGATATTCCAGAAATACGTTTTTATTTAGATAATGAATATAATGAAATTGCATTAGTATCTACAGATGGGGGACTTTATATATCAGATGATTATCTTTCATCTGTTCAAAATATTTCTCTTAGTGGATTAGGAGTAAGCCAATATTATTCTACATATTCTCAACGTTTTTCTCCATATGCAATATTTGCAGGAAGCCAAGATCAAGGGCTTCAGAAAAGTATAACAGATAATGAAGGTGTGCAGAATTTTGAACAAGTTATAAGTGGAGATTATGGCCATTTGGTATCTGGAGATAATGGAACTAGTATATGGACAAACTATCCAGGGTTCACTATTTATTATTCAGATATAGTTAATTCAAATGCAAGTAGCTCATTAGATTTTCCTGGCAGTGGATATCTATGGCTTGCGCCTCTTATGGAACATCCTTATTCATCAGGAAAAGCTATATTAGGAGGTGGAGGTATAAATGGTGGGAATCACCTTATTGAGTTAACAATCCAAATTCAAGGTAATCAAATATCTTATACAGAATTAGAATATAACTTTTCTGGAACAATTTCAGCAATGGCGTATTCTCCAATTAACCCTTCATATAGATATGTACTTACAGATAATGGAAAATTTTATTATAGCTCAGATGATGGAAGTAATTGGACAATGACCTCTAGTTTTACTGGTCCTGGAGCACATTATTTTTATGGTTCAACAATTTGGGCTTCATCTCAAGAATTAGGAAAAGTATTTATTGGTGGGAGTGGATATTCAAATCCTCCTGTTTATATCTCAGAAAATCATGGGCAAACTTTTAATAAAATGAATAATGGATTACCTAGTACTTTAGTTTTTCAGCTAGCAGGGACTCCTAATGATATTATTTTATTTGCTGCAACTGAAATAGGTCCATATGCATATTCAAGAAATGAAAATGAGTGGTTTTTATTATCAGGAATTTCAGCTCCAGACCAAACATACTGGACAGTTGATTATATTCCTGAAATTAATACAGCAAGATTTGGTACATATGGAAGAGGAATATGGGATTTTGTATTAGATAATAATTATTCTGTAAATTTTGGAGATGTTAACCAGGATAATGTTATTAATATACAAGATGTTATCATTGTTATTGGTTTTATTCTTAATACCGACAGTCCTGATGAATATCAAATATTATCAAGCGATTTGAACCAGGATAATATTATAAATGTATTGGATATTCTATTAATTGTTGATATTATTTTTGACTAATTAATGATATTTTTGAAAGACTTAATGATAAAAAGAACACATACTTGCGGTGAACTTACATTAGATGATATAGATTCCAAGGTTTCAATTAATGGATGGATATCAAAGATTAGAGATCTAGGAGGACTAATTTTTATTGATCTTAGGGATCGATATGGAATAACTCAGATTTTTTTTAATGAAAAAACTAACAAGAAAATTTCTGATGTAGCCAAAAAATTAGGACTAGAGGATGTGATCGGGATTGAAGGAACTGTAATCAAAAGGCCAAAAGAAGCAATCAATGATTCTATGGTTACAGGTTATATAGATATTGATGTTCAAAATTTAATTGTGTACAATGAATCAGATCCACCCCCCTTTGATATAAACAATCGAAATTCTGCATCTGAAGAGCATAGACTAAAATATAGATACCTAGAATTAAGAACAAAAGATCTACAAAAAAATATATCTGTTAGACACGATGCTTTATTAGCTACAAGGAAATATTTAGCTAGTAAAAATTTTACAGAAATTGAAACTCCAATTCTAATGAAATCAACACCTGAGGGTGCAAGAGATTTTTTAGTACCAAGTAGAATTCATCATGGTAAATTTTATGCTTTACCCCAATCTCCCCAAACATATAAGCAGCTTTTGATGGTATCTGGATTTGATAAATATTTTCAGATTGTTAAATGTTTTAGAGATGAAGATTTTAGAGCAGATAGACAACCTGAATTTACACAAATAGATATAGAAATGTCTTTTGTTGATCAAGATGATGTTATAAATGTTGGAACAGATTTAGTAAGAGAATTATGGAATAAAGTACTTAGTGTTAAACTACCTAAAAAATTTCCTATTTTAAGCTACAAGGACTCAATGGAACAATATGGTTCAGATAAACCAGATATTAGGTTTGAAATTCCATTAATTGAGTTAAATAAATATATTAAAAAATCAAATTTTGATACGTTTAAATCAATTATTAAATCTGAGGGAAGAGTCAAAGGGATAATACTTCCAAATGCTGAAACTTATAGTAGAAAAATTATTGATGAGTTGACCTTATGGCTTAAAGAACAATATAATGCAAAAGGTCTTGCCTGGATGAAATGTTTAGATGGAAAATTGTTTGAAGGAGGGATAAGTAAATTTTTTAATAATGATTTACATAAAGAAATGATTAATGAGCTAGATATATCTAAAGGAGAAATAATATTTATTATTGGTGATAAACAAAAAATTGTCTTGTCTGCACTTGGAGCTTTGAGATTAAAGCTTGCTAAAAAAGATAATTTAATCAACGAAAATAAGTGGGCTCCTTTGTGGGTGGTTGATTTTCCTTTATTTGAGTGGAATGAAGATCATTCAAGATGGGATTCATTACATCATCCATTTACTTCTCCAAATTTTGATGATATTAGTTTATTAGATAGTAATCCCAGTCAGGTAAAATCTCTTGGATATGATATTGTGATGAATGGATATGAAATTGGAGGTGGGTCTATTAGAATACATAATAAAAAATTGCAATCTAAAATTTTTAATTTATTAGGAATTTCTAATAAGGAGGCAGAAGAGAAATTTGGATTTTTAATGAATGCATTTCGATATGGGGCACCACCTCATGGAGGGATGGCATTTGGTTTTGATAGACTTATTATGCTTCTAGTAGGTTCAAAGCAAATACGTGATGTAATTGCATTTCCTAAAACTACCTCAGCAATGTCACTGATGGATAATTCTCCATCACCAGTTGATAAAGATCAATTAGAAGAACTTAGTCTATCAGTTAAAAATAAAAAATGAAAAAAACTCTCCAACTTAAAGATATTGATCCTATGGTATTTGCTGGAGCAAAAGATCAAAATATAAAATTAATTGAAAATAATTTTAATTCTAAGATTGTACTTCGTGGTAATGAATTGCATTTTAATGGAGGTAAAAATGAATTAATATTATTAGAGTCATTAGTCAATGATATTATTTTTACTATTAATCAAAAAGGTTACATCGATAATAAAGATGTAAATATTTTAATCAAATCATCATCACAATCAACTAATAATAAAAATCATAATGACCAGATAAAAGATATTATACTTTATACTCCTTATGGCACAGTTGTTCCTAAAACAAATGGTCAAAAAAAATATTATAAAGAAATACTTAAAAATGATATAGTTTTTGTAATTGGACCAGCTGGAACAGGAAAAACATATCAAGCTGTTGCTTGTGCTGTATCAGCTTTAAAAAATAATCAAGTAGAAAAAATAGTTATAACTAGACCTGTAGTTGAAGCAGGAGAAAGACTAGGCTTTCTTCCTGGAGATTTAAAAGAAAAAGTAGACCCTTATTTGACTCCCCTGTATGATGCTCTTTATAAAATGATAGAAAAGGAAAAACTTAGAACATTTTTAAGTAAAAAAATTATTGAAATTGCCCCACTAGCTTATATGAGAGGAAGAACACTTCATAATGCATTTATTATTTTAGATGAAGCTCAAAATTCTACTAGAATGCAAATGAAAATGTTTTTAACTCGATTAGGAGTTACATCAAAAGCAATTATAACTGGAGATATTACTCAAATAGATTTAGATAAAAATGAAATATCTGGACTCATTGATGCGTCTCATGTTTTAAAAAAGATTAAAGGAATTTCTTTTGTCCAACTAGATGAAACTGATGTTGTTCGACATCAATTAGTGAAGGATATAATCAAAGCGTATAAGAAGAAAGATAACAAATGAATGATACATATATATGCTCATATTCAAGAACAGCAATTGGAGCTTTCCAAGGCTTGTTAAGTTCAACTCCTGCTACAGAACTTGGGTCTAATGTTATTAAATCTGTTTTAGAAAAAACTGCAATAAATCCAGAATTTATTGATGAAGTGATAATGGGCAATGTACTGTCTGCTAATCTTGGACAGTCTCCTGCAAGACAGGCATCAATTGGAGCTGGTCTCCCGACTAGCGTTGAATGTATGACAATCAATAAAGTATGCGGATCTGGCTTAAAATCTGTAATGCTCGCTGATCAATCTATAAAATTAAATAATTCTGATGTAATTATTGCAGGTGGCATGGAAAATATGAGTCTTGCTCCTTATTATCTAGAAAGATCAAGAAAAAACATGGTTTTTGGACATAATAAATTAGTTGATTCTATTATACATGATGGACTATGGGATCCTTATAATAATTTCCCTATGGGTAATTGTGGAGAAATATTATGTAAAGAAAATAATTATTCAAGAAAGGACCAGGATGATTATGCCATCAATTCATATAATAGATCAAAAAAAGCTATATCTGAAGGAATTTTTAAAAGCGAGATTTCTGAGGTTCAAATTACTACTAAAAAAGGGGTGCAAACCTTTGATACTGATGAAGAACCATTAAGATTTAAAGAAGAAAAAATATCAAAGCTAAAACCTGCCTTTGATAAAAATGGTACTATAACTGCTGCTAATGCAAGTAGTCTAAGTGATGGATCTGCTGCTGTTTTATTAGCTTCTAGTGATAAAGTTAAAAAATACCAATTAAACCCTATTGCAAAAATTATTTCCCATGCTTCATTTGCAACTGATCCAGTTTATTTTACTAAGGCCCCTATATATGCAATTAAGAAAGTTTTAAAAAAAGCAGATTTTAATCTAAATAATATTGATTTATTTGAAATTAATGAAGCCTTTTCATGTGTTCCACTTGTAGCTATGGATGAGTTGAATATTCCTATTGAAAAATTAAATATTCATGGCGGAGCAGTTTCTTTAGGCCATCCAATTGGAGCGTCAGGAACAAGAATTTTAGTTACTTTATTAAATGCATTAAACTTGAAAAAATTAAAATATGGAATTGCATCTTTATGTATTGGTGGGGGAGAAGCATCAGCTATGATAGTAGAGATGTGTAATTAAATGAAGATTGGCGTTTTAGGTGCTGGAACTATGGGTAATGGTATAGCTCATGTATTTTCTCTTTACAATCACAATGTCATCTTAGTAGATGTAGGAAAAGAAATTTTAGAGAATGCATTGGGTACTATAAAAAATAACTTAGATAGACAATTGAAAAAAAATGTTATAAATCAAGAAATATTAGAAAGTTCTCTGAACAATATTACCTTATCAACAGATATTAAATCATTCGAACCTTGTCAATTAATTATTGAAGCAATAAAAGAAGATTTAAATTTAAAAACTAATATTTTTAAAAATTTAGATTCTATTTGTAATCCAAATGCCATATTAGCTTCAAATACTTCATCAATATCTATAAATAGTTTAGCAGAAAGTACTAATAGACAAGATAAAGTAATAGGGATGCATTTTATGAATCCTGTACCAATAATGAAACTTGTTGAAATTATCAAAGGCAATAAAACATCAGTAGAAACATTAAATATGGTGAAAAAAATATCTCAGGATTTAGATAAAATACCAGTTGAATGTAACGATTCTCCAGGGTTTGTTTCTAATCGAATTTTAATGCCAATGATCAATGAAGCTGCCCATTGTTTTAATGAGGGGGTAGCAGATGCTTCTTCAATTGATTCGATCATGAAGTTAGGGATGGGCCATCCCATGGGACCTTTAAAATTAGCTGATCTTATTGGTATTGATGTATGTGTATATATATTAAATGTATTATATGATGAGCTTAATGATGAAAAATATAAACCATGTGACATCCTAATAAATATGATGGCAAAAAATAAATTAGGAAAAAAATCAGGAGAAGGGTTTTACAAATATGAATTTTGAACTCAAGCAAGAACATAAATTAATTCAAAAAACAGCAAGAGATTTTGCAACAAATGAACTTTTACCTGGGGTATTAGATAGAGATGAGAACAAAATATGGCCAAAAGAAGCTGTTTCAAAAATGGCTGATTTAGGATTTTTAGGTATTATGGTAAATCCTAAATATAATGGAAGCGGTATGGATACTTTATCATATACCATCGCTATGGAAGAAATAGCAAGAGTTGATGCGGCTGCATCAGTTATTATGTCTGTTAATAATTCTTTAGTGTGTTCTGTACTTTCAAAGTTTGGAAATAAATTTCAAAAAGAAAAATATTTATCAAGATTAGCAACAGGAGAAATACTTGGAGCTTTTTCATTATCTGAACCACAATCAGGGTCAGATGCTTCCAATATGTTAGCATTTGCTAAAAAAAATGGAGATTCTTATATACTAAATGGAACAAAAAATTGGGTTACAAATGGTAAATATTCTAATGTAGTAATTGTAGCAGCATTAACTTCAAAAGACATTGGACATAAAGGAATTTCATGTTTTATAGTTGAAAAGTCTTTTAAAGGGTTTGAAAGTGGAAAACCTGAAAAAAAATTAGGTATAAGATCCTCAGATACCACTGAGTTATATTTTGATAATGTTATAGTGCCTAAAGAAAATTTGATTGGGAATGAAGGGGATGGGTTTAAAATCTGTTTAGAAACATTAGATGGTGGAAGAATTGGGATTGCATCACAAGCTTTAGGGATAGCTCAAGCAAGCTTAGATGCTTCCATTAAGTACTCAAAAGAAAGAGCACAATTTGGAAAGCCTATATCTTCTTTTCAAGGAATACAGTTTAAAATGACTGATATGTCAATAGGGATTGAATCTGCAAGACTATTAACAAGGAAAGCTGCATGGCTAAAGGATAATAATTTTCCTTATGGAATTCAGGCAGCTATGGCAAAGTTGCATGCATCAGAAATAGCAATGAAATCTTCTACTGACTGCGTTCAAATACATGGGGGATATGGCTACATTAGAGAAACAGGGGTTGAACGACTTATGAGGGATGCTAAAATTACGCAGATTTATGAAGGAACTTCTGAAGTTCAAAGGTTAGTTATAGCTCGTAGTCTTCTAAAGTAAAATAAATGAATAAAAAACAAAAAAGATCAGCTCGTTGTTTATGTGTACAGCTATTATATTCTTCAGAATTATCAGGAAACGTAACAGATGATGATATAAATCAAATAGTAATAAATTTTTTTAAAAATAAAGATGAGGACTTTGATCAGACAGTTTATAAAACAGATGAAATTGATTATGCCAACAAATTAATGACCCATGTGATAAATTGCAAAGAATCTATTGATAAACTCATTAATCACAAGCTAGTTAACTGGGAGATGCATAGACTCGCAATAATTGATAAAATAATTTTAAGAATGTGTGTAGCAGAAATGTTATATATGAAAGGAATTCCACCTAAAGTTTCTATGGCTGAGGGTATTGAAATTGCGAAACAATTTAGTACTAATGATAGTAGCAGTTTTATTAATGGAATTTTAGATGCAATCTACAATGATGAAAAAAATAATATAGATAAGGCGATGTAAATGCCAATATTAACAAAAATAGTTACCTCTATCTTTGGAACAAAATCTGCTAAAGATTTAAAAGCCCTTAGGCCCATTGTAGATGAAATTAATGAGTATTACAATACTCTTAATGTGTTATCAGATAATGAACTCAAAATAAAATTTAGTGATGTCAAAGAAGAACTCCATCAATTAATTTCTACAAATAAAGAAAAATATATTAATGAGAAAAAGAATGAAGATATCATTGATGATTTATTATATAAAGATGAAACATCTTTTCTAAATGAAAACATGGTTAAGGTTTTTGCAATTGTTAAAGATGCAGCAAGAAGGTTATCTGGAACCAAATATACTGTTATGGGGCAATCAATTGAATGGGGAATGACACCTTATGATGTCCAATTAATTGGAGGAGTTGTATTATACCAAGGTAAAATAGCTGAAATGAAAACTGGAGAAGGAAAAACATTAGTCTCAACCTTGCCCATAGTATTAAATGCAATAAATGGAAGAGGAGTGCATATTGTTACAGTAAATGATTATTTAGCACAAAGAGATAGCGAGTGGATGGGCTTATTATATGAATTTTTAGGTTTATCTGTTGGTTGCATATTAGATCAAATGGATAGTGCAACTAGAAAAGAAATTTATTCTAAAGATATCACATATGGAACAAATAGCCAATTTGGATTTGATTATTTAAGGGATAACATGTCCGTAACCGCTGAAAGGCAGGTTCAAAGAGGACATGTTTTTGCAATTGTGGATGAAGTTGATTCGGTCCTAATTGATGAAGCTAGAACCCCCCTTATTATATCTGGAGTTGTAAGCTCTCAGCAAAATGAACAATACACTACATGGAGACCTTCAATTGAATCTTTAATAAAGAAACAAAATCAATTGATTAATGAGCTTTTATCTGACATTGATTCTATTTTAGTTGATAATAAAAATGAAGTGGGTAAAAGATTATTACTTGCAAGTAGAGGAGCCCCCCAAAATAAGAAATTACAAAAATTATTTCAACAACAAGGCACCAAACAGTTACTTAGTAAAGTTGAAAGTGATTATATCCGCGATAAAAAATTAGGGGAACTTGATGAGGAACTATATTTTTCTATAGATGAAAGATCAAATGTTGTAGACCTATCTGACAAAGGCAGGAAATATTTAGCTCCTGATGATCCTGAAAATTTTGTTATTCCAGACATTGGAGAAGGATTTCACACTATAGAAAAAAAACATTCTAATGAAAAAGATATTGCTGTAGAAAAAGAAAAATTACAGGCCCTTCATTCTGAAAGAAGTGAGAAAATTCATACAATTAATCAATTATTAAAAGCATATTCATTGTTTGAAAAAGATATTGAATATATAGTGCAAGAAGGAAGAGTCTTAATAGTAGATAAGCACACTGGCAGAGTTATGCATGGAAGACAATTTTCAGATGGAATGCATCAAGCCATAGAAGCAAAAGAAAAAGTAGCAATTCAAAGAGAAACACAAACGGTAGCTACAATAACAATCCAAAATTATTTTCGTATGTATGAAAAATTAGCAGGAATGACTGGAACTGCTCAGACTGAAGCTGCTGAGTTTATGGAGATATACAAATTAGATGTTATTGACATCCCGACTAACAGGCCCCTTGTAAGGCAAGATCATGAAGATTTAATTTATAAAACAAGACGAGAAAAATATAATGCAGTAATAGATAGAATAAAAGAATTATATGAAAAAGGTCAGCCTATTTTAGTTGGAACAACTTCAGTTGAAGAATCTGAAACTCTTTCTAGAATGATTAAAGCTACAAAACTTCCTCATAATGTTTTAAATGCTAAGCAGCATCAAAAAGAAGCTGAGATTATTACCAGAGCAGGATATAAAAATGGTATAACAATATCAACAAATATGGCAGGAAGAGGAACAGATATAAAATTAGAAAGCGGTGTAAAAGAAGTGGGTGGATTATTTATCCTAGGTACTGGGCGTCATGAATCAAGACGTATAGATTTACAATTAAGAGGTAGGTCAGGGAGACAAGGCGATGTAGGAGAGTCAGTATTTTATTTAAGTTTAGAAGATAATTTAATGAGATTATTTGGCTCAGATAGAATTGCAAAGGTTATGGATAGGATGGGTCTTAAAGAAGGTGAAGTAATCACACATTCACTTGTAACCAGATCAATTGAAAGAGCTCAGAAAAAAGTTGAAGCTATGAATTTTGGAGGAAGAAAAAATATTATTGAATATGATGATGTAATGAATTATCAAAGAGACATTGTATATAACAGAAGAAACTATTCACTACATAAGGAAGATATAACAGATGAACTAAATCAAATAATTAAGGAGTACATTGATGATGAGGTAAATATGTATTGCAGTGGCAATAAAAATGATTGGGATTTTGATACCTTAAATACTGAGCTTTTAAACACATTTGGGATTAGTTTTAAATTTAAAAAAGATGAGATTAATATGGAGAAAATTAAAACTACGAT
>Ga0187827_10007626_pt1 | contig 11953 bp, 10 predicted proteins | sample ETNtaG_39_FD_167969 | JGI IMG/M metagenome (GOLD analysis project Ga0187827, IMG submission 167969) | Marine microbial and viral communities from oxygen minimum zone, Eastern Pacific Ocean - ETNP2014_SV_150_PacBio MetaG (Illumina Assembly) | ecosystem: Environmental > Aquatic > Marine > Hypoxic... | reverse complement strand
ATCTGGCCCTTGTTACAACCTGCTTATGGGGTCTACACGAAAAAGAGGCACTGGCTAGTCACTTGCAATCAAAAGGGAGTATTTAAACTCCGAAAGTCAGGTTAAAGAAAAGCCGATCCCCTGCTCATCTCCGTCTTAGCGTTTCCAGCTTCGCCACCACTCCCTCGTTCCCCGGCTTTATATCCAGATATTTTCTGTAAAATTCATCAGCTTTCCCCGTCTCGCCCAGTGCCCTGTAGCCGTCGCCGATCTCCTTTATTACTCCTGCTATTTTCTCCTTATTATCACCCTCGACAGCAGAAAACTCTTCGAGGTTTGAAAGATTCTCACTCAGTTGATCCCGGCAAACATCTTGCATCCCCTTCAGCTCGTTTGTCAATTCCCGAAGCCGGGCATTGTCATGATCAATTTCCCGGCCTCTTTCGATATACATTTCTGTATTTCTGTAATCCCCGTTTTCGAGCATTATCGACGCAAGATAAATGTATGGCTCGGGAAATCGGTTCTCCGCGTCCAACTCAGCCGCTTTTCTACATAAAGAAACCGATTTTTGTATGGCGCCTTCGAGAATGTAGAACTCGCCCAGTTTCAGCCAGGGCAGGGGGTCCGCGCCGTCCGTTCGGGTCCGCCGGATGAGAACTGCCTTTGCCTGGTCCTTTTTTCCAGATTTTAAGAGAGCCTCGGCGAGTATTATGTGGACATGGGCAAGGTCGGGTCTCGACCCTAAGATTTTTTCCAGAAATTCCACGGCCTCGCCGTAATATTCCAGTACTATTAAAACTGTCCACCGCCCCTCCTGCGCAAGAAGATTGTTCTCGTTTATCGATAAAGCGCTGTCGAACTTCTCCAGAGCTTTCGCGAACTCCCCCGTTTCGAAGTGCATTCTGCCTTCTGCGATAAATTTTCGTTCTTCGGCGGTATATGTTTCCATCAATTCGATTTCTTCCTCTGCCGACAGTGCCGCTGTGATCCTACGGTCTATCCTATCCTTCCTTTCCCTTGCGCCCACCCTGTAGCACTGCGCGCAGATATGGCCCGGGAATTCCAGCCGATAACCTCTGTATCGTTTCTGTCGATCCAGTTGTACGACTTTTGCACACGACTCGCACAAACGTATGGAACAGGTCGAACACTGAACCAGTTTATTGTAGTTTGACAGCGAATTTTCGCATAAAGGACACGAAGAATCCCTTTTAACATTCAAAGTGCCGATGGTGGTGACCACCGAACGCTGGATGATAGAATCCCTTATCCCGCCCACCGGGTCGCTCCCGTCGCTTTCGGTACCAGTGACGTTCACGGAACTCCTGATGAGTATATTGTCGTCCGTTATCCCTGTAGTCATCTCTTGGGGCGACCTGTCAAGAATTTTGTATTCACCAAGGTCCGCTCCGCAGTTGCCGCAGTAGTCGATCACTTCCTTACTTGTATAATTTTTTCCCGTCGTTTTTCCACAGCCAGGGCAGAATTTCAGATCCATCTTGATCACTCCACATTGCATGAGGCTCCCACAGCCCTGCTCGACTGGTTGTACCAGTACTGTAACGTCTGCTCCCGGAGAAGCTTTGATAACATAGAAATCTCATCAAGTTCTCTGTGCTTGAAATCAGGCGTTCTCTCGGGCCAGTATAGATGATTCAATGCCGACCGCAGGTATCTGAGATCACTCCGGATATCTAGAATAACTCCCCTGAGCTTAGCAAGCCTGTATTCCACCTCGAGATACTTGTCCATTAGCCTGTTTTTGAGGTTCATATGGCCGGGTTCGTACGATAAGCTGCCTGCAAGGTCGTTCAACGAACGAAGGTAATTTATCATGTTCGATTCCTGGCTCTGAAGCGTGGAATGGTTGTTCCCGTACCGGTTGATCCTACTGTTCATATCGTGAACTTTTTTCAGTCTATCGAACTGTGTTTCGCTTATCTTTTCTTCTTTTTTGTACTGCACGTACGACAATGTCCTTGTGAGCAGTCCGAACTTCTCCTCCACGATCTCCCTTTGCACAACCTTGAAACTCACCTCTCTCTTGGGATGAACCGTAACCTTCCACCTGTAGAGGTCCTCGCTAACCTCGAAGGGGTCCTCCATCTCGTAAAGCTTGTGACTCTTCGAACGCGGGTGCTCTATCACCACGCCTATGGTGTCGAGTGAATCGTTCTCTATGACGTATTTGAATGTTTCATCGTGGTTTTCCCGGTATATGCCTGAGTCACCCTTTATCTCGATCTCACGGAAAGTGGTCCTGGCCTTGTTGTCCTCCCTGACCCTTACCCCTGTAGCTATTGCATATGCGACCCGGGCTTCCGCTCCGGGGTCCAGCGCGGGCAGTATGCCTTCACCGACGTATTCGCTCTCATGGAGAATGGTGATGGGCCCTCTCTCCAGGCGCAGACCGAGCTCGTTTTCGATACGCATCACTATAAGCGGATGTTTTCCCGTCTTTATTCTGTTGTATATCATCTCTCTCGTGCAGGTTACTGTCTTCTGCAGGATCGGAACCATTGCGCTCTGTCCTCTCCTGATTGTAACGGGAGTGGTTATCTCGTAGCGGAAGAACTCGGGCAGTTTCACCGCCTCCGTGCTTATCACCGTTGATTCCGCCCCTTCCCCGTAATCCTCCACCGCCGTGGGCTCTCGCTCCTCGATGTATCCGGTCTCCAACGACTCTTCGAAATCGGAGATAAGGCCTCCTATGTCGTCGTCGTAACATTCTTCTTCGGCCTCTTCCCATGCCTCCTCCTCGCAGATGGCATCCAATTCGTAATTGCTGCGTGAATCCATCTTTTTGGCCATCTTCATCTCCATTCCACGTCTTTCGGCCGGGGCTCTGGCTCTTTTCATTTTCATGGGTGCGGCAGCCTCTTTACACTCCATTGCCATGGACATCAGCGCGTCTATCCCCGCTCCTGCCGCAAGACCCTTCTCGGACGGGGGCATTGCCGACGGCTTTGGTACTGGTTGAGCGGCAACCGTCATCATGTCCTTTGCCTGTTCCCGCATCTCCTCCAACTCCAGTTCCCCCTTTTCCAATTTTCTTTTTTCGCCCTCCAGCTCCACAGGGGCCATGGTTATCTGCTGTTCCTCTTTGATGCGCTGCCTTTTCACCGTCTGGGCCAGGTAGAGGTCGTAGATGAAGGATATGGGTTTCCCCGATATCAGAGTCAGATTTATATCCTTCAGATCCTCGTCGAGAGTGTTATCCACTATACCCCAACTCTGGAGTTTCGATTCCTTCGGAGTGTGGAAAAGACGATAGGACATTCGCCATGGAGCCATCTGTGAAATGTACGAAATGTCCAGCTCGTGATCCTTTCCCTCGAGAAATAGAGTTACGGCTTTCATGGATTTCTTCCGCTTGGAAACCGTTGCATCCAGAAAGAATTGAATGTCCGAATACGCTGACAGGTCCGCTAGCCTCGCTCCCTCCACCATATTCAGGTCAATAAATCGGATCTCACCGCTTTCAAGCAGAAGGAGAACCTGCTCCCGGGGTATGTCGAGAGGTCCCTGGGGTCTGCATTGAATGCCAACCACCCTCCCGAATATCTTAACCTTATCGCCATCACCCCCGTCACCCAGAGTGAGTTCCACCCGGGATCCGGTTATGCTTCTGAGCATATCGAGTATGGACCCCTCGTTGGATATTATCAATGCCTTTTCGCTTATCTGCTTGTCGATATCCTCCGCGGTCTGATAGGACAGACCCGCCACCCTTCCCTCACCCCGGTCTTCGATAATAAGACTCTTCAATACGTCGTTCATCTCCCGCTCCTTGAACTGGAGGTCCAGCGAGTCCACGTCGTTATTCTCATCGTGCCTGCAGATGAAGGCCATCCCGTGATTGTAGATATCCAGTGAACGTACTTGCGCCATATCATGCACCTCCCTGCTGGATGGGATTGATTAGGAATTGTACCAGATCCTGGGCCAGCATCTCTTCCACTGCCGAGGCCAGATCCTCTGGTTCCCGACGTATATATTCTTTTCTTTTCTTGCCAAACCGGTATTCCATGATATCCTCAAGATGATTGTTCATCTCTCTTAGATATTCGATACACTCCTCCCGGTTGCTTATTCGTTTTCGCTGCTCGGAAATTGCATCGAAATATTTACCGTAGATCATCTTCTCATGTGGATTTCTGCAGCCTTCCACGCCAAACGCTACAAGCTCATCGCCGTCCAGCTTCTCCTTGATAATGCGGTTTTTCAGGTCTTTGTAAATCCCGGGGCTGGTAAGGGAATTCATGTTCTTCTCGAGCCGGTTAACATCCCCTTGAAGTGCGCGTACGTGTTTTTCAAGCATTGCGATCTTTTTCTTGTGCCCGTCTACTTTAGCCGTCATATCCAGTATTTCTCTGCAAAAATCCTTCAAGTCCCCGTTCATCTTTCCGGTCTCGACATATTTTTTAAAGTTTTTTTCACCAAGGGTCCTGATATCACTGTAGGTAACTGCCATTTTTCTCTGCTTCACCATGAACGTGGATCGGGTGTCAGCCATCACCTTGAAACGCCACCGCATGTAATTTTCGGTCTCTTCGAGTACCCCTGGCGTTTCGAATATATCGTGCTCACGGGGGGCAGGGTGCTCCACCAGCATCATGATGCTGCGGTCTTTGGAGTTCTCCACTATGTAATCGTATTCTTCGATAAGCCAGCTCTCGATCTTGAGATTCCGCTCTTCCCTTATGAAATCCTTGATCTCTTCACGGCGTTTCAGTTCCTCCCTGCATTCCACCGCCTGGTCCATGGCGTAAGCGATCCTGTTCTCGGCATCATAGGTGGTGAATGGTAATATGGCCTCACCCGAATAGAGTCCGTCGTCTATTACCGTGATGGGACCCCGATCAAGCACCATATCAAGATTGTTCTTTATATGCATGCACACCAGTGGATTCTTCCCGGTGGTATCCCTGTTGTAGAGGTGCTCCTTCAGGCATTCCACATCCGCTTCGAATAGAGGAACAAGAGCGCTCTGACCACGCTTGATGGAAATGGAGGTCTTGATGTCGTAACGGAACATCTCCCCGAGGTCCACCAGTTCGGAGTCCACCATGGTGGTAAGATTGCTCCCGGCTGTGAGAGGGACTTCCTTTTCCACTTCATCTTCGTCGTATTCTGGTTCCCTGAAGGCCGACTCGTAACCGCCCTTGTCGAAGTACTCGGGCTTTTCGTGTTCCTCGTATTCAGGCAGCTCCAGCTCGTAATCAAGGTCCGCGTCCTGCTCAAAGGAAACTGGTATCCGCATACCTGCACGTTCCTCGTGGACGTAGGGTCTCTCGATGGACGAGGGGGTATATATCTCGTAGATGAACGAGATCGGCATCCCCGATAGCAGGGTTAGATTGACCTTCTCCAGGTCCTCGTCCAGAAGGTTCTCCACGATCCCCCATCCCTGTAGTCTCGTCCCGTCGGGTGTGTACAGAAACCGGTAGCTTACCCGCCACGCCGGCATGGTGGTCAGATACCCGACGGTGAGGTCGTGCTCGTCGCCTTCGAGATAGACCGTCATGCTCTTGAAGCTCTTCTTTCTCAGAGACATGGATGCATCGAGGAAATATTCAAGGTCGCTCTGGGCAAATTCGTCGTCCAGCATCAGGGATTGGATGTTCTCCACGGGTATGGTGATAAACTGCTCCTGCGAGTCTATCAATACGATCTGGAGATCTGATGATTTCTTTTCATCGTCCCTAGGCGGTAAGGGATATCTGGTACCGGTGGCGCTCTCGAGCCCCAGAAGCCTTCCCATGACAACGTCCTCGCCTTTCCCGTCCTTCAGCTTCACCACCAATCGATAACCTCTGGCAGCCTCGATGAGACCAAGGACGGCATTGTTCTCAGGAATATTTATCGCCTTTTCCTTCAGCTGGGCCTCCAGGTCCTCCCCGGTCTCGTACGACACTCCGGTCACCTTTCCGCGGCCCGAATCGAATATACAGAGGGATTTCAGTACATCGTTCATCTCTTTATCCTCGAACCTGAGGGTGAGCGGCTCCCGTGAATTGAACACGGCTCTTCTTTCGATGAAGGCCACTCCGTGCTGGTACAGTGTCAGCTTTTTTATCGGTAATCGGCCAATCAACATCGATCCTCACCTCCTTGAAACGTAAGCCATGTGTCATTTTTCCGAGTCTTTGATATGGATCTTATCATATCCTTTTCTATCAGGGCCCTTGCTTCATCTATGAGTTTTTTTCGAGGTTTTTTAAATGCCCTTTTGGCTGTTTCCCGGAAGGCGGTGGTGTTAATGGAAAAACGGCTGAAAAGGCTTCTCTTCACGTGTTCGGGATTCAGGGCAAGGTCCAATAGATGCGGCTGGGTAGTGTAATCGGCCAGGAGAACATAGTTGCCTCCCATGATAACCGTGAGGTATAACAGCAGATCGAGCAGTCCCTCCATGGGTTGAAGTTTCATCAACTGTGAGAATTCCTCTATGGTGGCAGGCAGCTCCTTAATTTCATCGCCTTCCATGCAATTCTTTATATCATTGAGGATATTTCCCATCTTTTCGTTTAACCCGGAGTTGTTCTTATCGATGTAATATTCGGTTTTCACCCGGTTTAACTCATTTATTATGTCCGCTTTCAGTTTCCATGGATCGAGGACCGGTTTGCTTTTCCGCCTAAAACTCTCTATCCTGCTCTTTTCCGGTGACGATTCATTCACGCCAGGCAATACTTCAAGCAGCCGGGCCCAGATCAGGTCGGGATCATAGAGAGTTGCCAGAACGGGTTCCAGCGTCCTACTATCGCCCTTCTCAAGAAGTGCTTTCAGTGCCGGGCGAACCCTGTGATTATCCTTCCGTAGCAGCTCATCCAGGAGCGAAATTAGAAAAGGACCCAAAAGGGCCGAATGGTATTCGGACGATAGTATCTGCCGATAATTCCCATAGTTGACATTGGAGCCGTCCAGGTTCATGGCATTTGTAACGTGTTGGTAAGCCTGCAATCCAAGCCCCTCGCTCTCGTATAACAGCGCCAGCTGGAAATGCAATTTGGCCGCAAATACATTATCGGCATCGGAAGAGCCAGCGAGGCGGACTCCTTCGATAAGCGCTTCTTTCGAGCCTTTGCCCTTTCCCGCGAGATCCAGCACCAGGGCTTCATGATAATAGGGCTCGGGCGATTCACGGTCCAGTTTCTTTGCGGCATTGAAGTCGTCCATGGCCACATCGTGTTGGGATAACACGGCCCTGAGCTTTCCCCTGGCCATGAACATGTTGAAGCTTTCAGGGCTAATGGCAATCGCCCTATCGTAGGCGTTCAATGCCTCCATGTACTGTTTCATATCCTGGTGGTATACCGCCTTGTAGAACCAGGCGGACGCCTGTTTGGGATCATGCCGGATCGATTGTTCCAGAGATTCCAATGCTTCCTTTTTCCGCCCTGTCTTTCCCAAGAGCTTTCCACGTAGGAGATACGGATGGTAATTGGTTCCGTCGAGCCTTATTGCCCTTGAATACTGCTGGAGGGCTTCGTCAAGGTCTCCATTTCTTTCGAGAGCCCTTGCCTTGTGGAAAACCGCATCGAAATTTTCGGGATCCAGGTTCAGTGCCTGGTCGAAGCAGTTGATGGCATTGGAGAATTGGTCGACACTAGTACAAAGCTTCCCCTTTAGTGTCCAGATCTCAAGGTCGTTTCGGTCTATATGAAGTGCCTTGTCATAGTAATCCAATGCGTCCTTGTACTCCTCGTTCTTTTCAGCCTGCTTTGCGAGATTCAGATATTTTTTCTTTTGCGGATTCGCGGATTTATTACCGGATTTCAATGCCATTTGCTGCCCCCGTGATCTATTGTAAAAACGAATGGTTCTGGGTGGAAAGTGAAACTAATTTACTCATATCAGATATAGATTTCCTCTTTTATTTCATAATACCTAAATTTGGACGCACGGTGAAAAACTACGGGAGAATGTTGCCCGGCCCTGCTGCAATCACGCTCTCATATGTATCAGCTTGAGATCGAATTCACCTTCTATTTCGGGTATCATCACATCCCATATCCTGACGCTGAGATACCAGTCGGTGAACTCTTCATCTTTTGATTGCGTGAGACCGAATATTTCCGGCCTGTTCAGTCGCTCCATGTAAGGTAATATAAATATTTCAAGTAACGTTTCCTTTTTCATGGGCCACAGGTAGATCTCCACGCCAACCCGCTGTGATTCGCAGTCCATTTCCCGAAACGAGAGCATGTTATGTGTAAATTCGCTGAAAACCATATCGCGGATGGAATGCAGGTTGATAGGGCATTTACTTAGGAGGCTTTGAATGCGGCCCGGCGGCTTCTTCTGCTTCATGAGGCTCATTATCTTTTTATTGACGGAAATTATCAATGTGCCGTTTCCCTCGTTCTTAGTATTGTATTTTATCACGGATAAACCAAGGATCGCCATAAAATCTCTCAATTTCAGCCCCATCTTGTCGATGTCCTTATCTCGAACCAGATATCTTGCGTATGGGTATGCATGCCTTCGCATGGCGGTGATTATGCTGCTGTTCATATTTAATCTTTTAGATATGCTGGATTCATCCGCAGGAAACAGCAGGATGCCCGCTTTGCTCCGGTGACTTTTCAAGTCCCCTGCATCCTCGGAAGCAAGCTCCCTACGGATACACCCGTTTTCAAACGGGGGATGAATGCTCCTGTAGCCACACTTGGCGAAGGATCAGCAATGCTATAGGTATCGCGTAGTCTGACGATCACACCCTGCTTGATCTTGCCAACTTCTTTCAAGGCCTTCTCGGATGTGATCGTCAAACCGCTTGACCTGAGCTTGTATTCAAGGATTTTAGATAAAAGATATGCAAGATAACAAACGAAAACATGCATTCGGACATGGTTCTCCAACCAACACCGTGTTGGATGAAGCTTTGTAACCTGCTTCATATATCGAAATGCCTTCTCAATCTCATCCTTTTCAAAATAGGCATCCACAATATCGTTGCACTCAATGCTCAAATCCGTGGACATCAAACAGTATTTCCCATCCAATTCCTCTGCCTCTATTATCTTGTTCTTATGCTCTATCCAATCAAAGGTTATCTTACCATCCTGATGATAGTCCGGTTTGAAGAACTTGGACACACCTCTTACACATTCCTTTACATGATTGGTTACTGGTACAATCTTTTGATAATTTCCTCTCTTCAGTTTTTTACGGTATTTCCCAAGCTTTATCCAGGCGCTTCTAAGCCTTGCATCTCGTCTCTCATGAACTCGCTTCTGTGTCTGCGTATTGAGATAGACAACTATCTTTCTACGTTTGTTGTAGACCTTCTTTATCAATGCAACGGCGTAGATACCTTCTCCATTTTCCAACTCTCGAACTTTGTTCCCGTTTTTCAACAGATCTTCATTTTTCACTGATTTCAGTATATCTTTCACCTCGATCTCAGAACCTTTCAATCCAGAAATAATCCGTTGATGACAACGGTCAACTCTCCTGATGTTTGCTTTTGACACCATGCCTCTATCCCAGATTATAGTACAGTTCTTTATTCCAAATTCTTCTCTGATGGTCTCCAATATGTCTTTGACTGTTTTCTGATCAGATCTATTCCCAGGATACACTATGGAACATATCGGGAACCTCCATTTTCGCGTAACTACAAGTGCGATGTTGATTTGCACCTTTCCTTTTTTTTTATCTCTGCTGTATCCCAATTTTGCCAATATACATTTCGCTCCTTCGAAGTATGTGCTTGTAAGATCATAGTATAGAGCGTCCATGTCTATATCATAAAGCTCAGACCATTTTTTCACAAGCTCTTTGGAGATGTTTAGTGTGTTATCAACAATCCTTATGACTTCACCTTCATCGTTTCTAATCTCTCTGCATATGCCATCCATTGCACTGCTTAGATTGTCCTTGTTCAGCTTCTCAGGAGGTATGCCCGTAATCTTTGGCAGTGCGGTATCTTCATACCAGGCTGAGAATCCATTCAGACTCACAGGATTTATTGCATAATTGATTGCCAACATTGAAAGTTGAAGTCCCGGAGGTAGTCCGCCTCCTTTGATCGAAAATCCATCTATGATGTTGGCCAGATCGATCTCTTTCACAATTTTGTTTAGAACAAGTACATTTCCGAGGTGAACGTTGTCTGTCAGGATGATTCTGTCCATTATATGTTTATAAGCAGGGATGGTCTCTTTTGTTCCATCTTTCTTTTCTATTTCCGTTCCAATGTATGCTAGTTTTCTACGTTTTACTTTTCCATCTTTTCTGTAACTTTCTACCTTGTATAGGTATACCTTGTTCCCTCTTTTCTCTCTTGCAATGAAAGCCATGTTATCACAAACGTAGACCCCATATGAGGTCTACATTTATAAATCTATCTGGCCCTTGTTACAACCTGCTTATGGGGTCTACACGAAAAAGAGGCACTGGCTAGTCACTTGCAATCAAAAGGGAGTATTTAAACTCCGAAAGTCAGGTCGTAACTTATCTTTCTCTTTGTCCCTATCCGATTCACGAAGGGCTAAACGTACAAATTCTGGATGACAATGCTGTTTCGGAATGAAAGGCACATTGAAGTTCAGATCTCAATGATGCTATCAAAAATGGCCGTTGGTTGGTTCAATCGCCCGAAGGGGGATTTACGAGGCACGGAGTGCCGAAGTACAGCAGGCACGAAGTGACTGCTAACTCAACACAGGCCATTGATTCATTCGACACAGCAATGTCACCTGAAGAAGATTGTGAAATATTCCGCAGTAAACATGATGAGGAATCATTGGATTGACCATTATACTGATTTCCAGAAGGCTTATTTTTCATTTATGAATCTATCTTTTCTTGTACCCAAATTTTTTATTGTATTCTTTGTGATCAATTATATCCAATACAAAGGCGATTATTTCAATAACGGTTTCGCCATCAGTTAGTGTATACAACATTCTCCAGTAATTCGACAAACCCACTCGAAAGAGATTCGTTACCCCATATTTCTCTACATATTCTTGAGGAATCAGCTTTTTTAAAATAGGGTCACCATAATGAGGATTTGCCTTTATCAATTCTACTTTCTTGTTTATCGAATTCAATATTGATTTCTCAATTTTAGATTCTGATGAGTGCTCATTTAGGTATTTGTAGACCTCCTCAGCGTCTTCAGATAATATTAGCCGCACTATTTTCATAGTTCAAGCCCCATTGCAATTGCTTTTCTAATGTTTGGATTTGAGTTAAATATCCAAGTAATACCATCTATTGATACTACAATTTTATTACTCTCCTCAAGATATCGCAATATTGTTTTCAATTTATTATGATTTACCTTTTTAGGAAGGCGCCTTTTCAATTCTGCAATTGTAATCACACTCTCATCGATATTTCTAAGTACCTCTTCTACCATGATGACGGTGTTCAATGTTGGAGAATGCTCAAGTCTATGTTCAAATACATTATTCGCCATCATTGCTCCCATCTTATCACCATCTGATACATGTTAGTATCAATAAGATACACATTAGTATTAATATATTTCTGTTGAATTGTCACTAGATTAATCATTAGACCTCCTGGAAATCTTCTTCAATTACTGCACGTCTTCAACACTTTATACACTCCAGTTTTCGGTCATTGGAGCGTATAACCTGTCTTGGACACTATAAATACTGTCCATGATTTTAGCTGACGCATTTCATGCCTAATTTGGAGCTTTACGAACAGGACGTTGTGCATAATGAAAACGTTCAATGTGGAAATCCTTTAAATACTGTCCAAGATAGGGTATAACGGGGACGTTAGACGATGTTGACAATCCAATGATTTGGGTAAGTTCCATGTGCAAATAGTTCTACTATTCTGAAGTTGGGGTAGGAGAGACTGGGGATTAGGGGAGCCCAAGGAACAATGCACATGGAGGGGCGGTTTTACGGCATAAAAGGAATATTTCGACAATCTTCAAAGGCGAGTCCGCAATTTCGGATAACGACTGGCAGATTCCCGA
>Ga0187827_10007625_pt1 | contig 11953 bp, 8 predicted proteins | sample ETNtaG_39_FD_167969 | JGI IMG/M metagenome (GOLD analysis project Ga0187827, IMG submission 167969) | Marine microbial and viral communities from oxygen minimum zone, Eastern Pacific Ocean - ETNP2014_SV_150_PacBio MetaG (Illumina Assembly) | ecosystem: Environmental > Aquatic > Marine > Hypoxic... | reverse complement strand
ATTTCTCTTACGAGAATTTCGTTATTTTGTAGTTTTGTATTCCAGTCAAAGAATTGTTGCGCTGTAATTGAACTTTGTGATAGGGCATTTAACATAACATCTTTCCCTGCTTCAATTCTTTTTGCAATTGCTATTTCGCCTTCCCTAGATAGAAGTTCAACTCCTCCCATCTCTCTTAGGTACATTCTTATTGGGTCATCACTTTTCTCAACAGTTTTACCTTCTTCTTTAGAAGCTGTTTCTTTTTTTCTTAAAACTTTGTAATCAGATTTTTTTTCAACTAAAGTTATTTTTCCATCTAAGATATGTACAAATGCTTGTTCAAGATTTTCTGAAGATAAATTTCTTTTTCCTAAAGATTTATTTAATTCTTCGTATGTTATAAATCCTCTATGAACCCCACGGCCCATAAGTCTGGCAAATGATTTTGTAATTATTCGTTCCACAATTAAAAGTTAGGAAGTCTTATATAATACTAATTTTGAAAATATCTATGGCTAAATTGATTGATTTAATTGATATTTTGTAATTTTTTTAATTCCTTTATTTGGTCAAAAGTATTTTCATTTAAATCTTTAGAAAATTTTGATTCTAACTCTTCAATTTTTAAATCAATTTCGAATGCTGAAAGATCTTTTATAATTTCATCGTAAATTTCCATAAGTTTATGCTCATCATTATTAATATTTTTCAAGATATGCTTTATTGAAGCATATTTATTTACTTTATCTAAAATTTTTTTGTCAATTGGAATTGACTTTATTTGTGGGTCATTGTTCTCTAAATAATTAATAATTTTTAATATTATCTGTTTATTTTCATTAGAAAATAGATGTAATTCTTTTAAGTTATCTAAGCGGTTTTTGAAGAAGTGCAGATTACTTATAATTAAGAACAATAAAGAGTATTCTTTCAATTCTATTCTATTCAATGATTTAGTTTCATTAAATATTTTTTGAGTTGATTTTAAAGAAGAAATTTTTTTAGGGATAAATTTTTTTTTATTATTTATATTTGGAGTAAAAAAAGATAATTTTTCCAAAAAAAATTCTAAAATATATTTTTTTATAAATTCATCTTTGATAGAATTCGCAATAGATCTTAGTTTTTTTTCTAAAATTGCTAAAGATGAAGGAGATCCAGTAGATTGTTTATTATAATGGCTAAAAATAAATTGATGTATTGAAACTTTATTTTCTTTTGTAAATGATAAAAAAATATCTTTGCCATTTTTGTTTACATAACTATCTGGATCTTCTTCATTAGACAAAAATAGAAAAGAAATATGTTTTTCGGGTTGCAATTCTTTGATACAGTTTTCCGCAGCTCTTACTGCCGCTTTATAGCCGCTTTCATCACCATCAAAGCAAATGATAACTTCATTAAAGAATTGTCCAAGCATTAATATTTGTTTTTCTGTTAGGCTTGTACCTAAATTTGCTACAGCATTTTCAACCCCATTGTTGCTTAAACCAACTACATCCATATAACCTTCAACTAAAAATACCTGGTCTATAGAGTTTGAAAATTTTCTAGCTCTATCTAAGTTGTATAAGTTATTTCCTTTTCTAAAAAATTGTGTTTCCGGAGAATTGATGTATTTGGCTAGGTAATTATCTTTTTGAATTGTACGTCCTCCAATCGCAATGGGTTGACCGGAAATTGAATTAATAGGAAATATTATCCTATCTCTAAATCTTTCAGCATAATGTTTTTTTTTTTCATCAAAATAAAATAGACCACATTCTTTTAAAAATTTTTCATCAAATTTATCCTTTATTCTTTCATAAAAACTAGGATTTTTTTCAACATAGCCAATTTTAAATTTTTGAATTTCTTCAGTAGTTAAGCTTCTTTTTTTTTTTAAATAGTCTTTTGCTAATTCTGAACTGCTATTTTTTAGAAGTGCTGCGTGATAAAATTCAATATATTTAGAATAAATAGAAACATATTGTTGCCAATGTTTTTCTCTTTCTTCATCTTTTTTTGAAAAAGTATAAGGTCTTATTCCTGCTAAATTTGCCAAAGTTTTAACTGTTTCTCCAAATTTTAAATTTTGAGTTTTCATTAAAAAATCAAAAATATTACCATGTTCAGATGTGCTAAAACAATGATAAAAACCTTTTTCATCATTTACAGTGAATGAAGGTGTTTTTTCATTTTTGAATGGAGACAATCCAACAAATTCCTTTCCTCTTTTTTTAAGATTTACTGTTTTGGATACAACCGCAGAAACTTTTAATCTTGCTTTTATTTCCTCTAAATATTCTTTAGGGTATTTCATTGCTTATTTAATAACTCTTTTAAAATAGATCCTGCTTTTGAAAAATCTATAGTATCTGAGTAATTCTTTCTAAGCTCTCCCATTATCTTTCCCATATCTTTTACTGAATTAGCTCCTATTTTTTGAATAATTTCATTACAAATTTTATTTGTTTCCTCTTCACTCAATTGCTTAGGCAAATAAGATTCGAGTACTTGTACCTCTCCTTCTTCGACTTCTAACAAATCTTGTCTATTATTTTTTCTATAAATTTCGATTGATTCGGATCTTTGTTTTATCATTTTCTTGAGGAGTTTTTTAATATCTTCGCTATCAATTCCTTTTTTGTTGGGTCCCGATCTATTTAATATTTCTAAATCCTTAATTGAGGATAAAATTAACCTAAAAGTTGATATTTTTCCTTTATCTTTAGCTTTTAATACTTTTTTATAATCATTATCGATCTTATCTTTAAGAGACATTATTTTTCTTAATCTACTGTATAGACAATTTTGTTCAAAAGAAAAAATTCTATTTTTAAAAATTTGTATTAGATCTGTTGCGGAAATTTAAGTTTTATTGTATTAACCTTTAACTCATGAGTTGTAATTGATCAATAAACCAAAAGGTAACTCAAATAAATTATCTCATTTTTCCCCAGGCATTTTAGTTCTTGAAAATAAAACCATATTTAGAGGTATTGGTATTGGCTACCAAGGTACAGCTACCGGAGAAGTCTGCTTTAACACTTCTTTAACTGGATATCAGGAAATAATTTCAGACCCATCATATGCTGGACAAATAATTAATTTTACTTTTCCACACATTGGTAATGTTGGAACCAATAAAGAAGATCATGAGTCAGACAACATTTGGACAAAGGGAGTTATATTTAATTCGGAAATTACTAATCCTTCAAACTATAGATCTTTAAAAAATTTAGATACTTGGTTAATAAAAAATAAGATTGTAGGTATTACTGGCCTAGATACTAGAAATTTAACAAATTTTATAAGGGATAAGGGTGCTCCAAAAGGAACTATTTCAAACAATAAGAATGGTAAATTTAATGTTAAAAAACTTTTAAATTTATCAATAAAATGGCCTGGATTAAACAAACTTGACTTGGCTAAAACAGTTACCACAAAAAATAAATATGTTTGGCAAGGATATAAAACTTGGAAAAAAGAAAAAGGATTTGAAAAAAACAATAAAAAAACTTTTAAAATAATAGCAATAGATTACGGAATTAAAAAAAATATTTTAAGATATTTTTCAAATTTTAATTGTAAAGTTATTGTAGTTCCTTGCACATTGAGTGCGAGTGAAATTTTAAAGATGAAACCAGATGGTATTTTTTTATCAAACGGTCCGGGGGATCCTGCTGCAACAGGAAAGTATGCTATCGAAATTATTCAAAAATTAATCAAAGAAAATATTCCAATATTTGGTATATGTCTTGGTCATCAAATATTAGCCTTGGCATTAAAAGCTAAAACAAAAAAGATGAAATTAGGTCATAGAGGAGCCAATCATCCTGTAAAAAATTTATTAAATCAAAAAGTTGAAATTACAAGTCAAAATCATGGATTTGAAATATTAAAAGAAAGTTTACCAAAAAATGTTGAAATAACACATAAATCTTTATTTGATAATTGCATTGAAGGAATTAAGTTAAAAAATAAACCAGTATTTTCAGTTCAGTATCATCCAGAGTCAAATCCTGGTCCACAAGACAGTGTGTATTTATTCAAACAATTTATCAATGAAGTAAAAAAATATGCCAAAAAGAAAAGATATTAAGAAAATTTTAGTAGTAGGAGCAGGCCCAATAATTATAGGTCAGGCTTGTGAATTTGATTATTCGGGAACTCAGGCATGTAAAGCTCTAAAAGATGAAGGTTATAAAGTAGTTTTAATAAATTCTAACCCTGCAACTATTATGACCGATCCAGGTGTTGCTGATAAAACATACATTGAACCCATAACAATAGAAGTTTTAGAAAAAATATTAATAAAAGAAAAACCTGATGTAATTTTACCAACTATGGGTGGCCAAACTTCTCTGAATTTAGCAATTAAAGCCAAAAAAATCGGACTGCTTAAAAAATATAAAATTGAACTAATTGGTGCAAACTCTAAAGCCATTTCTAACGCAGAAGATAGAAAAAAATTTAGGAAAAATATGACTGATATTGGATTAGATCTTCCAAAGTCAGAAATAATCAAAAATATTAAGCAAACTCAAAAATGTTTAAAAAAAATAGGATTACCTGCAATTATTAGACCTGCTTTTACACTTGGAGGTCTCGGAGGAGGTATTGCAAAAAACAAAAAAGAATTTTTTAATATTGTTAAACAAGGCCTCGATGCGTCACCTGAAAGTCAAGTACTCGTAGAAGAATGTCTAGAAGGTTGGAAAGAATTTGAGATGGAAGTTGTAAGAGACAAAAAAGATAACTGCATTATTATATGTTCTATAGAAAATATAGATCCTATGGGAATTCATACTGGAGATTCTATCACTATAGCACCTGCCTTAACACTAACAGATAAAGAGTATCAAATAATGAGAAATGCTTCAATTGCATGCCTTAGAAAAATTGGAGTAGAAACTGGAGGATCTAATGTTCAATTCGCTATTAATCCAAAAAATGGAAGAATGGTTATCATTGAAATGAATCCTAGAGTTTCTAGATCATCTGCTTTAGCGTCGAAAGCAACTGGTTTTCCAATAGCAAAAGTAGCAGCAAAACTAGCTATTGGTTACACCCTTGATGAATTAAAAAATGATATAACAAAAGTAACTCCTGCGTCATTTGAACCAACAATAGACTATGTAGTTACTAAAGTTCCAAGATTTACTTTTGAAAAATTTTCTAATTCTCCTGCAATATTAGGAACTTCAATGAAATCTGTTGGGGAAGCTATGGCAATTGGTAGAAACTTTAAAGAATCTCTTCAAAAAGCATTGGTATCTCTAGAAGTTGGTTTTTCAGGTTTAGATAGAATTTTTGATTTAAATAGGAAAGAAATTGAAAAAAAATTAAAGATAAATATTCCAAATAAAATTTTGTTGATTGCTGAAGCAATACGTAAAAAAATTAAATTAACTAAAATATATAAATTGTCAAAAGTAGATCCTTGGTTCTTAGAGCAAATTAAAGAAATTGTAGATGTGGAAAAACAAATCTCCAAAAAAGGTTTGCCTAAAAACTTTAATGATTTTAATAAAATTAAATCTATAGGATTTTCAGATAAAAAATTATCTCAATTATCTGGTTTAAAAGAAAAAATTGTTAGAAAAAAAAGATTGGCTTTACATGTTTTCCCAGTATTCAAGAAAGTGGATACATGTGCTGCTGAATTTAAATCTTTCACACCTTATATGTATTCAACATATCAAAGAAATTTTATGTTAAATACAGAATGTGAAGCAGATCCGTCATCCAAAAAGAAAGTAATTATTTTAGGAGGTGGGCCTAACAGAATTGGTCAAGGCATAGAGTTTGATTACTGCTGCTGTCAAGCAAGTTTTGCCTTAAAAGAAACAGGATATGAAACAATAATGATTAACTGCAATCCTGAAACAGTCTCCACTGATTATGACACAAGCGATAGATTATATTTTGAGCCTTTAATTGAAGAGTATGTTCATAACATAATTTTAAAAGAAAAATCTAAAGGTAATTTAGTAGGTATAATTGCTCAATTTGGAGGACAAACTCCTATAAAATTAGCAAAATTTCTTCATGAAAATTCATTGCCTATTATAGGAACTCAATATTCTTCAATTGATCTTGCTGAAGACAGGGACAAATTTAGAAAACTTTTAATTAAATTAAAATTAAAACAAGCAAATAGTGGAACTGCAAAATCTTATAATGAAGCAATTAATATTGCTGAAAAAATTGGTCTACCTTTAGTCGTTCGGCCATCATATGTTTTGGGCGGTAGAGCAATGGAAATAGTTCATGAAAAAAATCAACTTAAAAATTTTGTGAAAGAAGCTTTTAAAGCAGCAGAAAACAGCCCAATATTAATCGATAAATTTATTAATAATGCTATGGAGGTTGATGTTGACGCCATTTCAGATGGTAATGAAGTATTTGTTGCAGGGATAATGCAACATATTGAAGAGGCTGGTATTCATTCGGGTGACTCGGCTTGTTGTCTGCCCCCAGTAGCTATTAAGGAAAAATTATTAGTCAAAATTAAAAATCAAACAAAAAAATTAGCAGTAGCGCTAAAAGTAAAAGGTTTTATGAATGTGCAGTTTGCAATTAAAAATGACGAAATTTATATAATTGAAGTCAACCCAAGAGCTAGCAGAACTGTTCCGTTTGTTTCAAAGGCTAAAGGAATCCCTTTAGCTAAAATTGCTTCAAAAGTAATGACGGGTGAAAAATTATCAGAATTTAATTTAATAAATAAAAATAAGAATATGTTTGCTGTGAAAGAAGCTGTTTTCCCATTCAATAAATTTCCAAACGTTGATGTGTTGCTGGGCCCTGAAATGAAATCAACGGGAGAGGTAATGGGAATAGATAAAGATTTTGGCCTTGCATACGCTAAAAGCCAAATTGCTGCTGGCAATTCACTACCAACAAGAGGGTTAGCATTTATTTCTTTAAAAGATAAACATAAAAATGAAGGTATAGATTTAGCAAAAAAATTGGTTGAATTAAATTTTACATTGTGTGGGACCGAAGGTACTGCAAACGCAATAAAAAAAAATGGAATCAAATGTAAAAAAGTCAATAAAGTAAGTGGAGGATCTCCTCATATTATTGATATATTAAATGCAAAAAAAATTGCCTTAGTAATCAATACCGGAGGTGGAAAACGTACTTATCGTGTTCAAGATTCAACTTCCTTAAGAAGAGCAACATTAATTAATAAAGTTCCATATTGTACAAATATGTCTACTGCTTATGCTTGTTTAGAAGGTATTAAATCTCTTAAATCAAAAAAAATGAGTGTTAAAGCAATCCAAAATATCTTTCATTAATCAACTGGCCAATCAGTTTTAAAAGTAACATAATTTACTAATAAACTTCTTCTTTCTTTAACAATTTCTTTTTTTTCCATACCGTGCCATGTATTTGGTCCGCTGGAAAAAAAGTATCCATAGTTATGTCTGTAAGGAATTGTTTTAATTTTATTTAAATTTTCATCATAAAAATCAGTTCCTAAATTTTCATTTTCATTTAATGTATTTACAAAAAGCAAGCACGATAATAATTTTTCTTTAATATCGCAGTGAGGTTTTAACCAGAAACCTTGTCTATCACAAATTGTCTCAACTCTTACAAATGAATTTGACAAATCTTTGCCAATCAATCCTGAAATTTGTTGATGAGTTTCTTTTGCTTGTAGCTCTTCAATTAATTTTGTCAGATAAGGAAAATTCTTTGCATTTTCTTTATTAATAAAACATCTAAATTTTAATGCTTTACCTCCAGAAGAAATTCCTTCTCTAAATTTTCCTTCACCCCCATCAATTGCTCTAGTGCCGTCATAAGTAATTTGATGTTTTGTTGGATCTGTAATATCTACATTTTCTATTTCTTCTATCACATCATCAGTAAGAGGTTTATTTAATTCCCAATGAATAAAGGGTTTGTCAAATTTTTTAGAATTATTTAATACAGAATTTAAAAATGACATTTAAAATAATTTTTTTTTGACTTCTGAAGCAGTTCTATTAGATTCATCTAGCGGTTTATAGTTCCAATTTTCTATATTACTACCTAAATCTCTAATAATATTTAGTTCTTTAAATAAATTTCTGAATCTTTGAAACCTATAATCATTTATTGATGAAGGGATTTGAGCAACATAAATTGGTTTTCCTGTTAAAGCTGCCTCCGAAATCATCGAACTTGAATCGCAAGTAACTATTATATATTTAGCCAAATTTAACCCGGATAAATAAGCTTTCTTGTCAACATGTTCAATAACCAAATGATTTTTTTTGAAAGAATTCTTTGCTAGTTGAATAATATTTTTTGGAGTTCTTATTGATGGAATTACTATAAGTTGAAAATTTTTTGAAATAAAGTCTTGATCAATTAATGAAAAGATATTTTCAATATTTTTTTTCGAATATTTATAATATTTATTTGGCCCACCTAAAATTAAAGTAGCAATTTCTTTTTGAGTATCAATCTTATTTGATAAATAATGACCATTTTCTTCTATCTCGTCTAAAGTTAAATAATGAATAGCTCCCTTTGATTCAATTACATTATCTCCAATTAAATTATCATGCTGAGGTGCAATAATAATATCAAAATTACCCAATTTAACTTTTGGATTTTGTATATGGATGTTAAATACTTTTTTTTTTGAATTCTTTTTTAAATAAATAGAAGGAATTACACTTTTTCTCCCACAAGAAATAATTATATCAAAATCTTCTTTAATTTCATTTTTAAATACAAATTTTTTTATGGGAGTAAATTTTGGAGGAATAAAGCTCCAAAAATTGTTTAATTTAATCTTTTCATGAAAAAAATTTAAATCTAAAGCTTTAGCCAAGCCTTCGGCTTGGCTAATCATTCCATGCATTCCTTCTGTTAATATTAGCCCTTTCAATTTGCTCATGAATTACTATATAGCTTTGATATGAATCAAAATCCAACTAAACACACAAAAGTGTTAATAATTGGATCTGGTCCAGCCGGATACACTGCAGCTGTCTATGCTGCAAGAGCAATGCTAAAACCAATTTTGGTTTATGGAATTGAACCTGGTGGACAGCTTACAACAACAACGGATGTTGAAAACTATCCTGGTTTTGCAGAATCTATTCAAGGTCCATGGTTAATGGAACAAATGAAAGAACAAGCTAAAGCAGTTGGAACTGAATTGATTGAAGATCATATATCTTCTGTAAATCTTAAATCTTCTCCTTTTGAGGCAGTAGGAGATAGTGGCAAAAAATATACGGCAGATGCAATTATTATTTCTACAGGTGCTCAAGCTCGTTGGCTTAATCTAAAATCTGAAGAAGAATTTAGAGGTTTTGGAGTTTCTGCTTGTGCCACATGTGATGGTTTCTTTTTTAAAGATAAAACTGTAGCAGTTGTTGGCGGGGGTAACGCTGCTGTTGAAGAAGCAATATTTCTTACAAAGTTTGCATCAAAAGTAAAATTAATTCACAGAAGAGATTCATTACGAGCTGAAAAATTATTACAAAAAAAATTAATGGAAAATAAAAAAATTGAAATAATTTGGAATACAGTTGTTGAAGAAGTTATTGGAGATCAAGAACCTAAAAATGTAAAAGGAATTAAAATAAAAAATGTTAAATCAAATAAGATAGTGGAACTAAAAATTGATGGCCTTTTTATAGCAATTGGTCATGATCCAGCAACATCAATGTTTAAAAGCCAATTGGAAATGGACAAAGAGGGATATTTAATTACAAAACCAGATTCTACTGAAACAAACATACCTGGAGTATTTGCTGCAGGAGATGTAAAGGATAAAGTTTTTAGACAAGCAGTAACTGCAGCAGGAATGGGTTGTATGGCTGCTTTAGAGGCTGAAAAGTTTTTATCACACTAAATTATTTAAGACTTTTACAAAAATCTGAAATTTTGTTTAAAGCTTTTTTTAGATTTTCCAAGGAAGTTGCATAAGATATTCTAAAGAATCCATTTAATCCAAATGCAGAACCTTGAACAACAGCTACTCCAGCATTCTCAAGCAATGATTGAACAAAATCAACATCAGTCTTAAGAACATTTCCTTTGTTATCTTTTTTTCCTAATAATTCTTTGCAGCTTGGAAAAACATAAAATGCGCCTTCTGGTTTTAAACAATTTATTCCATTAATTTTGTTTAATTCACCAACTACAAAATCTCTTCTTCCTTTAAATACTTTTGATCTTTGAGATATAAAATCTTGAGTTCCATTTAAAGCTTCTACGGCTGCTGCTTGACTAATTGAAGACGGATTAGTTGTAGATTGAGATTGAATTTTTGCAATTCCTTTAATTATTTCTTTTGGTCCTGCAGCATAACCAATTCTCCAACCTGTCATTGCATATGATTTGCTCACGCCATTCATTGTTAAAACTCTATCTTTTAATTCTGGTATCTGCGCAATTGTAAAAAATTTATATCTTCCATATGAAATATGCTCATAAATATCATCGCTCAAGATGTGAACATGCAAATGTTTTTTTAAAACTTCAGCTAGCTCTTTTATTTCATTTTCTGAATAACAAGCTCCTGTTGGATTAGATGGAGAATTTATTATAACCCACTTAGTTTTATTAGTAATTTTACTCTCAAGATCTGTGGCTTTTAACTTAAATTCTTGTTTTTCGGAACATTCTATAATTACAGGTTTAGCCCCAGTCAAAAGAACAATATCAGGATAAGATACCCAATAAGGTGCAGGGATAATAACTTCGTCTCCCTCATTTAAAGTCGCCATCATGGCATTATAAATTACATGTTTCCCGCCTGCCCCTATTGTTACTTGTTCGGTTGTGTAATTAAGGTTATTTTCTCTTTTAAATTTTTGAACTATTGCTTGCTTTAAATCTGGCGTTCCATCTACTGCTGTATATTTAGTGTCCCCATCTTTTATGGCTTTGATCGCTACTTCTTTAATATTATCCGGTGTATCAAAATCAGGCTCACCTGCTCCTAATCCAATAACATCTTTACCAGATGCTTTTAATTCTCTTGCTTTTTGAGTTACAGCAATAGTTGGAGATGGTTTTATCCGTTTAAGACTGTCAGATATAATGCTCATTGAAAAATGTTATTATTCTAATACTTTGTTTATTATATGCAAAATACTTATCAAGATTTAATTACAGATATTCAAAGTAAAAATCCACAAATAAATGGAAAACTTGAAGGTGGCAAAAAATTTAAAATTGTATCTGATTTTGAACCTGCTGGTGATCAACCTGAAGCAATAAAAAAATTAGTTAATAGCATAAACAAAGGTGACTTTAATCAAGTTCTTCTAGGAGTTACGGGATCTGGAAAAACTTTCACAATGGCAAAGGTCATAGAACAAACTAATAGACCAGCCTTAATTTTGGCTCCTAACAAAACTTTGGCAGCTCAACTTTATGGAGAAATGAAAACTTTTTTTCCAGAGAATGCTATTGAATATTTTGTTTCTTATTATGATTACTATACTCCGGAAGCCTACGTTCCAAGATCAGATACCTATATTGAAAAAGAAGCTTCTATTAATGAACAAATAGATCGTATGAGACATTCGGCGACTCGATCATTGCTAGAAAGAGACGATGTTTTAATAGTAGCGAGTGTTTCGTGTATTTATGGCTTAGGATCAGTTGAGGCGTATAGCAAGATGACCATAACTCTCCAAAAAAACAATGAATATAATAGAGAGCAAATCATAAAATCTTTAGTTGGTTTGCAATATAAAAGAAACGAACAAAACTTTTATAGAGGAACTTTTAGAGCAAGAGGAGAATATTTAGAAATATTCCCATCTCACTTGGAAGATCGTGCATGGAGATTAAGTTTATTTGGCAATAAACTTGAAAAAATTGAAGAGTTTGATCCGTTAACCGGAGATTTGGTAAGAAATTTAAATTTAGTCAAAGTATATGCCAATAGTCATTATATCACTCCTAAACCAACAATTGAGCAGGCAATAATTAATATTAGAAAAGAATTAAAAAT
>Ga0187827_10007624_pt1 | contig 11955 bp, 7 predicted proteins | sample ETNtaG_39_FD_167969 | JGI IMG/M metagenome (GOLD analysis project Ga0187827, IMG submission 167969) | Marine microbial and viral communities from oxygen minimum zone, Eastern Pacific Ocean - ETNP2014_SV_150_PacBio MetaG (Illumina Assembly) | ecosystem: Environmental > Aquatic > Marine > Hypoxic... | reverse complement strand
GTTATATTATTTTTTCCTTTTTCTTGCGTTTAAATCTCTTCTTACGCCTTACAGGCGGGCTATAATCATGCAAAGATGTACTATCAACGTCCATAATATCGTCAGAATTTCTAACACTACTTATTTTATTTATAAGTTTTGCATACATCTTAATCTCATTTTTAGAAAGCCTCCTAAAACCCTCTTTGTATTTTTCTATTTCTTTTCGCCTATACTCTTCCAGTTCCCTATTTTCATTCTGTTGTCCTTGATTTAGATGTGCTGACAATTTACATAACAGTTCAACTGTGGAACGTGCCTGCCCTATAGCAGATAATGATAGCTTAAGCTTGCCCTTGCTTTCAGCCTTATCCAGTATCTCCTTACTTTTATCAAGCAGAGATGCGATCTCTTTCAGCAAATTATCACTGTGTAACAAGTCTCTTGTCTCCTGATGCTGAAGCATTTGCCGTGATAGATGCTTTTTTGCATGATTTGCCACGGAAACATCGTTTACACCGTATTTCTTACCTATTCTTAGATAAGGCACTCCCCGAACAATCGCCCTATCAATCTCTAAACGATTGTCGTGTTTACAAATACCACATCTTTGCCCCATCTCAAATCACTCCTTTATGCACGATAATCAAATAGTACTGTTTTCAACTTCCTAGACTTAAAAAGATAATCTAATTTGTAGCCGGGTATATTGAGTATTCGTAATATTTCTGACGTACTTAATAAACGCTCATTATTCAGCATATCATTTACTCCTATTAATACAGTCGCAAATTTAATCGCTTCTATCCTTATATGGTGGAATTCCTCTGAGGCTTGATTATTTCTGCTATTCTTATTGTATGTATTTATCGTAAGGCCTTGTCAGATATAGGTTGCATTACGAAAAAAATATTTATATTTTTTGGTATACTAAGGTGGAATTCCTCTGTAATAAAGGAATTATTGAATTGTGAAGCAGAAACAGAAAGAACTGGAAATGTGATTAGTCTTGACTGTTATTTTCGTAACTTTTCAAGTTAAGACTTTCTAGATGCTTTTTAATGTTAGAGTTGTATGATATTTTAAATCTTGGTTTGTAGCCATAAGGAGCTGTCTTGCTATCATAGAAAATAGGGTTTTCTTTAATATTCTTAAAGACCTTTTTCAGTGTGTTATTAATTTCCTTAATACGATCTTTTAAGGTTTCAGATGATATGTTTTTGCATAAGCTTACTAAAGTTGCAATTGTATTTCGATTCAATGTATTTTCTTTCTCTAGAGCAAGGCATAAAAGAGTGCCCCATGCCATCTTCTTTTTGTCCCTTGTTTCATACCTAAATCCAAGTTCTGAATAAGAAAATAATTTTGGCTTCTCATTCTTAATTGAAACATCAACATTATCAATATCATTAAAATGTATTTTTATTTCACTCCATTTAGTGTCAGGTGATGTAGAAACATGAACAAGCTTGTCAATCTTACTGTCTTGTTGCCGGCTTTCTGTTGTTTTCTCAGCTGTATAATACTGTAACCCTTTTACCCTGATCTTAATTTTATCATATTGTTTATTAATTTTTCCTCGGATCTCTCGCTCTATAATTTTACGAACATTAGGCTCTATAACATCAAATAGTCTGTGTGTATATTTTATGCGTTGATTTGCATTGCTTTTTAGGAAGGTCTTGAGGAGTGTCATTAACGATATTTGCGGGCCTTCATGTTCTTTCAGCAAGAAATCAAACCATTCCTCAAGAACCAGTCCTCCTCCAATAACTTTACTGTCTGGCAAATAGAAAGTCAAATGAGGAAAGTTGTGCGTTATAGCACAGCCTTCAATCTGATTATAAATTTTGTCAAATTCTGTTTCCGCCTTGAAAAAGGCATCTATTTGCCTCAATCTGCTGTTATGTTTCATGCTTATGCAATGCATTTGTCTAAGCAAAGGTTTTTCTTTGAACAATTCCATTTTCTTTTCCATGTGTTTTCTTGTTTTGATATGTTCTTCATGAAAGATACCATATTCGTACTTTCCAATGTGCATAAGCAGTTTGTGAAGTACCAAACGTTCCTTGTTAATTAAACATAAGTATTCATTTAAATGAGGAGTAATTCTAGACACGTATTTACCCCCTTACGATAACCCTTGAAAGTAGTATGAAGGGAGGGCCACCAAGGTAGTGGCCTTATCGAACTTAAGTCTTTATCCCTTAATTGTGTGCATAAAAAAAGGAGAAAAACCAGAGATATTATCCCTGTTCCTTCTCCCTTCCTTTAAGCTAAACTAGCAATTTTGGTTTAAATGTCAAATCATATTTTTGTGTCCTTACCTTATTCTCTCTCTCCCTACAATTCCATTCCTTCCTTTGTGGCCTCTTTCAGATTTGTTTGACTATTTTGTTAACTTTTTTTTCCGCCTGTTCCTTTTGTTGAAATAGTATACTTTTTTAAAATATCACAGCTGTTAGATGTTGACATAAATTTTTTTATTTCAGGACTACATTTTATCCTATTCCACAATTCTGGTTTCTTAGAGTACTCACCATAATCATCACTGAATGAATATTTTTTTATTAATTTATTTAACAATAACATCAATGTTTTTAAATACTCTGAAAGATCATCTTCTAATCCTTCTTTTTTCCATATTCTAGAAAGATTAAAACGTTTACCTTTGTTTGATTCATCTGTGAATATAAAAAGTACAGATAAAGTATAAGGGATAACCGCAGATCTAAGTTGTCCCATGGCATTTTTCCCCTGGCCATAAAGCTTTTCCATTGCTCTAAACAAAATGATTTTGGAAATAAGTTCTTCATAAAATTTTCTGTCTATGTCAATAATTGCTTTGGTACCTTCTTCCGTGGCTATTTGCTCAATAAAATATCTAAATATTTTTTCTCCACCTTTCTTAACCATAAAAGGTTGGTCTCCCCAGGAAGAATAGTATTTTGCTAATTGTTCTTTAGAAAAACGTCTTTCGTTTGGGTATTCTTTCTTAATTCTATTGCTATTTCTCCCTGCTTTTCGAACAATAGTATTAAAATCACCTTTAGCTCTTTCGAAAAACCAGTTTAAGCCACTTGGAGTTATCACACTCTCACTTAATGATTTTAATTTGAGCAATTGAGGACTTCTAGCTCTTAAGTCAACGCTTGAAACCTTAGATTGTGTATTAGAGAATTTACTTATATCCGAAACAAATTCATCAAGCTTTTCCTCATTGGTGTCTTTTACAATATTTATTTTTGCCATTATCTTTACTTGACTGATGTCTAAACCTTCTTTCTTACAAAAATAAATACTAGCCGTTGTCTGGCCACCATTAACAATCTGGAAATCAGTGAGAGATCTAATATACATCTTTTTCTTCTTCTCGAATACTTTAGCTTCAATAGCTGTTATTGTTAACCCATTGTTGTAAGCAATAAACTTTTCAGGTCCTTCTTTAATTGTCGTTCTAATCCCCTTGTTAGCACCCTTGAATGACAAAAAGGATCGCACATTCCTTTCTAATATTCTACTGCTGTAGTGTTTATATAAATCAGCGAGAACATCTGCTTTTAAAACACACAAATAGGATTCAAATTTATTTTCTTTTGCAGCATTAATAACTTCTATATTATATCCGAAAGTTTTATCAAAATTCACCGTGAGAGGTTCTCTATGCCCCCTGGAATCAATCACATTAAACAGAAAATTCAGGTCTATTAGTCTCCTTGATATTAAATATTCTTTGGATTTCCTGCAACCGTTCGTATTATAAACAGCTTTCATTGTTTCATTTCCAAAGTGAATTCTTCTTGGCTGGGTCACTGCACCTTTAAATGAAACTGTCGCAGTAAGTGATATTAAAAATATTTCTATTACATCAAACTGCTCAGCACTTTCAACTGAAGATAATTTAGAAGCTATTGCTTTTACTGAATCAGAATCCTGAATTTCCTCATTCAGTTGACCTTTGACAGCTTTTGATACAAACCTTGTGACTCTCTTGAATTGATTGTCATAATCTGTCCTGTTTGATATTTCTAATTCTTTGCTAGGAGTAGCCACATTAATGGTGTTCTCATTTATTATAAAAATCTGTAACCGCTCACCAGATTCATTTACAGTGTATGCATTAGCCTTTAAATTGTCTGTTTTAAGATTACAATAAGATTCGTTGAAATCTTCAGAATCGACCAGCCTTGCATCAAGCATCAAAGGCAACACTTCACATAGCAAATGGCTCTGACTGACAAAGCCGTTATCATCTTCTGAATCTTTTAATATATCCTTGCGGTAGTTAAATAATTCTTTAATTTCCATTTAAAAACTCTCTTCTGATATTACAAATTTATTTAACAGACTAATTCTAACATTATACTTAATATTATTTAAAGCATCTGGAGTATTTGATTTAACAAGCTTCGGAAAATCATCAGTGCAATCATACTTAACCTGATTTATTGGCCTAAATTTATAATTATCATATTCTGAAATATTCTTAAACGTAAGCCCCTTTTGGTTTATGGCTTTCAAAAGAATTGAACAATCGCCAAGCCTGTCAATCACATCATTCTTGATTTCAAAAATTAAATCTTTTATCGAAGTGCCATCAACAGGATCTGTTTCAACTGAAACAACCAATAATTCTAATTTTTTATCCAGTTCCTTTTCAAGTTGATATTCGCTTGAGATTCTTATCTCAAGCTTCGAAATATCCTTAGTCTTTACTTCAATATCTTTATCATCTAATACAAAATCATGTCCTTGATCATAAGGTCCTTTCCATGAATGAAGAACTTCATTGATTCTGGATGAACCTGCTTTATTTACAAATGATTTTAGTACTATTAACTCACCAAACATTCCCTTAATTGCATCTTGAGATAAGAGCTGGTGACTTTTGTCATCAAAAAACTCGTCCCATTTATAAAACGTTTGAATGAATTCCCTTGCATATTCTGCAACTTCCGCTATGTCTTTTATTCGATGATATAAGGATAGAACCAGATCATCAAAAAGATCAAAATAGGTATTATCAGTTAACTGAAGAACTATATAATTGGTGTCTTTGAATAGTTCTATAGATAAATTCTCTTTAAAAATACTTTGAATGTCAACATTGTGTTCCTTTGGCAAAGAAAGAATAAGACATCTGTTTTCTTCATTATTCTGGCCAACAAAAAGGTCTGCTATGCAACCAGAAGAAATACGTATTGATCTGAACCCTTTTACAACCTGATGAGAAGAAAGCTCTTCCCATTTCTTTTGAAGTACACTATTTTTCATGATATTTTACTGGGCATCTGAAGGAAGTTCACTGTCATCTTCTTTTACATCCTCATCCTCTCCTTCATCTATGTCAAGGTCATAGTCACCCTGAGCATAGACTCCTCCCGGATCATTCTCTATTGGTGGAAATCCGATAGCATAACCTACAATAGGAATATTTAAATTATACCCCTCATTCTCAACTAATTCCTTAAATTCGGGATCCTCTATATCCTGATTGAATGAATAATATGAATCAAATAAGTATATTACCAACAACCCCTCATCCTCTTTCATTCTTTCACGGTATACCCTCTCTGGCACATTTACTTTATCAGCCTTTTTTCTTGCTTCCTCTTCTGTAAGAGTACTATCCTTTTTTAAATAATACTCCTTCCTGTCTTTTCTGAATTCTTTTTCTGCATCTTTAATCTCATCATCAGTCAATAATAAACTGAAATCCTTGTTAGACGAAACGATATTAGCAGACTTGCCTGTCGCTTTAAAAATTCTTTCATCTCCCAAAAACAGCCGCCTGTGATTATCTTGCCTGGGCCCTCTAGGCCCTCTCCGAATAGCAAGCCCAACAGGTTTCGGCAGATTTGACTCTTCTGGCGATAAAGTGCCTTTGCCGGAGGGTGCCCTTGAATTACCGGTTGTTTTAATAGCAATAGTCCATTTTGTCAGCTTATTGTTTTTTGTGCATAACTCAATAAATTTTATCATGCTGTTCACATGAGCTTTTTCAATAAAGTTATTTTCCTTCTTCAAAAGTTTATTAATATCATCCCCTGTAATTTTGTGTGTTATCAAATTCAGAACAGGTTTCTCTTCGCAGCATCTGAATAATGAGGCTATTTCCTGCTTGAAAGAACTCCATACTTTTTCCATTTTCTCTTTTCGCACATCAAAACTTGTTGTCATCTCTAAATGATCCTGGTATGACCATTTCACATCAATTGAATTCTTTAGTATAGATGGTCTTGTAATCTTCAAGACGCCAGGATGCTTTCTGACTCTTAAAATAAAGCTTTGTGGTGTTTTATCTTTACTTTCCATTTTCCTGAATTCATCTTCAAGTTCTTCTATACATCTTGTCGTTGAGTTGTACTTATCAATAGAATCCTGTGTGGTAAACAATTTGCAGGTATCCAGATAGCCTAAACGATAACCGAACCATCTGCCCATTTGAAGCAATGTATCTGAATAGTTTGTTGTTCTGATGAAATAATTTACAGTCAAACCTTCAAGAGTAAAACCACGTGATAATCTATTACCACCAACCGCAATTATTTTTTTAGGATTTCTTTTTGGATATTCTAATTTATCTTTAGTAATACTATTTATCGCCTTAACCTCCAGCCCTCTTACTGCCTCTGGAATATATTTCTTTAATGACTCAAATATTATTGGTGTCATAAAGTCATCAACATATCCTGTTGGAAGAAAATTTGCAATAGAGTCAACTATTTCTGCATAATAACGATACCAGATCCTTTCAAACTCAAAATAAACAGAATCTTCAGATGAAGGATTATCATTACTGGCTGATGAAGAAATATCTTTTACATAATCTTCAACTAATTTTTTGGTAGTGTTTTGCCATATTGAAAACCTGGAAACATGTATGAGCATTGAATTATGGGAATTATATAACACTGAATCATGCATTGTCCTCTTTCGGCTTTCTCTGACAGCAATTGCCAATATAAAGCACATTATTGCATCTTTAAGTGATTGAGGAAGATTTTTTGGGAAATGATCTGTTGGCTTGGCAGCCCTTGTATTTCTTTTATACTCTCTATAAGTATTAATATCAATATAGCTTTCAAATTCACCCACCTTTTCATTCCATTCATCTTTATTGGAATAATTTTCCACTCCAACGGTTTCACCACTATCGTTCTCATATATTCTTGCTGGAAAATCATCGATATGATCACTTACAGCTTCAACCAAGGGAATCTTTTCATTAGCATGGTTTAGAATTGGCTCAACAGTTTCAAAAATCTGTTTGGCTCCAATATAATTTGTTGGCGGTTTTAATAATACTATGAAATCATCCGGGAAAATATTGTCAACCTGAGAAAGACTTTTCTCTCTAGTTTCTCCAGCTAACTTATACTTAATTTGCCAGTCCCTTTCAGGGTGATCATTTCTGTCCTGTAGAACATTTGCAAAAGGCGTTGCTGTGTAACCAAGATATGTCTTACGGTTGAACAGGTCAAGCAAAGCACGAATATGTCCATTTATTTTTGAGGCATACTCACGTCCCTTTGAGCCCTGATTATTTAACGATGCATTATCCGCTTCATCATCCACTAATAAAAGCGGTAAATCATGTTTTCCTTCTTTTTCCAGATCCAGAAAATCATGAAGCCATATAATTAGATTTTTAAGAACACCATCGTTTTTCTTGCAAACCAGAATATTTTTAAAATCTAATGTAAAATCTGCCTCCGCTAAGGCTTTTTTAAAATCAGTCTTATAAGATGTAATAGAAGCAACAGCTTTTACTTCTGTATCACCCTGCTCCCCAAACCTGCTAACCCATCCAACCCCTTTAGTACCTTTTAGGTCTAGCTCCTCATCAGTAACTCCTGTTCCAACAACATCATTTTCTATTCTCTTTTGTGTTTGGCTTCTCAAATCTTCCATTATCCCTGATAAGACAATTATCAAGCCATAGCCACTGTCAATTGCCCGGTTTATTACCGCATTAAAACTCTCAGTCTTTCCTGACTGAATCTCCCCAACGACCAACCCTTTAACATAAAATTTTCTATTGGATTTAGGATCCCCCAATTTCTCCACAATATCCCTGCTTGACCGTCTTGTTTCATTGATTACAGTGTCTGCTCTCCCATTATCTCCAAGAAGTTGGAAATACCTGTCAGTATAATCCCATTTAATCTCACTTTCTCTTTCCTGAGTCAACCAGGTTTTAAACCCCTTTTTTGTTAATGAACTGCATGGGTCAATTTCAATAGGATTCAACGATATATATTCTCTTGTTGCCATTTCATAGTAACTCTGTAATGTAGCCTCATCGACCTTTGGATAACTGAGTATAGCAGCAATATTTTTTATTTTTTCTTTAATCTCTGGAAAAAGATTTTTAATCTCTGCATGAGCAGGTGTTTTTAACTGGAATTCAGCACTAATCAACTCTTTAAATCTTTCTACATATTTATTTTTATCCATATTGAACCTCACTTTAGCAAATTGATTATCTCCTCAGGCAGTGAGTCTGATTTATATCCCAGTTCCGGTAATATTCTCTTCTTGATTATATTAGAATCAAGTCCGGACTTCTTTAATTCAGTAATACAAGTTATTAAATCACCTGTCGTTAGGCCGCCATTTTCTACTGTTCTCTCAAAAGATGATTCTTCATGAGTCTGTTTTATTTTATTAATGGTTGTATTTATCATTCTTATTAACATTTTAAGTCTTGAAATCTGTTTATCTGTCAACTCTTCTTTAAGTTTTTTCAACAATGGGAAATCTGTGTTGAGCTCACGCAAAACACCTTTGTTTGATGCTTTTCTTATAAAAAGTTGAATTTTATCTTCTCTTCTATTATCAGCGAAACGCTCAGTTCCTCTATTATAAAACTCTCTTTCCGCCTGGATTCTCAATTCTTCAATGTAATCCTCAAATGCCTTTTTCAGATCATAGGGAATTACAATTTGTGATTTTGCAACATTTAAATGTAGTCGGTCATCTACACTGTTGCCAATTTCCACTCTAAGCCTTGCTAATTGCAATCTGGGAGCTTTTTTAATCAGTCCGTTCCAACCACCATGACAAATAATTCTATTCTCTCTATAGATATAAATTCCTTCCATATCCATCAGGCTTCTGTTCTTTGTAGTCCAACGGGTTAATCCTTTTTTGCACTCATCAATACTTCTTGATGGTAAAACAAACCCTTCTATCTTTATCGCATCTTTAAAGTATGACTTCTGCTTATCTTCTATAGGCCTGAAATCTTTTACACGAGTTGGAAATGGATTAAAGGATTTGATTCTTTGGTTATTTATTCTTATTTTAAGCGGTTTTTTCTTGTTTTCCAAATATTTATGAAAAACAAGTGCTAAGTAATCGATTGTAACGCCTGTTATCTCTTTTTTAAGTGTATCCTGTCTGGTTTTTTTATCAGGGTACTTTTCAAACTTGTAAAGCCCTTTCCATACAATAATTGTATTTGGTTCAAAGTTTTTAAATCCGTCTAAATGATCTTTACTTTGAGTTATATAGTTTTTCACCAGATCCTTGATTTCTTGATCTGGCTCGACAAGTATTCTCCATTTCCCTTCCCTCTCTAAATAACCAACATCCCATGTTCTTGCAGAATATTTCTTTTCGCCTTTCTTCCTGGATATAACAGTAACCTTTCTCGTTTGCGAAAAGGACGCTGTTTTCATTCCTAAACCAAATCTTCCAAGATCAGTATGTTTTCGTTTTTCTTCAGGAGTTGTACTGGGAAACCGCATGCTTACTTTTAATGTTTCATTGCCCATACCGGTGCCGTTATCAGCTAGAAAAAGAGTAAAAGGTTCTTTGTCGAAATCAATCAAAACCTCAATTTTATCAGCTTTTGCAAAAATAGAATTATCTATTAAATCAGCTAATGCCGTTTCCAAGCGATAACCTTGTTCAGCGATAGATTTAATCAAAAACTCTGGATTTGGGGTAGCATCTTCGTAATTTACCATTTCATACTTCCTGAATCACGGATTCAAGCCACAACTTGTTTAGTTTACCTTTTTGAATAGCTCCGATTTCATGCAAAAACTTAATACAATCAAGGCCGCTAAACAATCTAACAGGATATTTATCTACCAGGACTTCCCTTTGAGTTTGCCTGGTATAATAGGAGGTTGTCACAAAAATCCCATATTGCCCTCTGTCCAATCTTGCTACAAGCCTTGATACATGTTTTGGCTGGACTGCATTATCTCGGGAGAATTTTTTAGCTTCACCAAGGAATTTAATTTCATATCCGATTGGAAAAGGTATGACAAACTGTCCGATAAAGTCAACACCGCCATCACCAGTTGGCTCAGTTCTGGTGATCTTATGACTTACATGTGGAAGTTTTTTAAAGATGTCTACCACTACAGCTTCAAACTCAGTAGGCGTTAAATTTCTCAGTTGTTCGAGCGATCTTGCATCCTTGCTTTTTTCTTGTGGAAGCTGATCCTCCTTAGACAGTATATCCTGTTTCCAGACATCTAGTTTTCTTGTATTACCCTTTATGTAATCTTTCCAAATCCTCGGAGCATGTTCATTTAGTTTATCAGAATTAACACATCTGGCTCTTTCATGCAACCATTCAATACTAACATCTTCGCAATCAAGAATAGCTAATTCTATTCTGTAGTTTTTTACCGGTCGGCCCTGATCCTCAAACCATGTAATCTGCAGATCTTCCATGACACATAAACCTTTAAATTCGACCACACCTGTTTTTGGTTTAGAAAAATATAAAATCGGAGGGATCTGTTTTAAAAGTCCATCAAGTACAGCTTCTCGAACCTGCAGCAGCCTTTTGTTTCCCTTAAAACTATCATATTTCTTTTTAATATCGTATTTTGCATCACCCCAATAAGTGATAGTTGCAGAGTTAAAATCAACAAAATCTTGCCATGGATTTCCAGATCGCTTTATCTCATGAGAAACAAGAATTATATAGGCTGGCAGATATTTGGAATCCTTTTGGACATAATTTAGAGCCCTGATACCCTCAGAATTTCCCATTCCACTTCCTTCAATGTTTATCCATCTCAGAAACTGATCATTGGGATGGGATATTCCACCCTTATCCGTATATACATGTCCAATTTTATACTTGTTACTCATACATTCTTTCAAATAGTTCTTTTATTGTTAAAGCAATCTGATAAGACAAATAAGGAGGTACAGCATTCCCTACCTGATGATATTGATGAGTCCTGCTGCCACAGAAAAGGTAATTGTCGGGAAATGTTTGTATCCTCGCTGCTTCCCTTACGGTGAGACTTCTGCATTGAGCCGGATCATAATGTATAAAATAATGACCGTCTTTAGATATATGACTTGTAACAGTTGTTGCAGGTTCATCAGGGAGTTGCACCCTGAATCGATCAGCAAATTTTCCTGATTTTGCATTTTCGTGATCAGGTAAAAGTTCCTTATTATGCCTCTCATAGTCTGCCAATCTTGGAAACTTCCTATATTTCTTTGAATAAATTGAGGCAAACAAATACCGCATTAAATCCTGGCTTAAGTGAGATCTGGATTCGTGATTTACAACCCCGCCCAATTTGTGATCATGAAACCACTTATATAAAGCACTTTTTTTGTTAATAGAATCCGAAGTTTTTACAAACTCAGATCCTGTACTGGCAGAAGGGCTTTTAAACTTTCTACAAGCATTGGCTTTAACGAGCCCATTCCAACTTAATATCTCATTATGGAATCCAGTGACAAGTTTTTCCCAGTTTTCAACCGAATCATTAATTTTTCTGTATAATCTCTTTTTTTTCTTTTTACCATCTTTGAAAACAGTTTCAACTCTAAGATACTCTCTGTTTATTCCGCTTCTTATCCTGGGAAGCTGTCCAATTATTTCCTTCAGTGTTATTTTATTATGTTGTATTTTAAGCGCTTCAGGTACTTGCTTTATATCACTGCGAACCCCCAGTAATATCACACGGTGTCTTTTCTGAGGAA
>Ga0187827_10007621_pt1 | contig 11963 bp, 13 predicted proteins | sample ETNtaG_39_FD_167969 | JGI IMG/M metagenome (GOLD analysis project Ga0187827, IMG submission 167969) | Marine microbial and viral communities from oxygen minimum zone, Eastern Pacific Ocean - ETNP2014_SV_150_PacBio MetaG (Illumina Assembly) | ecosystem: Environmental > Aquatic > Marine > Hypoxic... | reverse complement strand
TGCTGTTCTGGGCATATCAGATAAATTAAAAGGTCAACTGCCGATAGGTTTGTTAATTCTCAAAGCTGGAGTAAAAAAAAACCATGATGAAATATCTAAAGAATGCATACAAATGATAAGAGAAAAAGTTGGACCTGTTGCAGCTTTTAAAACTGCCATAGTAATTAAAAGATTACCAAAAACAAGATCAGGAAAAATATTAAGAGGAACTGTAAAAAAAATTGCTGACAGCGAAACCTACAAAATACCAGCTACAATTGATGATCCAGCTATTTTAGATGAAATAAAAGAAGATTTAAAAAAACACAATATTTTAAAATCTTGATTTATTAATCTAACACTTGTTAATTTTGATGCCTAAAATTTTAGACAAATGTTTGAAATATCGAATTATCATACAAGTCCTAAAGAAATATTTAATATTTGACAAAATTTAAAAACAAAAGGCCTTAGACATGCACCAAACAACAGGATGTTCATTCTGGATGTAATGCAACGGGTTAATGACATGTAACATTAAATTTTTTTAGACGCCAATAGTTATAAGGCCAAGGTGTGATAAAACCAACTATAAGCATAATAGGTATTACCCACCAGGTTAAATATGCGCCTCCTGTTATCCACCAGTCGACTAAATTCATAGTAATCTCCATACTAACCATAGAAATAAAACTCATACCAAGCGCTGTCCTCAATGATCGACTGAAATTCATTTGTTTTAATAAAATCAAAGTTTCTAATATTATGCTTGTAATCAGACCATTAATTGTTGCTAAAATCATAATATAAATAGTTGGCCAAATTATATTTAGTAATTGAAAAAAGATAATGGTACCAAAATCACCCATCGAACATCCGATTAAACACCACATGGTATTATAAGAGCTACGTTTCCAAGTGTGTTTACATGTCCATTTAAAATTTTTTTTCATTATTATTTTTCATTATTAAATAATACATTGTAGATTATTAAAGTACCTACAATAGTTTTAATTTAAATTTTCATTTAGAATTTTGCTAACTTTTTCAACAGAAGAAGTATTGGATTTGATTTCTTTTAAGATTTTTTGATAGTTGATCACCTGTATTCTGCCTAATTCAGGATTTGTTATAAAAGATTTCACATGTTTATAAATATTATTAGAATTACAGTTAGATTGTAATAATTCTGGAATTATTTCAGAATCATTTATAATATTGATGATATTTGCAAATCTAACTTTAATAAGTAATTTAACGATAAAGAAATTAATAAAATTCATTTTATAAATTATAATAGAAGGAATTCCTGCTTTACAAATTTCTAATGAGATGGTTCCTGATTTTGCAATAGCAAAAAATGATTTTGCTAATATGCTCACTTTTATATTTTCATCAGAAACAATATCAAAATTATTTAAATTTGATTTAATTAAATATTGATTAATAAGATTTTTATATTCTTGAGTTACATGAAAAACATAAAGAAAACCATCATACTTATTGTCCATCAATTGAATAAATTGAATTAATATTGGCATTAAGATATTAATTTCTGACAAACGACTTCCGGGAAATATAGATATAATTTTTTTATCACAACTATTTAAGTGTGCTAAATCAATTTTAATTTTATCATCATTATCAAGTAGTGGATGACCAACAAAAGTTGACTTAATATTTTCTTTATCAAAATATTTCTTTTCAAAATTAAACAGTAACAAAATATGATCTATAAAATTTTTGATTTTTTTTACTCTACTCTCTCTCCAGATCCAGACTTGTGGTGCTACGTAATGTATTGTTTTAATATTAGGTTTTTTTTTCTTAACTAATTTAGCAACTCTTAATGTAAAATCGGGACTATCAACAGAAAACAAGATGTCAGGATTAAACTCCAATATCTTGTCCACCGTTTGATTTATTTTTCTTCTAATCTTAAATATATTTAAAATAACTCTAGTGAATCCTAAATAAGTAATCTTTTTCAAATCAAATATTGAATCAACTCCTATTGATTTAAGATAAGTTCCTCCAACAGATAAAAATTCAATATTATTATTAATTTTTTTAAGTCTTGATATTGCTTTGGAAGCCAATCTGTCTCCTGATGGCTCCCCTGTAACAATAAATATCTTTTTTGACATATCAAATTCCGCAAATAAATATTCTATGTTTATTTGCTAGACGAATACTTTTTTGCTTTTCTAAAAATACACTTTGATTTGCCTTAACTGCTATTCCCTTTAAACCAATTTTTATAGATTTTTTGATGGTTTTAAGACCGATTGTTGGTAAATCAATTCTTAGGTCCTGATTTTTTTTTGGCAGTTTAACTAACACTCCCTTTTTAGTTTTTTTATTTTTATTCTTTTTCTCCAATTTATTAAGCATATGATCAGTACCTAATGACCCTTCAATTGAAAGCACAAATCCATTATCAATTACAATTGCTTGTCCAGTTTTTGAGTTTCTCATTGAAGAAATAAGCTTCATTGCTTTTTTTATATCTTTTTTTTCTAATTTTCTTATTTTTGTTTTAGTATACGTCTTTTTTCTTGCAATTAATTCTGAATTAAATTTTAATGAATTAATTACTTTAAAACCTTCCTTGTTAAAGATTTTAATTATTTCTTTGATTAGATAAACATCACCCTTTTTTGAGTTTTTAATAATTCGAGGAAGGTAATACAAAGCTTTTAAATCAAATTTTATATTTTTGAAATTTGGCATTGAAACTCTTCCAGCAAAAATTACCTCCTTACACTTATTGTGTTTTAAAATTGATATTGCTTTTCCAAGTTGGCCAATTGAAAAAGCAAACGAATTTTTACCTTTGTGAATTTTTCTTTTTGAAATATCTATGATAATAAATTTTTTTTTTTTTGAACGTAACTTTTCTATTATTTGACTTCCAAACTTAGTATCGCCCAATATCAAACCCAACATAATTATTCTAATTTTTTAAGGGCAAACAAATAGGTCTTTTTTTATCTTTAGAAATAAAACTTGTAACTTCTTGCACAAGTTTGTTATCTTTATATTCTCCATTAATTTTACTCAAACTTTCATGTAAATTTTTTGATGAAAAGATTTTTTCATAGGCTTCGTTCAACTGCATAATAGTTCTGTTTTCATATTTTTTTCTTTTCAATCCAATAATGTTAATACCTTTTAAAAAGTTTCTATTGCCGAATGATAAACCAAAAGGAATAACATCTTTTAATACTCCAGTCATACCACCGATCATGGATAATCTACCTATTCTAGTAAACTGTTGTACAGCTGAGTTTCCTCCAATTATAACCCCATCTTCAATTACTACATGCCCACCTAATGGCACATTATTTGCTATGATAACATCGTTTCCAATTGTACAGTCATGAGCTATATGAGAGGAAATCATAAACAAGCAATTATCACCAATTGTTGTAACACCTCCACCTCTTTTTGTGCCTGGATTAATTGTTACATATTCTCTAATAATATTATTTATTCCAATAACTAAACTACTTTTCTCACCTTTGTATTTCAAGTCTTGGGGTTGAGTTCCTATGCTTGCAAATGGAAAAATCTTGGTTCCGGTTCCAACTTTTGTATAACCTGTAATATTAACGTGCGAATATATTTCAACTTCCTCCTCAATTTCAACATTTGGACCTATAATTGTATAAGGACCTATTTTTGCACTTTTTGAAATTTTGGCATTTGAATCAATTATGCATGTTTTGTGAATCATTATTAGTTTTTATCCACAATTGTTGCTACCCATTCTGCGTCAGCCATTTTTGTCCCATTAACTCTTGCTATTCCTTTGTATCTCCAAACTCTACCACGTGATCTGATAGCCTCGATTTCAAGAAAAAGCTTGCAATCAGGCATAATTGGTTTTCTAAAGCGAGCTTTATCAACACTCATTAAATAAACCAATTTATCTTCAACCTCTTCTGAGTTTAGGCTATAAGCAGTAAGTGCGGCTGCAGCTTGCCCAAAAGCCTCTACAATTAATACTCCTGGCATAATTGGTTGACCTGGAAAATGTCCTTGAACAAAAAAAGATGTTTTTTTTACATTTACAACGCCTGTTGCAGATTTCAACGGAACAATATTAATTAATTCATCAATTAATAACATTGGCTCTCTGTGAGGAAGCAGCTTTGTTATCTGATTTTTGTTAAGAGCTCTGCTAACCATTAGTTCTCCAATTTTTTACGAACTTTTTAAAATCCATAGAAGGATATCCCATTACTTTTTTATTTTCAGGAATATCTTTAATAACTCCACTATTTCCACCAATTTTAACATTATTACCAATTTTGAGATGACCAGAAATTCCAGCTTGACCTCCAATAATAACTGAATCACCTATAATCGTACTTCCAGCAATACCGGCTTGGGAAGCAATCATACAATTTTTACCAATTCTAACATTGTGGCCTATTTGAACTAGATTATCTATGAAAGTATTTTCGCCTACAGTTGTATCTGCAATTGAACCTCTATCAATTGTAGATCCTGAACCTATTTCAACACCTTTTTTTAATAAAACTTTACCAATGTGTGGAATTCTGAAATTTTTTATTTTATCAGGTACAAAACCAAATCCCCTATTACCAATCTTAACTCCATCTTTTATGGAAACATCATCTTCGAGTATTGAATTTTTTATTAAAACAAAAGAACCTATTAAGCAATTTTGACCAATAGTTACATCATGCTCAATTATAGAATTATTTCCTATAACAGTATTTTTTCCGATTTGAACATTTTCACCAATTAATACATTTTTTCCAAATTTTATATCAATATATTTATTTTTAATTTTTTCAGAAGAGACGAGAGTTTGGTCAAGACAATCAATATCTGAATTTGGATAAAATAATTTTGACACTCTTGATGAAGATAATAATACGTTATCAACAATTATTTTTAAACAATTTTCCGGTAAATATTTTGATAAATTTTTTGTTGTAATACAAGCTGTCGCTTTGCATTTTATAGATTGATTTTTATATTTTGCAGAATTTAAAAAAGTAATGTCATTTGCCTTGGCTCTAAACAAATCGGTGATATTGCTTATTTTAATTGTTTTATTTAAATCAAACTTACTTTTACTTCCACATGTTTTGATTATTTTTGTTATGGTAAAAGGACCTTGATATTTAAAAAAAATATTGTCACTCACTACTAATTTAATTTTATAGACGGTAGTTTTTTATCTAATTCATCTATAATTGCACTGGTAATATCCAGTTCATTGGTTCCGACAACTATGCTCGTGCTGTTTACTATAAGTGAAATATTATTTTTTTCTAAATATTCAGATATGATAGGTTGCAAGGCTTCCAAGACTTTGGTTCTTGCTTTATTTCTTTTTTGAGCTATCGCGTCAAACTTTATTCTTCTTTGTTTTTGATATTCTACAGATTTGTCTCTCAGAGAATTGATTTTTTCATTAAATTCTTCTCTTTTCATAATATTTCTTTTGGATATAAGATCTATTTCTTCCTTCTTAAGTTTTTCTTCTATTTTTTGAAAATTATCTAAATTTCCTTTATGAATTTTTGTTAGTTCTTTCTCAACAAGAATACCTACTTTACTTTGGGTTAAAACTCTGTTCATGTCTACATATACAATCCTGTTCTCAGCAAAAGAATTACTAATACCAAAAATTAAATAAGTAATTACAAATATTTTTACAAAGTATTTCATTAAAAAGTTGTACCAATGTTAAATCTAAAGGACTGAGGTTTATCAGTGCTTGCACTTGTTATATCTTCAGAAAAGACAAAATTCAATGGTCCCAATGGTGTAAACCAATCTACACTAACACCAAATGCTGATCTAATTTTATTGGAATCGTCAATGCTATTATTATAGTCAACTCCCCATACATTGGCTGTATCTAAAAATAAACTGATATCTGCATTTGTCAGATTGGGTAGAAGCTTTGGCAATCCAGCATTAAATCCTAGAGCAGTTGCATAATTTCCACCTACATGATCTAATGCATCGACAGGCCCTATTTTACCATTCTCAAATCCTCTTAAGTATTTTGAGGGTACAGTTAATCTTTCTGAGAGTTTAACATCATCACTATCGAAAACTGCGTTAATTGATCTTCCGTAAAATCTAAGAGAACCTATCAAGTTTTCACTAAACGCATGATACTTTGTGTAATCTAATCCATTTAAAAGGGATGCGCTTTCTGAATATAAGGGAACCTTTTGATTAAATGATATTCTATGACCCTCGGTAGTCTGAAATCTTCGATCTCTCTTATCTTGAATTATAGAATAACGCAAATCAGTATCAATATATGTTCCTTCTTGCTCTTTGAGATTAGCGGAGGCATTATCATCTGTTGATAAACTTTCATAATAGGTGGCTAATTCTGGAGAAAAATAAATATCTTCATATTGTTCAAACGTGGTTCCGAAAGAAAAACCTGTCCTAGTGCTATCGTAACCGAATTCTGCCATTTTACTTGTTTTTGTGCTTTCAGCTGTAAATCTAAATTCGTTACCTGAATAATTATAATTGGGATTAACTACAGAAAATTTCCCCCTTATAGCTGTTTCACTAATATTTAAATTCGCATCCAATCTTACACCTTGACCTAAAAAATTATTTTCTTTAACTCCACCTCCAACTGATCCCCCTGATGTACCTACTCCTGCACCAGCAAAAATTTCACCGGTAGCCTTTTCTTCAACTTCAATGGTAATATTTTTAAGATCTGGCGAAGATCCTTCATAAGCAGTATGAACAACGTTTCCAAATATATTTCTTGCTTTCAGATTATTTGTGGATTTGTCCAGCATTAATAAACTGTAAGGATCACCCTCGTCTACCAGCAATTCGCCTCTTATAACATTTTCATTGGTAACACTGTTTCCTATTATATTTATTCTTTCAACAAAAAATTTTTTTCCTTCTGAAACATTGATGGTCACTAACAACTTATTATTTTTAATTGTTTCGATTACCTCAGAATTTATAAACTGAAGATCTTTTTTTATAGTCAATAAATTAATTTTATCAAGAATTTTTTTAATCTTTATCGGTGAATAATATTTATTTTTAAATTTGGGAAAATCTTTTACAATTCCGATAAAATCCATCTTATTCAAACCTTCTGATAGTTTCAAAGAAATATCTTCAATCTTGAATCTTATTCCTGCATTAATATTATAAGTTAATAGAAATTCATCCTCATCTTCGTACGTTACATTTGTAGTAAGCACTTTAACCTGATAATAACCTTTGCCTTTATAATAATTTTCTAGAAGACGAGCGTCTAATTTGATTCGTTCTTCATTTAAATATTTTTTTGTAGATAAAAATTTCCATACTTTAGTTTCCTCGGAAGTAATAATGGCTCTTAATTTATTATCCTTATATTTTTTATCTCCTATAAACCGAATTTTTGCAATCTTCGCACGTTTTCCTTTATTAATTTCATAAATTAAATCTATCGTATTATTTACATTTTCTGTTGCATAAGCATCTACTTCAATAAAATAAAATCCAAGACCTCTAAAAGCACTTTTAATTTTTAGAATATCTCTATTTAATTTATTTTCTACATATGAAGTTTTTTCTTTTAGTTCAATAACTTCTTTTATTGCTTCTTTGTGTTTTTTTGCTTTAATGCCTTTAAAAATTAAATTTTGGATTATTGGATTCTCTTTAACCGAAATTTCTAGGATGCCATTATTTAAATTAATTTCTAAATAAGAAAAAAAACCTGTATCATGCAATCTATTGGTTAGTTCATTTATTTTTTGAACATTGTAATCGTCATTTATTTTTACATCTCCAAAAACAACAATGGTTTCTAGTGATACTCTAGAATTACCAACAACTTTGACTTCTTTAACAATTTCTGCGTAAGATATCGTTATTAAGAAAGTACTAAAGAAAAGCAATTGTAATAAAATCTTTTTCATCGGGCAAAAGATCATACACTTATGTCGTTAGTTTTCAACCTAACCAATTGACTAACTTTATATATTTTATTAAGTGAAGTGGGTTTTTTTGAAAAATATTTTTTATACTCTTTTAAATTTATAATCTTTATTAAGTTCTCCACTATCTGCTTAAGAGAAATTTTATTCTGTAAAAAAAGTTTAACCAGTTCATCATTAGCCGTTGTTATGACGGTATCATAAAGGGTATTTTCTTTGGATATTTTTTGTAAAAGTTTAATTGAAGGAAACTTCTTTTTATTAACTTCATAAAAGTTCAAATTATTTAAAGTTTTTGGATTGATTTTTTTTGAAGATATATATCTTACCTTTTTATTATAAATAGAATTAAAAATCGGTATTTTCATATCAGTATCATGTAGTAACATTTTTATTAGTCCATTCTTAAATTTTATGATCGTGTGTACATATGACTGTGGATGAATTAATATTTTGTACTTTTCTAAATCAAAATTGAACATTCTATTAGCTTCCATTATTTCAAAAATTTTGTTTATTAAGTTTGCTGAATCTACTGAAATTTTTTTACCCATTTTCCAATTTGGATGTCTGACTGTTTCTTCTGGAGTTATTGTTTTTTGAACTTTAATTGGTGAATTAAGAAGTGGACCTCCAGAAGCAGTAAGTACGATTTCTTCTATATCATCATTTGAATATTCTCTGGTTAAATTCCATATTGAAAAATGTTCAGAGTCAATTGGGATAAATTTAGTATTATATTTTTTTAATTTTTTCTTTATTAAATACCATCCACAGATAATGGATTCTTTATTTGCACTAGCTAAAGTTTTTGTTAACTTTATTACATCCAAAGTAGGCTTAAGGCCATCTAAACCCGATACACCACATATCGCATAATCGACTTTTTTTTTTAATATTTTATTTAGTTTAGTTTTGCTTGAAAAAATATTTATCTTTCTATTTTTTATTTTTTTTTTCAAAAACTCATAATATTTATCATTATTTATTTGAATATTTTTCACTTTAAATTCTTTAGCTTGTTTAACTATTTTTTTATAATTTTTGTTGGCTGTTAGTAATACTACTTTAAGATTTTTTTTGTTTTCTCTGACAACATCTAATACACTTTCTCCAATAGAACCGGTTGAGCCAAGGATGGCAATTTCAATTTTCATGCTAAAATATCTGTGTAATTTTTAAAATATATACCGCTGGTATAACAAAAATTAGTCCGTCGATTCTATCTAATAATCCTCCGTGACCTGGTAAAATAGTTCCCGTGTTCTTAACTTTGTTTAATCTTTTAAAATAAGAAATTAATAAATCTCCCAATTGACAGATTAAAGAAATAATTAAGCAGAGTAATATATTTTTTGGTAAAATATCAAAAGATACATTAATATAATTTTGTAAATTAAGTAAAAATATTGGTACCAGAGAAAAAATAAAAGAACCTATGCTTCCTGAAAAAGTTTTGTTTGGACTTATTGTGGTTAACTTCTTACCACCAATAGTTTTACCAAAAAAATAACCACCTATATCGGAAAAAATACAAATACATAAAATAATAATAAAAAAGATTATACTTTCAAAATTATTACCTCTCAAAGCAATAGATGTACCCAAAAAAATAAATAAATAAACTAATCCTGCAAATTGAATAAAAAAATATCTTCCAATACTTTTCTGCTTTTGATAAAAATATTTACTATTAATATTTTTCCACTCATCAAAACATATAAATAAAGTAACGATAAGTGCCAGTATAAAAACCAATTTATGTACCAAAATACTAAAAATTACAGCAGTAAATAAAACAATCGATGTCAGTATTCTTTTTTTTAATTCTGTATTCACTAAATTTTTCCAAAATTTCTTTTAATTTTTTTAAATTTATTTATTATTTCTTGAAAATCATTAGCATTAAAGTCAGGCCACATCTTGTTTACAAAAAAAATTTCTGTATAGGCTATTTGCCACAACAAAAAATTGCTAAGTCTTCTTTGTCCACCAGTTCTTATTAAAATATCTGGATCTGGAAAACCTGAAGTATGAAGATTTCTTTCAAAATTTTTGTTTGTAATTTTTTGTTTTTTTTTATTTATAATTTTAAAACTATTAATTATTTCATGTTTTGATCCATAATTTAAAGCTAGTTGAACAGAAATCTTATTATTTTTCTTAGTTTTATTCTCTACATGCTTTATTATTTTCCTCAAGTTGCTTGGTAACTTTAATTTATTTCCAATAATTTTTACCTTAATCCCATTTTTTATAACTTTAAGTAAATTTTTTTTAAAATAGTTTCTCAGTAATTTAAATAAAAAATTAACTTCATTTTTTGGTCTTTTCCAATTTTCACTTGAAAATGTAAATAATGTTAAATAATGAATTCTTTTTTTTATTAAATAATCAACAATTTTTTCTATTGTTTTGAGTCCTTGTTGATGGCCATAATTTCTTGATTTTCCTTTTTTTAATGCCCATCTACCATTACCATCCATAATTATGGCAATATGACTAACTGGGTTCATACTGTCATTATCTCTTTTTCTTTTTGTGATACTTTTTCATCAACTTTTTTCACTTCTTGATCGGTTATCATTTGAATTTCTTTTTCGTATTTGTTGTTTTCATCTTCACTAATTTTTTTTTCCTTAAGCATTATTTTTAGAATATCGTTAGCTTCTCTTCTAATATTTCTAATTGATACTTTGCTTTTTTCCGCCATAGTTTTAATCATCTTTTTTAATTTGTTTCTTCTTTCTTCATTTAAATTTGGAATTGGAATTCTAATTAGCTGGCCATCAATTTGAGGATTCAAACCCATTTCTGATTTTCTTATTGAAGAGTCAATAAGTGTCACATTATTTTGATCCCATACTTGAATATTTAACGTTCGAGGTTCAGGTACAGTTATAGTACCCAATTGATTTATTGGCATTTTTTGTCCATACACATCAACTTTAATGATATCTAACATACCAGCATTTGCTCTGCCCGTTCTCAATGCCGACAAATCCTTTATAAAAACACCAAAGGTTTTGTCCATTTTTTGTTTATAATTATTTTTATCAAACATAACAAAAATATGTATTTTTAAGACCAAACTTTATTTATTCACCAACTTTATATCTAACAAAATCTTTGATGACCAGTTTATTTTCTTCCCCCATTTCGATCATAATTTCTTTTACTTTTTTTTTGGGATCCATAATCCAAATCTGATCAACCAAAGTATTTTCTTGTTTAAATTTTTCTAATTTTCCTTTTGAAATCTTTTCCACAATATTAGCTGCTTTACCTGAATTTTTTAATTCCTCGATTATTATCTCTTTTTCTTTTTCCAGAATTTTATGATCGAGTTGACTAACATCAACTGCCAATGGATTTGATGCAGCTATGTGCATTGCTAGTTTGTGCCCAAAATCTTTGATTTGTTTATTAAATTTTTTCGATTCTATACAAGCGAGCACACCTAATTTCCCAATATTCCTTTTTACAGATGTGTGTACATATGAAAAGTTCATGCAGTTATTGTAATCTAAAAAATTAGATCTTCTAATTGTAATTTTTTCTCCAATTTTAGAAATAAGCCTAACCACATTTTCATCTACGCTATTTCCATCTTTCATTTTTATTTTTTTTAAATTATTTAAATTTCCTTTTTGTTTAAAACATAATTTAGAAAGGTTCTCAGAAAAGTTTAAAAACTCCACATTTTTAGCTACAAAGTCAGTTTCACAATTTATTTCGAGTATCGACGCTTTGTTGTCTTCTTCATAAATGCAAACCAAACCTTCATTTGCTACTCGTTCCATTTTTTTGCTAGCTATAGAAATTCCATTAATCCTTAAATATTCAATACACTTATCTATATTCCCATCACATTTTTTAACTGCAATATTACAATCATTAAAACCTACGCCTGTAAGTTCTCTAAGTTTTTTAACTTTATCTAAATGACTAGAAGGAGACATTGAAAAAAATATTATTTTTCTAGTTTTTTTTTTTTTTATATGTTGTTAACAA
>Ga0187827_10007619_pt1 | contig 11970 bp, 6 predicted proteins | sample ETNtaG_39_FD_167969 | JGI IMG/M metagenome (GOLD analysis project Ga0187827, IMG submission 167969) | Marine microbial and viral communities from oxygen minimum zone, Eastern Pacific Ocean - ETNP2014_SV_150_PacBio MetaG (Illumina Assembly) | ecosystem: Environmental > Aquatic > Marine > Hypoxic... | reverse complement strand
TCTTTAACGAGCACTACGGTATGTTTAGGTTCTTCGGTTTCTTTATCGAAAGCAGGCTTTGCTAATCCTAATTATACCTATCAGTGGTCGGATGCTAGTGGGGCAATAACGGGTGCTACTTTACCTACTTATTCGACTACATTGAGCGGATCTTATAGTTTAACAATAACTACTCCTATTGGGTGTAGTGCTACTTCCAATACGATAAGTACGACTGTTATTACTTCTACTGCTCCGGTAGTTTTACCTACTACTGCTATAGGTTTGAATGAGGCTACTATGAATTGGGTTGTAGTATCTAATATGGATCATTATGATATAAGATTACGACCACAAGGTTCTACTTCTTGGTCTATATTGATTAACAATATTCAAAGCAATTTTAAGACTAAGACTGGTTTAAGTTCTTCTACTACTTATGAGTGGCAGATACGTTCTGCATGCTCTATTGATAGTAGTTCGGTGTCTTCTTGGTCTTCTATGCAGAGCTTTACGACTATAACTCCTTGTATTACTCCTGTTAATGCGACAGAGTTAGGAGTTGGTTTTACGGCCGCTACATTAACATGGGATGCAGTGGTTGGTTCTTGGGGATATATTGTACGATACAAAGAAACTTATCAGCCATTTGGAGCTATGGTATATGATACTGTGCATACGAATTCTTATGCATTAAGTGGTTTATCAATTGGGACTTCCTATCAGTGGCAAGTTCGTAGTATATGCGATTCAACGGGTAGTAATAGTTCTTCATTTACTTTCACGAATTTCTTTACTACTTCTTTCTGTAACCTTAGTTCATCTACAAGTCAGACTAATGTATTGTGTTATGGAGCAAGCACGGGTTCTATTGATTTAACTGTAACTGGAGGAAGCGGTTCTTATTCTTATGTGTGGTCTAATGGTTTTACTGTAGAGGATTTATCTTCTTTACCAGCGGGTACTTATGTGGTAACGGTGACGGATAATTTATTATTATGTACTGCAAGTAGTTCGGTAACTATTACACAGAATGCTGTTGTTACGTCTACTAATAATCAGACGGTATGTGATGGAGGCAGTTATAGTATCAATGGCAATACTTATACAACTTCCGGTACGTATACGGATGTATTTACTACGGTTAATGGTTGCGATAGTACAGTGACAACCAATTTAATAGTGTTGCCACCATTGTCGGTATCTATAACTTCTTTAACGAGCACTACGGTATGTTTAGGTTCTTCGGTTTCTTTATCGAAAGCAGGCTTTGCTAATCCTAATTATACCTATCAGTGGTCGGATGCTAGTGGGGCAATAACGGGTGCTACTTTACCTACTTATTCGACTACATTGAGCGGATCTTATAGTTTAACAATAACTACTCCTATTGGGTGTAGTGCTACTTCCAATACGATAAGTACGACTGTTATTACTTCTACTGCTCCGGTAGTTTTACCTACTACTGCTATAGGTTTGAATGAGGCTACTATGAATTGGGTTGTAGTATCTAATATGGATCATTATGATATAAGATTACGACCACAAGGGTCTACTTCTTGGTCTATATTGATTAATAATATTCAAGGCACTTCTAAGACTAAGATTGGTTTAAGTTCTTCTACTACTTATGAGTGGCAGATACGTTCTGCATGCTCTATTGATAGTAGTTCGGCGTCTTCTTGGTCTTCTATGCAGAGTTTTACGACATTAGCAGGATGTATTACTCCTGTTAATGCGACAGAGTTAGGAGTTGGTTTGACGGTCGCTACATTAACATGGGATGCGATGGTTGATTCTTGGGGATATGTTGTGCGGTATAAAGAGGTTTCTCAGCAATGGGGAGCTATGGTATATGATACTGTACATACGAATTCTTATGCATTGAATAGCTTGATACCAGGGACATATTATCAATGGCAAGTTCGTAATTTATGCGATTCAACGGGTAGTAATAGTTCTTCATTTACTTCAAATAAGATTTTTATTACAGTAAATGGGTGTGATAAACCAATAAATATGCATAGCACTTCTATTACATCATCTTCTGGGACATTAAATTGGGATTTAGTATCAGGGGCATTGAGTTACAGAGTACGATATGTAAGAAATGGTGCCGCTTGGAATACAAGAGTTGATACTACAATAATCACAAATACACATAATATCTCAGGATTATTCTCAAACAGTGATTATCGTTGGAGGATTAGAGCAATTTGTGATTCTTCAGGTAGTTATAATTCTGGATGGACTCCTTGGGATACTCTTTCGACACTACCTTCAAGTAGAATAGCTATTGGAGATTCTAAGCTTGCAAATAAGCTAAACATTTTCCCTAATCCTACAAGAGAAATTTTCAATATTAGTTTTATTTCAGAGGAAATGGATAATTTTAAAATTAGTATAGTTGATGTTTATGGTAAGGCTGTTACTTCTGAATATAAACATGACTTTATTGGGGAATATAAAAAACAGCTTAATTTGTCAGGATATCCTAAAGGAATTTATATGGTACAGATAAAAACAAGCAACTCATTTGTTAGTAAAAGAGTCGTATTGCAATAAAATTTGTGCGTTAAGCAAAAAGGTTATATATTTGCAGACAAGAAAAATAGAAGGAATGAAGGATGGGGCGTAAGCCCCATCTTTTGTGCAAAAGACATGATACAAGAAGAAAAGATAATCAAATTAGCCAAACAAAAAGTTTTAGAACTAGGTGGATTTTTAGTATCAGCAAAAGTAAGCAGTCAGAATGTAATAAGGGTATTTGTTGATAAAAATGATGGGATTTCGATTGATGAATGTTTGCAAATAAGTCGATTTATTGAAAATGAACTAGATAGAGAAATCCAAGATTTTGAATTACAAGTCTCTTCACCAGGGCTTAGCAAACCATTTTTGGTTAAGGACCAATATTTAAAGAATTTAGGAAAAGAAATTACAATAAAACAAAAAGATGGCAAAGAACTAAAAGGAAAATTACTCGCATTTAATGGCGGACTAAAAATAGAAGTGGCTAAAAAAGAAAAAGGAAAGAAACAATTGATAAAGCAAGAGAAAAATATTTTATCAAAAGAAATAAAAGAAACTAAATTAATTATAAAATTTTAAGAAATGAATATTGAAAATTTAATTGAATCGTTCTCCGAGTTTAAGGAGGTGAAAAATATTAACCGAGAAACAATGATGAATATTTTGGAAGATGTTTTTAAATCGGTATTAGAAAAAAAATATGAAGGAGTCGATAATTTTGATGTAATTATTAATGTGGATAAAGGAGATTTGGAAATTTGGCAAAATAGAGAAGTAGTGGAGGAAGGGATGGTCGAAAATCCTATTACACAAATTTCACTTTTGGAGGCATTAAAAATTGAAGATGATTATGAAGTTGGAGAAGAAGTTTCTCAGCAAATAGATTTTGGAAAGGAATTTGGCAGAAGACACATTTTATCTATCCGACAAAATCTTCAGGCTAGAGTACAGGATCTAAACAGAGATGAGATATTAAAGAAATATGGAGAAAGAATTGGGGAAATCGTAACCGGAGAAGTTTATCAAGTTTGGAGAAATGAAATCCTGTTGCAAGATGATGAAGGAAATGATTTGATACTTCCAAAAACAAACCAAATTCCTAGAGATTTTTTCCGAAAAGGAGAAACTGTAAAAGCAGTAGTAGTTTCAGCTGAGTTAAGAAATAACAAAGCGTTTATTTCTTTATCGCGTATTGCACCAGAATTTGTTGAGCGACTTTTTGAAATGGAAGTCCCTGAAGTTTTTGATGGGCTGATTACTATTAAAAAAGTAGTGAGAATACCTGGTGAAAGAGCAAAAGTTGCAGTAGAATCTTATGATGACAGGATTGATCCTGTAGGAGCTTGTGTTGGGATGAAAGGTTCTAGGATCCATGGAATTGTTCGTGAACTAAGAAATGAAAATATAGATGTAATTAACTTTACAGAGAACATACAATTGCTTATTAGTCGATCGCTCAGTCCTGCAAAAGTGAGTTCTATCAAAGTGAATGAAGATAATAATACAGCAGATGTATATATGCAGCCCGATCAAGTTTCTTTGGCTATTGGGAAAGGAGGTTTTAATATTAAACTGGCAGGCCTGCTTACTGGTTATGAAATTGATGTTTACAGAGATGTAGATGATATGCTTGATGATGTTGCAATAGAGGAATTCTCTGATGAAATAGAGGATTGGGTAATTGATGAATTAAAGGCAATCGGATGTGATTCTGCAAGAAGCGTATTAGAATTAGATGCGGAAGATTTAATGAAAAGAACAGATTTGGAAATTGAAACAGTTAAGAATGTATTAGAGGTATTACAAAATGAATTAGAAACAGAAGAATAACCTAAAATAAAAGCATGTCAGAGAAAAAAATTAGGCTTAATAAACTTACTAAAGAATTAAATGTTGGAATTGACAGGATTCTATCCTTTTTAGTTGAAAAAGGACATGATGGATTGAATCCAACATCAAAAATTTCAGAGGAAATTTATCAATTATTGTTAAATGAGTTTCAATTGTCAAAGCAAGCCAAAATGGCAGCTAGGGTAGTAGCTGCTAAGCGCAATTTAGAAAAGGAAAGCAAAGAGCAAGAATCTTCTGAAGAACTAGAAAGAATAAAAGCTAAACCACATAAGTTAGAAGTTAAAAATATAGGTTTTATTGATGTAGCTGAAACTAAATCGTCAGCAACAGTAACACAAGAACCTAAGACAAAGCCAAAAGTAGAACAAAAGAAAAAGAAAGTAATTAAAGCAAAAGCTGATAAATTAGATACACCAAAACTAACTGGCACGAAAATTGATTTAGAAAAGATTCAGACAAAAAAGAAAAAACCTGTTGCTACTTCATCAGGAGGGGGAATAACTGAAAAGAAAAAGAGAAAACGGCTTACTAAAAAAGTAAATCAGGATAGGTTTAAATCTAGTAAAGCTAAGAAGAAAACGAATGTCGTAGAGGTAGATGCAGAAGAAGCACAGAAAAGAGTAAGAGAAACTTTAGCAAAATTGCAGGGAGGAGGAAAAAAATCCTCCGTTAAAAACAGAAGAGAAAAAAGGATTGCTCACAAAGAGATTGCTGATCAAGAAACTGCTGCACAAAAAGTATCTGATAAAGTGGTGAAGATATCAGAGTTTGCAACTGCACAAGAGTTAGCAATTATGATGGATGTCCCCATAACAGATATCATTTCTTCACTTATGACACTTGGATTTATGGTTACAATGAATCAAAGATTAGAAGCAGATACTATTCAAATTATTGTTGAAGAATTTGGATTTATGGTTGAATTTGTTGGAGTGGAGGTGCAAGAAGCAATTGAAGAGGTGCAAGATCAAGAAGAAGATTTACAAGGCCGACCTCCAATCGTTACAATTATGGGGCATGTGGATCACGGTAAAACTTCATTGCTTGATTATATTAGAGAAACCAATGTGATTGCAGGTGAGAGTGGAGGAATTACTCAGCATATTGGAGCTTATGAAGTATCCCTTAAAGATGGAAAACAAATTTCATTTCTAGATACTCCAGGTCATGAGGCTTTTACTGCTATGCGTGCAAGAGGAGCAAAAATTACCGATATTGTAGTGATTGTTATTGCAGCTGATGATAAAATTATGCCACAAACTAAAGAAGCAATTAGTCATGCTCAAGCGGCAGGAGTTCCAATTATTATTGCAATAAATAAAGTAGATAGAAAAACTGCTGATGCTGAAAAAATAAAAGGAGAATTGGCTGAGCAAAACCTTTTAGTAGAAGATTGGGGAGGTAAAATCCAAAGTCAAGATGTGTCAGCAAAAACAGGTTTGGGAATTCCTGAACTTTTAGAAAAAGTAATTTTAGAAGCAGAAATATTAGAGCTTAAAGCTAACCATGATAGAGATGCAATAGGAACCGTCATTGAAGCGTCATTGGATAAAGGAAAGGGATATCTTACTACTATTTTAGTTCAAAATGGGACTTTAAAAATTGGAGATTATGTAATTTCTGGAAGTTTTAGTGGTAAAGTAAAGGCACTTTTGAATGAAAGGGGACATAATATTAAATCGGCAGGACCCGCTTGCCCTGCTGTTCTTTTAGGATTAAATGGTGCGCCACAAGCTGGAGATTCTTTTAATGTGATGCAAGACGAACAAGAGGCTAAGAAAATTGCGACAAAGCGAACACAATTAAAAAGAGAACAAAGTGTTCGAACTCAAAAACATATTACACTTGATGAAATTGGGAGAAGAATTGCACTTGGTGATTTCAAAGAATTAAATATTATTGTGAAAGGAGATGTAGATGGATCTATTGAAGCACTTTCCGATTCATTAGAAAAACTAACTACTGAAGAAATTAGCGTGAATATCATTCATAAATCAGTTGGACAAATTTCAGAATCTGATGTAATGTTAGCTTCTGCTTCAGAAGCAGTAATTGTTGGATTCCAGGTTCGCCCCTCAGTTCAAGCTCGGAAATTAGCTGAAACAGAACAAATTGATATTCGACTATATTCTGTTATTTATAAAGCTATAGAGGAACTTAAACAAGCAATGGAAGGCATGCTTTCACCTGATATTAAAGAGGAAATTGTTTGTAGTATTGAAGTAAGAGAGATCTTTAAAATTTCAAAAGTAGGTACAATAGCTGGCTGCATGGCTTTAGAAGGAAATATTAATAGAAATTCAAAAGTAAGAGTAATTCGTGATGGAGTAGTGATTTATACTGGTGAATTATCTTCCTTAAAACGCTTTAAAGAAGATGTAAAAGAAGTGGCAAAAGGATTTGAATGTGGGCTTTCGATTGCAAAATATAACGATATTAAAGTTGGAGATATAGTTGAAGGGTTTGAAGAAAAGGAAATCCAAAGAAAACTTGCTTAATCCGTAATTAGCTCAATTTCTGAAGGAACAATATAGCAATTGTACTTATTCTGAATCTCATTTTGCACTTTTTTAGCTTGTAATTTGGTATAAAAGTTGCCAATAATAACTTTGAAATATGGAGATTTATGTGACAGATAGGCTTTTACTTCAGGAAAATTTTGCAAAAACTTGATTCTTACTTCTTGAGCTTTCTCTCTTTCAGTATCAGAATAAATTTGCAAACGCCATCCCATTACTCCTTTTTCTTTATTTAGTTTTATATACCTTTCGTGAAGAACTTCCACCTTTCTGTCACCTAATAGAGTAGTCTGAGTAATGTGCAAACTATCGGTATTTTGGCCTATTAAAAAAATAGGTAAACAAATAAAAAGTATATAAAGTTGTTTTATCATACTTTTGCAAAAATAGCAAACAATTTATATGTATTAATAACTTTACTTTTATTAAGAAAATCTATATTCTATTTAGAATAATTATAAATTACGCTAAATAATGACTTTCCTTATATTTCTATACACCGAAAAATATAAATTTGCAGCCAAAAAATTGAGCATTAATAAAAATTATGATTCGAATACATTCACCTAATAGAAGTATGCTTTTAACTAATAGCAGTATTCTTTTAACGTTTTTTTTCATTTTTACCCTAAACACTTTTGCTCAAACTGATGGAGAAAAAATTTTTCAAACACATTGTATCTCATGCCATACTATTGGTGGAGGGAGATTAATTGGTCCTGATTTAGAAGCCGTAACTAAAAAAAGAAAAGCAGATTGGTTAAAGAAGTGGATTAACAGTTCATCTGAATTAATTGCTTCAGGTGATGCTGATGCAATTGCTATCTTTGAGGAATACGATAAGGTAGCTATGACTGACTTCTATTTTGAAGATGCAGATATGGAGGCATTATTAGTTTATTTGGAAAATCCTCCTGTTGAAGTAAAAGCAGCTACTGCTGTTGAAGGAGCTGTTATAGATGAAGGAATGAAGGGCTCAACAAAATTGATGATTGTTACTTTAATTTTATTGACCTTAGTATTTGTTTTAACATCTGTAAAAAATAGCTTAAAAGAAAGCTTAGGACAAGAAACTGAAACTATTCCAGAAACTTTACTTGCACAGACTAATTTATTCTTTGCAAACAATATCAATAAATTATTTGTTGGCTTATTTGTGATGATTGTAGTGTTGAAGTTTACTTTTGATTCAATGATGGGTATCGGTGTAACAACTAACTATAAGCCAGAGCAACCAATTGCTTTCTCTCATAAAATCCATGCTGGTGATAATGGTATTGATTGTAACTATTGCCATTCTGGAGCTAGAAACAGTAAGACTGCAGGTATTCCATCAGTAAATGTTTGTATGAATTGTCATGCTTTTATATCAAGTGGAACAAATACAGGAGAAACTGAGATTTCAAAAATTTATGATGCGATTGGTTATGATGTAAAAACAAGATCATACATTGCAGGATATGAGCAAAAACCTATTAAATGGGTAAGGATTCATAATCTTCCTGATTTATCCTACTTCAACCACTCGCAACATGTTACTGTTGGTAAAATTGAGTGTCAAGAATGCCATGGTCCTATTGAGGAAATGGATGTTGTTAAACAACAAAATGAATTGACAATGGGATGGTGTATAAATTGCCATAAAGAAACAGAAGTAAAAATGGAAGGAAATGATTACTATACTAGTATGCATGAAAAAATGAAAGAGAAATATGCTGGTAAAAAAATCACTGTAGATAAAATTGGCGGTTTAGAGTGTGGTAAGTGCCATTATTAATTAAGTATTTTAGTTTTATAATATGAAAAAAGCAAAAAAATATTGGAAAGGTTTAGCAGAGCTAAATAATGATCCAATTGTAGATCAACTAAAACATAATGAATTTGTTGAGGAAATTCCAGTTGATGAGTTTTTAGGGAATAAAGAAATCATTTCTTCAACAGCCACGTCCAGAAGAGATTTTTTAAAGTTTTTAGGATTTACAACAGCTGCAGCAACTTTAGCTGCTTGTGAAACTCCTATTAATAAAGCAATTCCTTATGTTGTGAAACCAGATGAGATTACTCCTGGGATAGCAAATTATTATGCGTCTACAATGTATGATGGGCATGACTTTGCATCTGTTTTAGTTAAAACAAGAGAAGGACGTCCTATTAAGATTGAAGCAAATAAAACAGCAATAAATGCAAGAATTCAAGCTTCAGTACTTTCATTGTATGATTCAGGGAGATTAAAAAACCCAATGAAATCGGGTTCTGATATTGATTGGGAGACTCTTGATTCTGAGATTACTGCTGAGCTAGATATGATCTCTGCTAATGGCGGAAATATTGCTATTTTAACTTCAACTGTTTTAAGTCATTCCACAAAAAGTTTAATTGCTGATTTCTCAAAGAAATATGGGAATGTAAAGCATGTGCAAATGGATGCGGTTTCATATAGTGGAATGCTAGATGCAAATAAGGATACATTTGGCCTAAGAGCATTGCCTACTTATAGCTTTGATAAAGCAAATATTATTGCTTCATTTGGGGCTGACTTTTTAGGCAACTGGCTTAATAATGATTGTGCTGCTCAGTATGCTGTAGGCAGAAATCCTAAGACAGGAAAGATGGCTAAGCATTATCAAGTAGAATCTACTTTAACTCTTACGGGGTCTAATGCAGATGATAGAGTGCAAATTAAGCCATCGGAACAAGCGGGATTATTATCTAATTTATATAGCGCTTTAAGCGGTGGACAGGCCGATAGTAGAATTGTCAAAATGGCAAATGATCTTGAAAATAATGTAGGGAAATCAATTGTTGTTTGTAATAGTAATGATACTGAAGTTCAAATATTGGTAAACAAGATTAATCTTAAATTAGAAAATTATAACAACACTATATTATTATCAAATCCTTCTTATTTAAAACAAGGAGATGATACTGCGGTTGCTACACTTATTAAAGATATGAATGCTGGTAATATTGCAGCATTATTTACTCATAATGTAAACCCTTCATACACTTTACAAAATGCTGCGGAGTATAATTCAGGAGTTGCTAAAGTAGGATTAACAGTATCCTCTTCACTTTATAATGATGAATCAGCTGCTATTATGACTTATGTATGTGCTGATAATCATTATTTAGAAAGTTGGGGTGATGCGTATGTGTCAAATGGAGAATATACTTTCATGCAACCAACTATTTCTCCACTCTTTAACGGAAGACAATTCCAAGAGAGTATTATGTCTTGGGTGGGAACATCTGATTACTCTACTTATTTGCAAAATTTCTATACTGATATTGATTGGAATAAATCGGTGCATGATGGATATTTTACAAGAAAAAACGAAAGCGTGAATACTTCTGCAAAATTAATTACTGTTCCTTCATTTGATTTATCAAAATCTGAGTCAATAGAGTTTGAAATGACTGAAAAAATCTCAATGGGAGATGGTAATCAAGCAAACAATCCATGGCTACAAGAATTACCTGATCCTTTATCAAGAGCTTGCTGGGATAATTACTTAACAATGTCTGTAGCTACTGCTCGTGATTTAGGAATTAAAAATTGGAATGTTTCTAATGGAGCATTGAATGGCAGTATGGTGAATATTACTGTTAATGGGGTTACTTTAAAGAATGTCCCTGTAATGATTCAGCCAGGGCAAGCAGTTGGGACTGTAGCAATGGCTGTTGGTTATGGAAGAACTGCTGCAGGTAAATGTGGTAATGAAATTGGATTTAATGCTTTTTCATTAGGAAATGGTGAAGCAACTATTAAATTAGTAGATGGTGAATATGAATTTGCTGCTGTTCAGTTGCATCATACAATGATGGGAAGAGAGATAGTAAAAGAAACTACTCTTGCTGATTTTATTAAAGATCCAAAATCAGGAAATAAAGATGTAACATATGCAACACATGATGGGAATAAAACTGCTAATAAAGTAACGTTATGGGATGAATTTGATCATACAACAGGCCATTTCTGGAATATGTCAATCGACTTAACTTCTTGTATTGGATGCGCTTCATGTGTTGTTTCTTGTCATGCTGAAAATAATGTTCCTGTTGTTGGAAAAGAAGAAGTTAGAAGATCAAGAGATATGCATTGGCTCAGAATTGATCGGTACTTTTCTTCAGACATGACAAAGGAGTTGGCAGAGAAAGAAAAAAGATCTGCTATTGATATGTATGCTGAAATGGAAGATCCTTCAGAAAATCCTGAAATAGTTTATCAGCCAGTTATGTGTCAGCACTGTAATCATGCTCCTTGTGAAACGGTTTGCCCTGTTGCAGCAACATCTCATGGAGATGAAGGACAAAATCACATGGCTTATAATAGATGTGTTGGAACAAGATATTGTGCAAACAACTGTCCTTATAAAGTAAGAAGATTTAACTGGTTCCAATATTCTGATAACGATACGTTTGATTTTAATATGAATGACGATTATGGAAAGATGGTATTGAATCCTGATGTAGTTGTTCGTTCAAGAGGAGTTATCGAGAAATGCTCAATGTGTATTCAAAAAATACAAGAAATTAAATTAGATGCCAAAAAAGGAGGAAGAACTGTTAGAGATGAAGATGCTCAAACTGCTTGCTCATCAGTTTGCCCTACAAATGCAATTGTGTTTGGAGATGTGAATGATGATACCCATCAAGTACAAACACTTAAGAAAGACGAAAGAGCATACAAATTATTAGAAAGCCTTAATACAGATCCATCCGTTTTCTATCAAACTAAAATTAGAAATAAAGCATAAATAATTATGTATAAAGAATCAGAAATTAGAGAACCATTAATTTTAGGAAATAAAAGCTATCATGATATCTCAAGAGATGTAGCAAGACCAGTTGAGGGAAAAGCTAATAAGTATTGGTGGATTCTTTTCTCCTTATCATTTGTTTTGTTCCTTTGGGGAGTTTTGTCAATAGCCTATACAGTTGGTACTGGTATTGGAGCTTGGGGCTTGAATAAAACTGTAAATTGGGCTTGGGATATTACAAACTTTGTTTGGTGGATTGGTATTGGTCATGCTGGCACACTAATATCAGCAGTTCTATTATTATTTCGTCAGAAATGGAGAATGTCAAT
>Ga0187827_10007618_pt1 | contig 11970 bp, 8 predicted proteins | sample ETNtaG_39_FD_167969 | JGI IMG/M metagenome (GOLD analysis project Ga0187827, IMG submission 167969) | Marine microbial and viral communities from oxygen minimum zone, Eastern Pacific Ocean - ETNP2014_SV_150_PacBio MetaG (Illumina Assembly) | ecosystem: Environmental > Aquatic > Marine > Hypoxic... | reverse complement strand
TTGGATTTAGCGTAGTCGGTACGGCGCGATTTTTGTTCCTCGACAACTTCCGCCGGTGCCTTCGAGGTAAAGTTTTCGTTGTCGAGTTTTTTGTCAATTTTTTCAATCTCACCGTCAAGCTTGGCAATCTCTTTATCCAAACGTGCTTTTTCCTCATCGACATTAATCACACCGGTAAGCGACATCACCAACGTCGTTGTGCCTAAAATATTCTGCGCTGCCCCTTCCGGCACCTCGGCATCAGAAAGTTCAAGTGTCTCAAGCCGAGCCAAACGCTTGATCAATTCACCATGACGCTCGACGCAAAGTGCGGCGACATCTTCAGCGTTTTTCAAGGCCAATGGTACCTTAGTGCTGGCTGGAACATTCAGTTCAACACGGAGCGATCGGATTTGCGTGATCAAGCGAACTATCCAGTCCATTTCGGCTTCGGCTCCTGCATCGCTGAGATCACCTAATTCAGGCCAGGCAGTGGAAATCAGCATAGCGTTTTTGCTGTCCCCCATTTGGGCCCAAAGTTCCTCAGTGATAAACGGCATAAAGGGGTGCAGCAACAGTAACAATTGTTCCAACACCCAGGCGGCAGTCGCTTGTGTTTCTGATTTCGCCGCACCATCATCACCCTGCAGGATCGGCTTGGCAAACTCGATGAACCAGTCGCAAAACGTACCCCAAGTAAACTGGTAGATACCGCCAGCGGCTTCGTTAAAGCGGTAGTCATCAATGCCAGTAGCGACTTTGCCGGTCGCCTCAGCAACTTTACCGACAATCCATTTATTCAGAGTTTCGTTTACATTTTTAGGGTTGAAATCCAGCGCTGACTTACAGCCATTAATCTCGCAAAAACGCGCCGCATTCCACAATTTGGTGGCAAAATTTCGATAGCCTTCGACGCGATTTTCAGACAGCTTAATGTCGCGGCCTTGGGCAGCATGAGCTGCCAATGTCATACGCAAGGCATCTGCGCCATAGCTGTCGATAAGTTGCAATGGATCGATCACATTGCCCTTTGATTTAGACATTTTCTGACCGTGCTCGTCCCGTACCAGAGCATGGATATAGACTTCATGGAACGGCACTTCATCAAGAAAGTGCAGACCCATCATCATCATCCGGGACACCCAGAAGAAAATAATGTCAAAGCCGGTAACCAAAACATCAGTCGGGTAGTAGCGCGCAACCTCCGGCGTCTCTTCCGGCCAGCCAAGCGTCGAAAACGGCCAAAGTGCAGAAGAAAACCAGGTGTCCAACACATCTTCATCGCGGGTAATTTCCGTCGGCTTACCATAGTGTTTATCGGCGGCGGCTTGCGCTTCTTCTTCTGTCAGCTCGACAAAGATTTCACCATCCGGGCCGAACCAAGCGGGAATTTGATGGCCCCACCAGATTTGGCGGGAAACGCACCACGGCTGGATATTGCGCATCCACTCGAAATAGGTGTTCTCCCAGTGTTTGGGGACAAATTTGGTACGCCCCTCTTCAACCGCTTTGATCGCCGGCTGCGCTAAAGTCTCAGCATCGACAAACCATTGATCGGTCAGCCACGGCTCGATCACCACGCCGGAGCGGTCGCCATAAGGCACCATCATCTCATTGTCTTCAATTTTTTCCAACAAACCGAGCGCGTCCATTTCAGCAATGATTTTTTCGCGTGCCGCAAACCGTTCCATGCCTTTATAGGCATCGTGCACATTTTCGTTCAGATTGGCGTCACGGTCGAATATGTTAATCAGGTCCAGATCATTGCGGCGGCCAACTTCAAAGTCATTGAAGTCATGCGCCGGTGTGATTTTAACCGCACCACTGCCTTTTTCAGGATCGGAATATTCATCGGCGACAATCGGGATGGGCCGGCCAGCAATCGGCAGGATGACATTATTGCCAACCAAATCGGTGTAGCGCTCGTCATCAGGATGTACCGCCACTGCCGTATCGCCCAACATGGTTTCAGGGCGGGTGGTACCAACAGTTATAAACTGCCCATCTTGGCCTTCGATGGGGTATTTAAAATACCACATGCTGCCGACGGATTCGCGCTGCTCCACTTCCAGATCAGAAATCGCCGTATGCAGTTTGGGATCCCAATTGACCAAACGCTTATCGCGATAGATTAATTCCTGCTTATAAAGCTCAACAAAGACTTTGCGAACAGCAGCAGAAAGCCCATCATCCATGGTGAAACGTTCGCGCGACCAATCGCAGGATGCGCCTAAGCGCCGCAACTGACCAACAATGGTGCCACCGGATTCTTCTTTCCATTGCCAGACCGTATCAATGAATTTTTCACGGCCAAGATCGTGGCGGGTTTTGCCTTCCTGTTCGAGCTGGCGCTCCACCACCATCTGGGTTGCAATGCCGGCGTGGTCGCAGCCGGGCTGCCACAGCGCATCATCACCTTTCATCCGGTGATAGCGCGTCAGAATATCCTGCAACGTGTTGTTGAGCGCATGGCCCATATGAAGACTGCCGGTGACATTAGGCGGTGGGATGACAATGGTATAAGGCTTGCCTTCGGCATTAACGCCGCATTTAAACGCACCGGAGTCTTCCCAAGCTTTGTAGTGCTTGGCTTCCGCTAAATCAGGCTGATAGTTTTTTTCTAACATTACCAACTTCTATTATTTATGGCGCTAAGCAACAACGGGTGCGATGCTCCCTAAACGGCGCGCACAATATCACGGGAAAACCGCGTGTAAATTAGGAAATTACCTGATAATTAAAGTTAGGTGATTACAGATCCAAGCGCTCCGCCCGATTGACCATGTGATCGATCTCTTTCTTGACCAATCGTTCGATCAGATAGGGCAAGTTTTGATCCAGCCATTCGCGCAGCAACGGGCGAAATATTTCCCGGATCAAACCTTCGAGAGTCATATCCCGGTTGCCGATGGCGATATCCCGCTTGCTCAAGAGAGCCTTGGCGAGTTCCTGTAAGGCATCCGTCGAATCCTGTGAAGGTGCCGTTGAAAGGATTGATTCACCCGCACCGATATCCGGTGGTGCTTGCGCAATCATTTGCTGGGTCAACTCAAGAATGTTTTCATTGAGCGTTGGTTCTGGTTCCGGCGCTGGCGATGGTGTTGCCACTGGGGCAGGTGCCGGAGCAGGTTCTGGTTCAGGTTCAGGTTCCATTTCTTCCATCGCTGCCGCCATGTCCATCTCTTCTTCCGGTTCGGGCTCAGCTGGCGCTTTCGCTTCCGCTTCAGCTTCTTCATCTTCGGACAATACCCGCCTGATTGAGGCGAGGCTTTCTTCCATTGAAGATTCGGCTTGTTTGTTTTCTTCGGCCATTACTCGATCATCGGTCCAATTAGCTAACAGATTAATACCACGTTCTACATTTGACGCTACTTTTTTTCCGCCTGCTTGTTAAGCAGTTCCTGGTGACCGCCGGGCAATTATTTCAGTTTTTTCGCCCGTATCGAATTATTTGACTATTTTTTTGTGCCAACTGGGTCTTGGTCAGAGCTATTTGAGCCAAACCATTTGGAACGAATTTCTTTATAATGTCTGGTTGGATCGTAAATTTTTACCGGTAATCCGAGGTTTTTTGCCGTTAAGCGGCCAATGGATTCCCGCAATTCAAAACTTGTGATAATTTGATCGCGATTTGCTCTTACGAGACTTACATTCGCGTCCAATAATTCCTGTTCCGCATCTAAGACGTCCAAAATCGTACGTGACCCAACGTCGGCTTCACGCTGAACACCCTCCAAAGCGATCTCTGCAGCCTTAATTTGGGCGGAAATCGAATTGATTCGCGCTTTTGCCGTTTCATGGGTTTCCCACGCTTTGGTTGCTGTTTCCCGTGCATTGCGCCTGCTATCTTCGAGATTAAGCAGACTTTGACCGGCATCTTGCTTGGCTGCTCTAAGCCGAGAAAAAACCGAACCCTTTTGATAAAGAGGCACAGTTAAATCCAACATCACGCGGCCAGTTGTTATTTGGCTATCGTTGGTTGTTGATTCCCAACCCCGGCTCAATTTACCCAAAAGGTTCAGCGTTGGCAGCAATTCGCCGCGCACGGATTTAATATTTTCCCGGGCCGCTTGCTCACTAAAACTTTTTGATACGACATCAGGATGATTTTTGATTGCGGTGCTGACGGCATTCTCCAAACTGGTTGGCAGGTCACCTAATTTTGTCGGCGCTTGCAGCTTGATGGGCGCTTCGCCGATGACATTAAGATAGTTGGCGCGTGAATTGTTGAGATTGCCTTCAGCTTGAATGCGATCTGCTGACGCACCTGACAGCCTGGCTTCCGCCTGACTGACGTCGGTGCGCGTAATTTCACCAACCCGAAACCGGTCTTGAGTTGCTTCCAATTGATGCCACAGCACTTGTTCGTTTTTCATGTTGAGATCAAGCACCGCCTGATCGCGCATGACGGCCATATAGGCCGAGGCCGCACTTAACAACACATCCTGCTCTGTTCCCAATAAACCAGCACGCGCCGATTTGATATCAAGTTCCGCTTTCGTAACGCCGGCGTTCGTTCTCAAACCACGATATAACGGTAGTGTGACATCAAGCGACGTATTGCGGGGTGACCTCAATTGGTCTCTACCGGCTGTGCGGGTGTTGAGATGAGTGTGCGTGCGCGCAACATCGCCGGACAATTCGACTTTCGGCCGCCAATTCGCCAGGGCTTGCGGCACAGCTTCATCATCGGAGCGCAAAGACGCGCGCGCCGCTAATAATTTTGGGTTGTTCATATAGGCAGCCGCTAGAGCTTCCGTTAAAGTTTGACCATGTGCTGCTCCCGCACACGTCAAGAAACCGGCAACGACGCTACCGGCCATAAGGCTAAATTTAGCGGGTAATTTATTACGCATCCACAATCCTCTGGGCGGCTAATCTACCGACGATCTGGTACGTCACTCAACCACAACCACAAAAAAATTAATCTCCACACATAGTATGAGTATATATTTATCCAAAAAGTGTTACCAAAACCTTGCATTTGAGGGTTGTTCAAACGGTTACAAATACACCGGTTAAATATTTAAAAGGGACTGACCCAGCTAACTGGTTTAAATATAGTTTAACCCACTGTTTTATTTGTCTTAATTAGCTCTTCCTCATTGCCTTCATGATAACACCTAAATGGCGCTAGCTGGGTCAGCCCCATTTAAAATTCAAATGCTTTTTCTTTACTAAATCCCGGCAATAACGGCGTTCCGGCATCAAACAATTCGACACTAGAAACCGCAGCACCAAATTTCTGCATCACCACTGCTTTCCCCATCGCTACACCAGATTGGCCTGCCGGTGCCACAACTGAAACCAACCGGCCACCTTCGGCCAATTGATCTAGTACAGCATCCGGTACCTCTTCGACAGCGCCGCAGAACACAATCGCGTCATATGGTGCTTGCTTGGCATAGCCATCGGCAAGTGTGTCTTCAATCACCACCGCATTGTCGATGCCGAGCTCGACCATCAAGGCGCCTGCCTTCTCTGCCAGCTCATTATTGACTTCAACGGCGACGACAGCTTTGGCGACCTTGGCCAACACGGCAGCGGCATACCCGGTGCCACAGCCAATGCTTAAGACCATATCATCAGCGGAAATTTGCGCCCCTTGCAAAATGCGGGCGAGCAGCAACGGTTCCATCAGATAGCGTCCATCGCCAAGCGGCGCGGCCTCATCGACATAGGCGATTCCGGCTACGTCATCCGGCACAAACATTTCGCGCGGCACATCGGCCATCGCGGCGATGACGGCAGCATCGGTTACTCGATTGGGGCGGATTTGATTCTCCACCATATTCTGGCGCACGGCTCGATAATCCACGGCAACAATCCTTTTATTTCAATCCGGTCCGGCGACAGACCCAGTCTATCATTAAACAATCACCTAACAGGCAATAAATGGACCTCTGAAACCCTACTTTCAACACCCGATAGGACAACATTCTAAAGGATGTTTACCACCTCATAACGGCTGGTCCACCAATTTCCGTTGGTTTGGACGAAAAATATCCAAAAAACAAAAAAATATGCAAAAAAAGTTTTAAAAATATATGATTCTGGGTCAAACGCAGCTTGACCAGACATAGTCCAACGTCTAATTTCCCGGCCTTCTGATTGGTCTGCCGCCGATTCGAAGCGTTGCATTAATCGTGATGAAAAGACCTGGCGCGGCCAGATCAAAACCAGATCATACGGCGCGGTGGCGGAGTGGCTACGCAGCGGCCTGCAAAGCCGTGAACACCGGTTCGATTCCGGTCCGCGCCTCCAAACCTGATCGGGAGTAGCTCAGTGGTAGAGCAGGTGGCTGTTAACCACCTTGTCGGGGGTTCGAATCCCTCCTCCCGAGCCAATATTTAAGGGTTACTGATGGCACTATCGGAAAACGTCGAACTTCATGAAATGGCTGATCTCATCGAGTTTTCCGAGGAAGCCCGGATTCGCAAGAAACTCGTTCAATCCAAAGGTGCGGTATGCGAATTCGTCTGTTATTTGCCAGGGCAACATACAGTGCTACATCAGCATCCCATGCAAGACGAAATTTTCTATATTGTCGAGGGTAGCGGGACAATAATCTTCGATGACCGCGACAATATTCCAGTTAAGCAAAGCAGTGTTGTTTTCGTTCCAGCCGGCGTTCCCCACGGCATTGCCACCAACGATACCAACCGTTTGGTCGTCATGTTCACCAAGGGGCCGGGCGTGACCGGTAAGGCGGCCAAGGGCTTTATGCTCGGCGAATAATCCCTCAGCGATTTCTGCCGGCTTTGCCGGTGAGGTCGATTTCAAAGCTCATTGCATTCCTTTACGTTGGTTGATCAGGCCGCGGATCAAACAAATAATGAAATATTCTATCGCAATTAATACTGATTGGGCTAAGATTTACCAATACGTTAAATTTGGTGACCGGTGGCGTGAAATCAAATCCAAATGTCCAATATGGGGGAAAATCAAATGAGACAGGAAATAGAGTTCAACAGCAGAGGCGTGACCTGCCGAGGAGATCTGTACTTGCCCGACGGTGACGGGCCGCATCCGCTCGTCGTCATGGCCGGCGGATGGTGTTACGTGAAAGAGATCGTCATGCCCCATTACGCCAAATTCTTCGAGGACAAGGAAATCGGCACCTTGTTGTTCGATTACCGCTATTTGGGAGCGAGCGACGGCGAACCGCGCCAGCACATCGACCCGTGGCAGCAGATCGAGGACTACCGCAATGCCCTGAGTTTCGCCGCCACACTCGACAGCGTTGATCCCACCCGCACCGGCATCTGGGGAATATCGTACAGCGGTGGCCACGTGCTGATCACCGCCGGCATCGATCCACGGGTGAAATTCGCCATTTCAACCATTCCGGTGGTCTTCGGTTTTCCAACCATGCGCCGATGCCATGGCGAACGCCGGTTTACCGATATGATGAAACTGGTGGCCGATGACCGCGAACGCCGCTATCGCGGCGAGCCGGGTGGCGCCATGGCGTTTTCGGCGCTCGATCCGAACAGCGAAGACAGCGTTTGGCCGTTCCCGACCATTCACGAGGTATTCAACACCATCAAACAGTCCGAGGCGCCACGCCACGAACATTGGAATACCATCGAATCCCTCGAATTGTTGATCAACTACGACGTCGAACCCTATTGCCGTCGGATCATCGATACGCCAGTATTGATGACCGTCGCCGAGGGCGATAACATCACCTCCCACGATCTCGAAGTCGAGGCCTTCAACAGCATCACCAACCCGAACAAGACCCTCGAAGTTATCGAGGGCGTCAACCACATGAGCCTTTATTCCAACCGGGATCACCTGGCGATGGTCGGATCGATACAGTCCGCGTGGCTCGAAGGGATCGTGGTCGGAGCCGCGACCGAGTAGGTAAAACCTGGCATTAATCGATTATTTTTAGCTTGATGCATTGAATATTTCACATACGATTCGGCTGTATGTCAAAAACAGCCACAACCAAAACTACTTTGGAGATATGTCTAACATCAACGCCCTTGTGACATATTGTTTAATAAATAGTGTTTTTTCGTAAATATTGAGGCGATATATTGTGGATCAAAGTATTAGAATCTGCTGGTATGACTTACCTGAAAGTAGACGAGATGAGTATTTATCTTGGCTCCATGAAATCTACTTACCGAAAATTCAAAGCCGAGCTGGGGTCATTTGGGTCGCGCATTACGAAATTATCAAAACGGATGCAATGATCCAGAAACTTTCTGACTTTATAGGTCGCCCAGATCCAAGTGAGTCCATTCCGACCGGATCTCAATTTGCCATGATGATAGCAGCTGGATCACCCCATTATTTCTTCAAACCAAATTTCGATGATATCAAATGCTCGGACGCTACGGAGAAGGAAATGATGTCCTTGCCCCAAAACCTCCGCGCGGTCGTAACAGCCGAACAGGCGCGGGTAAATGGCCCGGAATTTGGGTCACGTACAACGTGTTCCACACCTGCTCCATTTATTCAACTCGGGCATTTTTGCGTACGTTCGGTCGAAGAAGAATTTGATTTGGTATCTTGGTATGCCGACTATCGCTTTCCGGCTATCGCTCGAATGACCGGAGCCATCAGGGCGAGAAAGATGCTCACGGTTGCTGGTTGGGCAAAGCACGTGGTGATGTACGAATTTACCTCCAGAGAAAGTCATGAAGAACATTTCATGGGACACGAATCGCTGGCCTTCACCGATGGAGAATGGACCAACCGTGTTGTCCTTTATACCCAGCATGCGCCGGGTAGCCCCAGCATCGGTCAGCGAATTTGGCCGAAAGTAGATGCAAGTGAAGGAAATTAATTTCGATCGCCGACAATAGATTCCAGTTATGTAAGTGAGTGAACATTGTTTAATAATTTATAGAGACGTCACATGAGAAAGCCACTAGATGAAATCGGATTGGCTATTATCGGCTGCGGCGTTATTGCGCGATTTAGATCACAAATTGCACGGGACTTTCCCGGGGTGAAATGGCTAGGTCTCTGTGATATTCGTGAAGAATTTGGCCGCACGCTCGCTAACGATATCAACGCAGATTTTTTTACGACCAATATGGAAGAATTGGTAAATCGCCCTGAAGTCAACGCCGTTATGATCATCACCGATGAAAATCGGCATTTTGATCCCGTTGCTGCAGCGATTGAGGCTGGAGTAAAATATTTACTAATTGAAAAGCCTTTAGCCACAGAATCCTTAGAATCGGCAAAAATACTTAAAATGATTCAGGATAATAATGTCGATGCGAGTATTGGCTATACAGTTCGGTTCAATCGCCGTTATTTAACTGTAAAAGAACGTCTCCAAAATGGACAGATTGGCGACGTTCATTCAGTGGTCACTCGCGCCTTCATGAATAGGATGGTACCGATGGCCACCATCCGAAAAACAAATCAACGGCATAATCTGACGCCAATGGTAGTTTCCGGAACCCACAGTCTAGATATGTCCTTGTGGTTTTTGGAAGGTAAAAAACCCATTTCCGTCTATGCGCAGTCAGTTGATAAAACACTTTCAGATTGGGGCACGAAGGATTCTACTTTCGGCGTCTTCACCATGGATGATGGCACAATTTTTAGCATGAGCATCAGCTGGGCATTACCCGAGGTTTGGCCAGGTTCTGTTTACGGTCTAGAAATTGGCATCGTTGGAAGTGAGGGGGTCATTGATATTGAGGATACTCATCGAGACTTAATTATGGCGACGAATAATCCAATTGGTCACGGTTATAATCCAGACGGCTATGACCCTGACGTTAACCGCTACGTAGATTTTCTTGAAAGCTACCCACCAGGTAGTTACTTAGATGGCCAGCTTTGGGGCGCTAACCGCGACGAGACTTTATCTTGGTTCACGCGCGTCACACGTGGCGGGAAGTCTCCTCACGCAACGGCCGAAGAAGGACATCGAAACTTACTTTTAACGATGGCCATGGACCTGTCCGCCCGCACTGGTGAAGTGGTTCATTTGCCCAACGACCTGAATGACCTTATTCCCGATTTTTAGCAAATCCAAACCGCCACTGGTAGATTTCTCTTTCCTCGTTAACTGACGAGATGACGAAATATTATAATTCATTCTAAATTATTAAGGATTGAACGGCCCAGCCATGCACACTGCGACTACACGTCCGGTTCGATCCGTGTCACGCTTTGAGCAAGTCACCCAATGTTTGCGCCGACAATATTCGCCAGAGCATTCGTGGCCTCCCAGCCGCAACGCCATTCTTTATCATTAATGGTGCAGGTTTGTTTTGCCTCTGGTGCATCGATGTTGTGAAATCTAATGCGGGTGCTTCCTATACGGATGTTATCGCCGTCAGTGATCTTGGGTAAGGCAACGGGGTTAAAGCGAGGACCAGCACTCCTACGATAATTAGCCACGGTCCCAGGTGGATCGTTCTCATTAATTTCTCCAGATGTCTAATATATTGTGTACTTTGTGGATATTGTCTAACACCAACGCCCTTGGAACATATTGGTTACGTTGCGAAATTAACAATTCGCCATTACCCTATTATTATGGATATTGTGATTTACGGATTGATATCAAGATACTGAAAGGAAATATTACAAACTTTAACATTCGGTAATACTCCAACGACTTGCCAGCAAGACGGGTGACTTGCTGACAGCTACGAAATAACAACTACCGCCGGATTATTCTGATTGTTGTCATAAAGTTGCTCGACCAAGGACTGGCGAGCGGTGAGAGTCGCCATCTGATTAAGATAACCCTTATCGGTAATTTCATTATTCTGAACTGATGGGAGTTCTGTCATAATCATCAGGCGGGCAATCCGGCGACTACTGCCTTTTTGCTCATAATTATAGGCCACAAATTTTTCCTTGAGGTGGGCTCTGAGATCAGAGTTCTCCGCCAATTCGGCCAAAGTAACATTGGGTGATAGATCGAAAGCTTTAACGCATTCTGCTTGATTAAGAAAAAGCAGCAGGCCGATCTCAACACGCATATCACCAGTCACAGCAGCATCTTGACCAAGTGGAGAAATTGCACTGATGGCGCCGATCCGCACTTCTCCCGTTTGCACCCAAGTGCCTGAGGTTAGTTTGAAATTTTCGCTAATGCGGCCGTCAAACTGCAAGCCTTCTTCAGGCTTATCAGAATCAACAAACTTGACCGCATCGCCCATACAATAAAAACCTTCGTCATCAAAGGCGGTCTTTGTTGCCTGCTCATTGCCTAAATATCCGCTAGTCACATTTGGTCCGCTGACGCACATTTCCATCTTGCCGGCATTCGGTACCAGCTTAATGTCGACACCCGGCATCGGCAGTCCGAGATTTCCCGACACCTCGGAAGGCCAATGACACATAATGCAGGCCGGTGCGGTTTCAGTCGCACCTAGCGACGAGATAAATGGAATACGCTTACCGACAGCTTTAGCGCTGACTGCATCCAACCGCTGCTGCACCGGTGCCAGCATCGGCGCTGCCGCATAGAGCATAAAATCCATCCTGCCAAACAGGTGTCGGGCAAACTCGTCATTTTCTTCGAGATAGGGGACGAGGCGTTCATAGACGAGCGGCACGTTCTGCATATAGGTAGGCTGAATATCTTTGAGATTGTTAATGGTAGTTTCAAATTCGCCCGGTTTGGGTTGCCCGTTGTCGAGGTAGTAAGTGCCGCCGCACCGCAGGATAACATTAAAGTTTAAATTGCCGGCAGCGACATGATTCCAAGGCAGCCAGTCAACGATGATTGGCGGATGGTCTTCTAAAACTGGCAGGAGCTGACACACTGCCGTTGCGTTGGAAGACAACATACGCTGTGTGGTGATAACGGCTTTCGGCATACCGGTGGAGCCTGAGGTGAACAGATATTTGGCAATCGAGTCACCGGTTACGGCGTTATATGCTTGGGTGAATTCAGAACCCGGGGTTACTTTGGTGAGATCGGCAAACGGTATAAAACCTGGTGCACCGTCACAGGAAACAAGCCGCACATTTGGCTCCATCACAGCCTCTAGC
>Ga0187827_10007617_pt1 | contig 11971 bp, 10 predicted proteins | sample ETNtaG_39_FD_167969 | JGI IMG/M metagenome (GOLD analysis project Ga0187827, IMG submission 167969) | Marine microbial and viral communities from oxygen minimum zone, Eastern Pacific Ocean - ETNP2014_SV_150_PacBio MetaG (Illumina Assembly) | ecosystem: Environmental > Aquatic > Marine > Hypoxic... | reverse complement strand
GTGAGCCATTATTGGACACCAGGCTCTCTGAAATGGTAGCTTTAGCTGAGAAGTCAGGCTTTGTTGATATTATGATAAATACAAATGCTACACTTCTAAACGAGAAGGTTGGTAAAAAGTTAATTGAAAACGGTTTGACACGTTTGAGAATTGGTTTTGATGGGGCAACGTCTGAAACTTATGAAAAAATAAGAGTCGGGGCAAAGTTTGAAGAAGTGAAAAGTAACATTCTGGACTTCATAAAACTGCGCAAAAAACTAAATTCAAAGCTGCCGATTGTTCGTATAAGTTGTGTCCACCTTTCAACGAATGATCAGGAAATCAATGACTTTATTAATTACTGGACACCAATTGTTGATTATGTATCTATACAGAGATATAGACCCCATGAAATATCAGAAGAACATGATTGCCATAAATTAGGGGCAGGTGGAGATTTATCTAAAACCATACAATGTAGTGAGCCTTGGGAGCGTCTATATATTAGGGGTAACGGTGATGTTCATATTTGCTGTCAACCTGTTTACGGCCCTAAAGTAGGCAATGTAAAGGATGGCTCACTTTATGAAATGTGGCATTCGGAAACAGCAAATAATTTGAGAAGAGCTATTAAAGAGCATGATTGGGACAGCGTGCCTACTTGCAAAGAGTGCATGATTCAATACATCAGGTAGTGTCAAGTCAATATAATGTTTAATACTGGAGACAATTAGAAAGTGTAGGATTGCGGAATCTATACCCATTCCAAAATGGTTTTAGGTGTTTGCACCAATTATTTGAAAGTTTTCAGTTAACAAAGAAGCTATATTATCCTTGTATCTTTTTTAATGCGTCTGAAAAAAGATATACATGCATTTCTGAATTTATCTAATGTTTCGTAGTATTTGTTGTAAAGAACTATTTCACGGAAATATTTCCAAAGCCTCTCTATTAAATTCAAATTTGGTGAATATGGTGGTAGAAACAGAAGCGCTATTTTTGATTTCCGTAAATACTCTTTTACCATTCTTGATCTGTAATATCTGGCGTTATCACATACCGTATAGATGACCTCTGCATCTGAAACCTTTGATCCACCACACGCTGCAACACTGTTGTGTTGTGAATGGGTGCCATCCATAAAGTAAATAGGATCGTTAACTCCTATGATAGCCTTTAATTGCTTGTAACGCTCTATAAATTCTTCTTGGGTTTTTGCATCTGCTTTGCCCGCTATCTTTAGATTTCCTCAGGCGTATGCTAATTAAAGAGAAATTCGCAACTGATAATAAAAGCAAAGAAGAATATTTATAAAAGAGTGTATGACTAAATAATATTGTTGAACCCGCAATTAAACATGTTGATTTCTAATAGACCAAATATTTTATTGTTATATCCGCCGAATTCTGGTGCGCGCCAAGGAATTAGGGGTATTTATTATCCACTTGGAATTGCTTATATTGCTTCAGTCCTCAGAAAGTATTACAACGTAAAAGTTCATGATTTTAATTATGATTTCTGTTTGGAGTATTATAATGGATCAAATTATGTAGAAAACATATTAAAGCAATACAATTATGACTTTTTATTGATAGGGGGCGTATTCCCTAAATATGAATGTACAAAGGAGATAATTGAGGTTTCTAGAAAAATATCTAAAGCTAAAATTATTATTGGAGGTTCATATCTAAAGGCTTCCGTAAAAGTAATCTCTAGTTATCTTAAAGCCGACTATTACGTTATAGGAGACGGAGAAGAGGTTATTGTAAAGTTACTTGAATGCCTCATTAATAATGAATCTGCCGGAATTGTTGATGGTATCGCATATCATAACGGTAGTGATGTTTGGTTGAATAAGCCTGCTGCACCTCTAGCAAATATAGATGATATTCCTTTTCCAGCCAGAGATCTTTTAAATTTTAACCATTACAAGAGATACTTTGCCTTGGGAAATCCATTGCTTTACACTGCATTCGTGATATCTAGCCGTGGTTGTCCTCTTAACTGTTTTTTTTGTAATCCTGCCTTTGGAAGGAAAGTCAGAGTAAGAAGTTCTGAAAATATTCTTGAGGAAATAATTCTGCTCCAGAAAGATTACAATTGTAAATATATTTATTTTCATGATGAAGTCCTTTTGGGCGGCACAAAAAAGAGCGTAGTTGATTTCTGTGAATATATTTTGTCAAAAAGCAAATATAGATTTCTTTGGGGGGGGACCACAAATCCTAGAATGCTGGACAAGGAAACGCTTAGTCTAATGAAGAAAGCTGGTTGCATAAAAATGGGTTTGGGAATTGAATCTGGCAGCCAAACTATTTTGAAAGAAATGAGGAAGAACAATAATTTGGAGCAGTTGAAAGATATTGTTGCTCATTGTGATAAAATTGGCATTGAAACTCAGTTTAGTTTATTAACAAATACTTTTTCTGAGACTAGGGATACGTTGCTTGAAACTAGAAATTACTTGAAATATTTCAATAAATTCTTCTTTAGACAGCCCTTTTCAATTAATTATATAACCCCTGTTCACGGAACAGATATCTATAGTGAAGCAAAGCAAAAGGGATTAATAGATAATGATGATTTAAAAAACATTCTCAGCTTAGATGAAAGCTCACGTTATGCGTTGAGATATAATCTGACAAACATGGAAACAAAGTACTTCGTGAAATTGGTTGATGTAATTAATCAAGAGCTTTCTGAGAATTATATTAAAAAGCATCGAGTGCAACAGTTGATATCTAAATATACGAATCTCTATCACTTTAGGCTAAAGGAAACAATCTTTTCTGCTTCTGCTAAAAATATTCTTCCAATATTGGAAGGGTTACTATGGGCATTATGTAGAGGAGATGAAGAAACGGTAACAGGAAAAGTATATAAAAGAATTGTGTATGGTGAATAAGGGTGCAATAGGTTAGAAGCTGTACCTTAATGTAAGGATTTTATTGTTACAAAACAGACAATAAAGGAGAACAGTATTCATGAGTGATTTGTCAAAATATTGTGTCAGCCTTAAGTGCTCAATACGTGAGGCATTCAAGCAAATGGATGTCGGAGATAAGAAATTTATCCTGGTTGTAGATGATAATGACAAGGTGATTGGTATTGTAACAGACGGTGATTTCAGAAGAGCGATTTGGGCTTCAGTATCCTTCCAGGATAATATTATAACGATTATGAATGAAGACTTTGTTCATGCTTCAGAGGATTATGAGATAGAACACCTCAAGAAGGAATTCAGGAAGAGCAAGACTCTTCAGCAAATCCCTATACTTAAGCTTGGTTATCTTCAGAATGTGATCTTCAGGGAAGATCTGACAAAACATAAGCGGTCCCTTAAAAAGGTGGATTTACCGGTTGTCATTATGGCTGGAGGCACAGGTACCCGTCTTGACCCTTTTACCAGGATCTTACCCAAACCTCTGATCCCGATTGGTAATAAGCCTATGATCGAAGTAATCATGGATGAATACGCAAAATACGGGATTAAACTTTTCTATGTTTCAGTTAATCATAAGGCAAAGATTATAAAGGCATTCTTTGAAGATTTTGATAAGGACTATTCTATTTCATATCTTACCGAGGAGGAGCCTTATGGCACGGCCGGGGCTTTAAAGTTCTTAGATAGTAAAATCAAGTCTCCGTTCTTTGTCTCAAATTGTGATATTATTGTCTTTGACGACTATGCCAAGATCTATGAATTTCATACAAAAGGAAGGTATGATTTTACATTAATTGCGTCAGTACAACACCATACACATCCTTATGGTGTTTGTGAAATTGATAATGGTGGAGAGCTGAAAGAGATAAGAGAGAAACCAGAATATGATTTGTTGGTGAACACGGGAATGTATCTGATTGAACCCAGTATACTTGATTTAATTCCTGATGATAAGTTTTTTGACATGACAGACCTGATCAAGAAAATTAGAGAAAAAGAATTAAAGATAGGTGTTTATCCTGTCTCAGAGAAATCATGGGTTGATGTCGGTCAATGGGAAGAGTATGAAAAGGCACTTAATTCGTTTAAGTTGTAAATAACTCCTGAAGGGGTAAAATCAGATTATAATAGTTATGCAGCAGTTCCATCATTGTCTCTCTGCACGGAATTGGTATTATGAAAAATATTGCAATCAAGTTTAAAATATATTCCTGAGCTATATCATTGTGCATACCCGTAGAATCATTGCCCGTCTTGATATCAAAGGACCCAATCTGGTGAAAGGGATCCATCTTGAGGGCTTGCGTGTTCTTGGTAAACCTTGGGATTTTGCAAGATATTATTATGAGAATGGCACGGATGAACTTATCTTTCAGGATGTAGTTGCAAGTTTATACGGAAGAAACTGCCTACAGGAAATTATCAGTAAGACGGCCAGAGAAGTTTTTATCCCTTTGACAGTTGGTGGTGGTTTGAGGACAATTGATGACATAAACAAAGTATTACGATCAGGTGCAGATAAGGTATCATTAAATACTGCAGCTATCAAGGATGAGAAATTTATTAAAGAGGCTTCAAAGATTTTTGGTACATCTACGATTGTTATAGCAATTGAAGCTATAAAACAAAGTAATGGAGAATATTTTGCCTACACAGATAATGGTAGAGAATTTACGGGTGTTGAGGTTGTCGGGTGGGCAAAGAAAGTGGAAGAGCTTGGTGCAGGAGAAATAATCATTACGTCCGTTGATCAAGATGGCACTGGCTCAGGCTTTGATATTGAATTAATAAAATCAGTATGTGATGAGGTTGCAATACCGGTAATAGCACATGGAGGGGCGTCTACTCCTGAACATGTTTTGGATGCATTTAAACATGGAAGTGCAGATGCAGTCGCCGTTGCCTCTATAATTCACTACGGTTTTATTCAGGATAATGCTGGGATAAATCATTTTGATTTTGAAGACGAGGGGAACATAGAGTTTCTAAAGAAGGCAAAGAGGTTCAAGGAATTTGGAATTGAAAGTATTCAATCCATAAAAGAATATATACGTGGTAGAGGGATTAACTGCCGGATATAAAGATGCTGACCAGGTATGGAAAGTAGAGAGTTAGATGTCGCCATAATTGATTATAGAATGTGCAATTTGTTCAGTGTTCAGTCCGCGTGTAACTATAATTCTCTATACTCCGAAATTACTCATGATAAGGATAGGATTTTAGCTGCAGATGCGGCAATATTACCAGGTGTGGGTTCATTCAGTGAAGCAATGGAATATCTGAATAGCTCCGGACTGATACAGGTTATTAATGAGTTTATAAAAAGCGGTAAGCCGTTTATGGGTATATGCCTTGGGATGCAGCTGTTGCTGTCTGAAGGGGAGGAGTTTGGTATCAATAAGGGATTGGATATTATACCGGGTTATGTTAAGAAGTTTCCTCAAAGGAACAAAAATGAAAAAATAATCAAAGTTCCACATATTGGATGGAACAAAATAGAGATTGCAGAAGGCAAGTCTGATAATGACTGGTACATTCCACCTTTAAATGAGATTAATAGTGGAGAGTTTATGTACTTTTTACACTCATTTTATGCTATTCCGAATGATAAAGAAGTTGTTGTGACAACAACCAATTATGAGGATGTTGATTTCTGTTCCAGTCTGATGTACAACAACGTTTTTGCATGTCAATTTCATCCGGAAAGAAGCGGAAGAGAAGGATTAAAGATTATTAAAAATTTTGCAGATACAATAAAACACAATAAAGGAGATGTTAACTAAAATGGATAAGATGAATACACTAAAGCCGTTGGAAAAACAGTTGCTGGAATTACCAAAAGAGGTGAAATTCTGTACTAAATGTGTAATGTCCAACCAAAGACCAAGAATTACCTTTAATGAAGAAGGGGTCTGCAGCGCGTGTTCTTACAGAGAGACAAAAAAGAATATTGATTGGGATGAGAGAGCGCGTATGCTTGAAGAATTGTTGGACAAGTATAGGCGTAATGATGGCAGGTGGGATGTTCTTGTTCCAAGTAGTGGAGGAAAGGATTCAGCGTTTGTTGGACATCATTTGAAACACCAGTACGGGATGCATCCCCTAACGGTTACATGGGCACCTTTTGAGTATACGGGTATTGGGTATCGAAATCTTAAGAAAATGATCGATTCCGGGTTTAACAATATTCTTATTCATCCAGATGGTAAATTTCATCGTAAACTTTCACGTATCTGTTTTGAGGAGATCGGTGATAACTTTGCTCCATTTTCCTATGGAATGCATGCCGCTCCTGTCCGAATAGCCTTAAAGTTTGACATTAAACTTCTTTTTGTAGGCGAGATGGCTGAAGCCGAGTATGGTGGAGATAAGAGTGTTTCCGAGTCTTCTCGGTATCCTTTTAAGAAATGTAAATCTCTGTTTTATAAGGGAACGGCTATGGATCAGATGATTGAGTACGGTTTAAAACACAAAGACTATTTCAGTGAGGAGGATTATGATCCATCTGACCTGCATTTCTATCGAATGCCATCTTTTGAGGAGATTAGTGACTGGGGGATTGAAATGCATTACTATGCATTCTTTCATAAATGGACACCGCAGGAGAATTATTATTATGCTACAGAACATACAGGTTTTAAGGCAAATCCTGAGCGTTCTGAAGGGACATATTCAAAATATGCAAGCCTGGATGACATGCTAGACGGCCTTCACTATTATCTTAGTTATATAAAGTTTGGAATAGGTAGAACGACTTCCGATGCTGCTCATGAGGTTCGTGATGGACATATTTCAAGAGATGAAGGCGTTGCTCTGGTGAAAAGGTTTGATGGAGAATTTCCTTCAAAATATTTTAAGGAAACTATTGAATATCTTGGTATAGATGAGGAACACTTCTGGAAGGTTATTGACAGTTTCAGGTTGCCTCATATATGGAAAAAAGTAGGTGGAGAGTGGAAGCTTAGGCATAGTGTGGCTAAAGATGGTGTTGATGATTAAATAATATGTATATGTAAGTTATTAAGAATGAATACAGGTAACCAACTTTGTATACATAATCATGAATTATGATGAATGGATTGAAAGAGAAAGAAAGACAAGGGTTAGTATTCTTTTGGGTTCGCCCTTGATCCAAAAGACAGGTTTATATCGTGTATGCAGGGGGTGTGGCGAAATATGTCTTTGTCATGAAGAGACATGTCCCAACTGTAATGCAGGGAATATTACAGAAGAGAAGATTGATAAGGATGTAGTAATCAGCGGTAAGCGTATCCGTTGTACTTACAGGTATAAGAACCTATCCAGGTATTAATTGAAACAAACTGTGAATATACTGGATATAATAAAATCGCTTAAACAATGTTAAAGAATTATAGGTTTTAATCTTGAAACATTTAGCAATTGTAATTCCTTTAAGCGGTTCCATCTTAACACAAACCATAGAATGTTGGGAAGTTTTGTCTCGGAAATATAACATTAAGTATCATTCTTCTCATTCAGCATGTCCGCATATTACAATAACTTCCGGTGATTGTTCAGATGAAGAAGAATTTAGACAGGTGGTATATTCCTGTTTGTCAAAATGTTCTTCGATTACAATTCAGGCAAATGGGCTAGGGATATTTGTAAAAGAAGCACCTGTTATTTATATCAGGTGGTTCTTGTCGAGAGAACTTAAGAGTATGTGTATATTATTCCAGGACGGCTTATCGAATGTATGGTCAAGGATAAGTAATTCATCAGTGAAAGAAATTTGGCTTCCTAAATCAACTTTAGCTTTAAATGATATTTCATATGAGCAGTTGCCATCAATCTTAAAGGAATTGAATATGTTTGATTTTGAGCAAAGCATGGAGATTGAAAAGATTACTCTTTTAGAAATTGATAGAAAAGAGAAAATTATTGATGAAATAAATCTTAGTTGATTTGGTTTCAAAATTGTATGTTAAATTTAAAAGCAATGAAATTGCTGAAAAACAAAGTGACTGATATCCATTTATTGATTAAGCAGATAGTAGGGATATTAAACAAGAACTGAGAATTTGTTTCCCGCCATTAAAGATACATACACAACTAACCACCAATTCCTTTTGCTTTATTATGTAGTTATGCCTCTAGGGCATACGAGGTTTAATAATAATTATGCATGATACAATAATTCTTCTTAATGATGTTGGTTTTGTAAGACATAACCTTGATCAGATCAAGAAAACAGCCGGGGAAAATGAATGTCCAATTATCCCATTATCAGACGCGGCACTTTTATACTTAAAAAATAAAGGACTAAATTGTATTGATTATCACCAGTTCGAGTATAAAGATATGTACCGGGATGTATATAGTACAGCAATGGAGTGGGGGAGTAAGTGGCATTGTCCTAATGGTAAGAACATAACAGAAGTTGGTTCTTATTCGCTGGGGAGTATTATAGAGTGGTCCATGATATATTTCTTATCCCATTTGTTGCGGTTGTTTGTTTCAATATCAGCAATAATTGAGAATGTTAAACCTAAGAAAATCATTCTTTTGACAACGAAAGACAACAGCGGTTCACATGATGAGACTAGTTTGGCTAGTGCGGATATTGGTTTGTTGCCGTATATAGTTGAAGAGTGCTTAAAACATATTAACTTTTCAGTTGAAGTAATATCTATGAAGTTAGTTTGTTACACTTCGGACAATAGAATACGTGATTATAAATTATTAGTGTACCCCTTATTTCATTACTTAAATCGTGTTTTTTTAAGTATTTACAGGTTGTATAATATTGTTTTAGGGAAGCGAAAGAGGATATTTTTTTTTGATGGCTTCCATCATTTTCGTAGCATTATGGAATCTTCTAAGCATAAGAATTATGAAATGGTACATCTACAGAGGAAGATTGGACCTTCAATACTGTGGTGGTTATATTCAAATGGGATAAGGGTTGTTACTCTTCCTAAGAGAAAGACAAGGTTAAAATTTGTCAAAACCCCTAAATTCGATTTAGATAATATTAAAGATGAATTATCGGATTTTTTCGTTTATAGAAGAAAGAATCTTTTTCCTTGTATATGGCCAAGACTGGAGTTCTTATTAAAGGAATACTTTACTGAGACTGTCTGTCCGGATTTGGATTCAGTCATTAGAGTCGTAAGAGAAACGTTTCCTGACTGTATAGTAACAGAGAACGATACTACTTATAAGGAGAAGATGTTAGTTATGGTAGCAAAGGAATTTGACATTCCCACAGTTGTTATTCAACATGGTGTAGCTAATTTCCATAAAGATAGTGATGAAGCAGTGCACGGGCTATATCCACTGACTGCAGATATTTTCTTTGCTTTTGGTAAGACTATTAAAGACTGGTTTGTACACATGGATGTTGATCCAAATAGAATAGTAATTACAGGAGCAGCAAGATTTGACAGCTATTACAATTATATGAGGAAGGTTGGTAGCAGTTCTAAGCTCAATAAAACGGTCTTAATAATTCTTCAGGATAATTGGTTTAGGGAAGGTGCGGTTAATACTCATATTGGACTATGCAAATATTATAACTATATAAGTAAGTTTATTGCTTTAGCAGGAAGAAATCCAGGACTTCAATTTATTGTACGCCCACACCACAGTAACCACCTGTGGACTGAAATTTTTAGAAAAGAATTAGATTCTTTAGATAATCTAGCGATTTCTTGTAAAGACAAGCTTGAGGATGTCTTTAAGCGTGTTGACTTGACTATAAGTTACGACTCCACAGTACTTCTTGAGTCATTAGTACATAGAATTCCAGTTATAACTTTAGACATGGGTGAACACAAGAGTTACAGCTTATTGTGGAGATACGGACTTGCAAAGCAAGCTTCTACATTTGAAGAAGTTGAAATGGAACTGAAGAAGCTTATCTATGATACCCATGAAAGAGATAAAGCTGTTAAAAAAATTGAAAGGAATTTGCATTTCTTAAACTATGGTGATGATGGAATGGCTTCTCAAAGAATAGCTGAAGAGTTAAGTAAGATAGTAACACATTAAGTAGATCAAGCATTAGGTTTTAGAAATTCTTTCTCTAAGTATGGTTTTATTTGAAATTTAAAATGAATAAACGGGATGAGGGAAGAGGTAAAAGTGTGTCATTTTTCTTTGGGTTAGAAATATAAATTATTATTCATGAGAAAAAAGATTCTGTCTGATATATTTCGATATTCCTCTGGTCAGTTTCTTGCCCAGTTTGTGGGGTTCTTTACAGCAGTGTTTTTAAGGAGCTTTCTTGGCCCTGTATATATGGGTATATGGAGTATGCTCAAGGTCGTTATTGAGTACGCAAATATGAGTAACTTAGGTACTATTTCAACTGTTTCTTATAAATGGCCGATCCTTAAAGGGCAGTCGAAGGATGACGAGGCTGAGAATCTTAAGGATATAGTATTTAATTTTGTTACTTTTACAATATTTATATGTTCACTTGGTGTACTTATCTATGCACTGATTTTCAGACAGACCTTATCTAGAGAGGTTTTTATCGGGTTGATAAGCATATCGATCCTTTTGATGGCTCAGAGGGTTTATACTTATTATCTTTTACTTCTCAGGGTTAATAAAGATTTTACTATCTTGAGCAAATCTGTTGTATTTGATGCAATTGCACATCTTTGTTTGGTCATCTTGATTGTAAGCAGATTTGAGTTGTATGGTTTATTTTTTGTTGCAGTCTTAATGCCGATACTGAATGTGTTATTTATAAGAAGATATGTGACCTTTGATCTTAAGTACTCATTTAATTTGAGAGGTATAAAACCTTATATAAGATTTGGGTTTCCCTTATTCATATCTGGCATACTGCATCTGGTCTTACATAACATAGACAGAATCATGATCGTCAAGATACTAGGAGTGGAACAATTAGGATTTTACTCTATAGCCTTAATGGCAAAGAACTATGGTATGGGCCTGTCGACTAACTTAGGCATCGTGATACAGCCATATTATTTAGGAGGTGTTGGTAAAAAAGATTTTACAGATCCTGTTAAGACTGCACTTGGATATGCTCAAATTAGTGCATATTTTATGTCTATCATGCTGTCTTTGGTATTTATTGCTGCCCCTACCTTTGTTGCCTATGCCCTTTCTGATTTTGTGCCTGGAATCAGTGCACTAAAGATATTTCTTTTAACGATTTTCTTTCTCAGTATTCTATCGTATTTAAATAATTTATTAGTAATTTCAGAGAGACGGGTATGGATAATGTGGATAATGCTTACAGCTATCCTGGTAAATGTTGTTTGCAACCTATGGTTTATAAATATTGGCTGGGGAATAAATGGGGTTGCGTTTTCAACAGCAATATCTGCATTTCTTGCTTTTTCTGTAACCTCTATATATGCCTTAATGCATTCTGAGAGTTTATTTAATATCGTAAAGTTTTTCGTTAAAGTGATGTTCCCTTTATTTTACTGCATATTTATTTTAAAAGTACTGGAAACATTTGTTATATCTCAGAATCTAATACTAGAGGTAGTATTAAGAGCACTTCTATTTATTTTGCTTATATGCCCGTTGGTATTATACTTAAACAAAAAGACACGCATAGTAAACACCATTTTAGAAATGTTTTTTGAGAAAATTAAAACCCTCAAGAATGGGTAAAAGAACTGATGATGGGAAAGACAAGCAAGGATTACGATTCTGGTAAACCTGATAAATAATATGGGAGCAAAATTTTTCGTAGGGACCTTTAATACAAGAATTAAAATTGGAAGAGCTTAAAGATATATCAGGCCTGAGAAGGGTATGCCAGAACGTACTGACCGAGAAAGACGACTGGTATGAAAGAATCATTGTGCGCAAGATATCGATTTATCTAAGTCGAGTCTTTATAGTGATAGGGGCTTCTGCAAATCTTGTGACGGCACTTTCGTTTATTGCAGGAGTAATAGGGGTGGCATTAATTGGGTTACAGCTTCCCTGGATTGTACTGTGTGGATGTGTTATGTTGCAGTTTTGGTACCTTTTGGATAAATGTGATGGGGAAGTAGCCAGGTACTGGAAATATAAAATCAATAATAGAGT
>Ga0187827_10007616_pt1 | contig 11974 bp, 14 predicted proteins | sample ETNtaG_39_FD_167969 | JGI IMG/M metagenome (GOLD analysis project Ga0187827, IMG submission 167969) | Marine microbial and viral communities from oxygen minimum zone, Eastern Pacific Ocean - ETNP2014_SV_150_PacBio MetaG (Illumina Assembly) | ecosystem: Environmental > Aquatic > Marine > Hypoxic... | reverse complement strand
CAGCCCCTTACCCTGTTATCGACAATAACAGGAAAGTGGCTTTCCGGCGGCATAAGCCATTGAATTAACGCACAGAATAGGATGGTGCCGGGCTGCTCCCGGCACGTGGACCCCTGTTTTTAGGGCCGAAATGCAGAAAATTCCCTGTTATTTCCCTGTTAGCAGGGAAACTCACCCGCGCCTTGGACCGCCAGAGACGCAGGCCAAATCTTATCCCGCGAGCTCCGCAAACGCGAGCTTCCAGTGATCGTCGGATTGGGAATGCGCGCAAAAACCACCCCTGTTCCAGGCGGTTACCGCGCAATAGCCTGTTCGGAGACAAGTGTCGGGGGTCGTTGGCGGAGGGAGCGGGATTCGAACCCGCGATAGAGTTTCCCCTATACACGCTTTCCAAGCGTGCGCCTTCAGCCACTCGGCCACCCCTCCACGGGCGGCAACCTACCCGAGGTCCGGTCGTGGGGCAACGGCGAACCTACTCGACCATGGGCTCGACCAGCCGGACGCCTTCGGTGCCGTGAAAAAAGCCGTTGGAGAAGGGTGATCCGTGGGCAAGGTCGTCCAGGATATCGAACGCCGCATCGGACTCAAGGCGGCCGTCAAGCACGTCGCGGAACGTCCGCGCCACCGCCACCATGTCCACGTCCTGGGGCGACAGACGGAAGCGGCGCACGCCTGAGGCCTCCAACTGGGCCAGCTCGCGTACCAGATTGCACCAGGCATGCGACAGGGTCTGGGTGCCGTTGACGGCAACGAAGGGATCGCCGTCCAGGGTCTCGACGGCCATGCCGTCGGGGTCGTCGGCGCAGACGAACTGGCAGCCGTCCTTGTGCAGGTTCCGTGACCGCGCGTGGTAGCAGCGCGCCGAGAGCGCCAGGGGTAGACGTCCGAACACCTGGACCTCCAGTTCCGGCTCTGCCGTCTTCGCCAGGGCGGCAATGACCCGGGCCGGCATCTCGGGCGGCAGGCAGACCCGCTCGGCGCCTTGCTCGGCCAGGGTGGCGAGCGTCCCCTCGCTGTATACGTTTACAAGGGGACCGATTGTGTGGCGGCGCCCGGCAAGGAGAGAGACCGCCGAGATGTCGTTGGCTTCGACCAGCAAGTCCGGCACCTCGGCCAGCGCCCGTACCGCATCCAGATCGTGATCGCTCATGATCAGGGCCAAGGTGGCGTGGACGACCTCCTTGCCGGCGGCTTCAAGGCGTTCGACGACCTCGGCAATATGGGGCGCGAAGAAAGGGGTTCGCTTGGAACACACCACTTCGCCGATGGAGACGGTGTCGACCGGCGCCTCGTCGGCGATGCGAAAATAGAAGTCCCGCCACGTCTCGGGCGCCCAATTAAACAGCACCGGCCCCAGAGTCAGTTTGGTCTCGTTCGGTATCGCCATCACCCGTGCCGTCACTGCCACGATTTGCTGTAGGCGCCGGTGGTCTCGCGCTGCCCTTCGGTCACCGTCTCCAGACCGCCGGTCGGCACCGGCTCGCCCCGCGCCGCGGCATCGACGGCGCGGCGGAAGGCCGTCACCACTTTGGTGACGTAGGCGCGGCTGCGCTGGCGGCCCTCGATCTTGAGCGCCGTTACCCCGGCCGCCATGAGTTCGGGCAGGATGTCGATGGCGTTCAGGCTGGTTGGCTCCTCGAACAGGTAGGACGCCTTCCCCTCGGCGACAAATCGCCCCTTGCAGAGCGTCGGATAGCCGGCCTGTTCACCGTCGGCGAAAACATTGACGGTGAAGTCGCCGAGCTTGGAGACCAAGCGGCTCCCTTGGTCGACGTAGCGCACGTGGCTGGCCGGCGAACAGACCCCGTTCATGTTGGGCGACTGGCCCGTGACGTAGGACGAAAGCGAGCAACGCCCCTCGGCCATGACGCACAGGCCGCCGAAGACGAAGACCTCGGTCTCGACCGGAATCTCGGTATTCAGCCGGGCGATTTCGGCCACCGTCAGCACCCGGGGCAGCACCACCCGCTTGACGCCGAAGGCGCGGTGATAAAAGCGGATCGCCTCGGCATTGGACGCCGAGGCCTGCACCGAGAGGTGGCGCCTAAGATCGGGATGGGTGCGCTGGGCATAATCGGCAAGCCCGATGTCGGCCAAGATGACGGCGTCGGCACCCAGCATCGCCGCGTCATCGACGGCGCTGTGCCAGGGGCCGGGGTTGCCGGCCTCGGGATAGGTGTTGACCGCCACCAGGACCTTGGCGCCGTTTTCATGGGCATAGGCGACGCCCTGGGCAAGCTCGTTGCGGTTAAAGTTGAGTCCGGGGAAGTTGCGCGCGTTGGTCTCGTCGCGAAAGCCCAGGTAGACCGCGTCCGCGCCGGCATCAATGGCGGCCCTGAGCGCCGCCGGCGTTCCCGCTGGGCAGACCAGCTCCAAGCGTTTGGTCATCGCTTGCGTGCCCGGCTTTTGGCGGTTGTGCGCTTGAGTTCGCCCACCGCCTCGTCCAGGCCGTCGAGGCGCGCCGTCTGGGCGGCAGCGTGGCGCAGGACAGGCCCAATGGCGGCGCCGCGCAGGGTCTCTAGGTCCTTGGACAAGCGCGAGAACACCGTGCCGGCGGCGCCGGCCAGAAAACGCGCCGGTCCGGCCAAGGGTCCAAGCAGGGAGGCAAGGGCGGCGCCGATCTCAATCTCGGCGCCGTCAACGGCGTTGCTGAGCGCCACCACGGCCTCGGTATCGCCCTCAATGGTGAGTTCGCGCGAAAAGAAGAGCGCGTCGCCGTCGAGCCTTCCTTCAAGAAGGTCGATGAGGGTGAGCAGAGGGCCGCGAATCGTCGCCGTCGTAGCCATGCCGTCGCCGCTGGTACGACAGCGCAGTTCCGGCGCCTGGACATCGGTTTTGAGGACGAAGACGAATGGCAGGTCAACGGGGTCGATGAGGAACACGGGACTGCCGAGGCCCGACAAGCGCTCGAACACCTCGGGATGGTTGCGCCGGATGGCCGCGAGCGCGATGCCAAGCGCCGGCTGCAAAAGTGCTGGCGGCAACGGGCGCGCCAACATCCCGGCCAAAAGAATGGGCGAGAACGGCGGCGTGGATCGAGAAGGCTGAATCATTGCCGGTCGACTCCGAAACAGCGAAGGATATGGGGAAATCCCTACGCCCGATCCATGACCTGGGTCAATAGACCTTGCGAATAAGACCCGCGAGGGGCCTTAATGAAGAGATGAAGATTCTTTTTCTCCTGGGCTGGGTTCTCCTTGCCGGAGCCTTCGTGACCGGCGCCTATGAGACCATGACGCGGGTTCAGGGCGCGGCGATGGGCGCCGTCCTGTCGGCCTATGATCTTTGGTACACGCTGTGGCCAGGCAAGCTTGTGGTCACCCAAATTATGGTCGAGCGCCACCTGCATGCGGCGCTCTGGGAATACTTGGCCGTGCCGTTGCTGAGTCTTCCCGCTTGGCTGCTCCTGGGCGGCCCCGGTGTCGCACTCACATGGCGCTTTCGTCCGCGCTATGCAGAGGATGCAGAGGACGATGAGAATTCACTCTTCTTGTTCGATGCCCTCGCCAAGGCGGCGGAGGAAGAGGAAGACTATGACCGCCGCGAAGACGACATGGCTCCCGACCATGGGCCGATCGACAACATCGACCTGGACGGCGGCACCAACGACCGCCGGAGTTGATTTGCGCTTTTTTTTGGCGGAACCGCTAATCCTCGCTTGTCTTCAAGGCCGCCAGGAAGGCGGATTGGGGGATGTCCACCTTGCCGATCTGGCGCATGCGTTTCTTACCCTTCTTCTGCTTATCCAGGAGCTTGCGCTTGCGCGACACGTCGCCGCCATAGCACTTGGCGGTCACGTCCTTTCTCAGTGCGCTGACGGTCTCGCGGGCGATGATGCGCCCGCCGATGGCGGCCTGGATGGCGATCTTGAACAGTTGGCGTGGGATCAGGTCCTTCAGTCGCTTGCAAATCGCCCTTCCCCGGGCCTCCGAATGGCGTTCGTGCACGATGAAGGCGAGGGCATCGACAGGATCGGTGTTGATCAAGATGGAGACCTTGACCAGATTCGCCTCGACGTAGGTGTCCAATTCGTAATCGAAGCTGGCGTAGCCCCGCGAAACCGATTTCAGGCGGTCGTAAAAGTCGAACACCACCTCGTTGAGGGGCAGCCGATAGATGGCCAGCGCCCGGCGCCCGACGTAGGTCAGCTCCAACTGCTCGCCGCGGCGCTCGGTGCATAGTTGCAAGACCGCGCCCAGGTAGTCGTCGGGCACCAAGATGGTGGCCTTGATCCACGGCTCCTCGATGCGCTCGATGTGGGTCGGGTCGGGCATGTCGACGGGGCTGTGCAGTTCCTGGGCCGTGCCGTCCCGGCTGTGCACCTTGTAGATAACGCTCGGCGCCGTGGTGATGAGGTCGAGATCGAACTCGCGCTCAAGGCGCTCCTGGACGATCTCGAGGTGCAGGAGGCCAAGGAACCCGCAGCGGAACCCAAAACCCAGCGCCGCCGAGGATTCAGCCTCGTAGTGAAAGCTGGCGTCGTTGAGGTGCAGCCTGGCCAAAGCCTCGCGCAGGTCCTCGTACTCGGCGGCGTCGGTCGGGAAGAGGCCCGAGAACACCACCGGCACCGAGGGCCTAAAGCCGGGCAGGGGCTCGGCCGTCGGCCGCTTCACTTCGGTGATGGTGTCGCCGACGCGGGTATCGGCGACCGCTTTGATGGAGCCGGTGATGTAGCCAATTTCGCCGGGTCCCAACTGATCGATGCGCGTCGCCTTGGGCGTGAAGACGCCGACTTGCTCAATCTGATGGAGGGCGCCGGTCGACATCATGCGGACCTTCATGCCGCGCCTGAGCACCCCGTCGTGGACCCGCACCAGGATCATGACGCCCAGGTAGGCATCGTACCAGCTATCCACCAAAAGGGCCTTCAAGGGAGCCTCCGCGTCGCCTTGGGGTGGCGGCAGACGGTGCACCAGGGCCTCGAGGACGGCCTCGATACCAACGCCCGTCTTGGCCGAGACCAAAAGCGCCCCTTCGGTTTCGAGGCCGATGACGTCGGCGATCTGTTCCTTGATGCGTTCGGGTTCGGCGGCCGGCAGGTCGATCTTGTTGAGCACCGGCACCACTTCGTGGTCGGCTTCGGTGGCGAGATAGACGTTAGCCAGGGTCTGGGCCTCGACGCCCTGGGTCGCATCGACGATTAGGAGAGAGCCTTCGCAGGCGGCCAGCGAACGGCTGACTTCGTATGAGAAATCTACGTGGCCTGGTGTATCCATCAGGTTTAGCTGATAGGTCTCGCCGTCCTGGGCGGCATAGGTCAGGCGGACGGCCTGGGCCTTGATGGTGATGCCGCGCTCGCGCTCGATGTCCATGGTATCGAGCACTTGTTCCTTCATCTCGCGCGCCGTGAGGCCGCCGCACGCCTGGATCAGGCGGTCGGCCAGCGTCGACTTGCCGTGATCGATATGGGCAATGATGGCGAAGTTGCGGATGCGCGTTTCCATGGCCGGGCTTCTATCAGGTTGGCGGCGGCCTGTCATGCCCCGCCGCGCCCGTCAGGGTATTGGCGACAGGCCGACAACCCATTCGTGACCCCACAGAAAAACGCCGTAGAGGGCCAAGCCGCCGAGGGGTGCACTAATTCCCATGCCCCTAAAATCGAGACGAACCCGTCCGGCCAAGACGGCGGCGAAGGGGATGCTTGAGGTGGGGCCGGCAAGATGCTGCCATGCCTCCACGCCCAGTTGAGCGCGTCGCTTGTTGTCCAGGCTGGGCGGACCGGTAAGACCAAGGACCAACATGAGGCCGAACAAAATTAGTGAAGCCGCATCGCCATTGGGCGGCACATGGGCCGCCGCCCATAGGACCAAGGACCACATCACCGGGTGGCGTGTCACCGAAACGATACCTGGGCGCCCGGCATCGAAGTCGGCGGCCGCTTTGCCCACCGACAGGGGATTGGGGGCGGCCAGGCCGCTGACCAGGAAGATACAGGCGAAGGGCATGACAAGTGCGGGTACCCAGCGCATCCATTCAGCCATTGGCCATACTTCGATATGAGGCGCGCCCGCGTAGGCCAAGCCCACCCAGACGAGGACAGCGGCGGTGACGATGGAATAGAGAACAAGATAGAACCGCCTGCCCAGGCGGTTTATCAGGGCATCGCGCAGGGGCCGGTGGGCCGGCAGCGCATGAGTGGTGAAGAAAACCGCCGTTGCGATGATCAATTCAAGCATTCGAAGACGGTGCCGGCCCGCACCCTAAGGCTCCGGCACCTCTATACCGTTCTGGCGACAGGCGGCAATAACCGTGTTTCTGAGCAGACACGCAATGGTCATCGGGCCGACGCCGCCGGGTACCGGCGTGATGGCGCCGGCAACCTCGCACGCGGCCTCGAAATCAACGTCGCCAACCAGCTTGTTCTTGGTCCCGCCTTCGCCGTCGTCGATCTCAATGCGGTTAATGCCGACGTCGATGACCGTGGCGCCCTCCTTGATCCAATCGCCCTTGACCATCTTTGGACGGCCAACGGCGGCGACCAGGATATCGGCGCGGCGGCACTCCCCGGCCAGGTCAAGAGTCCGCGAATGGGCGATGGTGACGGTGCAATGTTCGCCCAGTAAAAGAGCGGCGACGGGTTTGCCGACGATGTTGGATCGGCCCAGGACCATCGCCCGCTTGCCGGTCAGGTCGCCGATCTGATCCTTGATCATCAACAGACACCCTTGGGGCGTACAGGGGACCAGGGCGGTGGCGGCACCGCCGGTGGCCAGGCGGCCGGAATTGACGACGTGGAAGCCATCAACGTCCTTGGCCGGGTCGATGGTGTCGATCACGGCGTCGGCCCTGATCTGCGGCGGCAAGGGCAATTGCACCAAGATGCCGTGGACTTCGGGGTTGTCGTTGAGGCCCCGCACCAGGGTCAGCAGCACGTCCTCGTCGGTGTCGGCCGGCAAGCGGTGCTCGAAGGACTTCATCCCCGTCTCAACCGTTTGCTTGGCCTTGTTGCGCACATAAATTTGGCTTGCCGGGTCTTCGCCCATCAGGACGACCGCCAAGCCGGGAGTTATCCGGTGATCGTCTTGCAGGTGATCCACCTGGGTGGCGATGCTGCGTCTCAACTGGGCGGCATAGGCCTTGCCGTCGATAATCTTGGCCTCAGTCATGGTCCCCCTCCATCCATTGGTTCAATTGGGCCAAGAGGGCGCTTGGGTCGCCCTCGACGAACAAAATCTTGGCCCGGCTCGCGGCCCCGGCGGCGACGTGGATCCGTGAGCGGGGCAGGCGCCATTCCCGGGCCAGCAGCTTGATCACCTGGGCATTCGCCTTGCCCCCTTCTGGTGCCGCCGTCACTCCCACTTTCAAGGCCGTTCCTGTGCCCCCGGCAACGACACCGCCAATTCGATTTTGTGCCGCCTTTGGCGTAGCTTTGATACGTACCCTAACCCCACCCGGTGCAAGGGAGAACGGTGATGTGTTTTCAGTCAAATCGTATGATTAAACGGATCAACATTTCCTGGGCGGCAATCAGGATAAAGATCAACACCACGGGCGAGACGTCGAAACCGCCCAAATTGGGCAGGAAATTGCGGATTGGCCTGAGCGCCGGCTCGGTGATGCGGTAGATGAAGTCGGCCACCAGGAAAATGAAGCGGTTGGACGTGTTGACGACGTTTAATGCGGCCAACCAACTGAGGATGACGCCGATAACCACGATCCAGATATAGAGATCGATGACGTTGGCCAGCAACTTGAGGATGGGAACGGCAAGCACATCCATGTCGGCGAAACCTTGGCGACCGCGAAACGGACGCCAACCTAGCCGCCCCGGCACCACGGCGCAAGACCGACTCCGGCGCGAGGAGACCCCGACGGCTCCCGGCTTGCGCCGCCCTTGACAGCCGGTAGGGGAGAATCACATTATCCGCCGTCCCCACGCCAAACTGCGGCGCCGGGACATCCTCGGGGCCGTAGCTCAGTTGGGAGAGCGCGACGTTCGCAACGTCGAGGTCAGGGGTTCAATTCCCCTCGGCTCCACCAATTCTCTCGCTCCGATTGGCGGCACCCTCCGGTCCGGAGTCAACCCCGGGAGATGTAGTCGCGTAGTTGGTTGGCTTCGCGCTCCACTTCCTCAAGGCGGCTCTTGACCAGGTCCCCAATGCTGATGACCCCGCACAGCGCGCCGTCCGCCTTTACCGGAATATGGCGACACCGGCGCTGGGTCATGAGACCCATGAGTGTGTCCACGTCGTCTTCGGGTTTGGCGGTGATGACCTCGCACGTCATGATGTCACCGACTTTCTTCTCCAAAAGCTTCGCCCCGTGCTCGGCGAGGCCGTGAAGGATATCCCGTTCGGTGACGATGCCAGCGACCTCAATACCATCGCCGCTGACCACTAGGGCACCGATCTTCTCTTGCTGCATTCTGGCTACACCCTCGGCGACCGTCGTCTCAGGTCCCGTGGCGATGACGACGTTTCCCTTGGCCTTCAATATTGTTTCGGCGTTCATGTTATCTCCCTCCCCATTGTCGCCCGACATTATTATCTCACGGGTTGCGCCCGGCCGTCGATGGATTCTAACCACCCAGCCTGGGCACCCTTGACTTCGCGAAGGCACGGAATTAACGTCCGGGCCTTCGTCGGCCGGGCCTACGGCCCGTTCCCGCGCGGGACACCGAAGTATTTGCCCAGCGTCGTTATAGTGCCTCCGGGCGGCATGGTCGCGCAGATTATTTTTGCTCAGGAATCCTTAACCTATGAATCTTGCAATCAACGGCAAGCATGTTGACATCGGCGAGGCCCTACGTGGTCGGGTCGAGGAAAGTCTCAACAGTGCCGTCGCCAAATATTTCGAAAAGGCCCCGGATGGCACGGTGACGTTTTCACGCGAGGCCCATCTGTTCCGCGTCGATATTTCCGTCCACGCCGGACGCGGCATGATCGTTCAAGGCGCATCCACCAACGATGAGGCAAATGCCGCATTCGACGGTGCTTTGGCGCGGATCGCCAAACAATTAAGACGCTACAAGCGTCGCCTTAACGCGCGCCACAAAGGGCGCGGCGAAGAGACGCTGGCGGCCCAGCAATACATCCTTGCCGCGGAGAGCGAGGATGTCGAAGTGGCCGAAGACGATAATCCGACCATCGTCGCCGAGATGCCGACCGAGATTGCCACCTTGACAGTGGGCGAGGCGGTTATGCGCATGGACCTGGCGGATACGTCGGCGATGGTATTTCGCAACAGAGCCCACGGACGCCTTAACGTTGTTTACCGGCGGGCCGACGGCAACATCGGTTGGATCGACCCCGCGGAATAGTGGTCCGGTACCCGCAGGAGTAATCATGGAGATAGTCGACCTCATCAGCGAGCAAAGCGTCATTGCCAACTTGCGCGCGGGCAGCAAGAAAAACGCCTTACAGGACCTGGCCAAGCGCGCCGCTGAGATCACAGGGCTGCACGAACGGGCCATCTTCGACGTGATATTGGAGCGCGAGCGCCTAGGCACCACGGGGGTCGGAAACGGCATCGCCATTCCGCACGGCAAGCTGGCCAACATGGAGCGACCCCATGGCCTTTTCGCGCGCCTTGAGAGGGCCATCGATTTCGATTCCATAGACGACCGGCCGGTTGACCTGATTTTTCTTCTGCTGGCACCGGAAACGGCCGGGGCCGATCACCTCAAGGCGCTTGCTCAGATCTCGCGGCTGCTGCGTGACAGGAATATTTGTGAGAAGCTGCGCGGCACCGACACCCCCGAGGCCCTCTACGCCCTGTTGACGGATTCGACCTCGACCCGCGCCGCTTAAGTATTTCTACGTTGAAGCGGTGCGGGCTGGCACCGAACAATCTTAAAATGCACTAATCCTTGGCGCCGACGTCGATGACGGTTGGCTGCGGTGCCGATTTCTTGGCGCCTTGCGCGCCGGCTTCGATTTTGATGGTTCGCACCTTGGTCTCGGGCGCTTGGCGTTCGAGATCGATGTGCAGAAGCCCGTTGTCAAGAACGGCGCCGTTGATCTCTATCCCTTCGGCGAGGACAAAATTACGTTGGAACTGGCGCGCCGCAATGCCGCGGTGCAAGAACACGCGTTTCGCCTCGTCGTCGGCGTGGTGGCCGTGAATGGTCAGCTGGTTGTCCTCGACGGAGACGTCCAACTCGTTCATGGTGAAACCCGCTACGGCAAGGGTAATACGCAGTCCGTTATCGCCGACCTGTTCTATGTTGTAGGGCGGATAGCCCTCGGCAGAAGCCTTGGAGGCGCGGTCGAGCATCCTCTCGAAATGGTCGAAGCCGAGAAGCAAGGGACTGTCGAACACAGAAAGCCGTGACATGGATCGTCCTCCTCTTCGAGCGAGCACGGATGTACCGATCCCGGTTCCAGGGGCCACAAGGCGCCCCCTTTGCGGCCGTGAACGGCACCGCCCAGGATTACCCATAATATCGGAACATGGCGGACGCTCGTCAAGGGAACGTGGCCACGAACCCCGTTGCCCGTGCTAAACTGGCCATGGCCGGAAAATACCGATCGCGCACACCAAGAATGAGGGGACCCAGCCCATGACCGAACCATTGAAAAGTGAGGAGCTAGACGCCCTCAGGCGCATCAATACGCCTACCATCTGCAATCTGATAGAGATGGTGGCGCCAGATCGGCGTGGTTTCGGTTTCACTACCCGGCATTTGCACTGCATCTTTCCCGACCTGCCGCCCATGGTCGGTTACGCCCGCACAGTCACGGCACGTGCCAAGGAACCGGGACCTCTTGACGCCGAGGCCAGTATGGAGAAGCGCTTCGATTATGTCGATTACGTCGCCCAGGGCCCGGCGCCACGCGTCAGCGTGGTTCAGGATCTGGACGATCAGCCCGGCCGCGGCGCCTTCTGGGGTGAGGTGAACAGCACTGTACACAAGGCTCTTGGCTGTCTGGGTACGGTCACCAACGGCAGCGTCCGCGACCTCGACATGATTGCGCCTGGCTTTCAATTCCTAGCCGGTGTTGTCGGACCATCCCACGCCTTTGTCCACATCGAAGATTTTGGCGTCCAGGTGGATATCCACGGCATGGTCGTGTGCTCAGGGGATCTGGTTCATGCCGACCGCCACGGGGCGGTGGTAATTCCCCACGACGTGGCGCGTGACGTGGCCCCGGCTCTCGATTTGATGCAGCGCCGCGAGGCGGTGGTTATCGAAGCCGCCCGCGACCCCGGGTTTACAACCGATATGCTCAAGGATGCCTACCGCCGTTCAGCCGCCATCAAGACATAGTGAGCTGTCCTAATCAGATGCTTCCTGCCGCTTGGGGTATGCAGGTCACCGCTCGCGCAGCACATGGGGGCAAGCGGGGCCGGGTCGGATGGCCTATTTCCTCTGGTATCTTACTTTACCCGCCATGCGGAAAACGCCGGATTTCGATAGGCCGACGATGATGCAATTGGCGTCAAAATTGTAAAGTTGCCACCGTCTGAACACGGTCGACTCACCACGCGCGACCTCGACCAACTCATCCCTACCCGAAGACATGTTTTCAATCGCGCCCCCACCGTCCGGATCGGACTTAATGTAATATTTACCGCCGCTGTCCGCTTCGAAGAGGGATTCCCCGCAAACGATAACGTGCCGAGTGTGATGCGACATTTTCTCCATCTCGGCGACCGCCTTGGCGTATTCGACGCAACGCTCGCCCAGCTCTTCCTCGCTGGCCGAGGCCGTCAAACCGACCAGCGTGTGGAGCGCCTCGTCCGTGTAGTGCCATCCGCGTGGCGTGGTGTATTCGTTGATCATGTTCTGGCAGATGTCGACGCTTTCGACCGAGAACCCCTCTTTTATCGCCCTGGTGGCAATGTCCTTGATCGTCCCGGCCAGCTCGGATTCAAATTTTTTCATCTCCGGCTTGTTGAGCTCGAAGACCACGGTGTAGGCCTGTCTGACGTCAGCGCCCTTGGGACACATTGAGGGGTTTGCGTAAGGGAGGATTTCTGGCTCATCGTAGTGACCGAAGGGAACGAAGATGAGGCAGAAATTGATGAGCAA
>Ga0187827_10007615_pt1 | contig 11974 bp, 8 predicted proteins | sample ETNtaG_39_FD_167969 | JGI IMG/M metagenome (GOLD analysis project Ga0187827, IMG submission 167969) | Marine microbial and viral communities from oxygen minimum zone, Eastern Pacific Ocean - ETNP2014_SV_150_PacBio MetaG (Illumina Assembly) | ecosystem: Environmental > Aquatic > Marine > Hypoxic... | reverse complement strand
CTTTGAACTGCTGGACGCCGGCAAGACACATCATGAGCGACTTGCCCGCGAAACGGAGGGGCCTCTTCCTTCAACGCCGATCAATGTCGTCCGTGAGGGACGCCGCATCGTGTTTCGTGCGCCGAGCAACAAAGAGCTGTTGCAGTCGGTGTGGGAGTTTCTCGAGCGGCAGGGCATCCGATGGCTCTACCCCGACGAACACGGCGACTTCGTCCCGGCGGGGAAAGGGATCGACCTGGCCGTGCTGCCTGTTCGCCTCAAGCCATCATCGCCCTGGATTTATCGCAACTTCGGTTTCGATCCTGGCGAAGTCCGCGGCCTGGAAGATTCACGTGACTCGCGCTTCTTCTTCTGGCGCAACCGATACGACTCGACATGGGGCAACCGCCAGCGGGAGGTGCTCGGCAACGATGCGACCACATGGTCGCAATTCCTTATGAACAGTTCCTACGTGAAGGCGCCGCCGGGTGTGGATGCGGCGTATGCGGAAGGCTTTCAGGGCGTCAACCACAACTTCCACTCCGCGCTCCCGGGAAAGGTGTTCAATGAGAATCGTTCCTGGTGCGCGCTCCGGCGCGACCCACGGTGGGCCGAAATCTGGATGAAGAGTGGCAGCAACCTGAAGCTGGGACAACGCTGGAGTTGGGAAGGGTGTTTCAGCCATCCGGGCATCGCTGATTTTTTCGTGAAGAAAGTCAGAGCCGTCATCGGCAACGACCGAAATCGCCAAGAAATCATTCGCATCATGCCGGTCGACTCCGTGGTCGGCTGCGAGTGCATCAAGTGCATGAAGCTGAACGCGCAGGGCATGGGAGTGGACTCGCTCGAATGGCCGTCTCGCCCCGGAAAATTTCAGGCTTCCGGCAGTTTCTACCCGATGATTGTGGATGTTGCCGATCGGGTCGGGAAGGAGTATCCGAATCTCCGCATCTGCGTGCTGCCTTACGGATTTATTCAGGCCTGCCCAAAGAATATCGAGCGGTTCCCGGACAACTTGATGGCGTGGTTGTGTCTGGGACAACGCGCCGGTCGCAACCTGCCGGTGGATTCTCCCCTGAATGAAGACGTGCGCCAATTAGTGAAGGAGTGGTCGTCGAAGATCGTGCCGGGCAACCTCCAGCATTACGACTACACCTTGCTCGGAGCCAAAAATGAGCGGGCGCCCGTCCCCATGGTGTCCGCCATTGTCGACCGCGCGAAGCTCTATCAGCGACACGGTCTGCTTGAAGGCGGCACAGAGGGAACGGAAGAAAACCTCGTGCACAATCCGTGGAATTTCTACGTTTACCCGCGCATCTACTGGAACGCCGGTCAAACCGCCGACCAGCTTCTCACTGAATTCTTCAGCGGCTTCTACCGGGAGGCATCGGAGCCAATGTTGAAGTTCTACCGCGCCATCGAGCGTCATCACAGAGCCCACAACATTACGGCCGTTCACGAAAAACGGTGGGCAGAGATACCAGGAGCCTATCCCTGGCATCTTTTAAGAGAGATGCAGAGACATCTGGACGCAGCCGAAGCGAGTGCAAAGAACTGGGTGACCAGGGAACGGGCGAGAACAATGCGCAACGGCTTCGAGAGCGTTCTGCAGACAGTCAAGGTCACGCCCAAACAGTTGGCCTCGCAGTCGCCAGGACTCGTCGTGAAGAAGGGCAAAGCTCTCAACCTTCGAGGCGATAGATTGGTGACCGTCTGGGGGTATGGCGAGTCGCAGGGACGGAGCGGGCTATACCTTTTCCGAGCCCAAGGCTCAGCGGTAGCACATATCCAGTTTGATGAGCTCGGAACTTACGAAGTGCGAATCGAATCCCGAAGTAACGGCTACGAAAACGTCTGGCCAGTCGTCACCTGCCATCTGGAGCATCGGCAGGTGCATCAGTTCAAAGTGGATACCCGTTCGTTCGAGTCGGAGACATTTACAATCGAGGTCGAAGCGTCCGGCGTGCAGTCGCTCTGGCTCACCTACCGCAACGCCGCGACCGGCGGAAGAAGGCTCCTTGAAATGCGGAGTTTGGTGGTAGAGCGGGAGTAGAACGTAGCCACAAGCCGACAGCGCTGCCAGCTTGCGGATCGGCCGCCCTGGAAGGCAAAGCCATCTGCCCGGGGCGCGCCGGCACCCCTGCCGGCATCTTCTTTCAGCGCGTACGGCGTTGAGCCGGCTGGGAGCCGGCGCGCCCAGGAAACCACACACAGGATGCCGTGGCCAGGAGGGTCACTCCGCGACGCGGCCGAACGCCTCGATCTGCCGCGCCAACGTCACGCTCGATCCGCCGTCGATTTTGAAAACTTTCAGGCGGAACCGGGTGGTGGTGACGGCATCGAACTCGTGAAAGGATGACTCGTACGCGTTGTCGGTTTCTTCCACCAGGGGACGGTAGGTCTGGCCGTCGAACCACTCGAGGCCGTACCAGGTGGGGTATACCTTTCGGCTGCCCCAGGTCAGGCGCACGGCGGTGAGCTCAACCGGTTTCTCCCAGCGGATGTCGGCCACCTGCGGGAGTTTTCCATATCGTTGCCATTTACCTGAGCCATCGGCCTTGAGGAGCGACGGATGATTGCGGCCAGGGCCGACGACGCGGATACCTTTGCCCAGTTGGCAGACGTCTTTTTGTCCTTTGATGGCGGCATCGAAGGCAGCTCGACGTTTCTGAAATTCTGAAAATACCTGCTTCGACTGAACGAACTTGTCGTTGAGCTCAGCAGCGATTTTTTTCAATGCTTCCTGCTTGGGCGGCTGGCCCAGAAACTGAATCCGGTTGTATTGGCGTCTGTCGTGGAAGTTGAGCCGCTGCAGCCGGGGCCAGCTCGTGAACTGTTCGCCGTTCGACTTCTCCTGGCTCGACACGCGAATGATGCTGGTCTTCCATTTCGTTCCGTCCTGCGGAGTCTTACCGAGCGTGGCGAATGGCCACTTCGCCTCGGCCGACCAGGAATCTCTGTCCAAGGAGGTCTTGCACTCGAAGCCATCCGGAAAGGGCGTGCGATTGTGCATGCTTCGCTCCATATGAATTGGCCCGATGAACTGGCCGTTCGCATTGATCATCGCCTGGTAATAGACGTGCTCTTCGGAAGCTAGAAAAATCTCGAGCAGGTCGTGGTAAAACTTCGACCACGAGGCGTCGGCGATGTCGAGGTAACCCTTCTGCTGCGGATTCCGTTTCTTGACAGCATCGACTGCAGACTCCTCGCAGCGAATCCCGAAATAGAGAAAGTCGGAATCCCATCCCACTCGGAAGGTGGTCTGGCGTGTCTGCGCGAAGTCGGCGACCGTGGCGATGCGGAACCCGGTCTGCGCGGGCAGCGATTGCCAGGCCGCGTCATCGAGGCGTCCGTCAATAGTGGGAGCGCTGGCAACGCGGTAGCAGGGATAGGTCGGCGTCGCGTCGAGCTCGTGCGCCTTGCGATAGCTCCATTCGGTGCAGAGCCGGGCATGGGCGACCCGCTTGCGCACATACCACTTCCTTGCCTTGCGTTCGGCCTGGTCGAGGTAGCGGCGCATCTTGCCGACGACTTCCTCCGGATAGGCAGCCTTCACCGGACTGAATGTTCCGACGCCGCCGCCCAGGTCGATGTGGTTCTCAACGACGTGCGACTCGAACGTCTCATACCATTTACGCATCGCCCTGCCTGCGCGCCCGTAGAAACCACCGAAGAAATCCTTCTTGATGTCCTCGACCGGCTCATTCGGATTCCATGCGGTGCGGCTGTAGGCGTAAACGCTCCACGGGCTCGTCCAGCAGATATCGCCCATCGCCTGCGTGCCGACGGACGTGACCCCCAGCTTGTTGAAGAACCGATGATGGTCGGCAATCGGCGACACCAGCGGCACCAGCGTGAACCATTCGCCGGCCGGTCGGCCATAGGTGGTGTCCATATGGATCAGACAGTAGTCGTAAATGCCAAGCTGGGAGCAGCGGAAAGCCCATTCCTCGATCTCCTTCTTATGCGAGCTGTTCACCGGGGAATCTACGGGCAGATTATGTTCCCAGTGGAGCGTGACATCGACCATCACGTTGTCCGGCAGATTGCGGATGTGTTCCGGTGGCTTGCCGTGATTCGCATAAGCCACCGCAAGGATTCCCTTACCCGGCAGTTCTTTCTTCACCCGCCTGGCCACCTGGTCGATGAGATGCATGTAGTGACTGGAGTAATCGAACGCATGCGCCATGTCGTCGGCCACCTCACGCACTTTCTTCGGCTTGCCGAACGCCTTTTCGCATCGAGCGCACTCGCAAAAGCTCGGGCCGTCCATCGGATGAATCGAGAATCCCTGAAGCTCGGGTTTCTTCTCGCTCTCTTCCTTGATGCGCTTCACGACGAAATTGATGAACTCAGGATTCGTCGTGCACGGCACTTTCGAGCCCTTTCGATACCGACCCGGCAGCCAGTCTGGGTGTTCCTTGAGCACGTTGTCCGGAACGATCAGCCGCAGATTGTGGATGTAGCCGAAACCGAGATTCATGCGTGGTGGAGTTCCGCTAAGCGTCCCGCGCAACGAGCCGCCCCACGTATTGTTGAAGTGATGGCGAACGAAGAAAAGAAAACCGTCTTCGGTCTTGGTATGCGTGGCGAGCGAACCGACACCAAAGTTCGCATACCGGGTGCGGAACGGCGGCCGATACTTGATGGGAAAGATCGAATCGGGAATCTTGCGCAGCGACGGAACAACATCGCCGTGCGGCCCGGGATACACCCAACGCACACCGATGCGGTGAAGCAACTCGTAAGCGCCATAGAGCACGGCACGGCTCGTCGGCCCCGATATGACGATGTCGTTCTTCTCTTTCGTTACCGAAACGTCCTCGACGTTTGCCGGATCGTTTTCCGAGTAAGGAAGCTTCGGCGGCTCAGGCGATTCAAGCCGCACCCGCAGCCCCTGACTGCCCTCGGCGTCTTCAGGACTCACGATTTTCGCAGGAACATTCAGCCCCTCAGTCAGATAGTGGCGAAGTTCTTCGGCCGCGAGTTTCAGAGTCGAGTTGGCCTCCGAATCAACCACCACTGCGTTCCACTCTTCCGGAGACACCTCTTTCGTCGCTGCGTAAACCTCCAGCTCAGCAATGGCCCACGGATACCCCGCGGAGTTGTGTCCGATCTCGAGGCGAACATATCGGCCTCTCGTCGGCGCAAACTTCAGATTCGTCTCAGGGTGAAAGGTGTGCCTGAGCCAGTATTTCTTCGAGTTGTCGGGCTCCTCTTGCAGATTCTGCTCGGCCACCACTTTCAGGCTGCCGAGAGTCTCACCCACAAGCACGCGCAGCGACCGTGGAAACCAAGACTCACGAGCGCCGGCCGACATAAAAACGCGATGGACATACACGCTCTTCTTCAGATCGATGACCACCCGCAGCCCCGGCTTCTGATGCCCGGGGCTCTGCCAAAACGTGGTGTCATCGTTGTCTACAGCAAGTCTGAGTTCGGCCTGATTCGGCCCCGTGATGCTGCAGCGAGAAAGGTCGAGCTCGGACGCTCCCAGCGTACCGATGAAAAGGCCGACCATAAAAGTTGCCTGGAGTCTGAGCATGAATGCCTCTCTAACGTAAGTGAATCGGTGGTCGTGTCATCAGTTCGCCGTCCGCAGTTATCACTCTCTCTTGACGGGCCGGAACTCGCAAACAGAAGTGCGCATAATGGCTTTACGTGAGTAGGAACTGAGAGAGGAACTCGCATGTCCTACGAGCAGTATATCCCTGCCATGAACACGCAAGACGCAACGCAGCTCTGGTATCGAGAGGGCCTGGCAAACTTTTCGCGGCAGAAAGTTAGACTTAAAGCAAAGAAAAAGGAAAAAGGAAAGATTAAAAGCAAGATGAAAAATAAGAGATGGGGACTCAGTCAGCCATGCTGCACGTCGCTACGATGAGCCCGCACAAACTATGATTTCCGCTGACGAGAAAAGAATTTCATTACTGGCCATTGATGATGTTTCCATCCCCTTCACGCACAACCTGCGTCTGGAGGTGAACCGGCCGGTCAAGCATCCGGACAACCCCGTCTTGGCGCCCGGCACTGGCGATATGCCCGACAGCTATGCCGCGCAGTTCTACGGCTCTGTTATTGAAGATGAGGGAAAGTTCAGGGCCTGGTATGTAGCCATGCCCCGGGAATTCCTCGATGAACCGGACTCCTTCAAGCACCTGCGTCCGGCCTATGCCGAAAGCGAAGACGGCATCCACTGGACCAAGCCCGAGCTCGGGCTGGTGGAGTACAAGGGCAGCAAAAAGAACAATCTGGTGCTGATGGAAGACGGCGCCTTCAACATGATCAACCTGAAGGTCTTGATCGATGAGGAGGAACCGGATCCAGCCCGGCGCTACAAGATGACCGCTCAAACCCGTTGGGCCACGCAAAAGGAAAACGAGGCTGGCGGTTTTCAGGAACGAGGCTGGGGAACACTGGCACCTTTCGTCAGCGCAGATGGGCTGACCTGGCGCCTCGCCATCGATGCAAAACCCGACGGCGGTCTGTTGCCGAAAGCGGACATGCTGCTTCCTGAACATCACTTTGAAGCGGCCGGGGGCCTCTACAAATGGAACGGTGTGTTCTATGCCTCAGGGCAAAGCGGCGGTGGGCTGGGAAACTGGAACTATACACACGGCGTGCGTCCCTATTCCGGCCGGGAAGTGATGATGCACCGGTCTGCCGATTTTTCGCACTGGTCAAAGACCTCGCACCTGGGCTTCATTCGCCACCATCAGCACGAGAAGTTCCCCTATGGCAAGGGCGAGGAGAGCCACGAGGGCGTCAGCGTCTGGAACCGTGGAAATGTACTTATCGGTATCTACGGTATCTGGCATGGCGGCCCCGATTGGGAGGACATCGCTGTTGACGTTGGCCTGCTCATCAGTAATGACGGACTCAAATTCCGAGAGCCAGCGCATGAACACACATTCATTGAAAGAGGGGCCGACGGCACCTGGGATCAGCGGGCGCTTCTGCAGGGACAGGGGTTCGCCAATGTCGGAGACGAGACCCGGATTTACTACGGTGCATGGAGCCCCGGCGACACGACAAACCCCAAGCGCGGCGGCATTGGCATGGCTGTCCTGCCGCGGGATCGTTTTGGCTCTCTCAAGATGCAAAACGCCGAGGGCGCGGCCGAGCTTGTCACTGCCGCCTTCTCCGTCGGCCCCGAAACCGGAATCAGCATCAACGCATCTGGACTGGGTACAGAGGCATGGCTGCGGATCGAGTTGCTGGATGAAATGGAACAGCTCATTCCGGGCTTCTCAGGAAAAGAAGCTATCCGGTTCGGCCAGTCAGGATTTTCAGAGTCGGCCTCCTGGGGCCGGCCCTTGCCGGCCGGTCTCTCATTGGCCAGATGCCGGGGCACTTTCGAGGGCAACAGCCGGCACGGCATTGCGCTGCACGCAATATACATTGATGGGAAAGGTACCCCAGACTCCTCGAGCGGAAGAAAGTTAGATTAAAAGCGAAGACAATAAGCGGAAGAGAAAATGGAAAGTAAGAGATGGGCTATAAGTCAGCCACGCCGCCGGCGCTACGATGCAGCCGGCGTGCCAGTAAGGAGACCCAAAGTATTCCAGTCCTCGTCTGGAATGTGGTAGTCGTATCCGCAGGCACGTTCCGAGTCATCGCAAGAGATCCAGGAGATCGTTCTTGTGATATCGTCCTGTCCAATTGGCGGGCATCTGGCCTGAATGATCTTTGAGTCTCTTGTTTGCGCCGTTGGCGAGCAGGAGCTCCACGAACTCCTGAGAGGCGTAGGCCGCGGCAAAGTGCAGCGCGGACTCTGTAACGACTGGTGGACTCGTCATGAAGAGGTCTGTTGTTCCTTCGGTGGTTTGAGCGTTCACGTCCGCCCCGTGCTCGAGGAACAGTCGCCCAATCTCGACATGGCCTTTGATGGCGGCGGCCATCAGGGCTGTCTCACCACTTTCGGTCACGATGTTGGTGTCCGCGCCAGCTTCCAGAAGTTTACGTACGATGCCCGCTCGATGACGCAAAAGCCCTGGCCCCGCAGCCTTCGGGGTAGAAGATGCAGAGCCTCGGAACCCAGGGTAGCCTGCAAAGCCTCGCAACCCTGTGCTGTAAGGCGTAATGCCTTCGGCATAAAGAAGGGCCTGATCAGATGAGAAACTGTACCATGGGTTTGAGGACGCAGAACCTTGCGAAAACGCCTCTAGGCCCTGTCTAGAGGCCGATGACCGGAGTTCTGCGAAGGACGGAGGCAATGAATCCCAGGTTTCAACCAACTGATTGTCGACAACCTTCCGGGCGAAATTCGGGAGTTCTTTGGTGAGAATGCCCTTTTGTCATTGCCCTGTCGCTACGAATTCGGCATGGTGCGCACAACGGGCCGCCATAGTAAATTTGGCCAGTTACGTAGTTTTCTCGCTGTAGGACTAATGATAACCAAACACCTGCACCATCTTGTCCCGCTCACGGTCATGCTGTTGATCGTTGCGCATCTCTGTTTTGGCAATGCGGCGGATCCGATTCCTCCGGACCTCACTAAGTCGCTTCCGAAGGACACGAAGAAGGCCTACAACCTTGGGCCGACCGGGGCGGAGGGGTGGATGTTCGCTCCGATAAGGACGACCTTATCTGGAAGGCACAGCTCTGGTACAGTCCATCAATCGATTCCCTCAAGCTGGTAAGCACTCAGTTATCAGATCGAGCCATCAGCGAACACGCGGCTGAGCTCGTCGTCGCCCTCGAACAGAAGCTGAAGTTGAAAGGAAAGGAAGGAATAGAAGCCATGGTCAAAGTCCTGGAAAAAACCACCGAGGTCGCCAGAGACAAGACCATCCGCGACGCAGCCACGAAGCTCCTCCTGAAATACAGGAAGCCAGACCTGGATGCCCTCAATCCCGACCTGTGACGTCGAGCCAGACGCGGCCCGGTTGGTTGTGTAGCACTTGCCGGTCACGTTGGGCATGCGCCAGTCGTGGCCCGTCATCCAGAAAACGGCTTCATTCTGAAACTTCAGATTCATGGCATGCCGCGGTCAGGTGAGAAATATACAATCATGCGCCGATCAGACGCAGGAGACCATAATGCCCGACATGGGCAGCGAACAATTTGCTGGCGCGGCCGCCCCGAATGATCCCAGCGGCACCCAACAGGGCATCCAGTCAGTGCCGGCACCCAAAGCGCTGACTGTTCGGGCCATTCTGCTGAGTGCGATATCAGTGATTGTGTTTACTGTGGCCGGTAATGTGTCGGTGCTGCATCGGTACGAAATCATCGGTACCGGTTACCTGCCGCGCGGTGTTGTCTTCTACCTTCTTTTTCTGATTCTCTACAATCAGACGATCGGGCGACTGCTGCCGTGGGTGCGGCTTCAGCGAGTGGAAGTGATGGTGGTCTTCTGCGCGCTGCTGGCGATGGATTCGATCCCCGCGCAGGACTTTGCGCAACACTTCTATCTCAACATTGCCGGCATGGTGCAATACACCGGCGAGGACAGTACCGTCGCTCATCTCAACATCCGGGAACATTTCATGCCTGGAATGCTCCCCGCTACCGACCCTTCAGCGCCGGTCATCAAATGGCTTTACTCGACCATTCCCGAAGGCGCAGGCGTTCCCTACAGGGCATGGATGCAAACCTTCCTCATCTGGACGCCTTACATCTTTCTCCTCTATTGGCTGCTGCTGTGGTGCGCGGCGCTGATTTCTTATCGGTGGGAGCAGGAGGAACGGTTGCTCTTTCCGATGATGCAGATCCCGCTGGAAGTGGCCGACACTTCCGATGGGAAGCCGTCGGCCATCATGAAGAGCAAGCTGATGTGGGGCTTTTTCGCTCTAACCAGCGCGGTCTATACCCTCAACTTTCTCAGTGCCTATTTCCCTGATGTGCCTGCAGTACCTTTGTCTTCGAACCTGGGCAGAATGGCTCACGGTGGGCCCTTGTCGGCCTTCAATTGGATTCGGCTCGATTTCCGGCCGGAGATGATCGGCATCTCCTATCTGCTGGCATCTGAAGTTGGTTTCAGCCTGGTATTCTTCTACTTTCTGCGCCGCGTCATCATCATGTTGCGGATCTTCTACGGCCTGCCAACCGCTCACAGCACTTTCCTGCAGTTTCAGGCAGGAGGCGGTTTCATCGTTCTTGGCTTTGCGCTGCTATGGGCGGCTCGCGGATACTTGAAAGGATGCGCGCGCCAGGCAGTGCGGGGAGGGCCTGAGGCAAATTTCTACCGCCTCTGCTTCTTTGGGATTGTGACGGGTTTCGGCGGGGTTGTCGGCTGGTGCTGGGCGGTGGGCATCTCTGTCAAGTGGGCGACCGTGCAGTTCGGGGTCTTTGTGCTGGCCAGCCTGGTTGCGAGCCGAGTCATCTGTGAGGCTGGAATGTTCCTCTATTCCAGCCCGCTGTTTGGCCTGGGAACGGTTCTGTTCAGCGGGTTCAGCGCGCAGATGGCACAGAAGGAAATCACTCTTCTCACCGCGACCACCTGGACAGACGTCCGCAACAGCTCGGCCATGGCGATGCCTTACATGATGCAGACCTTCAAGGTCGGTTCGTCCGTCGGCTTAAAGCGAAGCCACACGGCCTTCCTGATCTTCGGAGCGATCGTCCTTTCCGTCCTGGCCTGTCACGTCGCGGTGCCCTACATCATTTATCACACCGGCGTGGGTAATCTGGCACCGTGGCCTTCACGGTCCGGTCAGAACACGGTTCGTCGACTGGCTCATTTCCTCAGCCATCCTACATCCATGGACTCAGAGAAATGGACTGCATTCCTGTCCGGCGGCGGAATCATCGGTCTGCTCGTGGCTTTGCGCCAGAACTTCTTCTGGTGGCCGCTGCATCCGCTGGGGTTCGTCGTTTCGTTGTGGGGGTGGCCAATAGATCGCTACTGGCTGTCTATCTTCCTGGGGTGGATGCTCAAGGTGCTTGTTTGCCGCTACGGCGGGTACAAGACCTACCGTATTGTTCGCCCAGCGGCGTTCGGGCTCATACTTGGTCTCTGCTTCGTCATGACCCTGTGGATGATCCTGCACTACGTCTGGGACGCGCCCGCGCTGATCTATGACTGAGATGGAGGATCTGCGGCTTGCAGGCACGACGAAGAATTCAGTCTACGGATCTGTCAATAACGGGAAGAACGCGAGCGGGCTGATAAATGGAATCTGAGTTGTCGACCGCACCCAAAGATATTCACAAGCGAATCGCCCGTACCAGAGGTCGAGGATCGCGAGGGAGAAACCGGAGAATGTCTGACCGGGAGTCTTGATTTCCAGGCTCACCCCCAGGCCCCGGTACATTACGCCGTCTTCACCCTCTTGTTCGTAACAGAAATCCAGTGCTGCACAGGTCGGCCACATGCCATCTGTCACGATCCCATCCAAGAGCGGTCCGATCACCTCTCGCACATACGCTTCTCCGCCAGGTCGATCTTTTCCTCCGCCCAGTGCCGAATAGGACTCGCGGCCAGTGCGAATTGCCGACCTGAGGGACGCGGCGGTCAGTAAGGGCACAAAGTGGGCTCGCCCGTCTGCCTGCAGTTTCTCATGAACTCGTGCGAGTTCATCGGCGATCTTCATCGAGTGTGTCATGGAATCATCTCGCACGGTCAAATTAATCCAGATGCCCAAAACTGAGCAGAACGCTGTTCTGACGGCGTACCAGGCAGGCGTAGCCTAACCGACATCATCCTCTTTGCAGTATGAGACGGCGCAGCCGGGCTTGAATCACTCACCTCTCACAATAGATTCTCACACAAGCAACGAATGCGTGGACTGCTGATTTTGAATGAAGTTTTTGACCTGACGAGATCACGAATGAGCAACACGACGATTCTTACCGATCTTGGCCGTTGTGAACCGAACTCCGCAATTGCCGAACGCAACGCACGCGGCTGCTGGCGTGCAGTGACGTACGACCTCGGAGACGTTCAAGGCACGATGCTCATCGCAGGACCGGAAACAGAAGCGGCGCCGGTGACATTGCCGCTAGACGTCGAGGGGTGGCATGCGGTTCACTTGGGTCTCTGGCCGCAGTATGG
>Ga0187827_10007613_pt1 | contig 11978 bp, 9 predicted proteins | sample ETNtaG_39_FD_167969 | JGI IMG/M metagenome (GOLD analysis project Ga0187827, IMG submission 167969) | Marine microbial and viral communities from oxygen minimum zone, Eastern Pacific Ocean - ETNP2014_SV_150_PacBio MetaG (Illumina Assembly) | ecosystem: Environmental > Aquatic > Marine > Hypoxic... | reverse complement strand
CGGCGACCATCGGCGGTGGTTATTATTGTTCACTATCAGGTTGAGGTACTACTCCGGCAGCCACGGACATCAGGTCTAAAGCCCTACTTATCCATACTGACGTTAACACGAGGACATCGATACAGAGGTTTTAGGCGTGTATGTCGATAGATACCATCTGCCCCGGAGAAGGGGCTTATCCCAACCGAGTCAAAACCAAATAAACCAATATGGCTAACGCTACATATAAAACTATCCTCTTTGGGCTTATCTTCATGGGTCTACCTTCCCCCCTGATTTAGGGGTCTATAAACTCTGGTTACAGTAAAATTACAGTAAAAATTCCGCATGGCGTAGATTTTCTGACCTTATCGCTCCAGAACAAAATGAGATTGGAGCGGGAGAGGAGATTTGAACTCCCGACCCTCTGCTTGGAAGGACTATATCACCCTTCTCACGCTGTCTCACAATGTCTCACGTTACATACTCATATTAAATATAGAGGACTGTTTTGATGTTCACCATGTCTCACGATGTTGCGTAGTGTCAGTTACTGAAAATTTACTGAAAACTTAACGTAACCAAAAAACCCCTCTGTTTCCAGAAGGGCTTGATGTTATCAAAATCCACGGATATCGGCCGGGGAACCTAACTCATTGTTGCCGTAGCCAAAACCAAATTCCATGGTATTTCGTGATATAAATAATTAAGTTAGTCAATAAAAATAACGAATCATTTACTAATATTATTTATTACGTTTTATTATTTACTACTTTTTTTGTACTGTTAATACAGCAAAGGAAAGTGTGTTAACATTATTCAAAGGATCGGCACTGCGAAAAATAGCGGAGATTGAATGTCTAACAATTTTGATGTAGCCATAATTGGTGGTGGTGTGGTCGGTTGCGCAATAGCGCGAGAACTCAGTCGATACAAATTACGTGTTGTGGTTCTTGAGCGAGCCGGTGATGTGGCTCGTGGAACCAGCGGGAAAAATAGTGGAGTCGTCCATACTGGCATTAACGTTCCACCCGGTTCTGTCAAGGCGCGGTATAACGTAGCGGGTGCTGAGAATTTCGAAGAATACTGTGCGGATCTTGACGTTCCTTTTGACCGTTGCGGTAAGGTGATCGTCGCCCTCAAAGAAGAAGAAGTTTCAGGCCTCCAGTCCCTTATGACCCGTGGCATTAGTATGGGCATTCAAGATCTTGAGATAATTGATAGAGCGACGCTTAAGAGAATGGAACCCAACATCGAAGGCGTTGCTGCCCTTAATGTACCGACGGCAGCTATCGCTTGTCCGTATACTCTTAATATCGCTCTGGCTGAATCTTCTGCGGCGGCAGGTGTAGTTTTCATGCTCGAAACACCGGTAACGGGCATAAGGGGTGAGCAGGGTGCGTTTGAGCTTACCACCCCGTCCGGGGTTGTAAGCTCCTCTCTGATCGTCAACTCTGCAGGCCTATTTGCAGACAAAGTGGCTAGGATGGTCGGAGTCACCCGTTGGCGCATCTGGCCATGCCGCGGCGAATACCTTATTCTCGACAAGGCTAAAGGCGATCTGGTTAATAGTATGGTCTATCCCGTTCCGCCGAAAGAAGGCGCTGGGCTCGGCATACATATAACGCCGACAACAGACGGGAACATAATTCTGGGACCGTCCGCCGATTACACCAGCGACGGAGATGATGTCAGGACTACGGCGAAGATCCGGAGGCAACTTTTGGCTGAGGCTTTTGAGTTCATGCCTGGGTTCACGGCGCGTGATGTTATTACGGCATATTCGGGTATGCGGCCAAAGTTGGTACCTTCGAGTGTTGGCGGGTTTGGCGATTTTGTGGTTGAAGAGGTCCCCGAAGCACTAGGAGTAATGCAGCTCGTAGGCATTGAATCCCCCGGTCTGACTGCGGCACCTGCTATTGCTGAAGACGTTGCCGACTGGGCGAGAGAGAGAATTCCAGCTGGAGAAAATCCTAAGTTTGTCAGTAGATGGTCATCTGTGCGCAGGACCCGCGAAGAAGAGCTTGATGTAATCGACGAACTGGTGGCAGAAGATCCTGGGTATGGTGAGATCATGTGTCGCTGTGAAATGATTACCCGTAGGGAAATCGTTGACTCAATTAATAACGGCCTGAATGCAACCTCACTCAACGCTATTAAGTATCGTTCTAGAGCCACGATGGGACGTTGTCAAGGTGGATTTTGTGGACCTAGAATAGTTGAATTGCTGATCGAGCACGGTGGCGCTCCAGAATCTCTTACGTTGAATGGTGGTGGATCATGGCTGTTCATGGGCTCTACTGAAGATTTACGGGCGGAGCGAAAAACCCAGCGCGGAAGAGCAAAATAATGGCAAGTAGAGAACTGGTAGATGTAGCTGTTATCGGTGGAGGCCCAGCCGGTCTTGCCGCTGCCGCCGAGGCGAAAGGTGAAGGGGCGGGTCGTGTGGTTATGTTCGAGCGTGATGAACGTGTAGGAGGGATTCTGCCTCAACAGATTCATGATGGTTTTGGCACGAAAGTATTTAAGGAGGCTCTTACAGGACCTGAGTACTCTGCTATTTATGAAGCCCGTGTGAATGAGCGAGGTGTTGAGACATGGCTTAAAACCACTGTTACTGACCTATCTCGAGACCGTGTTCTGACTGTGAGGTCAAATAGAGGAATTCAGACCATTGAGGCTGGAGCAGTCGTCCTGGCAATGGGTTGCCGTGAACGTACTCGCGGTGCCATCGGAACGTCCGGCACCCGACCAGCAGGTGTATATACCGCAGGAGCCGTACAGTACTACATGAATGTAAGTAATCTGGCTGTAGGGCGGAAAGTTGTTATCCTTGGTTCTGGGGACATCGGTCTGATCATGGCCCGCAGGATGATTCTAGAAGGCGCTGAGGTAGTTTGTGTTGCCGAGATTCTCCCTCAACCCAGTGGTATAGCTGGGAATATAGTCCGTTGTCTCGAAGACTTCGACATCCCTCTATATCTCAGTACCACTGTGGTAGAAATCCACGGCAAAGAACGTGTAACCGGCGTTACACTCGCAGAAGTAGGTCCAAAAATGGGTGAGAAAAAAGGTACACGTCGGTTCATAGAGTGCGACACGTTGCTACTTTCAGTTGGCCTGATTCCGGAGACAGAACTGGCAAATGGGCTCGGACTTTCAATGAGTCCCATGACCAACGGTGCCATAGTTGACGATTCGTTCCGCACCTCGGTTCCTGGTATATTTTCGTGTGGCAATGTTCTTCAGGTACACGATGTGGTTGACTATGCAACTTTGGAGGCAGAGAAAACCGGAATCGCTGCTGCAACCTGGGCGATGACGGGCAAGTTACCCGAACCGATCATAGATATCAATTCTGGTGCCGGTTTGAGGTATGCACTTCCAGCTAAGATTAGTGGCAATGATGCCGTTGACTTCACGATGCGCCCATGGAAAGAAGAACACGATAAATCGGTCATTTTCAGTAGTGGAGGTGAGGTGCTTCGACGGCTTAAAATGCCCCATATGGAACCCGCTGGAATGATCCGAGTCAGGGTTGGGAAGGGAAGGTTCAATCATGTCGTGGACAACGAGATAACGGTGGAATTGGGAGAATGAAATCCACTATTGTTTGTATTGTTTGCCCCGTCAGTTGCCCGGTGGAAGTTGAATGGACAAAAGAGGATGGTGTTTTAGGGCTTAAGAACCACCTCTGTAGACTGGCCGGACCTTATGTCGAATCGGAACTCTTCGACCCACGGCGACTTTTGACTACATCGATACCGGTTGACGGTGGAGACTGGCCATTGGTTAGTGTAAAGACTGAACCGCCCATTCCGAAAGACAAGATGCTTGAGGCAATGGATGAAATCACCGGAGTTCGTGTAAACGCACCAGTCAAAATAGGAGATATTCTCATTGAAAATTTGCTTGGAACCGGTTCAGATGTAGTTGCAACCCGCAACGTCGATGCTGCCTAGCAGACATTAATCGTCATATGATGACGAGTCCAATAACAATGTTGCAAACTTTCCCAGAACTGACTCTTTGTCAACATGGCGCAGTGGGGGTCCGGTGGATTATCATACGGAGCTGAGTTAATCTAAAAGCATCTCTGTTTATGGATAAACTAGGAAGGATTAGGAGTTGACCTCGAGAAAATTCGACTACGTTCTTGCCATCGGGGGAGAGGCAGGCCAAGGCATAGCGACCCCCGGTGACATTCTCGCCAGAATCTTCATACGACGCGGACTCCACCTGTATACCTACAATGCCTACCAATCGATTATCCGTGGTGGACATATCCTTCTCTTCATGCGGGTAAGTGACCGGCGGGTTGACACCCATGGAGATAAGCTGAACCTACTTCTATGCTTGAATCAGGATACCATGAACAGGCATCTCTCCCTAATGGATTCGGATTCAATGGTGATTTACAACGCGGACACGATCGAGCCAGGTGAAGTAAGGGACGGTGTTCGATTGTGCCCCCTGAACGTCGCTGATCTGACCCAAAGCCGTAATAAACTACTCCAGAACACCGTTGCCATTGGCTCAATCATGGCCCTTATGGGTCAAGGCTTCGACACGTTGGCAGAGAGCCTGGTAATGAGGTTTAAACGCAACGGACCGGAAGTCGTCGAAGAAAACATAGCCGCGGCGCAGGCTGGGTTCAATTATTCAAAAGAAAACTTCGCGTTTGAGACAGAACCGGTTCCTGCTGGTCCCAAACCTCTTGCGATATGGTCCGGCAATGAGGCAATGGCCATGGGCGGGGCTGCGGCAGGGGTAAAGTTTTACTGTGCCTACCCGATGAGCCCATCTACTGGGGTTCTTCATTGGATGGCCAAAAACGCCCGCGAGCTAGGGATTATGGTTCGCCAAGTAGAGGACGAGATAAGTGTTGCTAACATGGCGATCGGTGCAGCTCACGCTGGTACACGAGCTATGTGCGCTACTTCTGGTGGGGGATTCGCCCTGATGACAGAAGCCATAGGTGCATCTGGGATGATGGAGATCCCAATCGTTTTCATTGATGTCCAACGGGCCGGTCCTTCGACTGGATTACCCACCAAGACTGAACAGGGCGATCTTTGGCAGGCACTTGGAGCCAGCCAAGGAGACTATCAACGCTTTATTGTTGCTCCAACTGGCGCGTTGGACGCGTTCCAAACAATGTCTGAACTGTTCAACCTAGTCGACAAGTACCAATGTCCTGGGATGGTACTCGTGGATTTATTGATCGGCGAAGGACACAGTAGTTTCGACCCGGATGAAATCGACCTGAATCCCGAAATAAATCGCGGGGCACTAATAACCGAATCAGGACAGGCGAATGGCTATAAACGCTATGAGGATACCACAAGCGGTATTTCCCCACGTGCCATCGCAGGCATCGAGGGTTATGTACATGTGGTCGCAACCGATGAACACGACGAAGACTCTACGTTGATCAGCGACGAATTCACGGATCCCTCTATACGTCGCATGATGGTGGAGAAGCGCGGCAGGAAATTCGAAGCTGCCCTAGCAGACGTACCAGCTCCAAAACTCGAAGGCTCTACAAATGCAGATATCACACTCATAGGGTGGGGCTCTACCTACGGTGTGATCCAAGAGGCTATCGAATTGCTAGAAGACCGCGGCGTGTTGGTTAATCATCTCCCAATAAAATGGATCGTCCCCTTCCACGGAGAAGTAGTAACTGAAATGATAAACGCGGCGAACCTGACCATTATGGTGGAAAACAACTACTCGGGTCAGTTTTACAGATACATGCGGAGTGAAACCGGCCTAGAAGTGAACGGTCATATACGTAAATACGATGGAGAGCCATTTGCCCCTCGTCATATTGTTGAAGGGGTGTTGGCGTTTATGGCGGGTGAATGTGAAGTTTACGTACCAAACGAAATTCTGAAGGTATAGGAAGGTTAATAATGGCGAAGAAGACCGTCAAAGTAAATGACACCAGCGCTTTACCCAAACTGATAGCTAAGGATTTCAAAGGACCCCTTGATCCAGACTGGTGTCCAGGTTGTGGAGACTTTGGGGTTTTGAACAGTTTACAAAGAGCCAGTGCAGAGCTTGAGATTCAGCCACATCAAATCCTGACTGTCAGTGGAATAGGTTGCTCATCTAACTTCCCTGGATATTTTAACGCCTACGGTATGCACACACTGCATGGGCGCGCTCTGGCCGTCGCAACCGGAGCTAAACTTGCCAATCACGATTTGAATGTAGTCGTAACCGGCGGAGATGGAGATGGTTATGGTATTGGTGGAAACCATTTCACACATACAGCGCGACGTAATGTCGATCTCACATATCTAGTGATGAACAACCAAATTTATGGACTAACGACGGGTCAGGTCTCTCCAACCAGCAGAGAAGGAATGCGTACTAAAAGCACACCTTTTGGAAGTCTTGAACCACCCGTCAATCCGATCACAACCGCGATAATGAACGGTGCCACATATGTGGCACGTGGTTACAGTGGAGATATAAAACACCTCACAGATCTGATCAAGGGCGCCATTTTGCACCGCGGGTTCGCACTTATAGACATTTTCAGCCCATGTACCACGTTCAACCGAGATAACGACCACCCGTTTTTCAAACAGCGTGTCAGGAAGCTCGAGGATGAAGAACATGACTACAATGATTGGAAACTGGCCTGTGAGAAGGCAATGATGTGGGGCGATACGATTTACACGGGATTATTCATGAAAATCGAAGGGATGCCTACTTTGGGCGATCGTGAGCCAGTGCTTCGGAAAGGAGGCCCTCTCGGCAGACGGGCTCTGGGCCTAACCAAAAAGCAAACGGAAAAAATCGTAACCCGAATGATGTAACCACCCCTCCTCTAATCTCAACGCCCGAACGGTGTCCCACTAATAGTTAATAGCCCACGACGATCATCGGCGGTAGGTTATTGTTGTTCACTACCATCAATAGACTGGCGCGATTCCTATGTCTATACTGTTAAATTAAACTTTCCCGTTTTAAACCTTGGAGTTGTCATTTGAAGGCGGATATTGCAGATATTGTTGTGGTGGGAGCTGGAGTTCACGGTGCCTCGACGGCTTGGCATCTGGCAAAACGACGTGCAGGTAAGATAGTGTTGATCGAAAAAGATGGTATAGCGTCTGGAGCATCCGGTTGGTCGAGTGCAATTGTTCGGATGCACTACCAACTTGAATCGCTCGTGAAAATTACTAGGTACGGGCGCGAGATGTTCGGAGATTGGAGGAGTATGGTGGGACCCGGTGAGAGTGGATTCCGCAAGGTTGGCTTTCTAGTGCTGTTTCCTGAAGATGAAACTGAACATGGTCATGACGTGGTAAAAATGCAGCAGAAGCTTGGCGTAGATGCCCATTACATTTCAGCGAATGAAGTGAGTCAAATTGAGCCAAGATTATCAGTTGAAGATGTTGCAGCTGGGGCCTGGGAGCCAAATTCAGGACACGCGGACGGCTCGACCGTTGCAAATTCTTTTGTACTTGCAGCACGTTCACTGGGTGTTGATGTTTGTATCGGACCAGAGGTACTTGAACTCACAACTGCTGGTACCAGAATCACAGGTGTCAAAACTTCAGAAGGGAGAATTCATGCCGGGACAGTGATCGTAGAAGCTGGTTTTCGCACGAGTGCTCTGCTTGCTCCCCATGGGATTGAACTTCCGATAACCCCCGTTCGCCACGCTATAACAGTCGTTAAAAGAACCAAAGATTTTGGCGATATTCATCCTGTCGTTTCTGATCGAGTCGCTAGGGCATATTATAGACCTGAGGCCGGGCATTTGGCGCTATTAGGAGAGAACGATCCCTTGCGAGGTTCAGTAGATGAAGAGGTTGAAGTTGCTAAACCACCGCAAATGGAAGAACAGGTGAGTTTGATGGAGCGCTTCTCTCGTCGATTCCCGGGTCAGGACTCAGCTTTGATGATGCGTGGTTATACTGGCGTTTATGACTGCTCACCTGATTTCCAGCCGGCCTTTGGGAAGGTTCAGGCACTGGATGGTCTGTTTGTGGGTGCTGGTTTTAGCGGTCATGGATTTAAGCTAAGCCCCGGTATTGGGAAGATCATCAGTGATCTAGTCATCGATGGATCAACTGACTTGATCGATGTGGGCCCTTTCAGGATCGAGCGATTTGCGGAGAATGACTTGTTACTCCGTGGTAAGGGTTATGCAAATCGCGATTTGACTTAAACGGAAATTGGATTTAGATCACCAAACGAATCGACAACGGTTTCAAATGAGTACAAAAAAAAGCACATTTAAAGATCTCAAAAAAAATCTCGCTGCTGACATCAATCGTGACAGTGGCCACGTTTGCTGTAATCCAATTGAGTAGGCGTGTATACGCACGAAACCCCATCATTCATTTCCTAACTCCCTGTATAAATTGACCCTTTTACAGTACGGTAGCCCTTATTCCCGTTAAATCAAAAAGTGAACACTCTACAGTCAATAACCTAATGTATCAATCATGAATTCAAGTTTCAATGGGTGACAAATAGAACGTCCACTCAGTACAAATATAACCCGTCTTCATAACCATTTATAGGTACGGATCATACAAAATCTCAACGCCCGAACGGTGTCCCACTAATAATAGCCCACGGCGACTATCGGCGGTAGATTATTGTTGTTCACTATCAGGTTGGGTTACTACTCCGCAGCTATCAAAGTGACGCTCTGCAGCTACAAAATCACCCACTGATCCATTTCAAAGCTATTGATGCTGCGGCTAACTCCAACATCATTCAGGGTTCCAGTTGAACCAAGCAGGCTGGAGATGAGTGATCTTGCTAGCAAGTTCAGAGCACAAGTCACTGACATATTCCATTTCCAATTTACCTGGGCTATTTATGCTGGTGCTCCGGCGCTGATACTGGCTCTCGGATGTACGGAATTAGGCGTGGAGCCTCAAACTGCTCTTCGCCTTTGATTCCCTCAAGTAATTCGAACGCCTCTCTAACAATCGTCTCACTACCAGAGAGTGACAGGATCACCGCTCCTTCGGAACCTGCAACGCCGCCAGATGCAATATGTGTTGCGGTTACACCGGACATGATTTCAAGTGCCTGTACTTCTGTAATTACCTGTGCATTTACGATTGGCATCAATCCTGCGGATTGGCCCATAGTGAGATCCCACAAATGGTTACCACAAACGCGTGCCGCATCGATAACGGAAGGGATCAGTCGTTCCAGGCTGACGGGTGCAATCCAGTGTGAACCGCGTGCCGTGAGAGTCCCCCATATCCCTCCGACCGTTCCGCCGGCTCCGTCCGCGGCAAGGACGCCAATATTCCCATCGGGATCCACTGCGTTGGCACCCTTAATCGAAACATCGCTCGATCTGAATAGGGAGAGGGCTTCCGGTGCCGGTGTTTCGGAGAGTTTTCCGTCTTTAAAAACCCAGGGACCTAATCGATCTTCTTCAATGACACTTGCCAGCCGGGCTTCGGTGACAATTCCTGCGGTACTATTGGCTTTATCGGTGGGCTGGCCTGTTAACTCCTCGAGAATGTATGCAGGGGTGACGCCGCGGGAGATCACGAACCAACCGTCTCTGCAAACCCGTTTCACCTCAGGTATTTGCAGTACCGCCCGAGCCAATAATCGTTTCGATTCCCGCGGTAACAGCATGACGAGCGCATGAAATCTGTCATCCCGCAATTGTGGGCTTGGTTTCTTAAAACTGGATGTGTCGTAAAACATTGCTCAAATTTTCCTCGTTACTTTACACAAGTGAATTCAATATCCGTAGGAATGGTAATTTGTCAGGAAACAAAAACCCTAACTAAATTCCTCTTATCGTATCCATTCATTATAATTTGAATTTCATGATTTGAATATTAGCTTAAAAAGTGGACACTCTTAGTTTTTTTCTAACGTTCAGGATTCAGAAGTGACAAATAGAGCATCCACTCAGTACAAATATAACCAGTCTCCATAACCATTTATAGGTTTAGTCGCACCCTTCGCTTCATGATGAATGTAGTTAGTTCAACAACAAGTGTTGAATTGAATAAATAGGTTCAAAAGTATTGTTTGTACATTTTTCATAATGAACGGATCATACAAAAATCGGTGCTCTCACGGTGTCCCTATAACAGTTAATAGCCCACGGCGACCATCGACGCTCTTGTTTCGGAATCCAATAATCGGTATGGTAAGTATAAATTATTTAGGCTCGTTCAGTTTATTTATCGACCACTTTCCTACAGATTTCATGACAGAAATTACGGATTGCAGGTATCCCTTTATTGGTAGTGAACATCGAATCGTAGTGATGTTTCTGAATACACTTTCCGTGCTAGGTAGAAAAACACCTAGTTATGTTAGAGCCCGTGGCTATAACATAGATAGTAAATACATGATATCGGTGCTTTGTTTTATGCAATGGAGTTCCGTAATGGAGATTCACAATGACCGATCAAAAAAAATTTCTTCTTTCTGAAAACGATATACCTAAACAATGGTACAACGTACAGGCAGATCTTCAAAAACCTTTAGATCCTGCCTTACACCCGGGGACTGGTGAACCTGCCGGACCTGATGATTTCGCTCCTTTATTCCCAATGGATCTGATTATGCAAGAGGTCAGTCAAGATCGATGGATCGATATCCCCGATCCTATTAGGGAGATGTACAGAATGTGGCGGCCGACTCCTCTTATTCGTGCGACAAAATTAGAAAAGGCCCTTGGTACTCCAGCTAAGATCTTTTACAAATACGAAGGTGTTAGTCCAGTAGGAAGCCACAAACCAAACACGGCAATTGCCCAAGCATACTACAACAAAATAGAGGGCACGAAGCAAATTGTTACTGAGACGGGAGCAGGGCAATGGGGTAGTGCCCTCGCTTTTGCATGTAGCCAGTTTGGTCTTGATTCTAAGATATTTATGGTAAGTGCTAGTTATGATCAAAAACCTTATCGGAAATCAATGATGCAGACCTGGGGTGGTTCTGTGACATCCAGTCCAAGTACAGAAACTGAATCTGGAAAAAAAATCCTTGAAAATGATCCCAAATCTCCAGGTTCTTTAGGTATTGCCATATCAGAGGCAGTAGAAGTGGCGGCCGGGAATGATGACACTAAATATGCACTTGGTTCAGTTCTTAATCATGTACTGATGCATCAAACTGTCATCGGACAAGAAGCGATCCTGCAGATGGAGAAGGCTGATGCCTATCCAGATATCATTATTGGATGTGCAGGAGGCGGCTCTAATCTCGCTGGTATATCTTTCCCGTTTATTCCCGATAAACTAAGGGGAAAAAACACTCGACTTATCGCAGTTGAGCCCGCGGCTTCGCCTTCACTAACTAAAGGGAAATTCACCTATGACTTCGGGGATGCCATTGGCATGACACCCCTACTAAAAATGTACACTCTTGGTCATACCTTTATTCCAAACCCGATTCACGCCGGTGGGCTCCGCTATCACGGAATGGCACCTCTGATCAGCGCCCTGTTTGAGGCTGGAATTTACGAAGCGCGTGCCTATCACCAGAACGCCTGTTTTGAATCGGCGGTACTATTCGCTAAAACTGAAGGCATTATTCCCGCACCCGAACCAACTCACGCTATTAAAGCTGCTATCGATGAGGCCCTGTCGTGTAAGAAAACGGGGGAAGAAAAGAATATACTTTTTCATCTATGTGGACATGGGCATCTAGATTTATCGGCATATGACAGCTATTTCTCTGGAAATATGATCGACTATGCTTTGCCTTCGGAAAGCATTGAGGAGGCGATGCAATCGGTTCCGAAGGTGTAAGGGTTACTATCTAAAAAAATGAAATATGAAACAAAATCATCCACTAATCGTCGGTAACCGATGGATAAAGTAAATTGAGTAAAGAAAAAATTGGTTTCGTGGGACTCGGCATGATGGGACTGCCGATGGCAAGGAATCTTATCGATGATGGTTATGAAGTAACGGTTTTTGACCTTGATAAAGCAACAATCGAAAAAGCTGAGGTATTTGGTGCTACACCAAAGG
>Ga0187827_10007612_pt1 | contig 11978 bp, 9 predicted proteins | sample ETNtaG_39_FD_167969 | JGI IMG/M metagenome (GOLD analysis project Ga0187827, IMG submission 167969) | Marine microbial and viral communities from oxygen minimum zone, Eastern Pacific Ocean - ETNP2014_SV_150_PacBio MetaG (Illumina Assembly) | ecosystem: Environmental > Aquatic > Marine > Hypoxic... | reverse complement strand
TAAAAGGAGATACGGAAAAATTAACAACTATCAGAAAAGAAAACGGGATTTCAGTAGAAAAAACAACTATATTCAATAAAGAATTAGAATTTATGTCTGGAAGTTTTTCTTCTTTTATATCTTCTAGAGGAACTTTTTTCTTTATTTTTATCTCTTTTTATCCAATTCAGATATTTTTTTTTATATTCAAGGCAATTATTCACTAATACGGAAAGTTTTCAGAAATTCTATCAAATAATTCTGCTCAGAGTCAGATAAATTTTTGAAATTTTTCTTTGATTCTTCTGCTTCCCCTGAATGCATTATTATAGTTTCTGATAATAGTGTAGATCTTCCGTGATGGAGAAAAGGAGGTTCATCGTAAAAGCCCCAAAGTTTTTTCGTAAGCCAAATTTCAGTAGGGAGTCCTCTCTGTTTCATTCTCTCATTGTCCAATTCAAATCCCATATTGTGTCTTTTAAGATCAGAATACAGAGGAATCATATATTGACCTTTCTCATTCTTTTCCAGTTTCCCCACATAATCCAAAAGATCAAATATTAGCACACTTTCAGTTTCCGAAAGCTTCATAGTATTTTCCGGATTGAAAGGACCTGGTTCGGAAAAAATTGTACTTTCTAATGGCAAATTCGGAATATGACATTTAGAACATCCTATATTCTCAAAAATAATTTCTCCCTTATTTACTATAGACCTTAAATAATCTTCTTTAGGAATTACTCTTTTCGGTAATGGTAATGTTGCCTGAAATACTGTTAGAGCTGTAATATCGCCTGAGGTAAGTTCATTGATTACGCCATCTTTATCAAAATCAGAATTTTCTCCAAAAAGTTCTTCAGACTGAATACCGTGATGATGATTCATAGCAGCATTGGTGAATTCCCTTAAAGATACTATGATTCCTTTTTGAATAAATGGTTTAATTATAAAATCAATGTCAACACCCTCAACTTTTGAAACATCAAGAAATCCTTTTGAGGAAATAGTAATAGTACCAAAATCAATGCCTTTAGAGTTAAGTGAAACAGTAACATCCTTTCCCGAAACATTCGCCTCTTCTTTTGCTTCATTTGTAATTTCAAGCAGATCTTTAGATATTTCTCTCGCTAACAATTCCACTAAACCAGATCCAAACATTCCTAATGTGTTCCTCTCATTGGTCACATCAATCAAACTAGGTTCATTCTCCTGGCTCCCTATATTTCCTTCCAAAGTTGCAAAAGAAATACCCGCAGAAAGCCCAAAAGCATTAGCAGCATTATCTCCTCCACCTCCTATTTTCGGAAGATTATGACAGCCTGAACACGCATTTGAATCAGGACCAGAAATCCGATTGAAATTATGAGGATTTTCTCTCCTTAATCTTTTATTATTTGATCCCGTTGCCTCAGGTCTGCCTGCACCATCTAAGGTATTAAAAGAAACTACAAAAAGATTTTTGCCATGTTCAATAAGTTCCTCCACAGATAAATCACCTTGATTTATTGATTGTTGATCAATATGTTCTTTTACAGCAGGAAGGTCTCCTATTTCCGGCGGAGTCTCTGAATTGCAACTCAAGACACCTGTTAAAAAACATAACATCATAAAAATAATGATTATTTCTCTTCTTAGTCTAAATTTATATCTCATGAAAAAAAAATTTTAGGTTTCAAAAACTTTCCGTCTTCAGTCTATAGTGTTGGCATTTTTATATTTTTATCTCCTCTATTCCATTTCTTTCAGTTAGTGGAATCATCAATTTCACCGATAGATTTCCGGTGTTCACGGGTAACGACTTTATATATTTACTTGATTCAGATTATTGTATTGCATTTATTAAATAAGTTGAATCTAGATCTTGATAATTTTCTCCAGTTCTAATTTCTACTAACTATGAAAATATCTTTCTACACTTATAAACCCTCATTTATTCTGAAGAACAGGATTGTCGCCATTAACTCTCCTGAAAGTTGTTTGTTCAATGATAATGAATTTAAAAAACCAGCAATTGGGATGTTTGCATCAAATTTTCCAAAGAAATTGACTGTTTAACCTATTGAGATATTAATCTAATTCAGATATTTATGTAGAGTGAGGGAGTGCCGTTCAAATAAGGGTTTTTGCAAATCTGTTTCTAATTAGCTAATCTCTATTTTGTATACTTTCTGCAATTTTTTTTAGTATTCTTGATTTTGCTTTTTTAGGTGTTGATGTAACTAGTACTGATCCAAACGAACCCATTGGTTGGTTTAATCTTCTTTGGTCATTGATTTTGCTTATTCCCGAACTTGCAGTTGGGGCTAGAAGACTTCATGATGTAAATAAATCAGGTTGGTGGCAATTATTGTTAACAATTATTGGTGGGATTCTTGTACTTGTTTGGTTATGTCAAAAAAGTGATCAAATAGAAAATAAATATGGAGAACTCATTAATTAATACGTAATAAATGTGCCCCGCAGTGGTTTACACAGTCAGTAGCTCCAAATTTATTAATCACGATTGTAGCGTCATTATCGATTAATTTCTTATTTTCAACACATTCGTCATAAAAATTATCAGATTTAATAATGATGTCAATTATTTTCACATATTTATCTGATAAAAAATAATCGATATGCCAAAAACATTTTTTGTCAGATTTATAATGCCTATCTATTCTCTGAGCAAGATTCTTTTTTGCCCTTCCCGTATAAATATATTTTCCTTTGCTAAATACGCAAGAGCCTAGCTTTCCAATAATTATAGTGCGGTTTCGGCTCATCTGAACAAATATTTGATATACACCAGAGTTGGCATTATCCAACATGTTCTTTACCAATTCTAATTGTTAAACAATTCATATTTACCTCCTATAAAGATGATTTTTTTTGAACCGCAAAGTTATGACCATAAACAAGGCTCTCCATGCGATTATCGCCAAACCTTGAACTGCAATTGAAACAACAATAAAACTTATCACTAATGGCCTGTCGGTTAATACGAACCTAGCAATAATTGCGATTAATCCACACAGAGTCCATATTAAAGGGATTCTCCATATCGTTTGTTTAAGGCCATATACAGTAGACATTTTATAAGAGCCAAGCCATGGAGATATAACAAACCAACATATTAAGAATGGAAGTGCAGTTCGTATGAATGATTGCCGTATACTAACTCCATGTTCATATTTACCTAATATTACAAATAATGTAATAACAATGATTTCCCCTAGAGCCACTATGGTTATTAGGGGTAACTTTAATTTAAATTCAGAATCAATATGAATTCCGATATCCACATCCTTTTTCATAACTCTTATATCTTATCTAATCTAGATATTTATGTGGAGATCACCGATACACGTTGGGGGCTATTGTAAATATATATGTGGGTGTAAGAGTGCTGAGTTAATTTTAGAAAGAAGTTGCGTTGGAGCAGGGGCAGCCGACTCTAGGCTAATTTAAGGTTTTATGAGTACCAAATCCCGAAGGTGAATTTTAAAAGTTTCTAGAGTCGGCAAAAATTTATAAAATCTTTAGGTCTTTACAATGATAAAGCCAAAATGCAACCAAATTAAGAGATATATATACTAATAATTTAATGTAGGTGCAGATACCGATAGGCGTTGGGGGGCTATTGTATATATAGATGTGGTAGTCAGAGTGCTGAGATTATTATTCTAACAATCGCAAGGGTCACATTTACAAGGATCACACTTGCAATTGAGGTTACTGCATTTTGTCATTTGGAATTCTCCATATTATTAGTTGTTTTGTTCAATGATAATGAATCAAAAACCAACAATAGGTGCATTTGCACCAAAATTTTCAAAGAAGTTATTGTTTGTTTAACCTATTGAAGTATTAATCTAATTCAGATATTTATGTGAAATGAAGGATCGCCGAAGGGCGACTGGGTCTATTAAATATATAAATATAATAGATGAATTTACATTTATTCCTGAACTGAACGTAGAAATGCAATCATTGCATTAATATCTGGATCAAAAATACCGGGATTTCCACCTTTAGGTAGCATTGCTAAGCCGGTAGTATTGTCAGGATCATCTATTTCACGTCCAATTTTGATGAAATTAAGTAATTCAAAATCATTAAGACCTTGTATAAAAGTTCCTCCTACAATATCTTTCCCCAAATCTTTAACTCCTTTTGCATCTTCACCATGACAAGATGAACAATATTCCTTGAATTTTTCCTTGCCTTCTTTTATTAATTCTGGTGGATAAGCTGCTTCTTTGATGTTAGCCTTGGACGAAGTATTGGCTGACGCAGTTTCGGCAGCATCAGATGTCGCTTCCCCGCAAGCGAAAAAAGTAAGCGATAGAATCGATATTAGGATCAATGTTCTTATTAACTTAATACTCATTATAACCTCCAATTAATTTGAATTGTTTTTATAATTTATTTTTCATGCATAGTGTGATTATGTGTTTTCGTCATTACTAAAAGTTGTTCATAAGTTAATACCATCCCATTTAATTTGTTGGCTAGAGTGACAGCTTGCTCATAATCGGAAAAAGCTATTATCCCATGCCCCATTGGCGTAATTAAATTTGGGCTCATTATGAAATGTGCCTTATCCATGGGGATCCATTCTTCATCGTTATAATCGTGTACCCAGAAAACCCCAACATCTTCTGAAAATTCGTCATAATACAACAGCATATCTCCTATATCATCGAATATTCTGACATTACCATCATGAGTTATATATGCAGAAGCGTAGCGTACTTCACTGATGATCATACTGCACTGATCACATATTTCTTCACCATAATGAATTTCTGGAGGATTATTGAAATCAGGTATATCTTGACAATTCAACAAAAAAACTAATGATAGAATCGAGAGCAAAGATGTTTTTACTATCACATGTCTCCCTTCTTCTGAATAATCAAATAACTCGCCAAGATGGGCAATAAACTCAGCGCTACCATCATACTGATAAGAACTGACAATAGAACTTCGCCGAAAAAGCGTATAGCATAAATTCCTCCTGGACCAAGTACATCTAGGTTGTTTTTTAGAACAAGCATTGATGCCATTTTAAAAACCTGGAGAGGATTTATTAATGAAATAAATAAAAGTTCCCTTACTTGGATTTTCAATACAATTGCAGTTCCCATTAGACCAAGATCTGAAAAGAACACCAATGATAGCCACAAGAATATGGCGAGTCCAAAAGCAGTCGCACTCTTGCGCGTGAGAGTAGATACGAGAAAACCAAGACTTAAACTAATAAGAGCCAATAAAAAGGTAAATCCAATAAATAATAAATAGCCCGAAATCTCATTAATACCGCCTTTAAAAGCTATTAAAAGGCCACTGATTCCAAAACCAATTGTTAAAGCTCCTATGAGAGAAGTAGCCAAACCAAAATATTTTCCTAATAAAACTTCAATTTTGCTCACTGGTTGAGCCAATATATACAGCAGAGTACCTTTCTCTCGTTCAGCTGCCACACTAATTGCACCTAGAGTCAATCCCATCAAAGGGACAATTAGAATTACCAGATTAATAAGACTCGTTGTATTACGTCCAAAATCAATTGCACCATAAACTCCAGATCCTGAGGAATTTAACCACACTACAGCCAAAATTAAAAATCCAAAAGCTAATGCATAGAGTATTAACCATTTGTTATAAAGAGCATCTTTAAATTCTTTTTGAGCTATTATTAAGATATTATTCCAATCCATCAAATGTTCTCCTGAATTGATGATTCCATTACGAAATCCCGAATCGGGATTTCGGCTTGAGTTAATATTAAAATTGGTTTAATTTTTTCACTTATTGGAACTTTTACGAAGATAGATAAGCCATTGATATCAACAGAGAGCCCTTGCTTCAACAATATGTCTGAAGCTATTTTTAATTGTTCTTTAAAAAGATAAATCCTAATTTTTACTGTCTCTCCAATTCGTCTACCTATCTCTTCTGGATTACATGTCTCTGCAATTTTTCCATCCTTTAGTATTAATACTTTGTCTGCAAGATTTAGCACGTCTTCTATAACATGAGTTGTAAAAATGATAGTTTTCCCATCATTCTTCAAATCAGAAATTAGAGACAAGAAAGATATTCTAGAACTAGAGTCAAGGCTGGCTGTAGGCTCATCAAGTATTAAAATTGGAGGATCAGACAAAAGAGCAAGTGCCAAAGCAAGTCGTTGTTTCATACCTCCGGAAAGTTGTCTTACTTGTTTCTGTGTATGTTCTAATAGATCCATACGCTTCAGATTTTCTTCAATATTACTTCTTGAAGATTTTTTAAGCCTAGCATAAAAATGTACAGTTTCAAGCACAGTAAGATTTTCATGAAGATTTAATTCCTGAGGGACGAATCCAATAAGTTTTCGAATCTTTTTATCTTTCATTTTTAGATCTAATTTCCCAATATTTATAGAGCCTTTATAGGACAACAATCCTAAAATACAGTGAAATATAGTAGTCTTCCCCGCACCGTTGCCTCCCCAAATAGCAACGGATTGCCCTGGAGAAACACTTAGATTAAGCTTATCAACAACTGTAGTATTTCCGAATCGCTTCGTTAAACCTTCAACTCGTAGAGTACAATCACTGGTAATAGAACTTATCTTAGTAATTAGAGGAATCCTGAAAAAAGAAAAACGAGGTAAGAATATTAGTCCTATTGCCGTTAGTATCATTCCTCCTGATACTAATCCGATATTTCGTGATGAATTTTCCATTGATGTGACTGGCAAACCTTGAGGTAAATGAGTCTTCATAAGAGGCGCATTATCTATAAGTTTTGGTTGAGGTTGAACCAGAGGTAATGCTCTAGCAGCAAAATCAATTGATTCTGCTGAAGGGCTTGAGGAGAATAAAAGCAATGTAGGATATTTATCCGTTAAATTCTCAAAGAGTTTTTGTGACTTATAAGGTATATCTCCACGACCATCAAGATCTTCATCAAAACCAGCATAATCACTCCAATAGTTCCCAATACCATCAACTGTCCAAATGTTATTTCGCAGTTGCCCACCTCCCGCAACAGACACCTGATTTCGATTACCTTCGAAGCTATTACCTTTGAAGTAATTTTGACGAACCGATGGTGTTAATTTCATTCCAACATCATTGAATGAAAAAACATTTCCTTCAAACAATGTAGTACTGTCTATTTCTCTTGGAGAGTTATCTACTGACACCCCTATACGATTATCTAAAAATAGATTATCTTTTATTATGGCGTCATCGACATCTTTTAATCCGACACCAAAACCACTTGGGCCTCTGTTTTCAGAAATAAAATTATTCTGTAAATGAAGATTACGACTATACATTAGAAATACTCCTACGGAATTGCCGATCAGGCGATTCTTCTCAATCACAGCATCATCGCAATACATTATGTGTAAACCGTAACGACCTCCAGAAATATCATTTCCTCGAACAATCAATTGCTCGGAGTACCACAATACTACATCTCGTCCTTTTTCCACTCTGTTATTTTCAATCCTTACATTATCACTGAACCATATGCGGATCGGATCTCCTCGACGTGGTGCAGCAAGATCTTTTGAGTAAATAACGTTATCTCGAATCACAGAATTTGATGCTTTTCTAAGGTAAATTCCGAATAAAGTTTCTTTAAAATAATTGCCTTCTACAATAATATCTGGAGCTTCAACAGATAAACCCGAGTTTTCTTGATCAAGAACCTTTCCACTGTTTATGATAACGAAACCCTTCAGAACAATGTTTGGAGATGTTAATCGAATTACAGTCCCTTTATTTTCACCATCAAGTATAGGCCAATTATGACCTATCAGAGTTAAACTTTTCTCAATCAAAATTGGTCCAGTATACACACCGCCATATACGTTTAAGGTATCTCCATTATGAGCATTTTCAACCGCTTTATTTAGTGTTGAAAATCTTCCTTGAGGTGAAATAACTGACCCTTCGACTTCCTCTTCAGCGTGAACATTCCATACAGGCATAGCAAAATACACAATAATAATAGAAATAAAAGTAATTCCTTTGATTCGATTATTCATTCTTAACCAACTTCATTCGGAATCAATCCTAATGTTTCCATAAAAGATAAAGCATGTTTTGACTGAGACTGAGTTTTTCTAATTATTAGTCCTCCTTCATCCTCCATCAACAAATTATCAAGTCTTATTACGCCCAGTTTTTCCAGATCTTTTTGTTCTATAGCAAGAAGCGGGCCTATTGATACACCCATTCCAATAGCTACGAATTGCTTTATAAAATCCATACTGTCTAACTCCATAACTACCTGAAACTCCAATCCTTGGTTAGTAAATTCCTCTTCTAATAAGACTCGGGTATAGGAATGTTTCTCCAATAGAATAAGAGGATACTTGACTATATCTGCAAGAGATTTTACAGGTTTTTTGAGAAGAGGATGCCCCAAAGGAGTAATGAGGACTCGTTCATATTTGAAAAGTCTTTTAAAAGTCAGACCCTTAGATTGTTCTCTGCCTGGGATAATACCAAAAGATACTTCGCGATTCTCTACCATTTTGATTACCTCATGTCGATGACCTGAGCGAATATTTAAACGAGCTTGAGGGTGAGATTTATTAAAGAATTGAACACTCGGTAAAAGCAAATGGGGAATAATGTCATATGTAGCACCAATCAACACTGGTGATTCAAGAATTAATTTTGAAGTATTGGCGGTCAAATTATCGATACCGTCGATTAGAGGTATTGCCAGTTCGTTAAGAGATTCTCCAGAAGTTGTAAGAAGAATAGGTCGTTTGATCCGATCGAAAAGAATGAGACCTAATTCTTCCTCTAATTTTTTAATATGAGTGGTCACAGTTGGTTGACCTATATCTAAAAATTCTGCGGCTTTAGAGATACTTTGCAATCTGGCTGCTACACAAAAACTTCTGAGTTGCCGTAATTCCATAATTAAGCCTATTAGTATTTATTTTTATAATACTGTATATCAAACATTATGCCTAGACATAATGTTATTGTTCTTAGATAATATTAGAAAAGTGAATAAAGTCATTTGTCAAAGTGATGATTGTTGACAGAAGGAGAAAGATTATGAAAAATCCTATTTTCAAAGTTAACTTGAATTTCAAGATCTTGATTTTAATATTCACGACATTTTGGGTGGTTTCAATATTAGGATGTTCTGACGGAGAATCAATAGAGTCAACACAACAGCTTGGGTCTGAAGATATCTCAGCCTTAGCTGAAAGTCGTGGGCTTACTACTGACGATGTCGAAGCCGCCATTAAAACTTACGTTCCATCAGGTCAACATGACGATTATATACTGTTTGCGTCTGGTGGACATTCTGGCCAAGTATTGGTAATCGGTCTTCCTTCTATGCGCTTACTCAAAGTTATTGGAGTTTTTACTCCTGAACCATGGCAAGGCTGGGGGTATGGAAGTTTGGACTCAATGGAAGTCTTAAACCAAGGAAATTATAACGAAACTGAACTACGTTGGGGAGATACTCATCATCCTGCAATAAGTGAAACTAATGGTGAATATGATGGACAGTTTCTTTTTATTAATGATAAGGCAAATGCGAGAGTAGCTGTTATTGATTTAAGAGATTTTGAAACAAAACAAATTATCAAGAATCCAATTTCAAATATTGATCATGGGGGAACAATGGTAACTCCTAATTCAGATTGGGTGATAGAAGGAGGTCAATATGCTACACCACTTGGATCTGAATATGCTTCAATAGATGACTATGCCGAAGCATATCGAGGAATGGTAACATTCTGGAAGTTTGATCGCGCAAAAGGAAAAATAGATTCTGAAGCTTCTTTTGCCATGGAGTTACCTCCATATTGGCAAGACATTTGTGATGCAGGTAAACTTGCTAGCGACGGATGGGTATTTTGTAACTCTTTTAATACAGAAATGAGTACAGGGGGTATAGAAGATGGAGATCCTCCTTTTGAAGCAGGAGCATCTCAAAGAGATATGGATTATTTGCATATCATCAATCTGGAAAAAGCATCTAGTGTTGCTGCACAAGGAGATGTGAAAATTATTAACGGGTTTAAAGTAATCTCCTTGGAAACTGCTATAGAAGAAGATCTCCTATACTTTACTCCAGAACCAAAAAGTCCTCATGGAGTAGACGTTTTTCCTGGTGGTGATTATCTGGTGGTATCAGGAAAACTTGATCCTCATGTAACAGTCTACAGTTTCGAAAAGATATTGAATGCAATTTCAGCTGGACCAACAGAAAAGGATGAATATGGGATTCCTATTCTTAACTTTGATGATGTTATGGAAGCACAAATAGAAGTTGGACTTGGACCATTGCATACTCAATTTGATAATCAAGGATATGCATATACAAGTTTATTTCTAGAACCTGCAGTTGCTCGATGGGCAATGGGTGGAGTTTATGCTGAGAAGAATCCGGAAACCGAATGGTCTTTGGTTTCGAAAATACCAGTCCAATACAACGTAGGACATATAGTTACCGCAGAAGGTGATACTGTAAGTCCAGATGGAGGTTATCTAGTATCAATGAACAAATGGGCGATAGATAGATTTATTGGCGTTGGTCCATTGTTACCACAAAACTTTCAGTTAATTGATATTTCAGAAAAAGGTGACACCATGCAATTGTTATATGACAGCCCTATAGGAGTTGGTGAACCTCACTATGCTCAAATTATCAAAGCTGACAAATTAAATCCTTGGAAAGTTTACCCTGAAGTAGGATGGAATCCTACTAAACAAGCTGTGGATATCAATGCAGTTAAAATAGGAGAAGAAAAAGTGGTAAGAAATGGAAATAACGTAGAGATTTTCATGACTGCAGTACGTAGTCATTTTACTCCTGAACGCATTAATATCAAAAAAGGTGATCATGTTATCTGGCATATTACTAATGTAGAAAGAGCTCATGATGCAACCCATGGATTTGCACTTTCTGGATATAACATTAACTTGAGTATAGAACCAGGAGAAGCAACTACATTTGAATTTGATGCTATTCATAGTGGAGTGTTTAGTTATTACTGTACAGAATTCTGTTCTGCACTTCACTTAGAAATGACAGGATATCTTTTAATAGCCCCATAAAAGATGTAATGAAATGAAAAAAATTGAAGACAGATTAACTCAAGAAGAAGTAAGAAAGCGTTTACGCAAACAATACCCTATTCCGACACTGTTGTTAACGCTTTCAGCATTCTGTATTCTGGTTTCTATTTTCTTGCCTTATTGGAATATGGAAATGCAGGCTCCACAATATCCCGATGGACTCAATGTTCAACTTTATGTAAATAAATTATCAGGTGATGTTGAAGAGTTAGATGTACTGAATCACTATATAGGGATGAAGTCTCTAGAACAAGGAGGTACTCTTGAACGTGCCTTGAGTATATATGCTCTCATTACGATAGCTTTGATTACAATTGCAGCAATATTTGTTCATAATCGCTGGGTATTAATTTGGGTACTTCCGATACTATTGTATCCTCTCATATTCGTGGTAGACCTTTTTTACTGGTTGAATTTATTCGGTCAGAATTTAGATCCCAGTGCTCCATTGAGCTCTTCGGTAGACCCTTTCACTCCACCCATATTTGGTAGTGAAGCAGTAGCAAATTTTTTAGTTGTTACCAGGTTTGCTATCGGCTTTTATATAGCCTGTTTAGCAGTTGTTCTAGCTGTATTAGGACTCTACTTCCATAGAAAAATTTATAAACCTCTGATAGATTATTTGCCTATTAGCACTGTTGATATAGAGCATGAAGAACCAGTATTAGTCGGAGCTACTTTTGATATTGTTCCTCACGTTTTGATAGAAGCAGTAAAGATTTTCAGATTATCTCATCCTAAGATTCGAATGTTTATACGTTCAGGTCATAGAAGTGATGTAATCAAAATGGTAGAGAATCGCGAAGTATCTTTTGGTATTATCCCAGGCAGAGAACAATCTAAGGGTCTGACTTTTAAAAGACTTTTCAAATATGAACGAGTCCTCATTACTCCTTTGGG
>Ga0187827_10007610_pt1 | contig 11979 bp, 9 predicted proteins | sample ETNtaG_39_FD_167969 | JGI IMG/M metagenome (GOLD analysis project Ga0187827, IMG submission 167969) | Marine microbial and viral communities from oxygen minimum zone, Eastern Pacific Ocean - ETNP2014_SV_150_PacBio MetaG (Illumina Assembly) | ecosystem: Environmental > Aquatic > Marine > Hypoxic... | reverse complement strand
ACAATACGGTGAGGCCTCACAGTTCTTTGAATTGGAATCCTCCTGCTCCTGAATCATTGTTGCAATTCAATGAAATAAGTATGATAAACTAACATTCAACTTGGACCACTTTAAGGGGGCAGGTCACTCAAGCGCATAACCAGCATATAAAATCCTCTGAAAGGACCCGAAGGAAACAAGACTCATTTTCTTTTATTAGCTTTTATAGAATTTATACAAAAGATGACTGAAGTTAGCTGAAACAGCTTGAATTTAATTGTGTCATCAATGAGATAAAGGGGGACACAGTAGAATAGACCTGCTTAGAAAAGGGATTAAGGTGAAAAAATTGGAAATTATAAAAGAGAGATTTTTATTCTTGAAGATGAGTGGAGCACTTCTTAGAAAAGGTAACTGAGGAATGGGTATAACTTGATAACTCTGCAGGTTTTGGCTTCGGTGTTGTAGGGATTGGTTAGGTAAGGTAATTTATAAATTACCATACTAACAGTTGTACCACTTTTTGGAAGATGATCAATTCGACTAATTTAATTAATTGATTTTAGTTATATATTTTAACAAAAGTTTTTAAGTAAAATTTTCCCTCAGTTATCTAACAAATAAGCTATTGCATCAATTCAATCATTAATTTACTTTTTAAATAAAATTATTCTCCAAAAATCATGATACTATCGCCGTAAGCATAAAATTTAGTCACCTACAGGTTAATTTAAATTTAATAATAATGCATTAAGTATAAAAAAATAATTTACTTAGTTCTATTAATAAAATCCATATTTATTTAAAAAATGATAACTAGTTTTTAAGCAATCGAAAGGGTCGCTTTGACAAAAATCTTGTTCTACTACTATCCACTCAATTTTTGAATTCTTAGTTGCATCAATAATTTTTTCCCAATTAAGATTACCCTGACCTATTTCAGCAAATACTTGCTCACCTTCATTTGTAATTATCATATCTTTAAAATGTATCACAGGAGAATTATCTTTCATTTTTTCTACCCAGTATGAAGGATCACTTCCTCCATGTTGAATCCAATAAGTATCAATTTCAGCTTGTAGTGAATCTTTACCAACATAGTCAAAAATAATATCTAAACCTGTTTTTGAACCGAATCTTTCAAATTCAAAACTGTGATTGTGATAGCTTAAAGATATACCATTTTCGAGAAATTTTTTAGAAAAAGAAACTGTTTCTCTAGCAAATTCCAAATATCCTAGTTCACCTTTGTTTTTGTATTCAATTGGCATAAGTGGAATTGCCGAATGTTTACTGTTTAGTATTTTGTTTATTTCAATTGCTCTTTCTATATTTTTTTTTATATCATACCATTGTATATGTGTATTTGTTACTAAAAGTCCTACATTATTTAATATTTCATATATATGTTCATAGTTATGCTGAATACCAGGTGTTATGTGATGTAAATCTAATTGAACGGCACTATATCCAATATTTTTAACTTTAGACATACTTATTTTGAAATCATCAATTGTTTTTATATGATCTCTTATCGTATTAATTTGTGCTCCCAACTTAATTGTTTTCATCATGATTTATTTAATTTCATTCAAGCCCTGAAACCCTTTTAAATACAATGGGTTGTTTTTTGATAATGGGAGTTTTACTATTTTATTTCCAAATGCTGAGAAATATGTAGCCATAAGTATATTTAGATTTTCAAAATTATCTGACGCCATTGAATAAAATTTTTTTCTCTCTCTAATTGATTTTATAAATGATTCGTGTACTCTTATAAAAGGCATAGTGTTTGAAGTGAAATCATCATTATTTAATAAATATTTTTCCTGATGATTTTTCCCATTGATTTCGATCTCATACTTAGATTGATCAAATATCATGTACCCTTCATCTCCTGAAATTTGAAAACCATTATTACCTTTCCCCCACCACAAACTTACAGTTGCAAAACAACTCTCCAATTTATAATTTACTATTCCAAAATCCTCTATTTGCAATTTATTATCATCAACTAATTCTATATTTGCTATTACACTTTGAATTTTTTCATCCATTAAAAACTCTAATATATAAATGAAATGTATCAGATCAAGAAATATTCCACCTCCACTTTCTTCAAGATTTTGCCTCCAATTTAATTTAAAGTATTTACTAGGATTTATTCTCATTCCAAGCCATTGCAAATTTATATATTTCACCCTCCCAATCATTCCATTCTTTATAATTTCCTTAGCTTTCTTAAAAACATCTCTTTCTTTATAATTATGTACTACTCCAAAATGTAAATTATTGTTTCTCATTATTTTAATATAATATTCTGCTTCTACAGGAACAGTAAATATCGGTTTTTCAGCCAAAACATGTATTTTATTTTTCATACATAAATCAAGTATGCCTTTTCTATATTTTGGTGGTGTTGCTACAAGCAAATAATCAATATGATGATCAAACAATTCATCTAATGTCTTAACTAATATACAACTTTTATTTTTAATTTTATTAGATGCGATCTGTGAATTTTCAAAATTAATATCATAAATAATTAAGGATTTTATTATTGTAATATTGTCAATTGCTGGAATATGTCGGTTAATAACAACATCACCGGCACCAACTATCCCTACTGTATATTTCATAAAATGATTTCTAGTCTTTTAAAACTCTAGGCAAGATCATTTTTTAAAATGATTTATGATAACAAGTTATAATTTAAATTCTCAATTTAAATAGGGTTTAATTTAAAATATTTTTTTTCAATAATCAATTTTATTTGAATGATACTTTTCATTATTTTTTATTATTTAATAATAATCGCCAAGTTAGGAAAACCTTTTTATACATTTTCCAGTTTACTATATAAATAAAATTTTTAAATATTTTTTTGCAACTTACGTCCCATGACAGGTAGAAAGTGATTCACATGATTTACGGGTATTTGTTGACCCGCAGGGATCAAGCTTTCAACAAAACATTCATCCTCTTCAGTGAATGAATACTCAAAAGCTTTAAGATAACCAAGCAATTGCTCTACATTGCGAGGACCAGAAACGATACTTTTCACAGTCATGTTTTGAAGTATCCAGAGTATTGCAAATTGGACAGGTCCAATTTCTCGAGATTCGACATGTTGCTTAATTTTACCGGCAAGCTTCAAACTTTCTGGATGATATTCTGATTTCATAGTGAAAGTACTCTCTAAATTTTGACGACTTTGCTTAGGCGGGGGGGCACCAAGTAAGTATTTACCTGAAAGCACTCCTCTTGCTAATGGAGCGTAGCAAACAACTTCAATCCCAAAGTTTTCACAAGCGGGCAAGTATTCTCTTTCGGCATCGCGTTTGAGGATATTGTAGTGAGTTTGAGCAACCACTGGTCTAGGGATTCCTTCAAGATCACAAATTCGAATGATTTCCGCTATTTGCCATGCATAATAATTGGAAAAACCCCAGAACTTTACAATGCCAGAAGTCAAAACCTCTCCCATTGCACGTACTGACTCAATAAGAAGAGTATTAGGGTCGTTGCTGTGTAGATAGTAAAAATCAATATAATCAGTACCAAGCCGTTCCAGGCTTGCTTGGATGCCCTTCAAAATACGATCACGAGTCAAAAAAGGTCCTTTGTCTTTTGATGATCTTGAGTTACCTGTTTTTGTAGCAAGAATCCATCGATTCCGATCATCTTGAATTAATTTTCCTAAAAGACTTTCAGATTGACCGTGTTGATAAGCATCGGCTGTGTCCAGAAAATTTACACCATGATGACGTAAGGTTTCGATAATTTGCTCGGCTTCTTGAAGACTGACCAATCCGCCAAGCATGTCGGTTCCCCAACAAATTTCAGAAACTTTAACTCCTGTATTTCCGATGGTTCTATACTTCATTAATTCACCAAACCCTTTTTATTTTGGTTGGTTGATTTTCAACTATCGATTGAACTGCCGCCTCAGCCACTGCTTGAGCTTTCAGACCATCACTTAGCGTTGCATGGACTGGGGTTGATTCTGATAAAGAAGCTACCAGTATATCTAATTCAGAAGAATAGGTTTGTTTGAACTGCTCATACCAAGAGTGATGTATCTCCTCTGTAGAAATCGCTTCTTCAGTATAAAGTATAGTGTTTCCTGTTGGTTTTCTTCCAGTTTGCAGCATTCCTTCAGAGCCTACAATTTCGATCAACTCATCTTGTCCAAATTTCGCTCGTCGGCTGAAATTAAAGGATACCAACACCTCATTTTCTAGCCGCATCACCAAGGAAGCGGAATCCACTTCACCATAGTCAGCAAATCTTTTGTTAATCAAACAAGTCCCAGCAGCATAGATTTCTACCGGGTCCGATGCAGCGATCCAAGAGGCCAAGTCAAAAAAATGAGTCCCTTTTTCACGGATCATTCCTCCTGAGAAAACTACAGATTCTGGTGGAGGCGCTTTTTGACTACGTGACACAATATGAATCATCTCAACTTTTCCAATCTGGCCTTCTCGCACCCGTTTAAAGACAGATCGATAGTCGTTGTCCAAACGACGATTGAAACCCATTGCGGCTACAACACCAGAATTCCTTGCGGATCTAATACAGTTGAGCGCCCCATCTAGATTTATCGAGATGGGTTTTTCACAAAGAAACGATTTACCGGCTTTTGCACAGGCGAGAACTTGCTCTTCATGGGCAGAAGTCGTTGAGGCAATGATCACGATGTCGACTTGATCGTCCTCCAAGGAGGAATCCACCGTGGTGCTAGGAGAACCACCAAATTTTTTGGTGAGTTCCTCGGCTCGATCATTTATTGGATCGACCACGTGGATAAGCTGGTAATTGGGATGTATAGAAATATTGCGGGCGTGAACGGTTCCAATAACACCTGCGCCAAACAACGCAAATCCAATCATGATATTCCAGTTTGTGTTTAGAAAAAGTTATCAGGACAGTCTTAAATCACTTCAACGCCTTTAAGTTTGAGTTCATCTGCAAAATGACAAGCAACACGATGTCCATGTCCGGTGTCTTGAAATTCGGGTTCTTCTTCCTTACATTGATCCTGGACATATGGGCAACGAGGATGGAAATAACACCCTTTGGGGGGACTGGCAGGATCGGCAACGTCACCTGTCAGGCGGATACGGGCTCCTTTGTTTCTCTGTCTTGGGTCGGTTTTTGGCACTGCGGAGAGCAAGGCTTCCGTGTAAGGGTGTTTAGGCTTCATAAAAATTTCAGCCCTGGTTCCCATCTCTACCAGTTTACCAACGTACATGACAGCAACCCGATCGCTGAGATAATCCACAACACTGAGATCATGGGTGATAAAAAGGTAAGTTAGATTAAATTGCTCCTGTAGATCCTGCAACAGATTGAGGATCTGTGCCTGGACAGAAACATCCAGGGCAGAAACCGCTTCATCAGCAATGATGATCCTTGGATTAAGGGCCAATGCCCGGGCAATACCAATTCGTTGTCTTTCTCCTCCGCTAAATGCGTGTGGATAACGACGAAGGTATTCCGGTCGTAACCCTACATTTCGCAATAGTTCAACGCACCGATCTTCAAATTCACTCCCACTGGTAATGTTGTTCCGCCTCAAAGGTTCCCCAATAATTTGAAACACCGTCATTCGTGGGTTCAGTGAATGATAGGGGTCTTGAAAAATCAAACGGATCGCTTGCCGATACGGTCTTAAGTTCTTACTATCCAGGGAAGCTAGGTCTACAATGGTATCGTTTTGTTCACGATAATTTATCTTTCCAGATGTGGAATCATTAATCCGGATAATGCAACGGCCTAAAGTCGATTTTCCACATCCGGATTCCCCGACCAGCGCCAATGTTTCCCCATCCTTAATACTGAAGCTGACATCATCTACTGCTTTAACTTGCCCCACCTCCCTTCGAAAAACCCCTTTTGTTATAGGGAAATGCATCTTAAGGTTCTTGAGTTCCAAAAGATTTTTTGTATTCACACCATTCTGGTTTGAAAGAACCTGACTCATTGTTTCAACGGACATTAGTCTTTTTAGGAATCGAAAAAATTTGTTTATTCCTTCTCTTTTCCCCCATAAAGTAAACAACGCACATGGCTATTTTCACTCAAACGAATAGCTGAAGGTTCAATTTGATCGCAAGTACCCTTCAAGAAACTTTCGCAACGTGGGTGAAAATCACAACCTTTTGGACGGGCAAAGGGGTGAGGCACCATTCCTGGAATTGGTTGCAAGCGTCCTCGTTCAATGGAACCAAGCTTGGGTATAGATTGTAGTAATTCGCGAGTATAGGGGTGTTTCGGGTCATGAAAAATTGTATCAACATCCCCACTTTCAACTGCCTTACCCAAATACATCACAACGACCTCATCTGCTATTTCAGCTACAACTCCAAGATCATGAGTGATGAAAATAATGGTCATCTCCATGTCTTTCTGAAGTTCTCTAATCAAATCTAAAATGTTGGCCTGAGTGGTCACATCAAGGGCCGTAGTGGGTTCATCGGCAATCAGGAGCCGTGGTTGGCAGGAGAGGGCCATGGCAATCATAGCTCTTTGTCGCATGCCTCCGCTGAGTTCAAACACATAAGAACCTAGCCGGGTTTCCGCTTTGGGAATACCAACCTTTTGGAGTATATCGATTGCTCGTTTTTTGGCCTCTTTCTTTTTCACATCAAAATGGAGTTGAATAGCCTCCATAATCTGATTTCCGATGGTATGGACAGGGCTCAAGGACGACATAGGTTCTTGGAAAATCATGGAAATCTCCTTTCCACGAATCGACTGCATTACTTTGCTTTGAGGTTTGAGCTCTGCAAGGTCCAATACTTCACCAGAATCGCGTTGAAGGAGAATCTGCCCTTCCACGATCTTACCAATCCTTGTGAGTAACTGCAGAATCGAACGGGCGGTGATTGACTTTCCACATCCTGATTCACCGACAATGCAGAGTGTCTTGCCGCGGCGCACTTGAAAATCCGCACCATCCACTGCTTTGACCACCCCTTCATCGGTGTAAAAATGGGTTCGTAATCCCTTCACTTGAAGAAAGACTTCGTCAGCTTTATTCTTCATCACCTCGTACATTTACTTTTATGAGTACTTAGGGAAAATCATTACAGGAATTTAAATTATGAGTTGTATGGATCTGAGGCATCTCTAATTCCGTCTCCCAAAAAGTTAAGTGCCAAAACTGCTATGACCACTGCTATACCAGGCAAAAAAAGCCAGGGCGAAGTTGACAAAACCCTTACATTTTGTGCCTCTCTCAATAATACCCCCCAACTGACAACCGGAGGTCTAAGACCAATACCTAGGAAACTAAGAGCAGTTTCTGCGATGATCATTTGTGGAATGGCAAGAGTTAAGGTCGCAATGATGTGGCTGAAAAATGATGGAATCATGTGAAAAACAATCACCTGCAGTTCGCTACAACCATCCAATTTGGCCGCAATGACAAAATCCTCGGTCTTTAAAGAATAAAATTTACCTCTCACTGCTTGAGCCAGCCAAGTCCAACCAATTACAGAGAGAATGATAGTGATCATGAAATACACCAACTCAGGTGACCAAAAATCAGGTATGGCAGCAGCCAAACCCATCCATAAGGGAATGGTTGGCATGGAACGCAGGATCTCCATCAGACGCTGAATGATCAGATCCGTAGTTCCCCCGTAGTAAGCTGAGATACCTCCAAGCAAAACTCCAATCACTAAACTTAAGACAACGCCTACTAATCCAATCGACATGGATATGCGTGTTCCGTAAATGATACGACTTAACAAATCGCGACCAAGACGGTCTGCCCCTAACAAATACATAGGGGCTTTAGGGTCGACAGGGCCGATTAGGTGCCTCTCTAAAGGAATTAAACCAAACAAATGATAAGATTCTCCTTTGACAAAAAAACGGACGGGAATTTTATTACTTGTATCTGTTTTGAAGTTGCGTTTTAACGATAAAGTGTCAATTTCTGTAATATAGTTGTAAACAAAGAGATCAAACAGAATTCCATCTTCAGTGTTTTCCCATAAATGCAGACCCTGTGGTGGAGCATAGGCTAATTTAGGTATTTTACGATCCGTGGTAAATGGAGCGAGAAATTCGGCTAAAATTGCGACTGAATAAATCAGAATAACCACCACACTACTAGCAAGGGCTAACTTGTGCTTGCGGAACCGCCACCAGGTAAGTTGCCATTGATTGGCAAAATCAATCTTAGTATTCGCTTCGTTGGGCATTGCTTTAGATATGCTAGCCGGTTGTGAAAACTTATCTTTTAATTCAACCATTAACTGAAACGAATCCTTGGGTCAATCAGGGCAAGTAACAAATCTGAGATGAGAGTGCCAATAACCGTAAGCACACTAAGCATCAGTATGAAACTGGCTGCCAAATACATATCCTGCCCCAATAAAGCTCTTAAAAGAATTGGTCCAGTGGTCGGAAGACTCATCACAACTGATACAATCGTAGCGCCGGAAATCAGTTGAGGGAGCATCCAACCCAAAGTTGCCACGAAGGGGATTAGAGCTATTCGCACAGGGTATTTGAGCAACAGTCTTATTTCAGAAAGACCCTTCGCTCTCGCGGTAATTACATAAGGTTTAAGCAGTTCGTCAAGTAAATTAGCCCGAACGATTCGAATCAACGATGCAGTGCCTTCGGTCCCAATTACAATGATGGGAATCCAAAGATGCGACAACAGATCCAGAAACTTCGCAAAACTCATCGGGGCTTTAGCAAATTCAGGAGAATAAAATCCACCGATACTCTGGTCCAGATAACGAAACCCGATATACATCAGAATCAAAGCAAAAAGAAAATTAGGGATCGCAAGTCCTAAAAATCCCAATGAAGTGAACATATAATCACCCAACGAGTACTGCCTAACAGCAGAATAGATGCCGATCGGTATTGACATAATACAAACAAATATAAAAGCACCACCCGTCAAAATCAGGGTGTGTCCCAGACGGTCCCACATCACAGTTTCTACAGGTCTGTCCCAAATAAAGGATTTTCCAAAATCTCCTCGTAAGATAATGCCGGTTATCCATTTCCAATATTGCACTAGAATGGGTTGATTGAGGCCGTAACGTTCTTCCAGAGCTTCGATAGCTTCTTTGTTAACCGAACCACTCTCCATCATTTCGGCAGCGACAGTATCTGCAAAAGTCCCTGGGGGTAAATCGATCAGTAAAAAGGAAATAAATGAGATGATAATTATTGATGGTATGACGTAAAGAAGCCGTTTAAGTAAGTACATGCCCATGATTTGCCTTATTCAAAAAAAAACATGATTAGAAATTCAAAATATATTCAAAATTTTTCCCTTAAGAAAAATCCCATTTTTGGAGATAAATTATTTAAGGTTAATAGTCTACGATTGAAAATCGTAACAACTTAGCTGATTTATGTTAAATTTTGAACTCTAACTTACACAAATCACAAAAAGATACAAATTATAATTGATAATACAGGATTTGCGGAACGTTTTATAACACTCTTTTGGAAAAAGGATTAGCAAAGAATGGCCATAAATAAATTAAATGTATTTTATGCCTATTTGCCTATCATGATTACCACTTTGTTGCTTGAATCTAGCGAAACAGGGATGATCAACATAACAAATTTACATATTTCCAAACAAAAAAAGTGAACTATCTCCACAAAACCTGAATATTTTAGTCAACATTTTTGTCTAAATTGATGCTCTACGTTTCACAATATTCGTTACATCTATCATAATCCCATTAGCAATCAAAAAAACTTCTAAATCTCTTTAACGTCTTTTTTGAGAGTTACTCTTTCGAGTGGAATTAAGGATTTTTTTTAATTAACATTTATGATGTCACCCTAAGCGACATTTAAAATGTCATATTAATCGAGACGATATTAGTACTTAGGTCTCAATACTTTTTCGATCTTGGGGAATTTATAAGAAAAGATCACCCAGGATTTGAAGTAACCCTGGATGATCAATTAGGAATTAGTTATCGAAAAAAAACTGTTCAACACCGACAGGGGAATCACTTGGATAGGACCAGCCAAGGATTAGAGTTTCAGGAACATTGCGAAAATTATTTTTAGCTAATGTGATGGTTGGATTGGGGAACATGACTCCCATCACATGAAAAGTTTCCTGAACAATATCAAGTAGTGCGTCCATGATTCTTTTTTGTTCTGCCTGACTGCCTGCTGCCGTGAAATCACGATAGAGTTCATACATTTTCTTGACTTCTGCAGGAGGTTCCTGTGCTTCAGGTGCGTCTTTATTTTGATTCCACAACGCCCATCGCGTCGCATGTTCCGACTCAAAAGGACTGTTGGGTATGTAAATGCGAGGGTTCAGATAAAGATCCCCCCTTGTGCCGCCATCACCATTCCAAAGTACCAAGTCATGCTCATTGGCGAAAATTTGTGTTGAATGCAATGATCGTTCGATTTCCTTGAAATGCGAATCAATCCCCACCGCTTGCCAATTGCTAGAGATCAGTTCACCGATATCCGCAAGCTCACCAGCAATGGTTTCAAAGGAAATTCGGATCGGTTTCCCATCGGGTCCCAAGCGGATACCATTTGAGTTTCGTTTTGAATAACCTGCTTCATCAAGAAATTTATTGGCAAGATCCAAATTGTATTCAGTATATTGATTCGCCATGGCTTCACGGTAGTGCCCTGAACCTTTTAATGGAGAAATATTTGCTGCTGTCCCAACACCAGAATACACAGTGTCAATGATAGCTTGTCGATCAATTGCATGTGAAAGACCCGCACGAAATTTTTTATTCTGGAAAATTTCTCGCTTGACCAATTCTTTATGGTTCAGGTTCAGTTTGATAGCGGCTTCGTTGGCATAAGTGAACTTAGTTGGAATCAGGCGATAATCCCCTTTTTTCATATTTTCGACTAGAAGTGGCCTGTATTTAGGTGCAAACAAATGGCGCCACTGAAAATCGATTTGGCCATTGGCTGCAGCAAGCGTGACCGCGTCCGCATCGTTGTATATCGTGTACTCATGGTAATCGATGTAAGGTAACTGATTACCTGCGGTGTCGACTTTCCAGTAATAAGGATTGCGTGTGTAAATTAATCTCTCTGTCGATGTTTGAGGGCCAGTTGTGATTTGATAAGGTCCAACTGTTGGGAATTCAGGATTGTATCGAGGATCAGCAGTCGATCCATGGGAATTATAATATCCTCCTTTGATTCCCATCAGTTCTGGCCAGGTGGACACACCTGCTTCTTTAATCAACTGGTCCAGGTTAGTCTTGTTGTACCTTGGGTGGTACTTCGATAAAATATGCTTAGGATAGCGATGAGGTTCTTGTCCAGATTCCCCGATACATAGCATCAAAGGGAAAATCCCGTAAGAGCGTGGAAAAGTTAACTTGACCGTATAATCATCAATTTTTGTGGCTTTAAAAACCGTACCGGCTGCTTGGAATTTATCACTGGGCGCATATTTCAGACCATACTCTTTGTTACCTAGTAAATCTTCTCCCCAGAACATGATATCGTCTGCCGTAAAAGGAGCCCCGTCAGACCACTTGACACCTTTCCGTAAATGAAATGTAAATTCTGTCGCATCAGAGTTGATTTCCAGTTTATTCGCCAAGTTGGGCTTCCATCCGGACATATCAAGTTTCCAACGCAATAACCCATCATGGTGGGTAGCCTGTCGGTTGACAAGTCCCCAGTCCGCGATCGTTCTCATACCTTGACGCCAGGTGCCTCCATATTTTCCGATACGCTCATGAGGCTTAACCACTAGAGGATCTTCGGGCAGACGCTTTTCGACAGGTGGCAATTTCCCGTCTTTAACCATCTTAGCAAGCATGGGGGCTTCATTATATTGCTTTGCAAATATATTACTTAAGTTTATGCTTAGAAAAATTGTTAAAAAAATTGTGATTGTTCTGATTAAGATTTTCATAAATACTCCATAAAATAAAAATTAGAAATATAAAGTTAATAAATATGTTCAATAAATGTGTTCAATAAATGTGTTCAATAAATATT
>Ga0187827_10007609_pt1 | contig 11980 bp, 9 predicted proteins | sample ETNtaG_39_FD_167969 | JGI IMG/M metagenome (GOLD analysis project Ga0187827, IMG submission 167969) | Marine microbial and viral communities from oxygen minimum zone, Eastern Pacific Ocean - ETNP2014_SV_150_PacBio MetaG (Illumina Assembly) | ecosystem: Environmental > Aquatic > Marine > Hypoxic... | reverse complement strand
AAGCACAATAAAACAGAGTAGCGGCACTAGGACGTCTGACGGCACCCGACGACTCTTGCGGCATCGGTGGCTGATTTTCGCGATGGTTGGGTTCTGTGCTGCCCTAATGTATTTTCACTTCGCTTGGCCGGCCACGCTCAGTAGCTATCACTCTGCAGAATGGCACTTGAATGCCAAACAACTCGCGCTGCTCGCAGCGCTGGGGTTTTTGTCCTTTGCGCTGATGCAGATTCCCGGCGGTTACTTGACTGACCTACTTGGGGGACGTGTGACACTGACCGCCGCCCTGATACTGTTGGCACTCGGTACTGCCATATTCGCTGGCGCAGCGACCTTCAGCACAGCCGCATTCGGACGTGCGTTGATAGGCCTAGGGGCCGCGGTAATTTTCACAGGTGCGCTAAAGATATTTTCCTACTGGTTTCGAGCACGTGAGTACGCCACTATTCTGGGAGCCTTCATCCTAGTGGGAACGATGGGATCACTAGCTGCGACACTACCTTTGGCCCTCGCCGCCGAGCGCTGGGGTTGGCGTACACCCATGATAGGCATCGCCGTTCTGACCGCCATAGCAGTAGTCGTAAATTGGATAATCGTACGGGACGATCCAACTGAAATCGGCCTCCCATCGATAGATACACTTGAACCAGAGACTGCAGTGCCCAATGCCCCAGCTTCAGCCGCCAAACCGTCTTTGCGGATAGGCTTTCATACTTGGCGTCGTACCCCAACATTGTGGGGAACATCGCTGATCTTGTTCGCCACGACTGGTACACTTTGGTCCTTCCAGGCTCTGTGGGCAGGTCCGCTGCTGCGCCACGTACGTGGACTGTCTGTCGCCGCAGTAGGAGGTGCATTGCTAATGTTTACGATTGGCAAAGGAGTAGGACCAGCACTATTCGGGATAATCTCGGACCGCTTTGTGCGAGCTCGCAAGCCTGTGGTTGTTTTCGCAGTGGTGGGTCAAACTACATTGTGGCTCCTTGTCATCGGGACATTTGACCGTCTACCATTGCCGATTCTCTACCTCGCCTTCGCTGGACTGAGCGTATTACACGGCGGAGCATTACTGACTCAGGTGATGATCAAGGAGATCACCCCCCCTCACCTATTTGGTACGGTCTACGGCATCATCAATGGAGCTGGTTGGTATGGCACAGCTGCCATTCAGCTCATCACTGGTTCCGTGCTAAACGCAATTGGCCCGACGACGGTAACGTCTGAACCAGTCTATTCAACTCAGGCTTACACCCTCGCTCTCTGCCCTATAATAGTGTTCATGCTTATCGCTAGTAGCGTCTCTATGAAATTGGACGAAACACTGGTACCTAAGGAGAAGATCTCATGACCGACGCAGACTTAGTAATCCATCCCGGCCTCATCGTCCAATCGCAGGGAATCACATCCGGATCTATCGCCATCAAGGATGGAAAGATTATAGCCATAACTGACGGGCCTTATACTGGAAGTACACGCGAGGTGATTGATGAGCCGGAATTAGCGGCTTTGCCCGGACTCATTGATCCTCACACCCACATGCGCGATCCTGGTATGACAAAAGCCGAGGATTGGACCACAGGGACACGTGCCGCCGCCGCGGGCGGTGTGACAACTGTCCTAGAACATCCCAACACTGTACCACCGGCAAGCACAATAGAGGGTTTCAACTACAAGAAGAAGATTGCCTCATCAAAAGCTATTGTGGACTTTGGACTCATCGCCGGGGCTGGCGAGGAAAATCTCGACGATATCGAGGCTCTCGCCAGGGCCGGAGCCGTGGCATACAAAACCTTCATGCTGCCGCGTACTGGTCCTAGCTTAATAGGCTGCACCACCACCGACGATGGTGTGCTGTACGAGTTATTCGCCGCCGTTGGCCGCACCGGGCGCCCCCACAACGTTCATGCTGAAAGTCACCCCCTCGTCCGCCACTTTGGCCAAGTGTTAAGTGACCAAGGGCGCTGTGCGCCAACCGACCATGCGCCTGCGCGCCCGGTCGTAAGTGAGGTTGAGGCATTCGTGCGCGCGATGACATTGGCCGGACCGACTGGAGTCCGTCTCAACTTCGTGCACGCTTCGTCAGGAAGCGCGGTGGACCGAGTACTGTTATTCCGCGAGGCTGGATTAGCGAACGTCACCATCGAGACCTGTCCGCATTACTTGCTGCTCACCAGTGAACGCATGGGCGAGGTCGGTCCATACGCCAAAGTTAATCCCCCACTCCGCTCGGAGGCGGAGCGTGCCAGGCTATGGGAAAACCTACAAGCTGGTGCCATCGCCACGATAGGCAGCGACCATGCCCCTCACCCTCGCAACGATATAGAACGCGGCTGGAACGATATTACGGCTTCTCCGGGAGGATCGCCTGGCCTCGCGCTCATGCTGCCTGTCTTGCTCACACAAGTGGACAGCGGCCACATCGACCTTCCTACGTTGACCCGACTAACATCGGAAAACGTTGCTCGGCTGTATGGTCTCTACCCGCGCAAAGGCACACTCACAATCGGCGCTGATGCAGACATCGTACTGGTTGACCTCAGGGCCCATCACATAGTTGCTCAAAACCAACTACACACCAAAGACCCACGCATTTCACGAATGTGGGAGGGCTATTCGACCGTTGGCACACCGGTCATGACGATCGTGCGTGGCCGCGTGGTCATGCGTAATGGTGAAGTGGTTGGCAAGTCAGGATACGGGCAATTTATCGCACCGAGTAGCTTGTCTGAAAACCAGGCAAACGACAGTGTCGTTAATTAGCTAGAGAGCCAACGTTGATTTGCTCGTCTGCCGAATGGAAATATTTTTCATGATACTATAGCGGGGCAAATTACTGATTGAGGAATACCCATGATCAATTGGTCAGTCAACTTAACTATGCTTTTCAATGAAGTCCCATTTCTCGAACGCTTCCAAGCTGCAGCTGTGGTGGGATTTCAAGCAGTGGAATTTCTGTGGCCTAACGGAGTAGATCTGGACGCGATCGTCGCCGCAAAAGAAGCCTCTGGAGTTGAGGTCGCTTTGTTAAATATTAATGCGGGCGACATGGCATCTGGCGATCGAGGTTTGACGAACAATCCTAAGAAAAAAGCCTGGTGGCGAGAACAAACGGAGATAACTATTGGATTGGCCGCACGCCTGAAAGCCCGGAGGATTAACGCGCTTGCCGGCAACAAGATCCCTGGGCTAAGCCATGACGAGATGATCGATTGCCTGTGTGATAATCTCACCTGGGCTGTGCCAAAATCCGAAGCCCACGGCATAACGCTCATGCTGGAGCCACTGAATCGTTTCGAGAGTCCCAGATATCTGTTGGGACGTATCGCCGACGCCACAGATGTGATAGACCGTTTGAACAGCCCGACGGTGAGACTGCAATTTGACATCTACCACACCCAACGTACTGAAGGCAATCTGGTTAAGTTGCTGGAGGTACATATCGAGAAAATCGGGCACATCCAAATCGCAGACTCTCCCAACCGCAACCAGCTAGGCACAGGAGAAATCAATTGGCCTTTCCTCCTTGGCCAGATAGAAAGACTCGGTTATACCGATTTCGTCGGCCTCGAATATGTCCCGCTACCCAACACTAAAGAATCCTTGAACTGGCTTCCAGATAACAAAAGAGGACAATGTCGAGCGGATGAGCTGAATCTTTAGGTGCACCCGTGTGCTGAACAAAATAATTCACCTTCGGTCCGACACAGTAACACACTCTACACCCGCAATGTGGGAAGCAATAGCCCACGCACGAGAGGACTCATCAATAAATGAGCTCGCAGCCAAAACTGCTACAGATGTTATGAAAAGGAGCGGCAGTTATTTATTGTGCCCTCTGGAACTGCAGGTAATCTTGCCTCGATCCTGGCACGCTGCCGGCGCAGAGATGAGATCGTCTTGGGGACAAGGCTCATATCTTTTGGCATGAGCAGGGGAGTATGTCCGCGCTAGGAGGAGACCACCCTCACCTGATCCCTAACCATCCGGATGGCACTCTTTTTCTCAAAGACATTGTGGCGGCCACAGCTGCCTTCATGGAGGTTCTCCGGTAAATGACGCCCAGCGACAAGATGCGCGGAGGCGCGACAAACATCACGTGACTCACCGGCCTTGAGGGAGGCCAGTGGGCGCAGGCCCAAGCCTGCAAAGGTGACCACAGTATGCAACTACTAGGCTAACTCGGACCATCTGGAGGCTACCATGTACGATATGCTTATTCGGGGCGGACGAGTTGTAGATCCGTCTCAAGGACTTGACCATGATAAAGATGTGGCAATTACCGATGGACAGGTAGTGGTCATAGCTGAGTCTATTTCTCCGAACGAGGCGCGAGAGGTGATTGATGCACGCGGTATGATTGTTACGCCTGGGCTAATAGACATTCATGTCCATGTTTACGAAGGCGTCTCACATTACGGCATCCACGCTGATAGAAACTGCTTGCACCGAGGCGTAACCACGGCCGTTGATGCTGGCTCATCCGGGGCAGTAACCTTTCCTGGATTACGAAAGTACATCATCGAAGTATCTGAAACGCGGCTCTTGGCTTATCTTAATCTTTCAAAGATTGGAATGATTACGGAGTGCCCTCCTGGTGAGCTAGAGGAAATTCGTTATGCTGACAAACACGAGGCACTCCAAACACTAGAGGCCAACCGTGATGTGCTGCTCGGGATCAAAGTGCGCATGGAGCAGGACATGGTGGGCAATAACAGCTATGAAGTCCTTAAGCGTGCTCGCGAGGTTTCTGACGCAGCGGGACTACCCTTGATGGTCCACATCGGCAATACTGTCCCCTCGCTCCAAGAGGTGTTAGCCGAATTACGAGCCGACGATGTCATTACACATTGTTTCCACGACAAACTTGGTGGCGTACTGGATGATAATGGAGTGGTACTACCCGAAGTACGAGCTGTGGCCGAGAAAGGCGTGTATTTTGACGTTGGGCACGGACGCGGCAGTTTCTCATTTCAAATTGCGCGCAAAGCGCTGGACCAAGACCTGCAGCCATCCACCATTAGCAGTGACCTTCACACTCACAATGTATGTGGCCCTGTGTTCGACCTAGCCACTACCATGTCGAAATTCCTCTATCTAGGGCTCTCGCTACCGAAAGTGATTGAGATGACCACTGCTGCACCAGCGCGCTCCATCCGCATGGACGACCACATCGGCACGTTACGATGCGGCGCCTGTGCCGATGTAACGCTGCTCAAATTGCGGGAAGGACCTATCAAACTGACAGATGCTAGCAAGACTACGGAGCGGGAAACCGTGACAGCAGACCGCATGCTAGTCCCTGCAGGAGTGGTCAGAGGGGGAAAGCTGATCTTCATGAATGACTGCGAATAGCAAATTAACCTTACACTCGGTGTATTGCTTCCGATCAGGTTAGAAAGACTGTTGCATAAGAAATGAGATCACTATTAGTTAATCAGACTAACAGTCACGCAGCAGACTTGCTTCACAATCTCCCTAACGATTTCTGCGGGGAAGTCAGGACTGACCCCTACAACCGGCTTCTCTACGCCACAGACGCCAGCATTTACCAAGTCGTTCCGCTTGCAGTAGTGCTGCCTCGTACGCGGGAAGACGTGCAGATGGTAGTCGAGGCATGCGCGCGCGAGCACATATCACTCCTGCCCCGGGGTGGGGGCAGCAGCCTGGCAGGTCAGGCGATTGGCCAAGCAGTCGTCGTTGATTTCTCACGTTACCTTAATCGCATAGTGGAAACTAATCGAGAAGAGCACTGGGTAAGAGTAGAACCCGGTACAGTATGTGATCACTTGAAAAAGACCTTGGTTACTTATGGCCTGCAGTACGGATGTGACCCGGCCTCTTCCAACCGAGCTACTCTCGGCGGAATGGTTGCCAACAACTCCACCGGTGCCCACTCGATGCTGTACGGTATGACTGCGGATCACATTATAGAAGCGGATGTTATCCTAGCCGATGGATCACTCGCTTCCTTCGCAGCATGTGCCCACAACGAGCCGCTCCCAACTGGGGACTCACTGGCTACACAGATTCAAAATCGGGTTGCGGAAATTGTGGCTCGAGACGCCCACCACATTCGCGAGCGCTATCCGCGCACCTGGCGAACTTCCTCAGGCTATCGACTGAACTATTTGGTGCCGCCGAGCGGTTTCTCATCCACGCACCCTTCAGGATGGAGGACGGAGAAATCTTATCCTGACGTGAGGGGCTTCAACCTGGCCCAGTTGCTGGCAGGCTCAGAAGGGACGTTAGCAATGGTCACAGAGTTGAAAATGAACCTTGTTCCCTTGCCACACAAGACCACACTGGCCCTCCTTCAATTTAATAGTGTAGCGGCTGCCTGTGACGCAACGCCAGCCATTTTGGCTACCAAGCCATCTGCCGTTGAATTGATCGATCAGATGCTGCTTAGACTAACTCAACAGATCCCAGCTTATAGCCGAATGTTGACTTTCATCGAGGGGGATCCCGCGGCAGTTCTCATCGTAGAATACTACGGACACACTGAGACAGAACTGACGCACAAACTTGACCGACTGGAAAATCTGATGTGTTCCAGCGACTTGCCTAGCCGGCCGACGGCGATTAGACGAGCAATGACCGAACGCGATCAAACCAATGTGTGGGGGGTGCGCAAGGTCAGCCTCGGCCTTTTGATGTCCATCCAGGGTGATGCGAAACCTATTCCCTTCATCGAGGATGCAGCTGTGCCCGTCGAGCACTTAGGAGCTTACGTGCGGGAGGTCGAACGGCTCTTCGCCGATCATGGCGTTAAGGCGGGATATTACGCTCATGCTTCTGCGGGCTGCCTGCATATACGTCCATTAATTAACACTAAGGACCGTGATCAAGTCGCTACCATGCGCGCTGTGGCAGAGGGAGTGTTGGAAATTGTCATTCGTCTGAGAGGAGCGATGTCTGGCGAACACAGCGATGGATTGGCTCGCTCGTGCTGGAACGAACGCCTTTTCGGGCCTGAACTATACAGTACTTTCCGCGAAATAAAACGGGTCTTCGATCCACAGAATATCTTCAATCCGGGAAAGGTAGTGGATGCTGCGGACATGACAGAGAACCTGCGCTACGGACCGCATTACCAGACTATAGATTTGCAGACGCACCTGGATTTCAGTCGAGAGGGTGGCTTTGCACGTGCTGTCGAGCAGTGCAATGGCGCGGGGATTTGCCGGAAATCCGACGGGGTGATGTGCCCATCGTTCCAAGTCACACGCGAGGAAGAGCATTCTACACGTGGGAGAGCGAACGCATTGCGAGCAGCGCTGTCTGGAATTCTTCCGCCTAGCGCGCTAACCGACAAACGCATGCATGAGGTGCTCGATCTCTGCCTCAGCTGCAAAGCCTGTAAGGCCGAATGTCCCTCAGCTGTAGACATGGCAAAAATCAAAGCTGAGTTCATGGCACATTACATCTCTCATCACAGTGTGTCCTTGAACGCACTACTCTTAGCCAACCTTAATGCGTTAAGCCGGTGGGCGCATCGCTTCGCTCCACTTGTTAACCCCCTCATGCATTCCGTGCCCATCCGCTGGCTAAACGAGAAGCTTTTTGGGATTGCGCAGCAACGCCAACTACCCGCATTTGCTTGGAGAACATTCAGATCACAGTACAGATGCAAAGAAACCGTTAATGGGCCTACCGTCGTCTTATTCACCGACACTTTCACAGACTATTACCACCCGGAGATAGGTCTGGCTGCTGTGAAGGTCCTGAACGCCGCCGGTTTTGCGGTGCAACTCGTCGACAAGCAGGGATGTTGCGGCCGGCCCATGATCTCCACAGGCCTTCTCAACCAAGCCCGTAGTTGCGCCCAACGCAATGTCGCAGCCCTGGCGCCGTACGCTGAGCAGGGAATACCCATTGTCGGACTGGAACCCGCCTGTCTGCTCACCTTACGCGATGAGTACCTGGATTTCCTCCCCGGCGATGAGGCCGCCCAAGCCGTTGCACAACACAGCTTCATGATCGAGGAATTTCTGAGCAGCCTAGCTGAGCGCGGCGAGAGCAAAATCAAGTGGCGGACACAATCAAGGAAGGTGATCGTTCACGGGCACTGCCACCAAAATGCTCTCATAGGAACTTCACCGCTGCTGACAATGTTGCGCCTGCCTGGATGGGACGTCGAGGAGATCCCATCGGGCTGCTGTGGTATGGCCGGAGCATGGGGATATAAGGCGGACCATTACAGTATGTCTCAAACCATCGGCGAAGACCGTCTCTTCCCGGAGATCAGGGCAGCCGCTCATGAAACTCTGATCGTCGCATCTGGCGGCTCATGTCGAGATCAGATTGCCCACTTTACCGACCGCACTGCGAAGCATCCCATATCGCTTCTCGCAGCAGCACTCCACACCAAACAACTCAATGAATGAATCACTGACATGTCTATCACTCTCAGAAGCCCACTTCACCATCCGTGACGAGCGTCATTTTCCGCTTAAGATGGTAGAGTCCTATTTGCTAGGGATTGCAAACCCAGCCAGTGGTAAGTCTGAAATACTCTAATTGGCGCAGCCATGGAGGCCAGTACGCGATGGCACCGATGGACTCCATACATTGTAGGAAGGAGAAACCATGAAACTGATCAAGATCGCCGCTGGGGATGTTTCTATGCTAGCGGAACTGAATGACTGCCCTACATCCCAGAAAATATTGGATGAGCTTCCTATCGAAGGCACTGCCGACACCTGGGGTGATGAAGTCTACTTCAAGATCCCGGTTTTGGCCGACCAAGAGCTGGAAGCCCGCGCAGAGGTCGATGTGGGCGAATTGGGCTATTGGCCAGTAGGGCAGGCTTTTTGCATATTTTTTGGGCCAACACCGCTTAGCACCGACAAGCGACCGAGAGCCGCAAGTCCAGTCAATATTCTTGGTCAGTTGCAGGGCGATGCCACTGAGTTCCGCACAGTTCGCGGCGGTATGCGGGTATTGATTACACGTGCAATTGATTGATACATCCGTAGTCCCTAGGTCAATGGTGGGCTATCATTGTCAGACAATTACCTCTAAGCTGGAATATTGATGTTTCTATACGTGGCAATTGCGGTCTCAACATTTCTGCTCGGCATCTCCAAAGGAGGTCTAGGCGGGAATTTGGGCACCTTGATAACAGTCTTGATGAGCCTCATCATGCCCGTAGACCAGGTGCTTGGACTCCTGCTGCCAATACTAATTGTCTGCGATGTATTCGCAATTGCGCTGTACTGGAAACGTTGGGAGCGTCGACTTGTACTGCTGTTAATTCCAGGTGCGGTCTTAGGCGTGACTGTTGGCAGTCTATTTATGAATCACGTGTCCTCCGACGTCCTGCGCCATGGCCTAGGAATAATTGTCCTGCTCTTTGTGGGTTATAAGATATTGGAGCCACGCGTCCATCGTCCAATGAAATATGCGCCCGTTGGTTGGCACGGGTGGACGGCAGGCAGTTTATCTGGATTCGCCTCAGCAGTATCACACGCTGGGGGGGCGCCTGTATCAATCTACCTGCTGATGCAGGGCCTGACACCACACGTTTATGTTGCCACTTCTGCCCTTTTTTTTGCCGTGCTCAACTGGATCAAGGTTCCTTACTATTTATTCTCTAACCTGATAAATCTCCAATTACTGTCGCAGCTTGTCTGGATATTACCGTGTGCACCCATGGGAGTGTGGGTAGGCCGCTGGGCCACTGATAGATTAGATAAGTCCACTTTTGACCAGATTATCATTGCATTACTGGGGGTTTCGGCAATGATTCTCATCATCCGCTGACGCCAATAGTGACAGAAAAGGAGAGGTCCATATGATTACTTCAATAAGCGTACTGGGACTGGGGCTTATGGGTCGCTCAATGGCGCGGTTGCTGGGTACTGCAGGTTGGAACGTCAGTGGCTGGAACCGTTCTCAGCTGTCAGAGGATCTAACACAAGACATACCGCTGTATCACAGCCTCGAGGATGCCGCGCACGCTGATGCGTGCCTGTTGATGGTCACAGACTCACAAGCCGTCGATACTCTGCTAGGGCAGCTAGAACCCAATTTGTGTGCAGGCCAAGTGGTACTTGACATGGGCACATCGGAGCCAGACCGATCTAAGGCCCACGCCAAGAGACTGGCGGCAAAAGGAATTGGATGGGTGGATGCCCCTGTCTCCGGAGGACCCGAGGGCGCTGTGGCAGGCACATTAGCTATCATGGCAGGCGGTACAGAGGTGGATTTTGCCCGTGTACAACCTTTCTTGGATGTTTTGGGAGGCACAGTAACACATGTCGGTGGGCCGGGTATGGGCCACGCCTTGAAAGTAATAAATCAACTGATTGTAGGACTAGTAATCGAAGCCGTTGCGGAAGGATTGACCTTGGCAGAGAAAGCAGGGATCGATCCAATCCTGGTGCAACAAGCATTGAAGGACGGATTTGCAGATTCCAAGATCCTACAAATCCACGGCACGCGCATGATCAACCGCAGTTATGTGCCAGGTGGCAAAGTCAAATCCCAGCTAAAGGACTTGCAGATGGCCTTGGACATGGCAACTACAACTTCCACGAAACTGCCCCACCTCGAAAGCACCACCGCGCTGTATGAAACTCTCATGACGCGGGGAGATGGAGAACTAGATCACTCCGCATTGCACAAAATGTTCTGGTCATAGACCCTAATGTCAATTAAGTCATCGCTAATATCCCACAATAGCTTATTGCCATTTCCTAATGCACGGAACAATATGAACGCAGATAGCAGCAAGCTGAGCACCCACGGGCTCGCAAACCAATAGATGCGCGTATATGTTATACAAATTATTTGTTATCTTTATCTAAGTTTGCAATTTTTATCTTCATCTCGAGAGCGAGAATAATTTAAAAGCATTTTAGATACAATGATCAAGATAAAGCATCAAGGTCGTTTCGGCAACAGGTTGCTAACAACAATAGGGATTTCCATTCTTTCCAGAAAGACTGATCTAAAGGTATTAAATTATGACAATAGATGTTTGCGGTTCGGTCTCCAAGTTCATCAGGGAGATCGCTCATTTGAGACTTTAAAATATATTGGTGATGATGATGTTCTTAGATTGTTAGATAAAGTTGAATTAATTGAATATGGTTTGGAATGTGATGGTCTTTTTCAATCAAGAGAATTTATTTCTACTTATGAAGAAGAAATAAAACAAACTTTTGTAAATCTCATCTATTCTGATGATTTTATGGATGATTTATTTGTTCATGTTAGATTGGGAAATCAGGTTCACTTAAATCCAGGATTTAATTATTATCAAAATTGTATTAATCAAATTAATTTTAAGAGAGGTTTTATTTCTTCTGATTCTCCAAATAATAAAATAGTGCAAGACCTCATTACAATGAATAATCTTACCCTGATAAATTTGCCTGCTGAAGAAGTCATTAGTTTTGGAAAGAATTTTGGGAATTTAATTTTAAGCAATGGGACATTTTCATGGTGGATAGGTTTTTTGAGTAAAGCAAACCATGTTTTTTATCCTGAGATGTCAAGAAAATGGCATGGAGACATCTTTATAGACCCCACATGGAATGGGGTGAAAATCAGAAGGTCTCTTCGCCGCGCAATTTCAGACTTTCTCAGTGATTTGGTGAAAGTCAGATGGTCTCTTCGCCTAGCACTTTCTCGTAATTTATGGCGCAGATGGCCAGTGTTGTCTCGTAATCTAAGGCGACTGAAATTATGGGTGCGTAGCCGCAGAGGCCGTGCAGGTGCTAGTTGAAATTGCTACAGGCGAAGGCACCGTGGACAACAGGTCGATGTATCCGCGCGACCGCCTTACAGCCTTCGACAGACTCCAGTCCATGGTCGAGGAGATAACGGGGCAAACCATCCTTAGGAACCTCCTACTAGGACGTAACGCCGCGCATTGAAGGGGCCCTAATCAGCCATTTTTGCCGCAAAAAAAGACGGGCACATGCCCGCTCTGTTCTCCCCCCCCCTCCCGCAATAAAATAATCGGACGTCC
>Ga0187827_10007606_pt1 | contig 11982 bp, 14 predicted proteins | sample ETNtaG_39_FD_167969 | JGI IMG/M metagenome (GOLD analysis project Ga0187827, IMG submission 167969) | Marine microbial and viral communities from oxygen minimum zone, Eastern Pacific Ocean - ETNP2014_SV_150_PacBio MetaG (Illumina Assembly) | ecosystem: Environmental > Aquatic > Marine > Hypoxic... | reverse complement strand
GATACCGAATTTTTAATTAATATTGAAACAAAAACCACAACAGATAATTTAGAAAAGATTATAAATTTAAATAATACTTATAAGTCAATAGATAAAATAAATGGATGGGTGTTTGGTAGAGTTGATTATACATTGTCACATGAGCTAAATAGAAATGATATAAATGTTAACGAAAAAGTAACTAACTTAATTATTGAAGTTGCCAAAGAAGCTAAAAAAAATGAATTAAATTTTATTATTGGAGGAGCAGTCTCTGTTGATGCATTAAACATTCTAAAGAAAATACATTCAATTCATTTAGACAGGTTTGAGACTCGAAAAATTATATTTTCATCTGAAGCATTAGAAATTAGTAATTTAGAAAAAGGAATGCTTGAAGCTGTAAATTTTGAACTATTGTGGTTAAAAAACAAAAAAAATTATTATGGCGCAATATTTAAAGAAGATGATAAAAGAATTAAAATGCTGTCTGATAGATGGGAAGTTTAAACTTTAGAACTAATTAAATTAAAATAAAAAAATAAGCATTGTAACACCTACTTTCAATGTTGAAGAAAACATATCATTATTATGTGATGCAATATCTAAAGAGATGGAGAACTTTCAGTATGGTTATGAATATATTATAATTGATAATAACTCTAATGATAAAACTATTCCAATAATTAAAAAAAATGCTGAAAAAGAAAGAATAAATTCTTAATTTTTTACTAATAGATAATGAATATACAATTCTTATGGTTAATAGTGGTTTGGTAGATAACTTTGATTAATATAAAAAGGTTTAATGCAGTTTAGTAACAGAAAAGAAATATTTGAATTTGTTTCCAATAAAAAAGTTCTAATTTGGGGAGCTAGAATGACTGGCATTGGTGCGTTGCGTAAATTAAAAGAAAAAAATATTGAAATTCTTAATTTTGTTGACTCCGACCAGGCTTTAGTCGGTAAATTTGTTCATGGCTTTAAAGTTCATCATCCCGCTGAACTAAAAAATATATTAAACTTGAATAAAAATGTTGCAATTTTAATAGCAGTATCATTAAAAGAAGATGAGATATTGAACCAATTAAAAAAAATGGAAATTAATAATGTTCCAGTTGTGAGTTTTTTAGATAAAATGGCTCCTTATTATACAGTTGATATTCTAGGCTCTTGTAATTTGAAATGTGCCTCGTGTCCTCACAGTATCGATGATACAGATGTACCAAAAGGATCTATGAGACTTGATATTTTCAAATCTGTTTTTGATAAAATTATTAAAGAAACTCCTTCAATTTCTCACATAAGTTTATATAGTTGGGGTGAGCCATTGCTACATCCTTATGTTGATAAAATAATCGATTATATTCATGAAAAAAATGTAGCTGTTGCGCTATCTAGCAATTTATCAATAAAGTTTGGTAAACGAATTGAAAAAATAATTAAATCTGCTCCAGATTATCTTAAAGTTTCACTCTCTGGCTTTTATCCTGCCGCATATGAAAATACACACCAAGGTGGAGATATAAATTTAGTTAAGGATAATTTGCATTTAATAAAAAAACTTTTATATAAATATAAGTCACAAACATTAATTGATATTAACTATCATTTGTACAAAGATAATAGCGGTGAAAATATAGAACAAATGGAAAAGTTAGCCAATGAATTAGGTTTTGTTGTGTCTAAAACTTATGCTTTAGTTATGCCTTTAGAAAGAGTTATGTCATATTTAGATGGGCAATCAGACTTTCAAACAATGCAATTGCAAAATAATTTATTAATTACAATTAATGAAGGCATTAAAGCTTCTTCAGAGGTTTCTTTGCCAAAAAATACGTGTCCTTTCAGAGAAAATCAAATAAACATTAATGCTGATTTATCAGTTCCAGTTTGTTGTACTGTTTGGCAAAGAGATAAGAATGTAGTTGCTTTAAATTTTCTTGAAAGCAATATCAGTGAAATTAATAAAAATAAAAAACAAATTGATTTATGTAATAAATGTATGAGTTTAAGATTGCCAGAATACAATATGGGATTTAATAAAAAGGGTTGGGAAAAATATGCTAAACAAAAAGTTGTTACGGACATAGGTTCACCCAAAAAAAACAAGTGATTTATTGACACAACATGAAATTTATAGTGATTTTTTTTAATGAGCTTTATTAAGTTTACCAAATTAAAGTATTATATATAAAGAATATTATTTTTTAAATTGGATTAATAAATATTTGATATATAAATTAACTTCATGCTTATTTCAGATAGAATTTTAAAATTTCTAGAAAAGAAAAAAATAAAAAAAGTTTTTTTACTGACCGGTGGGGCCATAGCATTTGTGGTTGATGCTTTTTCAAGAAATAAAAAAATAGATTATGTGTGTACAGCCCATGAACAATCTGCAGCAATTATGGCAGATGCTTATTCTAGAACAGGCCCAAACATATCTGCAACTATGGTTACCTCAGGTCCTGGGGCTATAAATTTGTTAACTGGCATAGCTTGTTCTTGGTTTGACTCAATTCCATCAATTCATATTTGTGGACAGGTCAACAGACATGAGCTCAAAGATTATAATAAAAGTACCATTAATGTGAGACAAGTTGGTTTTCAAGAAACTGATATTGTCTCAATGGCAAAACCAATAACTAAATTTGCATATAGAGTAAAAAATGAAAATGAAATAAATTATGCTCTAGAAAAAGCATATCATATTTCTCAAAATGCTAGACCCGGCCCTGTATTATTAGACATACCTATGGATTTACAAAGAAAAAAATATATAAAAAAAAAACAAAAGAAATTTGTAGCTAGCCAAAAACTTCTTCAAGATAAGAATTTCAAAAATAAAATATCTAAATTTTTAAATAAATTATACAAATCGAAAAGACCATGTATAATTTTAGGAGGTGGTGTAAGACTGTCAAGATCTGAAAAATTTATAAATTCTTTTTTAAAAAAAATAAATGTACCAATAGTAACCACTTGGAGTGGGTTTGACTTAATGCCACATAATTATAAAAATTATATAGGTTCGATAGGTGTTTATGGATCTAGAGCTGCAAATTTTACCGTTCAGAATAGTGATTTTGTATTAAGTTTGGGTAGTAGATTGGATACTAGAATTACTGGAGGAAATCCTTCTAAATTTGCAAGAGAAGCTTATATCACAGCAGTTGATATTGATAAAAATGAGCTAAATAAATCTAGAGGATTAAATATTGATTTAAAAATTAATGTAGATTTAAAAAAATTTTTCCAAACGTTTAAAAAGATTACAATAAAAAAAATAATTAAAAAGGATTGGTTAAGTCTAACTGTAAATTGGAAAGATAAATATCCAGTAGTTCAAAAATCTTTCTTTAGAGACAAGCAAAATGTTAACCCCTACGTTTTCATGGACAAATTATCTAATATTTTATCAACTAAGGATATTATAATAACAGATGATGGAGCCCATTTAACTTGGACAATGCAAGCATTCAAGATGAAGAAGGGACAAAGATTGTTTTCAGCCTATGGCAATTCTCCAATGGGGTATGCATTCCCAGCTTCAATAGGTGCATCAATTGCTTTAAAAAAGAGTAAAATAATTTGTATAGATGGCGATGGAAGCATTCAGATTAATATTCAAGAATTACATACAATGGTAGCAAATAACCTTCCAATTAAAATTTTTATTCTAAATAATGATGGATATGGCATAATTAAGCAATTTCAAGAATTATATTTAAACAATAGATTTGAGGCTACTGGTAAAGGGATATCAAATCCAAATTTTAAAAAAATATCTAAAGCTTACGGAATAAATTATACTTCTATTAACAACAATTCACAAATAGAAAAGGTATTAAATAAAGTTTTAAATTCAAAAAAACCTGAATTCATTAATGTAAAAATAAAAAATAACCAAAAAATTATTCCGAAATTAACTTTTGGTGATCCTATTGAAGATTTATCACCAAAAATAAACAGAAATGAATTTAGAAAAAATATGATCATAGAACAAGCACAAAGATCTAATATTATTGAGTCTAATTAATATGAATATATTAATTTTAGATCTCTATCCAAATGTTAATTATAGAATATCAAAAGATCAAAATGGAGTGTAAATGAGTAAGTACCTAGTTTGTGGAGCAGGTGGTTTTATAGGAGGCTATATTTCAGCAAGATTAAAACAACAAGGACATGAAGTTGTGTGTGCAGATGTTAAGCCTTTCGAATATTGGTTTCAATTTGATGAAAAAAATGAAAACTACTCAATGGATTTAAAAGATTATGATAATTGTTTAAAAATTACACACAACGTAGACTATATTTTTAATATGGCTTGTAATATGGGAGGTATGGGATTTATTGAAAACAACAAAGCTGAGTGCATGTTGTCAGTTTTGATCAATACGAATTTACTTAGATCATCAATCGAAAATAAAATAAAAAAATATTTTTTTTCATCAAGTGCTTGTGTTTATAATGCTTCAAAACAAAAAGACGTATTTATTCCAGCATTAAAAGAAGGTGATGCTTATCCAGCTGATCCCGAAGACGGCTATGGATGGGAAAAACTTTTTAGCGAAAGAATGTGTAGGCATTTTACAGAAGATTTTAAATTAGATACGAGAGTATTAAGATATCATAATGTCTATGGACCCTTTGGAACTTATGATGGTGGTAGAGAAAAAGCCCCAGCTGCCTTATGTAGAAAACTTGTAAAAGCAAAATTGAACAATCACAAAAGTATTGATGTTTGGGGAGATGGGAAACAAACTAGAAGTTTTATGTATATTGATGATTGTGTTGAAGGAACATTTAAAATTTTTGAAAATAATTCAAGTGAACCTTTTAACTTGGGAAGTAGTGAGCAAGTTTCAATTAACCAAATGATAAATATTATTGAGGAAATAGGAAGCTACAAAGTTGAGAAAAACTATCAACTAAATAAACCCAAAGGAGTAAGAGGAAGATCTAGTGATAATGAAAAAATAAAAAATTTGTTATCTTGGGAACCTTCGACCAGTTTAAAAAAAGGTCTGGAAACTACATATAAATGGATTTATGATCAAATTAAATCAGGCGAGAATACAAAAAAATTTACAAAATTTTAAAATACAGCTATTTACTTTTATAAATTAAAGAAGTATCAAGTCTTGCCTGGTAATTATTGCGAAAGGGTAATACCCGATCCCATTCCGAACTCGGAAGTCAAGCCTTTCTGCGCCAATGGTACTTTGTCTTAAGGCATGGAAGAGTAGGACGTTGCCAGGCTATAAAATTCAAATGAAAAACAAAGAAAAAAATGAAGATAGCACCTGTAACTCTTGTTATTCCTCATAGAAATAGAGCTTATGATATTCAAAGAAATCTTAAATCTTTTCAAAATCTTAAAACTATTCCTCAAGAAATAATTATCGTAGATGATTTTAGCAAACCTGACCAACGACGACTTCTACGCGACATTCTTTTTGAATTCAAAAATCTAAACATAAAATTATTCTTTTTTCGTGAACACCTTGGAACTTCAAATGCGAAGAATTTAGGGCTCATTAATACTCAAACACCCTACATCTGGTTTTTGGACTCTGACACAGAAATAATCAATACTGATACCCTTGAAATAGGTTGCCAGATCCTTGATCAAAACCCAGCAATTGGAGTATTAGGAACTGAAATTGTTAAAGATCGTAATAATCAACATCATATCCGTGAACAATATTTATTGAAAAATCTTTGGTCCGCATTCATTTATCATCCAATAAAAAAAGTTTTCCAAAAAGAAGTTGATTTTATATCTTCATGCAATTTTTTAACAAGAACTAAACTTATTAATGAGATCGGAGGATTTCACAATAAGTTAGAAAGTGGTGAAGATAAACTTGCTTGCATTCAAATCCAAAAACTTAATTATAAAATTTTATTAGATACTCGATTTGCAGTTCTTCATCACCAATCTTTAGAAAATAGAAAAGATTTTTTGACGCGAGCACGTATTAAATTTAGAGATGACGCATTTATTTATGGAACTACTAGTAATATTTGGAAATTGTTATTATTAAATATTATTTTTATTATTTCTATGCCGGAATTTTACAAAAATACAACAAAAATTTATCGTCAATATGGGAATGCAGCAGCTATAAATTCTAAGGATACATGGGACACTTCACGCTCTTTTAATCCTATTAACTTGATAGGCAAATTTATAACATTAGGAAAAATCATGCTACAATATTTTTTAGCTAATAAAACATATATGGCAATAAAAGGTTATTATTATAATAAAAAAAATAAAAGAAATTTTCAAAAGTTTGTTTGTCTTCTTAATAATATTCATCTTGAAAAACTATGTAATAAGATTGATTTATGAATTATAATCTTGGTTTAGTTATATCAAAACAATTTGATGAAATTAAAAAAACTCTCACTGGCCGAAAATATCCAGAGAATGTAATTTGGTTTTTAACAGAAAGATGTAATTTAAAGTGCGAGCATTGTTTTGTTAGCAACAAAGGAAGAAAGTACAGAGAAGAATTAAATTACAATCAAATAAATAAAATACTAAAAACATCTAAAAAATCTTTAAAGAAAATTTCTTTTACAGGAGGAGAGCCATTATTATTCAAAGATTTTGAAAATGTATTTATTTCTGCAAGCTCTTTACCAAATATAAAAGAACTTCATGTAAGCACGAATGGAATGTTTAATGAAAAGTTATTTTCGATTCTGAAAAAATGCGAAAATAAAAAATTACGTTATTGTATACAAACTTCATTAGATGGTTCAGAAGAAATTCATAATGCCATTCGTGGAAACAAGCGGTCTTATAAAGGTGTTATTGAACTATTAGACATGTTTTATAAATATAATAAAAATTCTAGTCTCCTCCTGGATATGAGTGCTGTGATGACAGTATCTCGTAAAAACATAAATAATGTACAAGAGACCATGGAACTTGTTAAGCAATTTAATGTTCCTTTAACCTTAAATTTTGTACGTTCAAGCTCAGGTTCAAATTTAGAAAAAGATGAAATTAATGATTTTATTCCAATACAAAATGATGACAATGGACTTTCTGTTAAAGAAATGAAAACAGCAATTAATGATTGGAGCAAACTTGCAGTAAAATATTACAATTCTATGGTTTATCATTTGAACAAAGTCAGAATGAGTAATATTGTTCAATACCATGAAGAAGGCACATGGAAGTTTCCGTGTGCTGCTGGCGTTAATAACGCAATTCTTTATTCAGATGGAGCCATTTCAATATGCGAAACGAAAAAACCTTTTGCAAATCTTCAAGACTTTGATTTTGATTATAGTAAGTTTTGGAAAAAATATTACGATGGGAAAATGTATATATGTTACTGTTCCTTTGATTGTGCAATAGAATATTCTGTTAATAAATCTGCAAAAGGATATTGGGTTTTTGCAAAATCACTAATGGGATTTTAATAAAAAAAAAGACTTCACATTAATAGAACTCATAGCCGTTGACACCATCATTGGTATTCTGGCTGCCGTAGGTGTTGTTGTTTACAGCGGGTATACGAGTAGCGCTAAAAAATCTGCTACAAAACAATAACACAAATCAATTGTCAAATTTATGCAAGCTGAAATATCAAAATCTGCAATTGGTGAGAAAGTAATTCTAAAACAAAAATCTGATTCAACAATATCAAATCAAATTGATTTATGCCCTAAAATTAACAACATCACATCTGGTAATAATAGCTACAGTGTGTTGAGTGCATTTGATTATCATTTTAAAGCAATTGATTATAAAAATATTTATGAAACGCAATATAATGCTACCAGTGTATGTTCTGTAAAAGTAACAACGGTTTATCACAATAATGGTAGAGGTGGTGGAACTTGCTTACATAGTGTTACAAATGATGAAATTATTGTAGGCACTAACATAGCTCCAAATGAAACAGTAATAACCAAGTTTAAAGTTAACTAGGCACGGGACACGATCTAAAATTTATCATTAAAAAAGTGGGTACACTAAAACTCTTAAAAATATTGAGAATAAATGTAGGTTTCACTTCGGACAATTTATTAGGATTAACAAACTATAACGAATCTATTAAATTTTGTGATTACACAAAAAAATCATAGAACAACTAAAAGGATAAAATCTTCCACTAAAACTATATTTTATCACTTCAAAATTTGCATCACTTAAAGTTTTTTTGAAAGTTTTAATTGAAAAAAATTTTATGTGTCCGTGACGCCATAGAGGATTAAAATGCCAGTCATGTTTATTAAGTAAACTAATTGCTAAATTCTTAAAATAGCCATGGTACGGTGTACTTAAAAGTAAATAACCATTATTATTTAAAAGTTTATTAATTTTATTTAGAAAAGTGTCCGGAAGATATTGGTGCTCTATTACCTCGAAGCATGTAATAAAATCAAATTTTTGTTCTTCTTCTATTAATTTATCTAAATCAATATTTCTAAACTTTAGTTTTTCGTTTTGATGTTTCTTTGCTTGATTGATGCCTTCACTTGACAAATCTACACCAAGTGTATTATTAAATTTTGGACTGATTACTTTTGTTAAATAGCCATTTCCACATCCAATATCTAATAAATCAATTTTATTGGTGATAATTTGATCTAGAAATTTGTTTATAGTGGAAATTAAATACTTGTGATGAGAAGTATTATTATTAATCCAGTCATAATCAAAGTTAATTAAATTATTCATTTAAATTGTTATATATTTAGTTTATTAAGCACTCTACTAAATAAGATAATTGTGAAAAAAAAAATTGCTTTGATATTTGGAGTTACTGGTCAAGATGGAGCTTTTTTATCAAAATTACTATTAAGAAAAAATTATATCATTCATGGAGTTAAAAGGAAAAGTTCATCTTTAAATACAACAAGAATTGATGATATTTATAAAGATCCTCATATAAGGACAGATTTCTTTCTTCATTATGGAGATTTAACTGATTTTTCATCAATTATAAATTTAATTGAAAAAATTAAGCCTGATGAAATTTATAATTTAGCAGCTCAATCACATGTAAAAGTTTCTTTTGAAATTCCGGAGTATACCTCGGATGTTAATGCCTTGGGAACACTAAGAATTTTAGAAGCAATTAGATTACTGTCTGGCGGTTTGAAAATTAAATATTATCAAGCAGGAAGTTCAGAAATGTTTGGTAAAACAAAACCACCGCAAAGTGAGAAAAGTAAATTTTACCCCAGAAGTCCTTATGCTGTAGCAAAAGTTTTTGCTCATTGGATAACAGTTAATTATAGAGAGGCATATAATATTTTTGCTTGTAATGGAATTTTGTTTAATCATGAAAGTTCAATTCGAGGAGAAACTTTTGTTACAAAAAAGATAGTAGATACGATGAAAAAAATTAGAAATAGTAAAAAAGAAGTATTATTTTTAGGGAATTTGTATTCAAAAAGGGACTGGGGACATGCCGAAGATTACGTCCTTGCTATCTGGAAAATGCTTCAGCAAAAAAAACCTGATGACTATGTTATTTCGACGGGAAAACAATACACAGTAAAAAAATTTGTAGAAATTGTAGCCAAGAAACTGGATATGAAAATTCGCTGGACAGGAAAAGGTTTTAATGAAAAATGTATTTGGAATAAAAGAGTTATAATTAAAATAGATAAAAAATATTTTAGACCTACTGAAGTTGAATCTTTAAAGGGAAATTTTAAAAAAGCGAGAGGAGTTTTGGGTTGGAAACCTAAAAATGATATTAATTCTTTAATAGATGATATGATAAATAGAGAAAAAATTTAGGCAACAAGGGATTTGATAAAAACTTTTCCCCTTATGCATTTGCAAAATCAAAAAATTTAGAATTATTGGAAAATTTAAAAAAATGGTTTGGATTTAAATTTGAAATTATTTATTTTTTAATGTTTATGGGAAAAGACAAATTGAAATAGGAGAAATGGCTACAGTAATTGGTATATTCGAAAATCAATTTTTAAATAATAAACCTTTGACCATCATTAAACCTGGAAGTCAAACAAGAAGGTTTGCTCATATATTTGATACAGTTAAGGTTTGCTATGAAGCTTGGCGGGAAAATAAATGTGTTCATTACAGCATCTCATATAAAAAATCATATTCAATAATAGATGTGGCAAAAATGTTCAAAACTAGAATAAGCTATTTACCACCCAGACCAGGGGAACGACACGCTTCTACATTAACAAATATGTCTTTTAATAACAAAGTTATTAAGAAATTTGGAAAAATGAGTTTGAAAGATTACATGATATCGTTTATTAAAGGAAAAAATTAAAATATGAAAATTGCAAGTTCTTTAAAATCTTTAAAAAAAAGAGACCTTAACTCAAAGTTAGTTAGAAGAAGAGGTAGAGTTTACATAATTAATAAAAAAAATCCTAAATTTAAAGCAAGACAGAAGTAGTATTTATGGATAGCCAAAACCATAAAGATACTTGGAATAATTTCACTAAATTTATGTTGCTGGGAACCATCGGTGTAATAGCAATATTAGTTTTAATGGCACTATTCTTAATTATAGGGTTTTTATGAGGATTGTATCTGTTTCAGAAAATCTAAATATTGAAAAAAGGATCGCAATTACTCCTGAAATTGCAAAGAAATATATTTCCAATGGTTTTGAAGTATCTTTATCAGAAAATTATGGTGAACATTTAGGTTTCAAGGATAATGACTATAAAGAATTAGGTGCTAAAATTTCAAAAGATGAAAAAGAAATTATAATTAGTGGTGATATTATTATCCAATTAGGATTACCTTCAGATGATAAACTTTCTTTTTTGAGAGAAAACCAAACATTAATTGGTATTTTAAATCCTTATATTAATAAAGAAAAAATAGATAGTTTAATAAAAAAAAAAATTAATAACTTCTCTCTAGAATTATTGCCAAGAATAACAAGAGCTCAATCTATGGATATTCTTTCATCTCAAGCTAACTTAGCTGGATATAAAGCTGTGTTAGAGTCATTTGCAAATTTTGAAAAAGCTATTCCGATGATGATGACCGCAGCAGGAACGATCACTGCAGCAAAAGTTTTAGTTGTTGGAGCAGGTGTTGCGGGTTTACAAGCGATCGCAACAGCAAAAAGAATGGGAGCGATTGTTTTTGCTACAGACGTAAGAATGGCTTCAAAGGAACAAGTTGAAAGTTTAGGTGGAAAATTTTTAACTGTTGAAGGTTCAGAAAATCTTGAAACAGAAGGTGGTTATGCAAAAGAAACTTCTGAAGATTTTAAAAAAAAACAAGAAGAATTATTAAGTGAAACTTTAAAGAAAATTGATATTGTGATATGTACCGCTTTAATTCCAGGAAAAAAAGCTCCACTTATAATTAAAGATAAAATGATTGAGAATATGCAAGCAGGATCAGTTATTTATGACTTAGCAGCTATACAAGGAGGAAATAGTGCATTTACAGAAGTAGATAAAGTAGTAGAAAAAAATAGTGTAAAAATAATGGGAGAAACTAATATTCTGAATAAACTACCAACTTCTGCATCCAATTTATATGCAAAAAATGTATTTAACTTTGTTTTGAATCTATATGATAAAGAAAATAAAAAAATTAACATAAACTTAGAAGACGAAATAATCGAAAAAACATTAATTAAATAAAATTATGGAAATAGATCCATTTATTTTTAGATTGAGCATATTTATTCTCTCAATTTTTATAGGGTATTATGTTGTGTGGAGTGTTACACCGTCTTTGCACACTCCCTTGATGTCAGTGACTAATGCAATTTCATCAGTAATTATTGTGGGCGCAATAATCTCAGGATTAGCTGGAAATTCAGAAAGTATTTTTAATACCTCAAGCATTTTTGGTTTTATAGCAATATTTTTAGCAGCCATAAATATTTTTGGAGGTTTTTTGGTCACTCAAAGAATGCTTCAAATGTATAAAAAAAAAAAGATAGATAAATAGGCATGTCTGTAAATTTATCAGCAATATATTATTTAATTACAGGAGTATTA
>Ga0187827_10007604_pt1 | contig 11983 bp, 9 predicted proteins | sample ETNtaG_39_FD_167969 | JGI IMG/M metagenome (GOLD analysis project Ga0187827, IMG submission 167969) | Marine microbial and viral communities from oxygen minimum zone, Eastern Pacific Ocean - ETNP2014_SV_150_PacBio MetaG (Illumina Assembly) | ecosystem: Environmental > Aquatic > Marine > Hypoxic... | reverse complement strand
ATAGAACACCTATTAATCATCAACCATTTGATAAATTTGATATAATTACCCAAAACATCAAAGAATTATTTAAACTCAAGAAAAAATATAACTCACAGAAACCTTGGGTGCAAGTTAGATTCAAAGATTTTGAGGAGAATAAAGGTGAATTACAAGAATTTATTCGAAAATATTCTAATGTAGTTGATGATATAAATATCTACATGAATATAACTAATTGGCCTGGCAGTAATGTGGAAAATGATCTCCCAAAGGGCGCTCCACTTTTGAAATTTCCGTGCCGCAACTTATGGTCTACACTATATATCACTCATAATGGAAAGGTCGCTCTTTGTTGTCAAGACTACGAATGTAAGGTAGAAATTGGAGATGTCAACAATCAATCAGTAATGGATATATGGAGAAGTAAAAAATTAAAGAAAATAAGAAATATGCATATGAAAACCTGTTTTGACAAAATTCCTGTATGCAAAGATTGTGTGGTAAACACTCATTATGTAAACCCTTGGTGGTTTTAATGAGGTTTCTTTTCTTAACATTTTTACACCTATCTGCTTATAGAGAAAGTTAAACTTTGATACATTTAACCCTGCAAATTATATGAATAGGTTGATTGCAAACATACCATAGATAAAAAAAATCTATTGGATATATTTGAAAAACAAGAAGAGAATATCATAAATTGTTCAGAAAGATAATTAAAAGGCAATGATTAAAACATAAGATTATATTTATGGTATATTCAATGTTTTTTGGAACGCCCCCGTAAATATTCGTTCCGATGTATATGATTCGGCAAAATGGATTGCATTCAATCTATATTTTTTTAATTTTTTTTCGTCTTCAAGTAATTTAATTAATGCTGAAACTAAACTTTCTATATTATAATCTATTGCTATGCCTGCACCTTTTTTGTCGATTTCATATGCGACTTGAGGAGTTTTTGTAATTATATTAGGCAAACCACAAAAAGCATAAAGTTTGGGTTTTCCTGGATCCGCATAAATTGCAGGGTTATCTTGGGTATCAGTATAAAGTGCAATTCCTGCTGCACAACGTGAAATGGATTCGAAGAGCTTATCTTCACTATGAATAAATCCCATGAAAATAAAGCTGTCTTGAAGATGTAACTCAGTGACAAGTTTCTTAATATCATCCCATGGACCAGGGCCAAATAGCTTAACTTTTACTTCTGGAAATCGCTTGAGGATTAAGGGCATTGCCTCCACTAAGAGTTTAAGTCCATGAAGAGGACCTGAAGTGCCAACAAAGGCGAGTGTCCATCTTTCAAATCCATCTAAAGGAGTTCGGTTAAGCAGACGTGAATCAAACCCCACAGGGACTATAATGTGGGTATAGTTTTCTGGAGGGAGTTTAGAATATAGATACCTTGCTTCCAAAATACGTGGAGAAATACTCCATACAATATCCGAAGAGATAGCACAGTGTCGATCAATTGGGCGTAAAGCTCCAGCCGTAATGGTGCGGACTGAAGGAGAGAAATAATCAATACTATAAAATATAAGAAACTGCACTAATCCTATTTTTTTAAGAATAATACCTACAAATGTAGCGAAACTACCCACTCCAACAAATATATGAACCTTTTTTCCTAAACGTAATGCTGAATATAATGATGAGAAAATACCCATAATATAACCAACGAATATCAAGGGTTGAATATGCCAAATAGCTCCAATTTTTAGTCGGTTAAATAACATTCGACTTTTCCTAAAAAGTCTATTTCGCTTGTAAATTGTGCATCTACCAAAATCTGGGCTATTAGCCCCGGGATATCCAAATACTGCCAAATAATTCGTTCTTTCTTTAAGGTAACTTTCTAGAACTTCTATTCTTCCAGATAAAATTTGCCCACAAATAATAATGTCCAATTTAGAAATATCTAGTCGTGATAATTATCAACTCACCCCATTTCCATCTAATTAATCTTAGGATACTGAATCCTTTCTCCTAGGTAGTTTTTGATGATACCAATAGTTGATCTAGGTGACCTTATAAAATTATGTATGAACCAACTTAATTTATATCTGTTTTTCACCTTATTTAATCCGAGCCGGTTTAAAAAAGATAAGGTTTCAAGCACTTTTCGACGGGACACTGTATCTGAATAAATAAAAACCTCATCATTATTCAAAGTTTCTTTTTCTATCTGATCAATATAATTCTTTTCAACAATACCTCTTTTTTGGCAGATATCATAAAGTTCAGTTCCAGGAAAAGGAGTAGTAATAAAAACCTGAAAGAAATCAATTTCATTAATATTATTAAGAATAAATTGTTTAGTCTCTTCTATTTCATCATCTGATTCATCAATGGTACCCAACATAAATGTGCCGACCACATGTAATCCCGACTTCTTGGTTACTTGAATAGCCTTAATATTCTGACTAATATTTGCACTTGCTTTCTTTAACATGCTTAGAACCCTATTGGAACCACTCTCAAATCCATAGTCAATTTGAACGCAACCTGCCCTTTTCATCAGTCTAAATAATTCAATATCTTTATCCTCAACGAGCTCAGTCCTACCTTGAACCTCCCATTTGATTTTATCAGATAATTTTGTTTCTATAAGGGCATTACAGATTTCTCTTACTCGTTTTTTATTCATTATGAACGTATCATCCGTAAAAAACAATGACTTCGCGTTATACTTTTCAACTAACTCTTTAATTTCAGTAATTACATAATCAGCAGATGTATATCTGGCAGTTTTAAAAATAATATTGCTTGAACAAAAAATACAACGAAATGGACACCCACGGGATGTGTGTAATGTGGCGATTCGATTCCCAATTAAACCTCGAATAAGAAGATAGTGTGAAAGATAGTGTTTCATATTAAGAAGATCTCTTGCTGGATATGGAATTGAGTCCAAGTTCTTTATTTCAGTTCTCGGAGCAGTACTAATAAATTTCTTATTTTTTATATATACAATACCTTTAATTTTATTTTTATCAAATGTTGTTCCATTTGCCAAATAATTATCGACAATTTCACAGAATGTTTGTTCACCTTCACCTAACGCTGCAATATCAAAATCACCTCGCGATAGAGTCCCAATTGGATCTGAGGATACATGAATTCCACCAATAATTTGAAAAACATCTGAATATTTTTCTTTTAACCAATTTGAAATCAATAAAGCGTCTTTGATCTGATTACTTAAAGCTCTAAATCCTACAATCTGAGGTTTAAATGTCTCTATTGCCTTATAGATATTTTCACAATTCCCATCAACAATTATTATATTGTAACTATATTTTCCATATTTACGAAGATATGATGCGATATAAGCAAGACCTAACGGTGGATAAGGACCCTCTAATTTAGGATTGACCAAACAAATTTTAGTTTTCAAAATTTTTCTCTTTTATTAACTAATTGATAATTCACATAAATAAAGACTTCAAAATAATTAAAACACAACAAAATTAACTGGATATTCACCCACAAAAAGGACTCAAGATTATAGATTTTTTGCCATCTTGGAAAGATGTTTTGATCGCGTATACCAAACAATGTTAATTTTCAGCTTTCTCTGCCCAAATCAGATTAACTGAACCGTATAGTCGTTCTAATCCTGTAAAATGTAGAATGAAAAGCAAAAGGTGAAGCACTTTTTTGGGAGAATACTTCGCAGCCAAAAACATTCTACTTTGAATATTGATATTCTTAAAACAATCAAACATTTGCCTAATTTCAGATTTATTGTATAATTTTGATAGCACAGTGTTGTCATACATATTAAAAATTTCCTGTTTTGTTTTTTGATTGTGTCTTATTTTTTTTGCATAATATGATAGATTTTTGTTATAAAGCATAACAAAGACGCTATGTTTTACAATTCGATAAATTTCATGTACTGCTTTTTGTGTGTCAGGTGTATGATGTAAAGTACCAAAAGAATATACAATATCAACACAATTACTTCGAAATGGAAGATTCTCAGCATCAGCTTGAATAACATTCATTTGAAGGTTTAGTAAATGATAACCTTTTTTCGTAACTTCACAGCTTCTTCGATTTAAGTCTAGACTAATAACATCAAGACCTAACTTAGCAAATGCTCTTGAATCCATTCCTCCACCGCAACCAACTTCGATTATCTTTTTTCCTTTTTTAGACAAATCTTTGCGAATCGTGTTTAAGAAAGGAGAGTATAGTAAATGAGTTTTATCAGTTAATTCCAAGTAACTTAGGTCTATATCCTTTAAACTTCTTTCTGTTTCAAAAAATGGTACCTTATTCTCCCAAAAATCTCTAACATCATTTTTATCAACTTTTTTTATTGTAGTCATTTTATTATTCACACCAATTTACATAACTTTATTTTCATTATTGGTTATCCAGCCCAATCGCTATGTAATGTATTCCTTTATTAACAAAATTATTTTTATTTAAAAACCTCCAACAATCTAAAATGATTTTTATTCCCTTCTTTCTAACTAAAGTAGATTCTAAATTTCTAAATTCATCCCAAGGAGTAGCAAGAATAACTAGTTTGGTGCCATCAAGACATTCCTCTAAACTTGAGCAATACATTACTGTATTACCTAATATTTTCCTTGCATTATCTAGCCCTGCTGGATCATAGACTGAAACTTTTAGTCCAGATGATACAAGTTTGGATGTTATTGCTAAACTTGCAGATTCCTCAACAATATCTGTATTCGGTTTATAGGTGATCCCTAAGATAGCAATTTTTTCTGTTTTTTCTACAAGCGATGCAGCAATCTTGGCTACTCGAGTGATGTGATATTGATTCACTTTGTCAGTTGTTTCAGATAATAGTGCAGGACAATTTAGTGTTTTTGCAGCGTTTAATACAGCTCTATTATCTCGAGGAAAACAAGGACCTCCAAAAGCCAAACCACCTTTTAGATATCGTAAACCAATCCTAGAATCTAATCCAATAGCATTAGTTATTTCATCAACATTACCTCCAGGCAAATGCTCACATAAATCAGCAAGTGTATTAGCAAAGCTAATTTTCATGGTCACATAAGAATTAAAAGCGATCTTTGCTAATTCGGCATTCACAGAAGACATTCTTCGAATAGGAGGATTATTTTCACAAACCTTCTCATAAATACTTGATAATATATCTCCAGATTTAGAATCATATTCTCCTATAAGGACAAACCCAGGATTTGTAAAATCATGAATAACACTTCCTAATGCAATAAACTCAGGGCTATAACATAAACCAAAATCTTTGCCACATTCTTTTCCAGATTTGTTTTCCAGAATTGGTTTTATTACGTTATTTATTGTCCCTGGAAGTATTGTACTAGTTACAGATATAAGATGCCATTCCTTTTTTTCTTTAAGAATAGTTCCTATCTTTACTAAAGCATTTTCTAGATATTCAGTTGAATAACTCCCGTCAGCAAGGCTTGGAGTATTAACAACAACAAAAGTTACATCAGTGTTTTGAATGGCGTATTTCAAATCTGGTGTTGCTTCTAATTTCGACTTTCCATAACTCATCTTTTCTTGGAGCCTAGGCTCATAAACAGGTGCTTTTGATTGATTAACAAGATCTATTGTTTTTTTATTAATATCTACACCAATTACGTGATAACCTTTTGAAGCAAAACAGGCCGCTATACAAATCCCTAACTTTCCAATCCCTACAACAGAAATTCTCATCATAATGTTAATGATTTCTTTAATATAAAAAGGTCATTAAATAAAAAAAATAAATATTTATCTACCAAATTAAATAGACAATAAAATCAGATTATTAATGGAATCTAAGAAAATATTGGTTACGGGTTCAAGAGGTTTTATCGGTCAAAACTTTTGTAGAAAAAATAGTGATGTGATTGAATATGATATTGCATTAAACCGTAATATGAGTATATTGAACATTCAACAATTAGAACAAGTTTTTGTTTCTCAAGAACCAAAAATAGTTCTTCATTTAGCAGCTAATGCAAATCCTAAGAAAAGTGTTGAGGATCCATTGTTTGATTGTCAACTAAATATTGAGGGAACTATTAATCTACTTCAAACCGCTGTAAAATATAAAATAGAACATTTGATATTGGCATCAACCGCATATGTATATGGTCCACCTCAATATTATCCAATTGATGAAAAACATCCATTAGGTGCAAATACACCTTACGGTATTAGTAAAAAAACTGCCGAATCATACTGTTTGCATTACTTTAAAAAATATGGTCTAAACATTACAATTCTAAGATTTTTTACAATATATGGATTAAACCAATTACAAGGATATGTAATACCAGATCTCATAAATAAAATAAGTCAGGCAAACGATAAAATCGAGCTTTTAGGTACCAAAAATGATAGTAGAGATTTCTTATGGATGGGAGATTTAATTGATGCAATAAAGCAAACAATTAAGGTTCAACCATCAGGAGAGATTCTTAATATTGGAGGAGGCGATGAAATCAAGATTTATGATATCGCTTTGAAAATATCTAAATTACTTAAGAAAAAAATAGAATATAGTTATGCAAATGTTGATACGTTTAAGCCTTCAAGATTAATTGCTGATATAAGGAAAACAAAGGATATATTGGGTTGGACACCAAAAACTTCAATAGATGAAGGACTAAAAAATCTTATTGAAGATTTTCAGAAAAGGTGAGTATTATGACACAGTATAATGGAAAAAAGGTTCTTGTTACTGGTGGAGCAGGTTTTATTGGGTCACATGTTGTAGAACAATTAGTTCAGCGTGGAGCAAAAATTCGAGTAGCTGGTAGATCAAATAATCCAAAATTTTTAGAACATTTGGGTAATGATGTTGAATATGTGAAATCTGACTTACTGAATATGAAAAATTGTTTGGATGTATCAAAGGGTTGTGAGATTGTTTTTCATTTAGCATCAAAAGTTGGTGGTATAGGATATAATATTGAGCACCCAGCAACTATGTTTACAACAAACACTATTATCAATATGCAGATGCTAGAGGCAGCAAGGAAAAACGATGTTGAAGAATATCAGTATGTAAGCTCAACCTGTGTTTATCCAAGACATGCTACTGTACCTACTCCAGAATCGGAAGGATTCAAAGATGACCCAGAACCGAGCAACAAAGGATATGGTTGGGCAAAAAGAGTGGGTGAACTTCAGGCAAAGTACTGCTCAGAAGAACATGGGATAAAAGTTTCAATTGTTCGCCCTATGAATGTGTATGGACCCCGCGACGATTTTAATCTTGAAACAGCACACGTCATACCAGCTTTGATAAGAAGAATACTTGAAAGTGAAAATAAAATCAAGGTGTGGGGAAGTGGGAATCAGACACGTGGATTTGTTTACGTTGATGACATCGCAAACGGATTAATCCTTGCTATGGAGAAATATCCAAAACCTGATCCAATTAATATTGGAGCATCTGAAGAAGTGACAATAAAAGAGTTAGTGAAAATGATTTTAGAATTCACCGGAAAAAAACTAAATGTAGAATATGACACATCCAAACCTGAAGGTCAATTACGCAAGATCGCGGATATTCAAAAAGCTAGAAAATTGATTGGATATGACCCTAAAATTCCCTTAAGAGATGGATTAAAGAAGATGATTGAATGGTATATGCACCCTAAAAAAAAGAGTATAGACAAAAGATGCTAAAGAACGAATTGCAGAAAATTTCCAGGATTGTTGAAAACTATTTCAATAGCCAACAAAAAGAAATTTTCATTCCAGGAAAAACTCGAATTCCATTAGCAGTTCCAACATTTGGTTCTTCAGAAGTGATAGAATCAATTGAATCACTCATGTCAACTTGGGTGTCTATGGGAAAGAAAGTAAAAGAGTTTGAGGAAAATTTTGCATCATACATAGGTGTCAAATATGCCATAATGGTAAATTCTGGCTCATCTGCTAATCTATTAGCTTTATCAATTCTATCAAATCCTCGATTACCAAACAGAATTAAGCCAAATGAAGAGATTATTGTTCCAGCAGTAGGTTGGTCAACAACAATATATCCAATTGTGAATATCCAAGCTATGCCAGTTTTCGTAGATGTAAATATGGATTATAACATCAATATCAATAATATAGAAAAAGCAATAACAGAAAAAACTCGAGCTATAATGCCTGTACATATAATGGGCTACCCTTGTGAAATACCAAAAATTCAAAATATTGCTAAAAAGAATGATCTTTTCCTGATTGAAGATTGTTGTGAATCACATGGAGCCACAATCAATATGGTTAAAGTTGGAAGTTTTGGAGATATAGGAACATTTAGTTTTTTTATGTCTCACCATATTTCCACTATAGAAGGCGGAATGATAGTTACGAATAATAAAGAAATAGCTAATCACGCAAAAGTTCTCAGGGCACATGGTTGGATACGGGAACATCAAGATAAACAAAAAATAGCTGAACAGAACCCAAATATTGATCCAAGATTCCTTTTTTATAACCTAGGGTTTAACTTTAGACCAACAGAATTACAAGGAGCTTTTGGAATTCATCAGCTACCAAAACTTGAGAGTTTTATTAAGATTAGACGTAATAATGCGGAATATTGGAATAATAGACTTAAATCATATTCTGATTATTTAATTCTACCATTTGAGAAAGGAGATAACAGACATGTCTACTTTGCATATCCATTGACAATAAGAGATTCTGCACCTTTTAGTAAAAAGGAAATTACAGATTATCTAGAATCAAAATTAATTGAAACAAGACCTTTAGGAGGGGGAAATCTAGTTCAACAGCCTTCAGCATCACTATATAGACATAAAATATCAGGTACATTAGATAATTCTAAGACAATAATGGATCAGAGCTTTTTTATTGGTAATCACCATGAAATAGGAGCCAACGAACGAGAATATGTTGCGAATTGTTTTGATGAGTTTATCAGTTCATTGTAAAAGAGATAAAGTAATATCAACGTTGGATATCTAGTGTTTTAATATTCATAATTCACTATTTGAAAAAGATGGTACATCATTTGACAAATATTATCGATAAAAAATATCCGTTATGCAGTGTGATAGTTGTTAATTATAACGGAAAAGATCTTCTTAAAAAATTTATGCCGTCTATCCTAAAAATGAAATATCCAAACTTTGAAGTTATTCTTGTTGACAATGCATCCAAAGACAATAGTGTTAATACAGTAAAAAAAGAATTCCCAAACGTAAATATTATTCAAAATAATAAAAATGATGGAACAGCAGAAGGAAGTAATATAGGATTATCAATTGCAAAAGGAGATTACATTTTGTGGTTGAGTAATGATATGGAATTGGAACCTGATTTCCTCACCAATCTTATAAATCTGGCTAATTCATCAAAAGATATAGGCGTATGCACATGTAAAATGAAGAGAATAACCGAAAAAGGTGAAAAACTAAACGAAATAGATAGTGTTGGGGCAGATTTAGACATTTTCGGATTTCCAAGTTCAAGAGGGATTAACAAAATTGATAAAGGACAATTTGACCAACCTTCTGAAGTATTCTTCTCATTCGGTGGTGCATTATTAATCAAGAAGTCAGTATTAAATTTAGTTGGAGGATATGACCCGCTATTTTTTACACTTGCAGATGATATTGATTTATGTTGGAGAGTAAGACTAGCTGGGTATAGAATAATGGTTCAACCATCTGCAGTTCTTTATCATCGTGTCTCGGCTACTTTGAGCAAATGGAAAAGAAGTGAAAGACGGTTTATCTCAGAACGTAACACTTTTCGAACACTATTGAAGAACTATTCATTACTTAGCTTACTTAAAATTCTGCCAAGATATTTTGGTTTAATAATAGCTGAAGTTTCATTCTTTGCAATACGAAAGCCAGAAATGACTATTTCATATTTTAGAGCTATCTTTTGGAATATGCGAAATCTAAAAGATACCTGGTTAAGAAGACAAAAGATACAATCAATAAGAACTATATCTGACAATACAATAATGAGCTATATGCTAGATCAGCCAACGAAGTTACTTATCCTGAAGGAGTTCATGGCAAGCTATAGTACAGGTACTCTAAGAAAGTATCTGGGTGAACAACCATAATTATCTAAAATAATAGAAAACAATAGGGATTACATGATTTTTAAAAAATAAACCATAATAGTGTAAGAATATCCAGAGTAATAAATACAAGTGTTTATGGATTGTTTAAGATTTATTCTTTAAATCTTTTTCAATGATATTTATTATTTTATTCTGATTTTCTGTGTTTCCCATAATAGCAAATTTATATTGAAATCTGATTAGGAAAAGAATGCTTATGTACAAGCTTTTCCTGTTTCAAACAAAGAAATGATAAAATATTTCTCAAAAAAAACTTTAACAATTACTAAAAATCACAGTTTTAGGAAATTAGATTTCTTTTCTAAGTTAACATAGTGAGGATAATGATAAGTAAAGTAATAATTCCGGCAGCCGGATTAGGAAAAAGACTTCTTTCAATTACAAAGGAAATACCAAAAGAAATGCTTCCTCTTATTACAACAAACGAAAATAAATCAATAAGTGTTAAGCCGTTAGTACAAATAATCTTCGAACAATTCTATGAGATGGGTTTTAGAGAATTCTGTTTCATTGTAGGCAAAGGAAAACGAGCAATTGAAGATCACTTCTCCCCAGACTATAGATATCTAGATCAACTTAATACAAAAGATAAGATTGAATCACTAACAGAATTAGAAAAATTCTATAATAGAATTGAAGATTCGACACTTGTTTGGATCAACCAGCCTGTTCCAAAAGGTTTTGGTCATGCAGTACTACAGGCAAGATCTTTTACGAACAATGAATCATTCCTAGTTCACGCAGGAGACACGCTGATAAAAACAGAAAAAGATGAAAATATTAGTCAAATTATTAACACTCATGAAAAAGAAGGTGCAGACGCCACACTTTGCTTACTCCAAGTTGACAATACAGAACAATATGGGATCGCGGAAATAACAGGATCAAATTCTCCATATCATGTTAAAAGGGTAATAGAAAAACCCAAAGAACCCCCCACTAATCTTGCAATAATGCCAATCTATGCGTTCGGAAAAACAATCTATGAAACATTAGACGAAACAAAACCTGGAAAAGGAGGAGAAATTCAGTTAACAGATGGTATCCAAAAACTCATAGATTGGAAACAAAAAGTGTTAGCATGTGAACTTACGAACGCATTGCATCTAGATATTGGAACACCATTAAACTACTGGAATGCACTTAAACAATCTCATAGACATCTAGCTAATAATGAAAAATAATATTCTAGTTTCGATGATTCTGAATGAGATATCCTACACCATAATAAATAATCGAAGACGAAAGTAATTGGTAATCTAAGATTCTTCGTCCATCAATAATTATCAAATCTTTCTTTTTAGAATATAAATTAGGATTTCCAAATTCAGGCCATTCAGTAGTAATAATACATGCATCACAATCATCAAGAGCCTTTTTAGCAGTTTCAGCATATTCAACGTTTTCTCCAAGAATTTTCTTTGCATTAGCCATAGCTTTTGGATCAAATACAACAACACTAACTTTTTTGGTGAGTAAAAGTTCTATTACCTTGATAGACCTTGATTCACGAACATCATCTGTTCCATCCTTGAAAGCTAAACCAAGAACTGCAATCTTCTTTCCATTCAAGTTTCCTAAAGCTTTTTTAGCTAACGCTAAAACCACTGAAGGCTGTCTTTCATTCACCTCTTCGGTTATCTTTAGAAGACTAGGTTCAAATCCTTGGCTTTCCGCTTTACGTATAATTGCTGAAACATCCTTTTTGAAACAAGATCCACCATATCCTAATCCAGCTGAAAGAAATCCACCTTTACCTATTCGTGAATCCATTTCCAATCCTTCTTTAACATCAAGATAATCTATTGAAAACTTGCTGCAAATATTTGCAATCTCATTTGCAAATGATACATCTTTTGCAAGATAAGCATTTCGAGCATATTTTATCATCTCAGCAGTCCTCAAAAAAGT
>Ga0187827_10007601_pt1 | contig 11986 bp, 10 predicted proteins | sample ETNtaG_39_FD_167969 | JGI IMG/M metagenome (GOLD analysis project Ga0187827, IMG submission 167969) | Marine microbial and viral communities from oxygen minimum zone, Eastern Pacific Ocean - ETNP2014_SV_150_PacBio MetaG (Illumina Assembly) | ecosystem: Environmental > Aquatic > Marine > Hypoxic... | reverse complement strand
AATCTGTGCAACCACTGAGCCAGTTGCTCCAGATGCTCCCGACACCACAACAGTTTCGCCTTCTTTTGGCTTACCAATATCAAGCAACCCAAAGTAGGCAGTGATGCCAGTTAACCCTAGAACATTCAACATCGTGGGGATTGGGAAGAATTCTGGTATGACTCTAAACCCTTTTCCATCAGATATTAGGTGTGTTTGCCAACCAACAATTCCACTAACCAAGTCACCTTCTTTAAAATTTGGATTTTTGGATTGTATGACTCTGCCCATTCCACCTGATCGAATCACTTCATCAATTTGTATTGGTGGAAGATAACCCGGTCTGTCTGTAAGCCATATTCTCTGAGTAGGATCCACTGATAGGTATTCTGTTTGTATCAATATTTTGCCCTCATTTAATTCAGGCATAGCTTCTTCAATCAACTCAAAATTTGATGCTTCAACTAAACCTTTTGGCCTTGTTTTTAATATCCACTTCTTATTTGTTAAACTCATATTATTCTCCAGATTTATGATTTAGCACATCTTGCCCAAACAACAAGCCAGTAAGCATTAATAGTGGTAGTAATCGGACCATTAAGACAATATTACACTCCAGTAGTCCTAAATGTCTATAAACAAAAAACCCCAAGATTGTGGGGCTTGATGCAAAGTATATTTTCTATACTCGTTGAAATTATTTAGTTGGATATTTCTCTACCACATGATTTACTGGTTTTATGGTTTGTAGATAATCATAAATAGCGCCTAAATCATCATCGGTCATCCCGGCATATGATGACCATGCCATAACTGTATTTTCATGAGTCTGACCATCTGGAAGTTTAATTGGCTCCTTAAAAGATTTAAATAAACCTATAAAATTCTCTTTGGAACGGTTTCCTATACCAGTTTCCATATCTGGAGTGATATTAGAAGAACGAACAATGACTCCATCTGGTAGATGAAAATCATTCCCTCCTGCAAATTCCATTCCTTCTTTATATTTACCCGGCCTACTCCAAGTTGAATGACAACTGTAACAATCTCCAATTTTTGCCAAATATTTACCGTATTGTACAGTATTTGTTCGTTCTGGTTTTGGTTTTGGATACCATGGCTTAGGCATCGACCTCTCAATCAATTTTATCATTCCCTTGATTTTCTTTTTGGGATGTATTTCATCAATTGGTTTGAGTGATTTAATATAGGCAACAATAGAATAAGCATCCTCTTTATCCATATTATGATAGCTTTCATAAGACATTATAGGGAAGAGAGGTTCTCCTTTATTATTTACACCTGCTGTAATAGAACGCAAGAGTTCTCCATCAGTCCAATCACCAATTGCTGCAGGAGTAATATTAGGGGTATAAATATCCATGCTGCCCATTGGCCCCATTTTCGCTTTTATATGAAAGCCGCCTGCTCCTTCCTTGCCTTCAATAGGCAATCCTCGTCCAAAATATGAAGGGTCTGTACCTGAATGACATGACATGCAACCAGTCACATTATTTGCCAGATAATTTCCTCTAGAAATTCTTTCCGGAGTTGCTTCGATAATAATATCTTTGGCCGGTATCATATCAATAGGTATTAAGGCAGCACAACTCCAAACAATTAAGCTAATTGATGAAATTAAAAACAAATATTTTTTCATTATTCCCACTCTTCTTTTTATGTCAAATAAAATATTATAATAATAATTCAAGTTAAATAATAAATAGAATTCAAATAACCCCACAAACAAAAAACCCCGGGTGACCGGGGCTTGATGTTTATTTCTCGTTTTTTATTTTGTTATCAAACCCGGGAACATGCCTTCTTTATAATCAAAATAAGCACCCACAGAACCAACAGCACACTTGGAACGTTCTAAATTATTATTTTCCCTAATAGAGTATACAGCATCTATACCGGTACAATGTGCACCTAGAAAATATTCCACTCCGTAAGTCTTCATAAATTTTGATGTCCATGTTATTTCTTTATCATTTTTTTTAAATAAATGGAAACCCCCAATTGCAGCATAAACTTTAGAGTTCCCGAATGATTCGACAGAATATTTGAGGGTATTTACAATTCCGGCATGACCACAACCAGAAACTAAAATTAATCCATTCTTTGTTTTAATAACTACTGATTGGTCTTCAGGAATATTATCTTCAACAATTTCTCCGTTAATTTTCATTTCCCTATAACCAGACCAGTTTTTTTCATTATGGTATCTAGGAACCAATCCTGTGGTCCAAATATTTGGTAAAATCTCTTCAGGTAATTCATGAAATATAAATTCTACACCTAAGTTCAATAATTTATCCTTTTGTTGCATGAAAAGATTCCTATTTTTACCATTAGATAGCCTTTCTTGTAATATTCCTTTACCTACATGTATATATTTCATTGCTTTTGGATTAATCAACATGAGATTTTCTCGCAGGTTTATTAATCCACCTGTATGGTCCGAATGATTATGGCTTAAATAAACATGTTCTACAGTTGATAAATCAATATTAAGACTTTCTGCATTTTCTAATACAGTATTTTCCCTAAATCCTGTATCAAATAATAATTTTTCACCGTCAGATTCTATTAATGCAGAAAATCCCCATTCTCCCAAATAATCATAATCGGCAACCATTGTTGACAAAATTGTAATTTTAATATTTCCCGTATCAGCTAGACCGAAGCCTATATGAAATAATAATGGTATGATACGTTTAATCATATCCAAATCTACCCATCCTCCCAAAAACAAAAAACCCCGGGTGAACGGGGCTGCAGATAGGTAGGATATTTCTTTGTTTATCAAAGTTTATTGTTCTTTTCGGCTTTGATTAATGCTTGATTAAGGTCATTTTTCAAATCTTCTACATCTTCAATGCCAACTGAAAAACGAATTAATTGTTCAGTTATTCCCTGCTGCTTCCGCTCAGTTTCAGTCAGAGATGCGTGTGAAGTTAATCTGGGCGAAAGTAAAGTACTTTCTACTCCGGCTAAGCTCATACTTGGTTTAATCAATTTTAAGTTTTTAAAAAAATCAGAAGTGTTAACATTAGGCATCAATTCAAAAGATAACATACCCCCAAATCCTTTCATTTGTTTTATAGCTAACTCATGTTGTGGATGAGACATCAGCCCCGGGTAATTAACTTTTGAAATCAATTCATGTTTTTCAAGGTGGTCAGCCAATTTTTGGGCATTTTGGTTCTGTGCTGCAACTCTTATAAAAAGCGTTTTCATACTCCTCTCTAAAAGCCAGACAGTAGAATCACTTAGGCTACCGCCAAGATTTTTGGCTGTACGTATAATCTTTTTCATATGTTCGTTCGAGGTCACAATAGCGCCAGCAAGAATATCACTGTGCCCTCCAAGATATTTAGTCCCACTATGTATCACTACATCAATTCCAAATTCAACAGGGTTTTGGTTTACAGGTGAGGCAAAAGTATTATCAATCATGGTCCACAGTTTTTTCCCCTTCGCAAGTTTGGACATAGCAGATAAATCAATAATTTTTAACAAGGGGTTGCTGGGAGATTCTAAATAAATGCCCTTTGTATTCTCTTGAATTAACTTTTCAACATTACCAATAATCAAGCCATCAGTAAATGTATACGAAATATTATACTTTGGAAATGTCTCCTTTATAAAATGGCGAGTGCCTCCATATAGATCATTTTGAATAATTATGTGATCGCCTTGTTTTAAATGTGATAATAAGGCCGTTGATATTGCTGCCATACCTGAACCAAATATCAATCCTAATTCTGCCCCTTCAAGTGCAGCTAATTTTTTTCCTAAACCTATCTGATTAGGAGTATTGAAATATCTTGGATATCGGTTATGTCCTTCCTCGTAAAAAGCATAAGAAGTAGACATATATAGTGGAGAGACAGAGCCTTTAAATTTTAAATCTTTCAGATTTCCCTCATGCACACAAAGTGTTCTGAATTCACCCTTTTTTTTCATGATTTATAATCTTTGTTATATTTTACATTGAAATCTACCACCACCCACATAAACAAAAAACCCCACGAATGCGGGGTTTGATGTTGTGAAAAGGGTAAATCTATTTCACTCCCAATCAGATGAACCATATCCAACCATGATGGCACCGCCTTGGATTTGCTTCATATCATGGTTAATCCCTGAAACCATACCGTTATTAAAATTCTTGTCAAATCCTGTTGGGCCGGCAGCATTCCAAATAACATTGCAGTTTTCGTCCAGTTTGGTTACGGCATAGCCTGATGCCATAAAGAACCCATCATCCTCCGTCTGGTGGATCCATCCTTTTCCTCCACCAACATAATCATTATATTTTTTTCGCCACACTTCATTACCTTGACCGTCCGTTTTAACTAAAGTTGCATAGGGAGGTGGTTCTGAATATCCAAATATTAAGAAACCACCATCATTCGTTTGAATTAAATCAAGTGGTTCCCACAAACTGGGATCATCATACACTTTCGACCAAATTAAGTTCCCACTTTCATCAACTTTTACAAGAGTAACATAGTTACCAGATCCACCCGTCCCAAGAATAGCAAAGCCATCATCGCTTTTAATAATCTTTCTACAATATCCACAGGGTAAATCATTCTCTTCTAAAATTTCACCTGAGTCATAATCGAGAATAGCAATAAGACCAGAGGGCCAACTGTAAGCGGCCAAAGCCAAATCTTCATCATCTGTTTCTAAAATTTCTACCTGGCCAGAGCTATAGTTGAGATCTTCATCAAAATATGTTCTTGTCCATATGATCTCACCTTCAGAATCCATCATAACAATCATTAGTTTATTATTTCCGGGTGAACCAACTGTCAAAAATACCAAATCTTTGAAGGACGTCTCAATAAGTGACGTACCAATGCCAAGCCCATACTCAGAATAACCAGAAGTAGAAATTTCTATTTCTTTTTGCCATTCAATAGTTCCATTATTATCAAGTTTAATAATATCTCTATGATCATAATCTGAAGTATAACAACATCCACTTGATTCAATGCCGTCAAAGGTACCCAATACCATATATCCACCATCCTGTATCGGAGTAACAGATGATGCAAGATCCCAAATCCCACCATGGATATAATTTTTCCATATAAGATCACCGTCATCGTTTACTGCGTAGACCATCATATCAGCTTTGTTCTTGGTATATCCATATTCCTGGTCACAAACCGGAGTAAAGGAATAGATCTCATCTTTTATTTTATCCCAGGAATATTCTACAGGACCGTTATTACCTTCGTAGGTCAAGGTTAAAGAACTGTCGCCATGCATATAGATTTCGCCATTGGTAATACTGCTACCCTCTTCAGAAATGATAAGGAATGTATCCTGGGATAATTCTGTCAGTCCATAGGTATTTGAGGAATAACAGTCAACTGTATCATCACAACTATCACCCAGATAATCAATAAGGGTAATTCCATTTTGATCTATAGTTGCGTATTGGATATCGGAACCACTGCAATCAATATCTTCATAAAGATACGTCCCAAAATGGATGGAATTTATTTCTGTTGGAAGAAGTTTGTTGTTGCTTTGGCTGTCATCACAACTCAAAAATACTACTCCAATAAATAGAAGAAAAAATATACTACGGTTGATCATAGTAAAATCTACCCATCCTCCCACAAACAAAAAACCCCGGGTGACCGGGGCTTGATGTTGTGAAAAGGGTAAATCTATTTTAACAGAACCATCTTATCCAATGGCTTGGTATTCTTTACATATAAATCTAAAATAGAACATTTCATGCACATACTGTTATTATATATTAATATTAAAAAAAAGGGAGTTTAAAATGGATTTACGAATAATTTTCCTTGCAACATACGAAATGATTTTATCAGTGGTTTTTGGTCTACTGACTATATTCCTAGTTAATAAGATGTTTAATTGGACACTACTGAAATCTGACAGCGAGAACTCTCTGGCCAAAGGAAATATTTCCATGGGTATTTTTGCTGGGACCCTTGTGGTCTGTAATCTAATGCTTGTTCAGCCAAGTATTCTACCATCCATTAATACTCTACAAACTATGCTAACAGGTAGAGAATCTATGGACCTTAGTCTAATTCCGATTTCTTTTGGTTTTTTCCTTTTCTTTTATCTTGTAACCACAGTGCTTTCAATAGGCGTTCTTTTTGCGGCAACATGGCTATATCTTAAAGCCACTGTCAACATTGATGAAATAAAGGAGATTAAAAAAAATAATATGGCCGTATCCATAATGCTATCGTTGGTTATTCTGGGGATGACACTGTTCATTCAACCATCTGTAAGTCGTTTTATAGCATCGTTTGTTAGGTATGATTTAAGTTTGGTAAAAAATAGTGATGAGCTTCGACAAGGAGAAGTGGCACCACCTATGGAAAAAATATACCCAGAGTAGCCTAAATTGAAGAATTTAAAATTTATATTAATACCTTCTTCGTTGGTTGCAATTCTATTTTATATATATAGCTATTTTCTTTTCCCCGAATATTTAGATGAGGTTCCTGGGGAGTTTGATGCAATAAATGGCTACAAAAAAAACGCTTGGACAAGCCAAAAAAGTACTTCTGATAATAACTACTATAATTATACCTATAAGTTTAAAGACTTAAGTAATCAAACGCATATTTGGAAATGGTCTGCTCCAAAAAAAGAATCTGATGAAATAATTAAACGATTTGGAGTCCCACCAAGTATTTATAAGCCCTATGTCTTAAGTCCAGATGTAATTGCGAAGCGTAACAAACAAATAAAAGCAGGCTATTATCGTGCTATGAATAATTTGGTTATACCTGATTACACTGCCATTGTAGATGCCAGCCGTCCTTTGGTCGCTGGATTGGCCAGCTTAGTAAAAAAAACCGCTAAGGCCGATGCTCTATCATCCAGAGAGACAATCGAATTATTAATGTCGTTCTGTCAAGATATACCATATGGAATTCCACCTAATAATTATAAAAATAAAGTTATTTCTGGGATTTTTCCTCCACCTCTTGCATTAAATAAAACGTGGGGAGATTGCGATACTAAGGCAATTCTTTTTGCAGCAACATACCTATCACTTCCCGGGACATCAATAGCACTTCTAGAATCTCCTGGTCATGTATCAATTGGAGTAGAAGGTATACCAAGTCCCTATGATAATGCAGTAAACTATGGTGGGAAAAAATATATTTTTGCGGAACCGGTTGGTCCTGGAAAACATCCATTAGGTCATGCAGTATCCCCCTATGTTCAAGTCAAGATGGTTTATCCTATTAAACTAAAAGGGGAACTCATCCAACCCAAACTTCCAGTTATATCAGAATCAATTTCCCTTGGAAATAATGTTATACTTAGTCTAAAAGATGGCAATACTTCAATAGCTGATAAGGTAAAATTATTTTATAACCATGTTGGCCAGAATAAAACCTATTATGAATTAACATCACGCCCAAGAAAAGATGGAACCATAAAATATTCTACTGAAAAAAATATAATCTTTTTGATGATTAATGAGGCTGGCTATTATCATTATGGTAGCTATGATATCAGAAAAAATTCAACCCTGGAATTAAATTTTTCTGAAGGGAATTGTATCTATATTAAAACCCGTCCAAGGAAAAAAGTTTTTCTATTTCAACATAAGAATGGTAAATACAGTGGCCTACAATTTCAGGCTGATAATCGTGGGATAGTTAGGGCGATAATGGAATCTGGCGAGTATGTAGCTTCAGTATCTCAGAAAATTTCAGGCGGGCTGAAACAATTCAATAGAGAGAGAAAAATAGGTATAACTTTTTCACTTTAGTTTAAAATGAAAATATTCTTTATTCTATTTTTATATATTTCTTTAATCAATTCACAAATTATTGATTACGAAAAATTAGTTCCTATATATAGATTTTATGATATCCAAGAGAAGTCACATTATTATAAGCATTCCCCAGGTTGAAATAAGTATGAGGATAGTCAGGTTTTAACATTGACATAAAATCTACCCATCCTCCCACAAACAAAAAACCCCGGGTGACCGGGGCTTCATGTTCAATCACAATTATCTTTGATGCAATTTTTTAAATAAATAATAGAACCATTGTTATAGAACATTTCTGAATATTTTTCTCCATTTTCCATCCATTCGGTCCATTTACCATATTTAACAGAATCAATATAGTATCCTTGGATTTTTTTTCCACCATTATTCCACCATCTCGTCCAAATTCCTTGCTTACCATTTTTAGTAATTTTTCCTACAAATACATTTTCTGATTTCAAATTGTCATTAACAAAATATCTATAAATATCGCCAATTACTCTTTCGTTTGTAAATGGTTTTAAAATTTTTCCATTCTTTACAACAAGATGATTAATTATAAAATAGTTTTGATTAGAGGCTAAAGAAATACCAATCAATATTATCCATAAAGTGATTATCTTTGACACAGGTCAATCTACCCATCTTTCCACAAACAAAAAACCCCACGAATGTGGGCAAGATAGATAATTAATATTGGGTCGAATATTTGTTATTTAATTATTGTTCATTGTAACTTGATTCATGTATTTATTTATAAACAACCAATAATAAAATAATGAATGCTGAAATAAAAAAAGGTTTTTTAGTAGTTGCAGATATCTCTGGTTATACTCGCTTTCTTGCCGAAACAGAACTCGAACATGCTAATGGTATTATAAAGGATTTATTTGATTCAATGTTGCCCGAATTCAAAAAATCCGTCACTATTTCAAAGTTTATGGGCGATGCTATTTTTGCACATGCTGAAAATATCGCTTATGAAGGATCCCAGTTTATGGTTGATTTTGCAAAAAGGGTCTATAATGCATTCTCAGATAAAAAAGATATAATAAAGATAAATACGGATTGTACTTGCAATGCTTGCAAACATATGGAAGAGTTAGATTTAAAGATTTTTATTCATCATGGCGAGTATATGAATCAAAATATTAATGGCAATGAAGAATTAGCAGGTTCGGATGTAAACACTATTTTCAGATTAATGAAAAACAAAGTTGTTGAAAATACTGGCATTGAAGCATACCTTCTTTCAACAGAATCAGCACTTAAGGCGATGGAGTTAGAATATGATTCTTCCAGCGAAATGTTTGGAACAGAAGAATACGACCATGTAGGGAAAGTAGGATATTTAATTGATGATTTATTTAAACATTGGCAAAGTGATAAAAAAACTAAAAAATATTTTTTATCAGAAAATGATCCTCTTTTGATCGAAGAATTATCAGAGGAATTTTGTGTTTCTGCAGATATTGCTTTTTTAATGTATACTAAACCTGAATGGAAAAAAGTCAATTTACATGCAGATAAGATTGAGATACTAAACTCTGGTGGATCTACTCAAGGTGCAGGAACTACTCTCCATTGTCACCATGGCGAAGAGGTATATAAAATGGAAATAACAGATTGGAATCCCGGAGAATATATTTCTCTTAAATTTGCTTTACCTTTTGGTTTATGTATACGTTGTACTTATGAGTTTATTGATACTGATAATGGATGTATCATGAAACTAAGGTTTGGAAAAGTTGAAGGCGGAAATCTTTTTTCAAGATTGATGCGGTGGTATGTTACAAAAAATTTAAAAAAAGAATACCCGCCAGCTTTTAAGGGACTATTACAAGGAATGAAAGAGTTTGCTAAAACAATCTCTGAGAAAAATCCTGAACTATTACCAAAATAGATAAAATTTACTTCATTGATTATACATAATTATAAATCAGATAACGGATAAGAATGTGTGTGTGCTTTATCTACCCATCATCCCACAAACAAAAAACCCCACGAATGTGGGGCTATGTTAATTTTGAACTCTATTCTAACCAAAAAGACATTCCAGCTAATAATAATAATATGTTTTGCATATTATCCAGCAATTTTGCTTGGTCAACAAAATCTTCAAATTCATCGAGATTGCATTCCTTACATTCACGATTAGCATTGTACAAACCCATAAGTGCCGCAGTTGCGATAAGAGAACCGCTGAATTGTTGAGTCTTGAATATAGTTTTCTGCAATTCTGATTGTTTATTATTGAATTCATTACTCCTGAGCTCAAGCAAATTATTTACAGATTCAACATTTGATTCAGATGTGCCTGCATTAGGTACACCAATTGCATCTACACTTCCATCAATTAATTGTCCATTATTATCAATTAATTGTCCATTACTAAGAAAAATTTGTTTTACAGATAGTTTTGGTACTAAAACAGGACTATTCTTCCCAGTTTGAAGGAATTCAATCTTACCATCTTTAAGTCCTAGATAAGTACCTTTATATTCAGCACCTGACAATGTAATTAGTTTATCTTGAGAGAATAAAATCGATGATAATGAAAGAGTTAAGGCTACTATTACATATTTCATACTTATTTCCTTATTGATTGAAAAATAATTATTCCGATAATAGGTAGATAGGAATTATCAGTAATTAAAAGTTTGGGGATTGGAATTATAAATAAGATTGCAGTCCAGATTTTGACTAACATGGCGATAACTCCTGTTATCCAATTATCTCCTAGACCCTACTCTATATTACATTATATTGTAGAATTATCACAAGTCGTTAAATGAAAATCAACCCATCCTCCCACAAACAAAAAACCCCGCTAAGGGCAGCGCTTGACTTTTAACTAAATTGAAATTATTATATAGGTTTATAAGGAGATTACTATACCAATATTCCATGTTTTATAATCCGCATACATTCTATCACCTCCAAAATCAATATTACCATAAAACTGACTCCATGAAATTTCAAAAAATGAATCATCCGCAACTTCAAATAAACTTCCATAACTAAGATATCCTCTTCCTGACAAATTAAAATAACCATTGCTTGTAAAAATGTTGTCCCCGTGGAAGTTTCCATTTCCAAGCCTAGTAAACCCATACTCACTTTGCAAAATAATATAATATGAATTAAAACCAAATTTTCCTCCATCGTCTACTATCTCTCTTTGGATTTGCAATTCATATCCAACTCCAAAATTCATCCATTTTGTTTTAAGAAAAATTAAATCAAGCCCCCCTGTAAATCCTGTGTATACATCTTCGTCAATATCTTCAAATAGATAACTCAAATTAAAATTTCCAAATCCATTAGCACTGATTCGAGCCTGTAATGAATAAAATTTATCATCATTAGTTTTTTGTTCAACTTTAACAATTTCTTTAGTCATTTTTCTTATTTCATGCATCTCGTAAACAAATACATTCTTCCCTGATTTTATCTTAATATACCTATTTGGAGCTCTTTCTATGATTATACCGTGGATTATTGAGCCATCTTTCAAATAAACTACATCTTCGTATTTTTGTGAAAATGCAAAAGAACAAATAAACAATATGAAAACTACATACCTATACATTGACCAAATCTACCCATCCTCCCACAAACAAAAAACCCCGCTGGTTTCAGCGTTTGTGCGGGCATGGAGTACTATTTTATCACACAAGGCACCGCTTAATCGTTACTTCGTAATGTACTTTATTTATCATAATAAGGATGGGCTAAAGCCTTTACAAATAGATGTATACTCTTCCGATACGGTTATACTACCATCCTTACTTGAATCAGAATGGATGCACCTACTATACAAGTGACCCTACCCCTGCTTGTTTCAGGGTATAGGGGGTCTAAACTCGTTGAGAATTTTAGGTTGGGATTACACGGTTTAAAAAATACACCTTCATATATAAGAAGACCCCTATATATTTATACGGGCGGGGTAGGGGGGTGTATTTAAAGTGTGTACCACTTTCTGTGTACCACTTTAGTATATCATTTGAATAGTTTTGATTAGGTATGAAACAAAAAGCCCCATCGAATGACAGGGCTTTTATTGAGAGGTGTATGGTATGTCTCTCGAGTGATCCGGGTGAGACTCGAACTCACGGCCAATGGCTTAAAAGGGCAATGTTCACTTTTTTACTGTTCCCGCAAGTGGCGTAATAATAGAATATAGAGCGATAAAAAAAT
>Ga0187827_10007599_pt1 | contig 11992 bp, 8 predicted proteins | sample ETNtaG_39_FD_167969 | JGI IMG/M metagenome (GOLD analysis project Ga0187827, IMG submission 167969) | Marine microbial and viral communities from oxygen minimum zone, Eastern Pacific Ocean - ETNP2014_SV_150_PacBio MetaG (Illumina Assembly) | ecosystem: Environmental > Aquatic > Marine > Hypoxic... | reverse complement strand
TTGATCCAGCCCATCGCGATGGAGCGCGAGCTTCGCTTCGCGATCCGCGAGGGCGGGCGCACGGTGGGCGCCGGCGTCGTCACCGAAGTGACCGAGTAGGCCCCCGAAGGGGGAGAGAGGCTCGTCGGGGTCCGGCGCGGCGCGCCGGTGTCAAAGGCCAGTGGCTCAATTTGGTAGAGCACCGGACTCCAAATCCGGCGGTTGGGGGTTCAAGTCCCTCCTGGCCTGCCATGAAAAAAAGGCCGGGGTATGGGGCGGACGTATATTATTAAGGGTATTTTATTAATAAAGAGGCCGGCGGGACGATTGAGCGGCCGGCATGGAATCTGGGGTGATGATGGCCGTTAATGTAATGGACTGGGTGAATCAGGCCCGGTCGTTTTTGATGGACGTTCAAACCGAGGCCAAGCGGGTCACCTGGCCGACCTGGAAGCAGGCGGTCACCCAGACGGTTGTGGCGCTCATTTTCGTATTCATCATCGCCCTTTATCTGGGGCTGGTGGACTTAGCGCTCACACGAGCCATCGACTTTTTCTTCAGTATGGTGAACTGAGCGGGGATCCGGACGTGGCGAAAGAGTGGTATGTGGTTCACACCTACTCGGGTTTCGAGAACAAGGTGCGGCTCAACATCGTGGAGCAGTTCCGCACCGCCGGGGTCGAGGATCAACTGGGTGAAATAGTCATACCCACCGAGCAGGTGGTCGAGGTCAAGGGCGGCAAGCGCCGGACCAGTAACCGGAAATTTTTCCCCGGCTATATTCTCATCGAAATGGATTGCGACGAGCAGTCCTGGTACCTGGTCAAGGACACCCCGAAGGTCACGGGTTTCCTCGGCGGGACCACCCCCTCGCCGCTGAGCGAGGCCGAGGTCCAGAACGTCGTCAAGCAGATGAAGGGCGAGGCCGAGAAGCCTGCCCACAAGGTCGAGTTCGAGAAGGGTGAGAACATTCGGGTGGTCGACGGCCCCTTCGTGAATTTCACCGGCGTGATCGACGAGGTCCACCCCGATCGGGGCAAGGTCAAGGTAATGGTGAGTATTTTCGGGCGGACCACCCCGGTCGAACTCGAAATGCTTCAGGTGGAGAAGGTCTGATACCGGCTGCGCGCCCCTACGGGTGGGCGGCCTTTCCAATTCAGTTAAGGCGAGATAGAAATGGCGCAGAAAAAAAAAGCAGTTCAGGCCACGATCAAGCTCCAGATTCCGGCCGGCCAGGCCAATCCGGCTCCGCCCGTCGGCCCCGCGCTGGGCCAGCAGGGCGTGAACATCATGGAATTTTGCAAGGCGTTCAACGCCCAGACCCAGGGCCGGGAGGGGACCATCATTCCCGTTGTCCTTTCCGTCTTCGCGGACAAAAGCTTTACCTTCATCATGAAAAGCCCGCCGGCCGCCTCTTTGCTCAAACAGGCGGCCGGTCTCGCGAAGGGAAGCGGCACCTCGGGCCGGGAGGAAGTCGGTTCCGTGACCCGGGAGCAGGTCAGGGAAATCGCCGAGACGAAAAAAGAAGACCTCAACGCAGGCGACATCGAAAATGCAATGAGGATTATCGAGGGAACCGCCCGGAGCATGGGCATTACTGTAGAAGGCTGAACGAGCCGCTGTGGGAGGCGTTCCGGCCCCGGTGGGCCGGGTTAGGCGCCGCGGGAACCACGAAACGGGAGATCGATATGGCAAAACATGGCAAGCGCTACAGGGGCGCCGAGGAGAAGATGGACCGGGAGAAGAGCTATCCTCTCGAGGAAGCCCTCGCCCTCCTCAAGGAAGGGGCCAAGGTCAAGTTCGACGAGACGGTCGAGGTCGCGGCTAAACTGGGGGTGGACCCCCGCCACGCCGAGCAGATGGTGCGCGGGAGCGTGGTCCTGCCCAACGGTATCGGCAAGAGCCAGACGGTGGCCGTATTCGCCAAGGGCGACAAGGCGCGGGAGGCGGCGGATGCCGGAGCCGATTTCGTCGGCGCCGAGGATCTCGCCGAGAAAATTCTGGGCGGCTGGACGGGATTCGATCGTGCGGTCGCCACACCGGATGTCATGGGGGTGGTCGGTAAAATTGGGCGAATTCTCGGGCCGCGCGGCTTGATGCCCAATCCAAAGTCCGGGACCGTCTCGTTCGACGTCGAGCGAATGGTCAAGGAAATCAAGGCGGGAAAAGTCGAATACCGGGTGGACAAGGCGGGGATCATCCACGCCCCCGTCGGAAAGGCCAGTTTTGAGGCGGTCGCCCTGGCCGAAAACGTCAAGGCCCTGGTGGATTCCTTGAATCGGGCGAAGCCCGCGGCCAGCAAGGGCGTTTATTTCCGTAGTCTGACGATATCCAACACGATGGGCCCCGGCGTGAAAGTGGATCACCAGGGCATCATCGCCTCCTTGAAGTAGAGGGTTTGAAAATATGACCACCGAGGTGGCCGTAAAAGGAAGAGCCGCGGCGGGCCGCGGTCCGAACGAGCTAAAAGTAGCGCAGGTCGAGGCCATTCGCGAGAAAATGGCCGACGCGACTTCCGCTATTCTGTTCGATTTTCGGGGGCTGTCCGTCTCCCAGATGACCGATCTCAGACGGAAAACCCGTGAAGCCGGGGTCGATCTGTCCGTCGTGAAAAACACCCTTCTCCTTCGAGCCGTCGAAGGCACTTCGTTCGAGCCGATTCGGGACCATCTCAATGGCCCGGTCTCGGTGGCGATCACTCAGGGCGACCCGGCGTCGCCAGCCAAGGTGCTTAACGACTTCCTCAAGGAGTCCGGTGGCGGGAAGATTAATGGCGGGGTGGTGGAGGGGACCTTCCTCGACGAGGAGAAGATCAAGGCCCTGGCCGAACTTCCTCCCCGGGAAGTGCTTCTGGGCCACCTGGCCGGGGTGATGGACGCCCAGGTCGCTTCACTCCCGCGCGTTCTCAACGCGGTTATCGCGAAGCTCCTGTATGCCGTACAGGCTATTGCAAAGCAGAAGGAAAACGGGTAATAATGGTGGGTTACCCCTTAAAAGGGGTTTTCTGTGCTTTTTTTTGGGTTTGGGCCCCCGCTCGGGGCATTCTGAATTCCTGTTGAATATAGGAAGGGTTTAATGGTGGCGACCAAAGAAGATGTGATCTCCTTTATCGAGAGTATGACGGTTCTTGAGCTTAGCGAGTTTGTCAAAGAGCTGGAGGAGAAGTTTGGCGTCTCCGCTGCGGCTCCGGTGATGATGGGCGGAGCCATGCCGGCAGGCGGCGAAGCCGCCGAGGCCGAGGAGAAGACGGAGTTTACCGTAACGCTGAAAGTTGTAGGACAGCAAAAAATTAAGGTTATCAAGGCCATTCGCGAACTGACGAGCCTGGGGCTCAAGGAGGCTAAAGAGGTGGCCGATACGGCTCCCAAAGCCGTTGTCGAGAATGTCTCCAAGGAAGATGCCGACGCGGCAGCCGATAAACTCAAAGAAGTTGGAGCGGAGGTCGAAATCTCCTGATGCTTACCAAGTAGTGCCGGTTGTCCCTGTCGTCCCGGGAAGTCGGATGGACCCGGGCCTTTCGAGGAACCCGCCTTCGAGGTAAGCGATGAACACAAAACCAGAGAGCAACGGTAACGGCCGCCGCGTCCGTGAAAGTTTCGCCAAGATTCCTGCGGTCATCGACATTCCAAATTTGATTGAGATTCAGCTCGCTTCCTATGAGCGCTTCCTGCTCTGGGACGTGAAGCCCGAGGACCGCCGCCCCGACGATGGGTTGGAGGGTGTCTTTCGGAGCATATTCCCCATTTCGAATTCGAGCGAAAGCGCCATCCTCGAATATCTCGGTTACGAGATCGGGATATGGGAGGCCGCCGGGGTCGAGTACGAGGGCCTCGGGGGGCCGGGTGTCGTCGACGATAACGGCAAAGAGGTCTTCTGCCGCCAAAAGCACGAGGCCGACGAGTGCCGCCAGAGAGGGATGACCTATGTCGCTCCTCTGCGGGTGTTGTTGCGCCTGACCTTGTACGAGAAGGACGAGGAGTCTAAAGAAAAGCGGGTCAGCGAGGTAAAAGAGCAAAAAGTTTACCTCGGCGAAGTTCCTCTGATGACCGACAACGGCACTTTCATCATCAACGGGACCGAGCGAGTCGTTGTCAGCCAGATGCACCGCTCGCCCGGCGCTTTCTTCAGCTCTGACAAAAGCAAGACTTCTTCCGTGTCGGCTTTCACGGCGAGGATGATTCCGGCCAGAGGAAGCTGGCTCGATTTCGAATTCGACAGCAAGGACATTTTGTATGTGCGAATCGACCGGCGCCGCAAGCTGCCCGTCACGGTCCTCCTGCGCGCCTTCGGCCTCTCGATGGACGATATCCTGAATTCTTTTTATCAGAGCGAGGATATCCTCTACGACGTGAAGCGCAAGGTTTTCCACAAGACCATCAACGAGTTGATGGTGAACCAGCGAATCTTCGAGGACCTCGTTCTTCCCAAGACGGGCGAACTGATTCTGAAGGCGGGCCGGAAGTTCACGAGGGCGGCGCTCCGCAAACTTCAGGCCGCCGGGATCGAAACGCTCGACCTCAAGGACGAGGAGGTCGTCGGTGGAATCATCGCCCAGCCGATCGCCGATCCCGAGACCGGCGAAGTTCTTTTCGAAACCAACCAGGAAATTACGGCGGAAGGGCTCGTCACGCTGCGGGAGAAGAATATCGCCAAGATCCCGCTGCTTTATGTATCAGGGGTCGGCGCTGACCGGACCATCAGGGACACATTGACGACGGACAAGTGCGAGTCCACCGAGGATGCGCTGGTGGAAATATACAAGCGTCTCCGGCCGGGGGACCCGCCGACGAAGGACACGGCGCGGAACCTTTTTGAAAACCTCTTCTTCAACGCCAAGCGGTACGACCTCTCGCGCATCGGTCGACTCAAGCTCAACACGAAACTGGGGCTCAATCTCCCGCTCGACCAGAGAACGCTCACCCTGGACGATGTTATCGCCGTCGTCCGCTACATCATCGAGCTTCGCCACGGACAGGGGGCGACCGACGATATCGACCACCTGGGCAATCGCCGGGTCCGCTCGGTGGGCGAGCTGCTCGAGAGCCAGTTCCGTCTGGGTTTGGTCCGGATGGAAAGGGCCATTCGCGAGCGCCTCAGCACCCAGGATCTCGACACGCTTTCGATCCGCGACCTGATCAACTCGAAAATGATCACGGCGGCGATTAGAGAATTTTTCGGGTCCAGCCAGCTCAGCCAGTTCATGGACCAGACGAATCCGCTTTCCGAAATTACCCACAAGCGTCGCCTGTCGGCGCTGGGACCCGGGGGATTGACCCGGGACCGGGCCGGGTTCGAGGTGCGCGACGTTCATCCGACCCACTACGGCCGGATTTGCCCGATTGAAACCCCGGAGGGGCCGAACATCGGATTGATCGCAAGTCTTTCCACCTACGCCCGGGTGAACGAGTACGGTTTCATCGAGACGCCTTGCCAAAAAATTATCGGCGGGCGCGTCAGCGAGGAGGTCGAATGGCTCTCGGCCATCGACGAGGACAAATACAAAATCGCCCAGGCGAACGCCCCGGTGGACGAGAAGGGCAACCTCGTGAACGATATGGTTTCCGCCCGGACGAGCGGGGAGTTTGTTCTCGTGCCCCGAGAGCAGGTGGACTTCATGGACGTCTCGCCCAAGCAGCTAGTGAGCGTCGCCACCTCGCTCATCCCCTTCCTGGAGAACGACGACGCCAACCGGGCCCTGATGGGTTCGAACATGCAGCGTCAGGCCGTCCCGCTTTTGAGGACGGAGGCTCCCCGGGTGGGCACCGGCATGGAGGCGATCGCCGCCCGCGATTCGGGGGCGGTGGTCCTGTCCCAGGCCGACGGCGAGGTGGTCAGCGCGGACGCCGCGCGGGTGGTTATCCGTGCGACGGGGGCCAAGCGCGACCCGCGCGACCCGGGTGTTTATATCCACAACCTGGTGAAATACCGCCGGTCGAACCAGAACACCTGCATCAACCAAAAACCCATCGTGACTCTGGGACAGAAGGTGAAAAAGGGCGAGGTCATCGCCGACGGCTTCTCGACCGATATGGGCGAGATCGCGCTGGGGCGGAACCTGCTCGTTGCCTTCATGCCCTGGAACGGATTCAACTTCGAGGACGCCATCGTCATCTCGGAGCGGGTGGTCAAAGAAGATATCTACACCTCCATCCACATTGAGGAATTCGAGATTCAGGCGCGCGACACCAAGCAGGGTCCCGAGGAGATCACCCGGGACATACCGAACCAGAGCGAGGAGGCGCTCGGGAACCTCGATGAGAGCGGTATCATCCGCGTGGGCGCGAGGGTGCTGCCCGGCGATGTCCTCGTGGGCCGCATTACGCCCAAGGGCGAAACCCAGCTTAGCGCCGAGGAAAAGCTGCTCCGGGCGATCTTCGGCGAGAAGGCCGGGGATGTCAGCGATTCTTCTCTCAGGGTGCCGCCGAGCAACGAGGGGACGATTGTCGAAGTGCGCGTCTTCTCCCGGCGGGGGCTTCCCAAGGATGCGCGCACCATCGCCATCGAGGAGGAGGAAATCGCCCGCCTTGAGAAAGACTACGGAGACGAAGTCCGGATCGTCCGCGAGGAAGGAGACACGCGCCTCCGGTCCATGCTGACGGGCAAGGCCCTGACCGGGAAGCTTGTGGACCCCGAAACGGGTGAGTCCCTCGGCGGCCGGGGGACGACCATCACTGCCAAGATGGTTTTGGCTCTGACCGGTGGCCAGCTTCTCAAGGTTTCGGTCGCCAAGGATGTTACCGGGCAGATGACCGAGGTGCACCAGCGCACCGAAGAGCAGATCCGGCTGCTCGAGAGTATTCTCGAGGAGAAGATCAGCAAGCTTCAAAAGGGCGATGAGTTGCCTCCCGGTGTGCTGAAAATGGTCAAAATCTATGTCGCCATGAAGCGCAAGCTTCAGGCGGGCGACAAGATGGCGGGCCGTCACGGGAACAAGGGCGTTGTATCGACCATCGTTCCCGAAGAGGACATGCCCTATCTCGAGGACGGCTCTCCCATCGACATCATTCTGAACCCGCTGGGCGTGCCCTCGCGCATGAACGTCGGCCAGATATTGGAGACGAACCTGGGGTGGGCCGGAGAAAGACTCGGCAGACATTTCGCCACCCCGGTATTCGACGGCGCTCTCGAGGAGGATATCGTCCGCCTCATGGAGGAGGCGAAACTGCCCGCCTACGGCAAGACCGAACTCTTCGACGGGCGGAGCGGCGACTTGTTCGAGCAGGCCGTCACGGTGGGCATTATTTATATGCTCAAGCTTCACCATCTGGTAGATGACAAAATCCACGCGCGGTCGACGGGTCCTTACTCGCTTGTGACTCAGCAGCCCCTCGGCGGCAAGGCGCAGTTCGGCGGCCAGCGCCTGGGCGAGATGGAAGTCTGGGCGCTCGAGGCCTACGGGGCCGCGAAAACCCTGCAGGAAATTCTGACTGTGAAAAGCGACGACGTGGCCGGCCGTACGCGGATGTACGAGTCAATTGTCAAGGGAGACAACATCCTGGAGGCGAATCTGCCCGAGTCGTTCAACGTTTTGATGAAAGAGTTGCAGAGCCTCGCGCTCGACATCGAACTGATCGAAAGCGGCGAGGCGCCGCGGTAACCTTCGCCCACGGGTATTCCCGCACGGGACCAAGGAGGAAATGCATTGGACAGCATCCTCAATTTATTCGAAAAGCCGAGGGATCCCGTCTCATTCGACGCTATCCGGATTCGACTTGCATCACCGCACACCATCCGCGCCTGGTCTTCCGGCGAGGTGAAAAAACCGGAAACCATCAACTACCGCACGTTCAAACCCGAGAGGGATGGCCTTTTCTGCGCGATGATCTTCGGGCCGATCAAGGACTACGAGTGCCTGTGCGGGAAGTACAAGCGTATGAAGTTCCGCGGTGTCGTCTGCGAGAAATGCGGTGTCGAGGTCATCTCCTCGAAGGTTCGCCGCGAGCGGCTCGGCCACATTGAACTCGCCAGCCCGGTTTCCCACGTTTGGTTCTTCAAGGGCCTGCCCAGCCGGATCGGCAATCTGCTCGACATGACCCTCCGCGCGCTGGAGCGGGTGCTCTATTTCGAGAATTACATCGTCATCGAGCCGGGAGAAACGGGACTCAAGAAAAACGATCTGATCACCGAGGACCAGCGCCGGGCTCTCCTCGATGATTTCGACGAAGACGAGTTTAAGGTGGGGATCGGGGCCGAGGCCATTCGGGAGTTACTGGATCAGATCGATCTCGAAACCCTGGCCGAGGAGTTGAAGCGGGATATCAAGGAAACGAACAACGTCCAGAAACAAAAGAAGTATATCAAGCGCCTCAAGGTGGTGGACGCCTTCCGGAATTCGGGCAACCGGCCGGAGTGGATGATTCTCGAGGTGATTCCGGTTCTGCCGCCGGAACTTCGTCCGCTGGTGCCGCTCGACGGCGGCCGGTTCGCCACAAGCGATTTGAACGATCTCTACCGCCGAGTTATCAACAGGAACAACCGGTTGATGCGCCTGATGGGCCTCAAGGCGCCCGACATCATCATCCGGAACGAAAAACGCATGCTCCAGGAGGCCGTCGACGCACTCTTCGATAACGGCCGCCGGGGGCGCCTGCTTCGGGGAGCGAACCGGAGGCCGCTCAAGAGCCTCTCGGACATGCTCAAGGGCAAGCAGGGCCGTTTTCGCCAAAACCTTCTCGGAAAACGCGTGGACTATTCGGGCCGCTCCGTCATCGTAGTGGGCCCGGAGCTGAAGTTCAACCAGTGCGGCCTGCCGAAAAAAATGGCGCTCGAGCTGTTCAAGCCCTTTATCTACAACAAGCTCGAAGAAAAGGGGTTGGTCTCGACCGTCAAAGCGGCCAAGAAACTCGTGGATGAGGAGCGCCCTGAGGTCTGGGACGTGCTCGAGGAGGTGGTGAAGAACCATCCGGTTATCCTTAACCGCGCCCCGACGCTTCACCGCCTGGGGATGCAGGCCTTCATGCCTCAGTTGATCGAGGGCAAGGCCATTCGGGTGCACCCGCTGGTGTGCGCGGCATTCAACGCCGACTTCGACGGCGACCAGATGGCCGTGCACATTCCGCTGTCGGTGGATGCCGTCGAGGAGGCGAGGGTTCTCATGCTCTCGGCGAACAATATCCTCTCGCCCGCGAACGGTATGCCCGTGGCGGTTCCGAGCCAGGACATCATTTTGGGGTGCTACTACTTGACGAAACCGCGCGGCGGCTCGAAAGGCGAAGGCCGGGTTTTCAGCAACTCGGCGGAAGTCCGGGTCGCCTACGACCAGGACGCGTTGGGTCTTCAGACCCGGATCCGCGTACGGGTTCAGGATGATCTGGTGGAAACCACGGTCGGGCGCGTGCTCATGTTTGAAATCCTGCCCGACGGCGTGCCGTTTTCCACGGTGAACAATGTGCTCGACAAAAGGGGTCTCACCAGTCTTGTCGCCACCTGCTACGAAATGTCAGGCCGGGCGGCGACGGTGAAATTTCTCGACGACCTGAAGGACTTGGGTTTCTATCATGCGACCAAGGCGGGGATCTCGATTTCCATCGACGATATGAAGATTCCCGATGCGAAGGTGGAGCTGGCCGAGGCCGCGCGCAATCAGGTCATCGACGTCGAGAAGGAGTATCGCGACGGCCTGATTACGGACGGAGAGCGCTACAACAAGATCATCGACATCTGGTCCCACGTGACCGAGGAAGTCGCGGGAGCGATGTTCAAATCCCTTGAGCAAGTAGACGACTGGGTCATGAACGGAAGCGGTGGTGTAGCTCAGGGCAACGGTGAGTCCACCGACGAAGCGGACTTCAATCCCATTTACATCATGGCCGATTCGGGGGCCCGCGGCAGCACGGCCCAGCTCCGCCAGCTCGGCGGCATGCGCGGCCTGATGGCGAAGCCCTCCGGGGAAATTATCGAAACCCCCATCACAGCCAACTTCCGAGAAGGGCTCTCGGTGCTGCAGTACTTCATTTCGACTCACGGCGCGCGGAAGGGATTGGCGGATACCGCCCTCAAGACAGCCAACAGCGGATACCTTACCCGGCGGCTGGTCGATGTGGCCCAGGATGTCATCATCACCGAAGAAGACTGCGGGACCGTGAACGGAATCGAGATGGTGGCGCTTGTCGAGGGCGGCGAGATTATCCAGAACCTCGGGGACCGGATTCTCGGGCGGACCGCTCTTCAGGACATCAAGGATCCGTTCAGCGGGGATGTTCTATGCCGGGAGGGCGAGGAAATCGACTCGGATAAGGTCCGCATAATCGAAAACGCCGGGGTCGACAAGGTGCTCATCCGCTCGGTGCTCACCTGCGACGCGTGCACCGGCGTCTGCGCCCAATGCTACGGCCGCAGTTTGGCGACCGGAAAATTGATAGAAATGGGCGAGGCCGTTGGCGTCATCGCGGCCCAATCCATCGGCGAGCCGGGAACCCAGTTGACGATGAGGACCTTCCACATCGGCGGAACAGCGATGCGGGCCGGCGAGCAGAGCACGGTCGAAGCCAAGCGCTCGGGGTTTGTGAAGTTTGAAAATCTCAGGGTCATCACGACGGCCAAGGGCGAGCAGATTGTCATGAACCGGAACGGCCAGATCGCCATCTGCGATGAAAACGGCCGGGAGCGGGAGCACTATCCCGTCGTCTACGGCGCATCGCTCAAGGCAAGGGAAGGCGCCCGGGTCAGCGAGGGCGAGAAAATTCTGGAGTGGGACCCCTACACCACCTCGGCGATGGCGGACAAGGCGGGCAGGATCGCTCTTGTGGACGTTATCGAGAGCGTGACGATGCAAGAGGAGATCGACGAAATCACGGGCCTGTCGCGCAGGGTGATACTCGACCATGTGGACGAGAAACGCCAGCCCCGGGCTGTTCTTTCGGATGAGGCCGGTGAGCAGCTTTCGACTTTCCCGCTTCCCGCCGGTGCGCATATCTCCGTCACCGAGGGCGAGGTGATCACTCCGGGAACCGTGATTTTCAAAATTACGCGGGACACCTCGAAGACCAAGGATATCACCGGCGGCCTGCCGCGGGTGGTAGAGCTCTTCGAGGCGCGCCAGCCGAAGGAAAATGCGATTATTTCGGAGATCAACGGCAACGTGAAATTCGCCGGGACCCTTCGGGGCATGAGGCGTGTGCTCGTGGTCTCGGACAAGGGCGATGAGCGCGAATACCTGATCCCCCGGGGCAAGTTTGTCAGCGTCCAGGAGGGGGATTACGTAAAAGCCGGCGAGCCGTTGATGGACGGCGCCGCCAACCCGCACGATATCCTGGCCGTCCTGGGCGAGAAAGAGCTTCAGAATTATCTGGTGAACGAGGTCCAGGAGGTCTACCGGCTCCAGGGTGTTCAAATCAACGATAAGCATATCGAGGTTATCGTGCGGCAGATGTTGCGCCGGCTTGAGATTGAAGATCCCGGGGATATCGACTTTGTCGTGGGCGAGCAAGTCACCCGGGAGTTGTTCCGGGTCCAGAACCAAGAGGCCGAAGCCGAAGATAGGGTGCCCGCGCGGGCGCGGCCGATATTGCTGGGGATCACCCGGGCTTCCCTCTCGACGGACAGCTTCATATCGGCGGCCTCATTCCAGGAAACCACCCGGGTTCTGACCCAGGCCGCGGTTTCGGGGAAAATCGATCATCTGAGGGGACTCAAAGAGAACGTGATTATGGGCCGTTTGATCCCTGCGGGAACCGGAAACAAGCGATATCAACAGGTTGAACTCCTCTCCCCGGAGGTCGAGCTGGCCCCGGCCCATGCGGACGAGGTGGACGATGTCACGGACGAGGCGGTGGAAGCGACGCCCGGCGAGGCGGAAAAACCTGAGGCCCTGCAGGAGCAATAAAAGCGAAAATAAATCGCCCGATCTGGCGGAATCGCTAGAAGTCATTTCATAACCCTCATGAGTTTTCTCATCGTGATCAGGGCACAAGCCATATGAAAGAATCCACCGTAGGTTTCCATCAGTCGGTCCCATCGCACGGTCAGCCTGCGGAAGTTGCCAAACCAGGCAATCGTCCGCTCGATGATCCAT
>Ga0187827_10007598_pt1 | contig 11992 bp, 8 predicted proteins | sample ETNtaG_39_FD_167969 | JGI IMG/M metagenome (GOLD analysis project Ga0187827, IMG submission 167969) | Marine microbial and viral communities from oxygen minimum zone, Eastern Pacific Ocean - ETNP2014_SV_150_PacBio MetaG (Illumina Assembly) | ecosystem: Environmental > Aquatic > Marine > Hypoxic... | reverse complement strand
GATGGATTTTATGCCGGCGCATATAATAAAGCTGTTTACAGCCACAAGCTCCTGGATAAATATACCCAGATTATTAATCTTTCGGATGAGAAATCGGATAATAGGCAGCGTGTTCAGCGTATCGTACAGTTTTGTGATCAAATGGGATGGTCGTACCGGAATGTGAAGGTTTTGGATATAGGCAGTGGTTTATGTGTCTTTCTGGGTGTTCTAAAAGAGTTTGGTTTTCTATGCCATTGTTTTGACCCAGATCCTATCGCAGTTGATCATGCCATCAGTAATGTGAAAATAAAAGGTTATACAGGAACTTTAGATGATTTTGAGCCTGAAGAGAAGTTTGATATTGTCACATTTAATAAAGTCCTTGAACATGTTAATGATCCCATTGGGATGTTAAAGAAGGCCAAAAACATGTTGACAAAGAGTGGCGTTGTTTATGTTGAATTGCCGGATGGTGATTCAGCTTTAAAACATGGAAATGCCGTTGAGAGGGAAGAGTTTTATATCGAACATCTTATGGTTTTTAATAAAGATTCTATTGAATATCTCAGCCGGAAAACCGGTTATGACATCTTAAAGGTTGAATCGATTCATGAACCGAGTGACAAATTCACCATTTATGCTTTCTTGAAGCCTGAAGATTAAGTTGTCATTAATTTGCGGATTATACCGACGTGAATCAATTACCAATCATTTTAGTACAAGGGCCTGAGAGTGCACAATATCTTCTCCAGCAGCATGGTGCTGCAAAAGTTAAGAGATGGATTGTCTGCAATGCCTATTCAGGAGGAATGCTTGTTGAACAAGGGATTCCTTTTGTCGATGAGAACTTCTATTTCGATGATGGAATGAAACTAATTGATGAAATCAATGTGTTTGCTCATCGCTTAAGTACAGAATGGTTTAAGGATATATCTATGGACTATCCCAATGATTGTGGAGTACGTCCTGAAATGTTCTACGCCCGTTCTTTTAATGGTTATTTTAACTCGGTTCTTTGTGCCTTTTATTTCCTGGAAATGATACATCGAAAAGAGGGTTCTTGTCGTTTATTGACGACCCGATTTAAAACTCAAGAAGAGAAAATGGGTTTTTCTTTTCTTCATAATGAATCAATCGTTCCAACGTTATTAGATAATCTAAATGAAAGATGGGGCTTTAAATGTTCGTATTCTGATATTCAACAAGAAAATAATCATTCGGTAGAAAAGTTTCATTGGCTAAGTTCCCTTGTGGTTAAGATGTTTTCTTCCATTACTCATCTCTTTTGTAGGGATAAAATACTTTTCTCAGGTAATCCGTTGCTTTTAATGCCTGTTGTGCGTGAATTAAAACTAAAATTCGGGGTGAGTTCTTTGCAAATCAGAGAAATATCGAGAATGCGGCAAATAGCATCCTTAGCTAAAAGGTACTCATTGCTTATGCCGGGCCTTTCTTGCTATCAAAGAAAGGATTTTGGTTTTGACGAACCTGAAATCTGGAATACTTTTAGTGAGAAAAAAACATTTTGTTTTAAAGGTATTGACTTTTTGCCAATCTTCTGGAATAAGATCAGGATGTTTCTCCGGTGGGAATCACTACGTATGGTAGAAATATATCGTAAAATAAGTAAGGCTCTGGATCTGGTTAAGACTGAGTTTGTTATTGTTGATGAAGACGTAATTCCGTTTAATAAAGCGTTGGTGACTGCAGCTAAAAATAAGAATATCAAGACGCTTGTTGTTTCTCATGGACTGCCTGCTTCTCGAGTAGGATTCTTGCCTTTACAAGCAGATAATATTGCAGTATGGGGAGAATTTATGAAAAGTATATTTCAGCGTTGGGGCATGAGTTCTGATAAGATTATTGTTACGGGGTGTCCGAAATATGATAAGTTAAGTTCTTCAACTAGAGTGCCAGGAGAGCAGAAGGATTCTTTTTGTGAAAAACATAAATGGGATACCGAAAAGCAGATTGCTCTTGTTATTACTGGGGGACTTTCACAAGACGTCTTTGATAGATTTGCAGGAAATGGTTCTACCTCTTCAGAGATTTTACGAACTACCGATTATTTCTTGAGGATTGCCCAAAAAGTTACTAATGTGAATTTTGTTTTTAAGGTTACTCCTGGATTGCGAAGTGATGATTTTTTCCAGAGATTAGCTGGCAAATATGGTGGATTATCCTCTAATATTAAGTTGGTCAGGAGTGGTCTGGCAGTTGATTTAATAAATATTAGTGATGTGGTTTTTAATAGTTGTTCGTCAGCATGCCTTGAGGCAATTATTCTAAAAAAGCCGGTTGTTAATATGAACTTTTCGTTTCATCCGGATGTTTTTCCATTTGTCGAGTATGGTCTTGGCACTTCGGTTAGAACGTTTGAAGAGGCTTTAAAGTTATGCCGGGATTTGGGAGACGGTCTCTTACCTTTACAAGATTGGGTGGCAACCCAGGAAAATCTTGTTTCCCCTTTTGTTTTTTCCAGGGATAGTAGGTCCTCCGAAAGGATTGCTTCTTTTATTAGCAGGAATTTATAGCGTTACCTTCGCTATTTGGTTGCATACAGTACCAAATACAAAAATAAAAAAGTGGGTTTATATAAAAGTTTAGAGCGGCATATTACCTGGAATCTGTTAAGCCTCATAGCAAAGTTCTATCTTCATAAGCCGGACCTGACACACCTTCTTCATATCAAATACCCAACGTTCAAACAAATATTTTATGGCATTGCAAATGAATTATTTTATGTTATTGGCGTTGCTTACGGGGCGAAATTAAATGCTTATAATATAGAGATTACAAATGCATGTAACCTGCGATGCAAAATGTGTCCCGTTAATCGTGGAATGAAGAGAAAAACACAATATATGGATTTCTCCTTATTCAAAGAGATAGTAGATAAGAATCGTGGAGTGGAATTTGTCCTTCCTTTTCAATGGGGTGAACCACTCATGCATAAGGATTTTCTTAAGATGGTTCAATATGCAGTTTCCAAGGGTATCCGTGTCATGTTTACCACCAATGGTACTATGTTAAATGATGATATCTGTAGAAAGATTGCTGAGAGTGGTGCGGAACGTATAACAATTTCTGTTGACGGTATTGGCGAAACGCATACTGAGATAAGAGGATTTGATTATTACAAACTCAGGGAGAAGGTGTTAAATCTTAAGAATATCAGAGATGAAATGAAGAGTAATCTCAAGATAGATATTTCGATGGTCGTATTCAATGAGACAGAAAATGATGTAAACAGGCTTTACGATGAGTGGAAATCTATAGCAGATAGAGTACAGCTTATTCCGCGGTTTGTTCCAGGTAGGAGAACAGTGAGTTGCCGCGAGCTCTGGAGAGGTATTATTGTGGTTCTTGCAGATGGTCACGTTTCTATATGCTGTGCTGATTTTGAAGGCGAGGGTATTGTTGGAGATGCAAGAAAGCAGACACTTGCCGAGATTTGGAATGGCAAAAAAATGAGAGAGTACAGGAGGGCTCATATTAAAGGTAAGTTTCCACCTATTTGCGAGAACTGCAGTGAATATGAGACAGACCTTGTCAGCAAGCGGTTTTCATAAAAGATAAGCATCATGGTAATCAGAATTATAAGAGTTGTTGATTATTACGTAGGGATTCCCACATGTTTTGTTATAGGCATACTAGATAAATTCCTGAATGTGTTTAGAAAGAGTGTTGTTACCACAAATCCAGAAAAGATATTACTTGTGAAGACGTGGGGGATCGGGAATATCATCTTAATGCTTCCCGCCATGAAGGCTGTCAGAGAAAAATATCCTGAAGCTCAGATTTATTTTTTCAGCCTGAAAAATAATAGAGAGATTCTTGAGGGAAACCCGTATATCAATGATTGTTTCATGCTTGATATGGATGGCCTGCGTGCATTCATTACAAGTGTTGCTGAGAACATCAGGCTCTTAAGGGGGGAGGGGATTGACTGCATTCTGGATTTTGACCAGTTTGCAAGATTTACAGCACTGTTATCTTTTGTGATTGGCATTGGTAAGAGACGAATAGGTTTTAACACCAGGGGGCAGGGAAAGAAATATGTTTTTACTGACCTGGTTGATTACAACAATACTCAGCATATGAGTAAAACATTTTATGATTTAGCAAAGGTTATTGGTGTGGCGGAAGAAAATTATCAATCAGTCAAGGTTCCATATGCAGGAGATGATTTGTTTTTTGTCAATGGTTTCCTGAAAACCCATGGAATCGATACTCAAAAGGACATTCTTATTGGCATCCATATTGGATGTGGTCCAAACTTTCCCAGCCGGCGCTGGTCTTGTGAGAAATATGCACAGCTGGCTGACAGGCTGATTGAAGAATTCAATGTTAAGATATATTTTACCGGAACCAGGAGTGAGACGGAACTTGTTCAGAATACCATAAATCTTATGAATAATAGAGCTGTTGATGCAAGCGGCAGGCTTACGATAAAACAGATGGCCGTAATCATTGAGAAAAGTGACATCTTCTTTTCAAGTGATACGGGTCCTTTGCATATTGCTTCTGCGATGGATACCACTGTAGTAGGATTCTTTGGCCCGAATACACCTTTGCTGTATGGTCCTCTCGGAGACAAGAATATTATTTATTATAAAGGGCTTCCCTGTTCACCATGTATTACCAACTATAATGCGAAGAAGAGTGATTGCCGGGATCCAATCTGTATAACGTCTATAGAAGTTGATAAAGTTTATGATGATGTGGCAAAGAGAATTCTTAGTGAAAATTTAAAGAGATGAAATCCTTATTATATCTGGCAAACAATATAATTCGTTCTAATTTCAGCAGGATGAATTATCCTTTCAAACTTACCTTCATTGTGACTAACCAGTGCAATCTAAGATGTAAGATGTGCAATATCTGGAATAAGAATGGTTCTGAGCCGGAGCTCACAACCGGAGAGATTGAAAGGATTTTCAAGCGGAATAATTTTTTTTCCTGGGTGAACATAAGCGGTGGTGAGATCTTTCTGAGGCCGGATATTGTAGACATAATAAAGACTGTTCTTGCTACAAACAAGAAACTCTACCTTCTGGACTTCCCGACAAACGGGTTCATGACAGACACTATATTGCAAAGTGTGTCCAGGATACTCAAATACCGTCCTGAAAGACTCATGATTACTGTCAGTCTGGATGGACCGTTGGATCTTCATAATGAGCTGAGAGGGCACAGGGAATCATGGCAGAAAGTTATCGAGACGTTTACAGGTCTTCGTAAGCTTGGAGAAAGAAACAAGAATATGCAGGTCTACTTTGGTTTTACAATTATGCCTCAGAATATGCGGACGCTTAATGATGCATTTCTTGCAGTTAAGTCAAGGATTCCATATATCACACATGACGATTTTCATATCAATATTGCTCATGATTCAGAGCATTACTATGAGAATAAGGATCAGGGTTTCTGTGCTGAGAGTGAAGCGCTGGAATACTTGAGTGATTTTGTAAAACACAGAAAGTATTCTCTTCATCCAACATATGTTCTTGAGAGAAAATATCAGAAATTGAGCAGTGATTATTTTCTTAACAAAAAGATTCCCATGGCCTGTAAGGCTCTCTCATCATCATGTTTCCTGGATCCCTATGGAAATGTTTTTCCCTGCAGCATTTATGACAAAAGAATCGGAAATCTGAAAGAGTATGATTTTGACATAAAAAAACTCTGGAATTCAGAGATGGTAATAAAGGTGCAGAAGGAAGTTGAGCAGGGCAATTGCCCTCAGTGCTGGACACCATGTGAGGCGTATCAGACGCTTCTGGGTAACCTCAGGAGCTGGTGGTGATATATGGCTAAAATAGTATTTGTGCAGAGATTGTGGTATGAGTATCCCGGGGTAGGAATACTATCCGCCTGCCTTAAACAGTCAGGGCATAGTGTTGATGTTGTGATTGGAGAGGAAATATCACAATTTGGTGGTGTATTTGAGGATACCGATATCATAGCATTTTCTGTTATGACCGGGTTTCAAGGATGGGCTCTTTCTTTGGGCAGACAACTTAAGGAAAAGTATAATTCATGCATTATCTTTGGTGGCCCGCATCCTACGTATTTTCCGGAAATAGTTAATGAGGATGGGGTTGATGTGATTTGCAGGGGAGAAGGAGAAGGGGCGCTGCTGGATCTGGCTGAAAGGCTGGATGTAAATGAAGGGTTTACGGATATTCTCAATCTCTGGGTTAAGCATAACGGCAAGATATCCAAAAATGGGTTAAGACCTTTGGTAGAGGATCTCGATGGCCTTCCATTCCCGGATAGAGAGGTTTATTATGATAAATATCCTTTTATAGGCAGGAACAGTCACAGGGCGTTTATGGCTGGGAGGGGATGTCCGTATGGATGTTCATTCTGCTTTAATGCACAGTTAAAACAGATGTATAAGGACAAGGGAAAGTATGTAAGAATGAGGAGTCCAGGGAATGTCCTTGAAGAGATTAAGAGTGTAAAGGGTAAATATATGACTGAAAAGATTTTCTTTCATGATGATACTTTTGTATTAAATCATAAGTGGCTGCAGGAATTTCTAGAAATGTATACTGAGCAGATCCGGCTTCCATTTTTTTGCCAGGCACGAGCAGATACATTTACAGAGGAACTGATAAAGGACCTGAGAATGGCTGGCTGCCAATCGGTATTCTTTGCTATTGAGAGCGGTGATGAGACTATTCGCAGGAGGGTATTAAATAAACCTATCAGTAACGAAAAAATTATAAAAAGCGCAAGGTGGTTAAAAGAAAATGGAATAAAGATTTCCACCTATAATATGCTGGGGATACCGGGTGAAAGGGTAGAGCAGGCATTAAAGACGGTAGAGCTTAATATAGTTATAAAAGCGGATTACCCGCGTTGCTCATTTCTCACACCATATCCGGGGACACGGATAGCGGAGCTTGCCAGAGAACAGAACAGTATGTCTAAGGATGCTGATTTTGAAATAAATGCTAATTCACAGCAAAGTGAGATGTTTATGGCTACCATGGAAGGAAGAGAACTTAAAAATCTTCACTCCCTCTTTCAAACGGCAATCTTGTTTCCATGGACCTATCCATTGGTAAAAAGACTGATCAGGCTGCCTCTTGGGTTGGTGTTTAGGTTGTGGTGGGCCGTTATATATTTTCTGGTCTTTACAAGGAGCGAGGGGAGAAGCATGAAGGTAATGCTTATATTTGCTTTACGCAATTTCAGGGTAAGTGTATGGGAAACGAAGAAGAAAGCGTAAGTTCTATGCAGGTTAATAGAAGCCGGAAGGCGGAAATAGTTTGGCCGATAGTAGGATTTCTGATCATAACTGCTTTTGTGTTTAGAAAGGCAGTTTTTTCTGATTTCGTATCTATTGCAGATAGTGGTGATGCTTACATTTGTTTTTACTCGTGGAGTCATTATTTCATATGGGCAATTAAACAAGGCACATTCCCGCTCTGGCTTTCGTTAAATTCCTGTGGGCATCCATTTGGTACGGAAGCCCCCAGCAATTTTAATATATTAAACATGTTAAGTTTATTTTCTCATCCTAATCTTGCTTGGAATATAAGGAGTATGCTTTGTATGTTTCTTGCCGGTTATTTTATGTTCCTGTTTGCCAGGTCACTAAAGATATCTATATACAGTTCATTTGTCTGCGGGTTGGTTTTTATGTTTGCAGACAGTGTTGTTGTAGATCATCTACATATAATTTCTTTCATGATTCCCCTTATGTTACTGGTTTTAGATAAAGCCATAAGCAGAAGGAGTTATAGATGGGCATCCCTGGCAAGTATACTAATGACTATATCTTATCTGAATTCGAACCCACAGTATATTATTTACATTTTTCCGTTCTGCTGTGCCTATATGATATTCAGATATATCAGTCTTGGTGAAAAATATAGTGTTAAGGGGTTCTTGCTTATTGCAGGGATATTTTTGTTTCTAACAGTTGGTCTGTCATCATTACAGATTTTAAGAACAGTAGAAATTTCCGGTGATCCACAAAGGGCTTTTGTAGAGAGTTGGTATTTTATGTTGTTGCCCACGCATCTTATTACGGCTATCTTTCCGTTCTTTTATGAATCACCATTTAGGCTGGCGGAACATAATTTCTTTTTCGGAAGGATACCGTTGGCGATAGCACAAAAAATGCCTGCATTATTTGGAAGCCCGTTCTTGACCACAGCTCCTTATATAGGCGTAATACCTCTTGTACTGGGTATCATCGCCATTTTAAAGAGAAGAGATAACCCAAGTGTGAGATTCTTAGGCTGGTCAGTTATAATAGTTACAATATATGTAAGTACCTCAATCTTGTCACATATGGTTGTCATGTATATTCCAATATTAAAACAGATGGTTTACATGCAGAGAAGTTATGTAATATATGAATTTTCAATGGCTGTATTAGTCGGGTATGGGATTGATATTTTGTTATACAAGGGTAAAAGTGTTTGGCGGCCAGTTGTTAGATATATTAATAAAGTAAACCTTCTGATTATAATTATTATTGGTGTTGTGATGGGCATTGCCTATACCTCTCTGGTATGGAAAAAGGAGCTATTTATCAGAATCGGAAATGAGTATGTGGATAAATATGTTATAGGCAACCCTCTTTATATTGCCCATGACCATATCTATCGTTTAAGAATAGAGCAGATATTTGAATTCTTATGTTCATGGACAAACATATTTGGGCCTTCATTTTATATTTCAGCCATAATTATTGTTTCTTCTATCCTGCTTCTTTATCTATACGCACTTGATTTAATCGGAAAAAGGACGTTTAAAATAGTTGCTATCCTTGTCATGTTGGGTGACCTTTATATTATTAAGTCATATCACATCCCTTTTTCTCCCAATGAAGATGTTGCGCCTGAAGTAGAAGCTGCTGAATTCTTAACTAATCAACCTGGAATATTTCGTGTTATACCGTTGGATGATCCTCGTGATTTTTCAAAACCCATGAAGAAAAAAACATTTCTGGAACCTAATACTAATCTTTTTTATGGAATAAGTAGTCCCGAAGGTGCATTGTCGCTTACAATGAGGAGATATGGATTGTTAATGCGGGCATTGCAGAAAGGAACAGATCATAAATTTGTTGGTATCATTAGTCATTATGTGGAATTACAACAACACATCGCCAATTTGATGAATATTAAGTATGTAGTAACTTCAAAAGACAGGGTGTTGAAAAGACCTTTCAGGCTTGTATATATGGATAAAGAATATAGGGTTTATGAAAATATGGAAGCATATCCTCGTGCGTTTGCAGTACATAGGGGTCTGACATTAAACAGGGAGGAAGATGTCCTGGCAGCCTTGAAGGATAACAGTGTGCCTTTGGATAAAGTTGTTATCTTGGAAGATGATTCTATGGAAAATCTTAATCTGCCAGTATCGAACGAAACTGTATATTCTCATGTAAGTATTGAGGAGTATAGACCACACTCTGTAGTCGTAAATGTGGATATGAAGGCTAATGGTTACCTGGTCTTGACTGATTGCTATTTTCCGGGTTGGAGGGTGTATGTTGATGGTGAGCGAAGCAAAATTTACAAGGCTGATTATATATTCAGGGCAGTAGCGCTTCAAAAAGGTGAACATAAATTGCATTTTGTCTATAAGCCCTTTTCTGTTAGGCTTGGCTTGGTATTAATTGCTTTAAGCTTTTCGTTAATAGTTTGTATTTTTATAAAGACGCGTAGGAAAAGATAAGATGAATAAATCACGGTTACTTTTAATTCGTCCAAATTCATCCATAGAGATTGCTCCTCCTCCATTAGGACTGATGTATATAGCTTCTTATTTGAGGAATAAACAGGACGAATTTGATATAAAAATTCTCGATTCACGCGTAAAAGACTTGTCCTTTGAAGAAATTGAGGAGTGTATAAAAGATTGTCAGCCTGAGTATATTGGGATTACCAGCATGCATGTAGATTCTCCGGAATTACATAAAGTTGCTCAGATATCTAAGAGTGTAATGAAAGATCCTGTAGTAATTGCGGGAGGGCCGTATCCAACAAGCGGTTACAAGCAGGTGATGGAAGATTCAAACATTGATTTTTGTGTGGTAGGTGAGGGGGAGATTCCTTTTGCAGAGTTGATGAAGGCATTAAGACATGGGCTGGATTATGAGAATATCAGGGATGTGGCATTCAGAATTGACGGTGAAATGGTCTATAACGGTTCCAGAGAACTTATATCAGACTTGGATAGTATTCCTATTCCTGCATGGGAACTTATTGAAATGAACGACTATTTCTATGGAAAGAAAAGGTCGTTAGAAAATCCTGTACAGATACACAAAAGAGCTGTGTCCGTAATTTCCTCACGTGGTTGTCCGTACGGGTGTACCTATTGTCACAATATATTTGGGAAGAAGTTTCGCGCGAGAAGTCCCGAGAATGTGATCAAAGAACTGAAGTATCTGGTGGATAAATATAATATTCAGGAGATAGAATTTCTGGATGATACCTTTAATTATGACAAAGAGAGAGCGTGTGGGATATGTGACCTTATAATTGAGGAAAAATTGAAATTGGGGATCTGTTTTTCAAATGGACTACGAGCGGACCGTATGGACGAGGAGTTGATCATTAAACTGAAACAGGCAGGTACCTATCGTATAAATTATGGGATAGAGAGTACATCAGCAAGAATGCAGAAGTCCATGGGGAAGAAATTAAATCTGATACATGCAAAGGATATAATTGAGAAAACGTTCAGGCATAAGATTCTCTGCGGGGCATTCTTTATGATAGGATTTCCTACTGAGACAGAAGATGAGATACTGGAAACTATACGTTTTGCGGCCGAATCAAAGCTTCACACAGCCGTTTTTAATATTGTTACTCCCTTTCCGGGTACCAGGCTTTATAAACAGGCAGAAGAGATGGGGAGCAATGTTGGTAAGTCATTTTCAACCGTAGGAAAAGTAAGCGTAAACATGAGTGCTGTTTCGAATGAAAAACTGGCAAAACTAAGAGTTATAGCATACAGAAGATTTTATTTTAATGTTACCAGGTGTTGGCGGCTCTTTGTTCGTGTTCCGAGGAAGCTTATACTTTTTAAGAATTTTATTGAGGTGGCAAGGGTGTCTTTGCTTAAGAAAGAGCTTTATGGATAATAACCTTGTTGATTCCGTTTCTGGGCTGAAGATTCGTCTGAAAGTTTCAAGTGTTGAGGTATGTTAATAAGTAAATTCTTTAAAATGATGAAGGTTGTAAAGGGTTGCTCGAAAGTATGGTGGCTATAAATTGAAATATTTTAAAGAATATCTTGATTACAAAATAATTAAGAATATGAAAAAATATGATTTCAAGTCTCCTGTGCTTGAAGCAGGATGTGGAACAGGTGAGACGTTAGAGCTTGTTTCAAAATATTATGATATTAAGGGTATAGACTTGTCTGAAGAGGCTATATCAATTTGTAAAAAGAAAGAAGTGAATGCTCAAAGGGCAAATATAGTCGATGTCAAAGAGAAATATAATTCTATAATCAGTATTGATGTAGTAGAACATATAGAAGATGATCTCACAGCCGTAAAGCATTTTTACAAAAGTTTGAATAAGGATGGAAAACTATTTATACTTGTTCCTTCCGGAAGGATGATGAAGGACGATATCGGTTATGGTCACTATAGAAGATATTCGAAGGATGCAATAAAAAGTTTGTTAGAGGAGTGCAATTTTAAAATTGAGTTTGTGGAGATGTTTGGTTTCCCAGTATTGTATTATGCAAGGATTCTTATGAACTACTTATACAAATTGAAGGATAGAGATGAAGGAATGCTTGAGGAGGGTTTGCTTGATGAGAATACTCTCAGGAGCTCCTATGAGCATCCATATGATAATACGACCTTTGGTCGGATACTGGAAACTCTGCCAATCACAAGACTGTTGTCAAAGCTTTTGCTTTTTCAGAATATGTTTGCAAGTGGCAATAAAGGCTTTGCTGTGATTGTGGTTGCCAGTAAATCGTAATGAACTTTGCGGTGTCTATTATACGTGCT
>Ga0187827_10007597_pt1 | contig 11993 bp, 11 predicted proteins | sample ETNtaG_39_FD_167969 | JGI IMG/M metagenome (GOLD analysis project Ga0187827, IMG submission 167969) | Marine microbial and viral communities from oxygen minimum zone, Eastern Pacific Ocean - ETNP2014_SV_150_PacBio MetaG (Illumina Assembly) | ecosystem: Environmental > Aquatic > Marine > Hypoxic... | reverse complement strand
TAACTGACGCACCAATTATAGAAATTAAAGCTAATATTAACCAATTATATTTATGTCCATAAGTAAAAGGAAAATGGGAGCTAACCATTATGAATAGGACTGGGAGAGTCATATAATTATTATGTATTGATCGAGTTTTTGCAGATATCCCTTTTTGCAAATCTGGTTTATTATTAGCTAATGCAGCATCAACCATATTTTTTTGAGAAGGTATAATTACACGAAATACATTTGCAGCCATGATAGTTCCTAAGCAAGCACCGACATGGACATAAGCTGCTCTAGAACCATAAATATTAGTAAGTAAATAACTAATTATTGTTGCTAAAAGTAAGCATATTATTGAGAAAAGAATTGTGTTGTTTATTAATTTTGACTTACACAAAAAATCATAAACAAACCATGATCCTAATAAAAATGTTAATGAGATAACGATTGCAGTAAGTGAGTTTATATCACTTACGTTTTTATCAATCATTATACTCTCTGCATTTAAGTAATAAACTATAATTAAAAGAGCAAAGCCACTTATCCAGGTAGTATATGCCTCCCATTTAAACCAGTACAACTCTTTAGGAAATTTTTTAGGCGGACCTTTTAATTTTTTAATATGATAAAATCCTCCTGAATGAACTGACCAAAGTTCACCTTCTATATCGTCATTATCTATTTCTCTATCAAGCCGACTGTCTAACCAGTTAAAATAAAATGACGTACCAATCCAAGCTATACCAACAATAATATGTATCCATCTAACTATTAAATCGAGCCAATCTAATATTAAGGGCAATAAAGAAATAATAAATTCCATTTAGTATTCTATTTTATCTGTTTTTAATTCCCATTCTTGAAAAGCTTTTATTGCATCCTGTTGTTTTATTTGCTGTAGTACAATTTTTCTTTTAGTTAGATCCATAGATAATTCATCATAAATAAAATTATCATCAAAACCAATTTTAGCTGCATCTTTGCGAGTATTTCCATAATATATTTTATCTATATGGGACCAATAGATTGCACTTAGACACATAGGACAGGGCTCACAGCTTGTATACATTTCCGTACCTTTAAGATGAAAATTTTTTAATTCAATGCATGCTTTTCTTATTGTTACAATTTCAGCATGTGCGGTTGGATCATTAGTTTCTGTAACCTGATTACAACCTTCTGCGATTATTTTATTATTTTTTACTATAACACAACCAAAAGGACCTCCATTAGATCTTACACTTGCTATAGATAATTCTATAGCTCTTGACATAAAATTATTTATATTATTGCTCATTAATTATTTTGAGATATTTTTTAACATCTATTTGAATAGATGATAAGTTAGATCTATATTCTAATAATCTAGCTATTATGGATATTGCAATTTCTCCTGGTTTTTTACTTGTAATAATTTCTAAACCTATTGGACATTCGATCTTATTTATTAGATGTTGATTATAGCCAAGTTTAACTAAGCGATTACTAAATCTTTTCCTTTTTGTTTTTGAGCCAATTAAACCAATAAATTGAAAAGTATTTAAATTTAAAATTTCATTAATTATTTTAAAATCATAATCATGACTATGCGTTAACACTATATAATAAGATTTTTTTGGTAAATTTTTTACAAGCATCCAGGGAAATGTTGTAAATATAGGTATTATTTCTTTTTCATTTTGAATTTTTAAATATTCGTTTCTTGAATCAATTAAATGTACATTAAAGTCTAAATCCACTGCTTTAGATGATAATTCTTGACCTATATGCCCTGCACCAAAAATATATAAATTATCTAATTTATTGATTTTTAATTTTTCATTTTTAAGACTTTGTAAGCCATTATCATATTTAGTAATTTTAACTTGAGCGTAACCTCCACAACATTGTCCAATTGAAGGCCCTAAAGGAATATTTATTATTTCATTATTTATTATTTCTTTTTCATTTAAAAATTTATTTGCTTTTTGAATAACAGAGTATTCTAGTTGCCCACCTCCAATAGAACCAAAAAGATATTTAGAAGTTATAAGCATAAAAGTGCCTGTATCTCTTGGAACAGAACCTTCGGTAGAAATTAACTTTGCTTTTATAATTTCTTTTTTATAATTCTTGGCATCAATTATTTTTTTTAAAATCATTAATTATTCCTGTAAAGCCATTAAAATATTTTCAGGAGTAGCAGGTGCTTTCAGATTATTATTATTAACAGCATTTTTTAAAGCCATAAAAGTAGATAAAGCAAGCATCAAAGGAGGTTCCCCAACAGCTTTCGATCTATTAACTGTTTTTTCGATGTTTAGACCTTTTTCATAAATATTTACATTAAACTTTTCTGGTATGTCTTTTGAGACAGGTATCTTATAAGTTGAAGGACTGTATGTTGATAAATTGCCATTAACATTCCATGAAATTTGTTCAGTTGTCAGCCAACCTAATCCTTGAACAAAACCTCCTTCAATTTGACCTAAATCTATTGATGGATTTATTGATTTTCCCACATCATGTAAAATATCAACTTGTAAAAGTTTATTTTCGCCTGTTAAAGTATCTATTATTACTTCACTTACTGCTGCACCATAGGAGAAATACAAAAAAGGTCTTCCTTTAAGTGTTTCTTTATTCACAAAAACTTTAGGTATTTTATAAAAACCTGAAGAAGAAAGTGAAATTCTATTTAAGTGAGCTAAGGAAATTAATTTCTTAAAATCTATACTTCTATTTCCAAAAAGAACTTTATTATTTATGTATTTAATTGATTTTCCTTTGTATTTAAAATTTTTGTTTATAAAATATGCTAAATTATTTTTAATTTTATTAATAGCATTCACAACGGCAGCTCCATTAATATCCGTTGACGCGGAAGCTGCTGAGGCAGATGTGTTTGGTACTTTTTCTGTATCAGTTGATGTAATCTTAATTTCATCAGTAGAAAGTCCAAGCTCATTAGCAGCAATTTGTGAAATTTTAGTCATTAAACCTTGTCCCATTTCAATCCCACCATGATTTAAGTGGACAGAACCATCCGTATATATATGAACCAAAGCACCACCTTGATTTAAGTGTGTTGTTGTAAAAGAAATTCCAAACTTTACAGGAGTTATAGAAATTCCTTTTTTTAAAAATGTATTTTTATTATTAAACTCTATGACTTTTCTTTTTCTTTTTTGATAATTTGATTTTTTAAGAAGATCTTTAAAAATATCATTTATAATATTATCTTCAATTTTCATGTCATAGTGCGTAATATTATTTCTATTTTTTTGATAAAAATTATTTTTCCTTATGATGGAAGCATCAATATTAAGATATTTTGATATATTTTCTATAATGTTCTCAATACAAAACATCCCTTGTGGGCCTCCAAATCCTCTAAAGGCAGTATTAGAAACAGTATTTGTTTTACATCTATAAGATACGAGATTGATATTAGGTAAGAAATAAGAGTTATCAATATGATAAATAGCTCTATCATTAATAGCACAAGAAAGGTCTGGTGAAATTCCACATCTAGAAGCAAGTATAAGATCTAATCCATTAATTTTTCCCTTATCACTAAAACCTACTTTATATTTATAATAAAAATCATGACGTTTTCCCGTAATGATCATATCATCGTCTCTATCAACTCTTAGTTTTATTACTTGGCCAGTTTTTTTTGCAAGTAAGGCTGAAATAGCTGCAAAAATAAAAGATTGAGTTTCTTTTCCACCAAATCCACCTCCAATTCTTCTAACCCTTACATTTATAGAATTAAATTTTTGTTTTAAAACTTTAGCAACTATCTGTTGAGTTTCAGAAGGGTGTTGTGTTGAAGAATAAATTAAATAGTTATTATCTTCCTTAGGTATCGTTAAAGCAATTTGACCTTCAAGATAAAAATGATCTTGACCACCAGAAAATAATTCACCATCAATAGTATTTTTAGAATCTTTTAAGCTTTTAGCAACATTACCCTTTTGTATAATTTTAGTATTTAAAACAAATGATTTTTTTTTAATTGCATCTTTAATTTCTAGTATAGGTTTTTCTTTTAAGTAATTGATTTTAGCTTTTCTTGATGCTTTTCTAGCCAGTTCACAAGTCGTGGCAGCTACAGCAAAAATCGGTTGACCAAAATACTCAATATTTTTTTTAGCAAATATTGGATCTCCTTTAAATACAGGACCAACGTCATTGATTCCTGGTATGTCTTTATAAGTTATTACATCAATTACACCTTCAGATTTAGCTACTTCTTTTAAATTTATACATTTAATTTTTCCTTTTGCTATTTGGCTATAACCTATAGCTGCATGAAGTAGATTTTTAGGTTCAGATATGTCATCAATATATTTTGCTTTTCCTGAAACATGTTTTGCAGCACTCTCGTGCTCTTTTTTTATTGAAAATAATTTATTTTTTTTATCCATTTAATTAATTGTTTCTGACCTGTTATTTTTTACTTCAAAATAAAATCTTTCTAGTAAATTTTGGCTTACTATCTTTCTGTACTGACTTGATGCCCTCATATCGCTTAATGGATTAAAATCATTTTCAATAATTTTTTTAGACTTATTTATATTATTAAAATTAAATTCTTTACCAATTAAGTATTTTTGAGTTTTATAAGCTAGTTTGGGAGTAGCAGCCATTCCTCCAAAAGCTATGTTTATGTCAATGATTAAATTTTTCTTAAGATTTAATAAAAAAGCTACAAATACACTTGAAATATCATCATCAAATCGTTTACTAACTTTATAGCACTTAAAAATACAATTTTTTAAAATTGGAATTTTAATTTCTTTAATGAATTCTTTATTTTTTAATGAAGTTTTTCTGTAAGATTTAAAAAAATTTTTAATGTGAACTTCTCTTTGTTCTTTACCTTGTATTAATAGTGAACAATTTAAAGCTAAAAGCGCTGGCGAACTGTCTCCTATTGGTGATGCACTTGCTAAATTTCCACCAATTGTTGCTACATTTCTTATTTGTATTGATCCATATCGATAAAACATGTTTGCAAAAGAAGGATAAATATTCTTTAGTTTAGGAATTAAATCACTGATTGGGGTAGCAGCGCCAATATGTAGGTAATTATTTTTAATACTAGTATATTTTAAATCTTTGTTATTACCTAAATATATCAATGTATCTATATCTTGGTTTTGTTTTGTAACCTCTAAAGCGAGATCTGTTCCTCCGGATAATAATTTAAATTTAGATAATTTTTTCGTCTCTTTAATCAAATTATGTAAATTGCTTGGAATATAAAATTGCTTTTTATTATTATCTATTATGACATCATTCTTATTTATAGATTTTAATAATTTAATTGTAATTTTTTCTTTTTTTGAAAATTTATCTTTTTTTCCATAGGAATACATTTTTCTTGCTGCATTTTTAATAGCTTTGTATCCTGTACATCTACATAAATTTCCTGCTAAATATTCATCTATATTATTATTTGTAGGTTTGATTTTATTTTTATACATTCCAAACATTGCCATTACAAAACCAGGAGTGCAAAAGCCACATTGAGACCCATCATTATCTATCATTGCTTGTTGAACCGGATGAAGTTTATCTTTACCTATATTCTCTACTGTTATTAATTGCTTTCCATGGAGATTATACAGAAACGTTATGCATGTATTGATTGATTTATATTTAAGTTTATTATTATTTAATTCTGCTGTTACAGCTGTACAAGCACCACAATCCCCAGAAGCGCAACCTTCTTTTGTCCCAGTTAATTTTCTATTAATTCTTAAATAATTTAGTACCGTAACATTAGTATCAATATCTTTAATCTTAATTAATTTATCATTTAGAATGAATTCTATTTCATCCTTTATCATTAACTTCCTCGATAAGTAGAATAGCTCCAAGGTGAAACAAGTAATGGCACATGATAGTGTTGATCAGAGTCATTTATTCCAAAGCGAATTACCACATCATCGATAAAAAATGGTTTTTTTATAGTTGTGAAATTTTTAAAATATTCTCCACAATAAAAAATTAACTCATATTTTCCAACATTAAATAATTCTTTTTCTAGAATAGGTGAATCCGATCTTCCATCATTATTGAGTTTGAATTCCTTTATTTTGTGTTTTTTTTCATTTTCAATAAGAAAAACTTCCCCCCTTATTCCTTTTCCTGGAGTTCCATTGTAAATATCTAAAACATGTGTAGTTAAATAACCGTTCGACATAATTTTTAATATATTTATACAGTATTTATTTAAATATTAAATGAGGCAATATATTAAATGAACAATCCTAGAAACTTTATCGGATATGGCAAAAAGGATTATAAAGTTGCCTGGCCTAATAATGCAAAAATAGCTCTTCAATTTGTTTTAAATTATGAAGAAGGGGGAGAAAATTGCGTTCTTAATGGAGATAAACACTCAGAAACTTTTCTTTCAGAAATAATTGGAGCAAAGCCAATTGAAGACAGACACATGAATATGGAATCTATTTATGAATATGGATCACGTAGAGGTTTTTGGCGTGTCTACAATAATTTTGTTGAAAGAAATCTTCCATTAACAATTTTTGGAGTAGGTCTAGCTCTTCAACAAAATAATGAAATTTGTTCAGCGATTAAAGAATCAAATTTTGAAATTGTTAGCCATGGATATAGATGGATAGATTATCAATTTGTAGATGAAACAACTGAAAAAGAACATATTTTAAAATCTTATAATATAATTAAAGAAATTTTTGGGTCATATCCTAAGGGTTGGTATACTGGTAGAACGAGTCCAAATACTAGAAGATTTGTTATAGAAAATACTAATGTTATTTATGACAGTGATTCATATAGTGATGACCTTCCTTTTTGGGAAAAAATTGGAAACAAAAAACATCTAATTATCCCTTACACACTAGACAATAATGATATGCGATTTACTACTAGCCAAGGATTTAATAGCGGTGAACAATTCTTTCAATATTTAAAAGATTCTTTTGATTGTCTGTATAAAGAAGGTGAGCACAATCCTAAGATGATGTCCGTTGGTTTACACTGTAGACTAATAGGAAGACCAGGTAGAATACAATCCTTATTAAAATTTTTAGATTACGTAAAAAATTTTGAAGGAGTTTGGATTTGCAGACGAGACGAGATAGCAGATCACTGGTATAAAAATCATCAATAAATGAAAGTTAATGATGTAAATGTAATGTCTTCAGATATTTTTATAAGTAATTTTAAAAATGTTTTTGAAAATACCCCTTCAATATCTGTTTCTGCAGAAAAGTTGAGACCATTTGAAAATAAAAATCATATGATAAAAATTTTTTTAAATGAATTTGATAACTTAACTGTAAATATTAAAAAAAACATTATTAAAAATCATCCGGATTTAGGTAATAAATTTAAAATTAACAATGATTTGACTGAAATGTCTATGAATGAACAGAAAAATGCGGGCTTAGAAAATTGCACTGAAGAAGAATTTTTTCTTTTTAAAAAATTGAATAATGAATTTAAATCAAAATTTGATATACCTTTCATATTTGCTGTTAAAGGAAAAAACAAATCAATAATTATAGAAGAATTTAAAAAACGTTTACAAAATGATAATATAAAAAAAGAAGTAGAGGAATCTATAAGGCAAGTAAAACAAATAGCCGATTTTAGATTAAACGAAATAGTAGATGAATAATAAATATATTTTAAAAAACACAACAGATTTAGCTAATCCATTATTAGGAACTAAAATTATTAGATGTACAGATGAATTTTTTGCTCCAGCTAAAAGAATTTTAAATCCTTTACCTCCTATTTTTAAAGAAAATGTTTTTGATAATCATGGCAAATGGATGGATGGATGGGAAACAAGAAGGAGAAGATCTAAGGGTAATGATTATCTTTTAATTAAGTTGGGCAAGCCAGGAAAAATAAAATTAACTGAAGTTGATACATCTTTTTTTAATGGCAACCAACCTGAGTATGCTCAAATTGAAGGATGTTTTTCAGAAAATAACAATCTTAAACATATTAAATGGATCAAAATTACTAAAAAAATTAAAATTAAACCTAACCATAAGAATATTTTAAAATCTAAATCCTCAAAAACATTTAATTTTATTCGTTTAAATATTTTTCCTGATGGAGGAGTTGCTAGACTTAGACTTTTTGGAATTATTGATCTTTCATTACAAAAAATATCTAATAAAAATATTATTGATTTAGCAAGTGTGATTAATGGATCTCAAGTAGTTGCTTGTAGTGATGAACATTTTGGTAATGCTAATAATATATTGCTTCCTGGGAAATCTAAAAATATGGGAAATGGTTGGGAAACTCGCAGAAGAAGAGGTTTGGGATATGACTGGGTTCTTTTAAAATTAGGTCTTAGCGGATATCCAACATCCTTTGAAATTAACACTCATTATTTTAAAGGTAATTACCCAAATTGTTTTTCTGTTCAGGCAATTGATCATAAAAAAAATATATCTATAAATTCAATAATAACCAATAGTAAAAAATGGAAAACTATTATTGCCAAGACAAAACTTAAACCAGATAGTTCATTTAAAATAAAAATGCTAAAGAAATTTTATAAAAAATATAATTATATTAAATTAAATATTTATCCTGATGGTGGAATATCTCGTTTTCGAGTTTATGGAAAAATTAAATAATATTATGAATTTGCAAATTAAAAAAATTTCAAAAGATAATTTTTCTAGGTATGGACAATTAATTTCTACTCAATACCTTGAGTCTCAAAATATTAATGCAGAAACAACCAAGAGTTTTTATGATCTAGCAAATATTGAAATTTATGGTGACGATAAACAGTGCAGAGTCAATATTTTCAAGTCAATTAAAAGAAATTTTCCTCTAGAGATTAATATGCTTGAAAACCATCCTTTAAGTTCACAAACTTTTATTCCACTTCAAAAAACTAATTTTATTGTTGTTGTTGCTCCTATTTCTAATGAACCAGATATAAATTTAATTGAAACATTTTTTATATCTCCCGAAGAAGGAATAAATTTTAAACCAAAAGTTTGGCACTTTCCTCTGATAGCAACTGAAAATTCTAGTTTTTTAACGATAGATAAAAAAGATTCAGAGAATAACCTTGAAATTTATAATTTTCAAAATAACGATAAAATATTATTAGATTATGAATGAATCATTTGTTGAGTTTAGTAGTATAACTAAAAAATTTCCAAGAGTTGTCGCCAATAATAAAGTTTCTTTTAATATTAATAAATCAACAGTTCATGCTTTATTAGGTGAAAATGGAGCTGGCAAGTCTACATTAGTCAAAGTTCTTTATGGTTTACTACAACCAGATGAAGGACATATTATTTTCAATAATGAAATTTTAAAAATTAACTCCCCGTCAGAAGCACGAAAAAAAGGTATAGGAATGGTTTTCCAGCATTTTTCACTCTTTGAATCTCTGACAGTTAGAGATAATTTAATATTAGGTATAGATGAAAATATCTCTTATTCAAAATTACAAGAACAACTTGAAGATATTTCTTCAAAATATAATTTACCTTTAGATCTTGAAGCACCTATCACTTCTCTTTCAGCAGGAGAAAAACAAAGAGTAGAAATTGTAAGAATTCTTCTGCAGAATCCACAGTTATTAATTATGGATGAACCAACTTCCGTTTTGACCCCACAAGAAGTTGAAAGCCTTTTCATAACTCTTAATGCTCTTGTAAAAGAAGGGAGAACAATTCTTTATATAACTCATAAATTAGAAGAAGTTATAGGTTTATGCAATGAAGTGACAATAATGAGAAACGGTGAAGTTATTGATACTAGTTCTACAGCTAATCAAACTGCAAAAAGTCTTGCAACAAAAATGTTAGGACAAAAGCTTGATGAGTTAAAAACTGATTACACTCATATTAATGATTTTATAAATTTTAAAGCAAAAAAAATATCTTGTAAATTTAATGATCCTTTTTTTACTGATTTAAAAAACATATCTTTTTCAGTTAAAGAAGGTGAAATTTTTGGTATTGCTGGAGTAGCTGGTAATGGCCAATCTGAACTAATGGATATCTTGATAGGTGAAAATTGTTCTATAGACTCAGGGGAAATTATTTTTAAAAAAACTAATATTGAATCTTATAACCCCCAAAAGAGAAGAGATTTATCTATAGCTTTTGTTCCTGAAAACAGATTAGGGCATAGTGCTGTTCCAGAACTAACACTTTCAGAAAATATATTATTAAGTCAGTTTCCAAAGAATAATTTTTCTTATAATGGAATACTAAACAAAAATTTTATTGAAGATTATGCCAATGAAGTAATTAATAATTTTAATGTTGTTACTCCCGGATCTGATGCAAAAGCTTCTAGTTTATCCGGTGGCAATTTACAAAAATTTGTTATTGGAAGAGAAATTTCATCCAACCCAAAACTATTAATAATTTCTCACCCCACATGGGGAATTGATGCGGGAGCAGAATATTCAATACGACAATCACTTATTAATCTTGCAAAAAATGGAACTTCAATCATAGTTTTATCTCAAGATGTAGATGAATTGATTGAAATTACACACCGAATGGCAGTTATTTATGATGGGAGTTTATCTGAATCTTTTATTACTAAAGAAATTGATATCACTAAATTGGGATTATTAATGGGAGGAAAAAATGACTAATTTATTTCCTTCCATAGTTTTAAGGCCACAATCATCAAATATAATGAATATATTTGTACCAATTATTGCTATCATACTTACATTAATAACTGGTTCTATTATTTTCTCACTAATGGGTTTTAATGCATTTTTTGCATTACATACTTTTTTTATATCACCAATTTCATCTGCTTACGGTATTTCAGAATTATTAGTCAAAGCCACTCCATTGGCTTTAATTGCTGTAGGTTTAGCATTTTGTTTTAAAAACAATATTTATAATATTGGTGCCGAGGGACAACTCACTATGGGTGCTATATTTGGCGGAGGTATAGGAATTTACTTTCATGATACGAACAGTTTTTGGTTACTTCCATTAATGATTATTGGAGGAGCTATTGGAGGTGCTGTTTGGGCAATGATACCAGCACTATTAAAAAATAAATTTAATACTAATGAAATACTCACTAGCTTAATGTTGGTTTATGTTGCTTTATTAATTTTAGATTATTTAGTTGTAGGACCTTGGAGAGATCCTGAGGGATACAGTTTTCCTAAAACTAGGCCTTTCAGTGATTCAGGTAGGATGCCTTTACTTTTTGAAGGTTTAAGAATTCATATAGGTTTAATTATAACTTTAATTCTGGTTTTTATTTCTTGGTTTGTTTTTGCAAAAACAATATTTGGTTTCCAACTTAAAGTATCTGGGTTTAGTCCAATAGCAGCACGTTATGCAGGATTTAATCAAAAAATTCTTATTTATTTAGCCTTCGGTATTTGCGGAGCTTTTGCAGGAATTGCAGGTTTAGCAGAAGTTTCTGGTCCAATAGGATTGCTATATAGGGATATTTCCCCTAATTACGGTTTTACTGCTATCATTGTTGCATTTTTAGGAAGATTGCATCCTTTAGGAATAATTTTTGCCTCACTAATAATCGCTTTAACTTATTTAGGCGCAGAGGATGCTCAATTGTTTATGCAAATACCAGCAGCGGTAGGTTTCTTGTTTCAAGGTCTGGTTCTTTTTTATTTATTAGGGGCAGATTTTTTAGTTAAATACAAATTAGAATTTAAAAAAACAAAATGAATTATTTAGAATTTATTGGATTCCTTCAAATAGTTTTAATTGCTACAACTCCTGTAGTTTTTGCAGGTATTGGAGAATTAGTTACCGAAAAATCAGGAGTGCTTAATTTAGGTGTTGAAGGAATGATGTTAGTAGGAGCAGTTTCCGCTTTTGTTACACTTGTTATTACTGGCAGTTATGTTCTTGCTTTTTTATTTTCAATTTTGGCAGGTATATTTATGTCGGGTCTATTTGCTTTTTTAGTACTAATTTTAATGTCAAATCAAGTGGCAACAGGTTTGTCATTAACAATCTTTGGTATTG
>Ga0187827_10007596_pt1 | contig 11994 bp, 9 predicted proteins | sample ETNtaG_39_FD_167969 | JGI IMG/M metagenome (GOLD analysis project Ga0187827, IMG submission 167969) | Marine microbial and viral communities from oxygen minimum zone, Eastern Pacific Ocean - ETNP2014_SV_150_PacBio MetaG (Illumina Assembly) | ecosystem: Environmental > Aquatic > Marine > Hypoxic... | reverse complement strand
ACGCCCGCGGTCGATCTTTCCACCGGGCTCCGATCTCCTTCCGCGCTCAAGCTCCCCATCATCCTTGTCGCCTACCTGATGAGCATCGGGTTCATGGCCAGCGACCCCTGGTTTGGTGAGGACAGTTTTTCATGGAACCAGGGAGTCTTTGTCATTCTTGTCAGCTACGTGATCGTGACGACCGTCGCCTTCGAGTGGAATCTCCTGGGCCGTTCTCGCGGCATAAATCTTCTACTCCAATTCCTGCTTATTGCCCCCTTCTCAATTCTGTTCGGCCGCATCGTCAGCCGGCCCACCGATCCCGAAACAGCGAAAGGCATGCTGGGCGAGGCCATCTACACGGTCAGAGACTTTCTCAGCTCGGCGACGGGAATCAGGGACATCATTCCTGGTTGGATGCTCGAACCGTTCGCCACCCCCGGCACTGCCATATTCATGGTATTCGTCTGCCTTGCCCTCAGCTACGGGAGCATCCGCACTCGAATGGGAATGCTGCTGCTCGTGGTTGCCATCTCTTTTGCCTCGACCGTCGCATCGGAGACCCCGCCGCCTTCCCAGTTTTACTGGGGACTGGGAATTCTGGTCATCGGGCTGGCACTTCACATGCATAATGTGAATAGGACCGTGCAGCAGGAACAGGCGCTCAAGCGGCTGCGGGACGTTGATGACGATCTGGAGCGGCGATGTTCTCTGCGTATTCTGTGTAAGGTGCTCGAAGACGGTCGCATGAACGAGAAAGGCGCATTCGAAACGGTCCGCCGCCACTATCAGGACCACGCGGAGTCAGCGGAAGAGATCGCCCTTTGCGCTCGCAGCATCATCAACCGGCTCGTAAACGAGCACGGGGTCCTGACGATTCGCGGCTCCACGGAAGGCTCGTTCCTGGTTCCTTCAAGCGGGCTCAGCATGCAGGAATCCGTCTTCTCTCAATTGGGCTCCTGGCCTCGATGCACGCTCCTGGGGCTTCTGGCGTTTCTCTGGCTGATCCTCCCGCTCGACGCGATACCGGATTCCGTGCCGTTCCTGGGACTCCTCGATGACGCGGCAATTGTTCTTCTCGGTGCCTCGCCCCTGGCACAGAAGATTATGGAGACCATGAGGCCAAAACCTGCTTCGGAAATTGGGGAGTAGCCGCGACACGAAATGAACACTCAATCGGAAACAGACAGAAAGCGTTGCCGAGAATGGGGCCTGGACTGGTGGCGCCTCTCGCCCGGCCAATTTAATGCGATCACAGATGTGGAAGGGGTCGCGGTCGGCCATTCCACAATCATCGAAGGAGAAGGGCCCCTTGTGCCCGGCGAAGGTCCCATAAGGACAGGCGTCACTGCCGTCCTTCCTCACCGCGGCAATCTCTTTCAGGAAAAAGTCATCGCCGCCGTTCACACCATCAACGGCTTCGGAAAAGTTACCGGTTTCGAACAGATCAGAGAACTCGGAATTCTGGAATCACCCATCGCGCTCGCTGAAACGCTGAATGTCGGCCTGGTTGCAGATGCCCTCGTGGCGCACGCACTTCGAGAGAACCGGGAAATCGGAATCGGTTGCTCAATGAATCCTGTCGTGGGCGAATGCTTCCACGGGGTTCTGAGCGACGTCCGCGGCAGACACATCAGAGAGCATCACGTTATGCACGCGATCGATAACGCGCAGGGCGGGGCAGTCGAAGAGGGCAATATAGGCGGAGGCACTGGCAACTCGTGCTTCGGATGGAAAGGCGGGATCGGCACATCGAGCAGAAGGCTTTCTGAAGTCGTCGGTGGCTTCACCGTGGGAACTCTCGTCCAGACTAATTTCGGATCTCCGCCAGATCTGATCATCGGGGACGATCACGCGGGTAGACATCTGCTTCCGCCGAGACGGACCTCAACAACACAGAACTGTCCGCCCGAATCCTCAGAAGATCCAAATCAGGAAGAGGACAAAGGCTCCATTATGATCGTCCTTGCTACCGATGCGCCCCTGTCTCCCCTTCAGTTGCGGCGCATATGCACTCGCGCCGGAGCCGGCCTGGCCCGAACGGGCACCCATCATGGCCACGGAAGCGGCGATTTCGTGATCGGCTTCAGCACCGCGCAACGCATCCCGCATCATGCAGAAGGCTTGGCTCTGCCATGCCAATTCCTCCGTGACGACAGTAAGCTGCTCGGAGGGCTCTTCCTCGCGACAGTTGAGGCCGTGGAGGAGGCAATCCTCAATTCAATGTTCATGGCTGAAACCATGACAGGCCGTGACAGCGTCACACGCCACGCATTCCCCGTAAAACAGTGGCTGGCTTCCATCCTTCATCGTTGATCACAGACAGCCCCGCTCTATACTCCCCGATGCCGATTAACAAGGCCCATGTTTTCTTCTACCAACCCTACTTATCAGGAGATTGACGATGGCAACCACCGCTTCCAGCGTACGTGAACGCGTCGCAGATCTGGCAAAGCAAGGCGTCAACGTGACCGGTGAACCCCGCGAAGCCCCGACCAGCGACATCTGGCAGAAGCTCGCCGATGTTGGCACGGAGCTCTGGCTCGATACGGGCGACATTGATATGGCCAACTCGCTCTGGAGCTCAGAATTCACCGCCCTCACCACCAATAACACACTCCTGAGCAACGAAGTCACCAAAGGCATCTACGACGATCTCATCAAGACAGCAATCGCTGATATCCGTGAAGCGGATTCAGATATCACCGACGACGCTGTCGTGATCGAGATTGGTCTCCTGCTCAACGCGCATCACGGCTTGCGACTCGTCGAAAACTTCGGCTGCAAAGTCAGCGTCGAGCTCCACACCGATCTCTCACACGATTTCGAAAACACCATCGAGACCGCGCATCGGCTCTATGAAATCTGCCCTGATTTCTTCATCGTAAAAGTGCCTTACACCCCGACCGGTGTTGTCGCCGTCCGGCAACTGGTGAAGGAAGGCATCCCCATCAACTTCACCCTCGAATTCGCCGCCCGTCAAAACTACATCGCCGCACGCATCGCGAACCCGACCTACTGCAACGTGTTCCTGGGCCGTCTCAATGCATACGTCGCGGATTACAGCATCGGGGACGGCAAATACGTCGGCGAAAAGGCCATCATCTCCAGCCAGCTCCATCTGCGCGAACTTAAAGATGCAGGCCAATGCAGCACAAAACAGATCGCCGCGAGCATGCGCGAAGCCGAACAGGTCCAGACCCTCGCCGGACTCGACGTTTTCACCATGCCGACCGGAGTCGCAGAAGGCATGCCTTCGCTCGGTCTGACGCCGGACGACATCTGTGGCGATCTCGATCCTGATCTCCAGATCAACCTCAGCGAAGGAATTTGCCCAGAAGCATCCGGCTTGAACACCTTGTGGGATGTCAGCGATGGACTCAAGGCCGCCATGGACGAGCTCACAGCTCAGGACGACCTCGACGACATGCGTGGCGATTGCCTTGCCGGCTTCCTCAAGGAGAAGGGCCTCGGTGACATTTTCCCCGAATGGACTGACCAGCAGATCGCGGACATCGCAGCCGACGGCAAGATACCCAACTACGATCGCTGGAAGGACATCCTCAAGGAGGGAACGGTCGGGCTCGATGCGCTCTTCAACGCATCCGCCTGGTGTTCATTCGCCGCGGATCAAAAGAAGCTGGACGACCGCATCCGTTCCTTCATGTAGATGCCGGCAATGGGGCTGCCCCGTTCAGATGAACCAGAGCTGATGGATCAGCTCGACCTGTCGGACGAAGAACACGAAAGAGCATTAAACGATCTGGCCAGACTGAACCGGCTCTTCGGGGGCCGGAGTCTGGCCGTTTCGCTTCTGGCGGATGCAGTGAAGCGGTTGGGCCTGGCGGGCCCAATTCGAATTCTTGATGTAGGCACCGGCTCCGCGGACATCCCGCTCGCCATCCTTGAATGGTCGAACGATGCGGGACTCGAGGTGCAGATGGTTGGCGTTGACTTCAATCTCAAATCGCTGGCAAGAGCGAGAGAGCTGGCTTCGACTCGCAAAAACCTGAACACCGATATCGAATTTATCTGTGCGGACGCGCTGAATCTTCCATTCAGATCGGGCTCGTTTGACTTCGTCATCTGCTCTCAGTTCCTTCATCACTTCTCGTTCGACCAGATCGTTGAATTGCTCAAACAGTTCCGCAAAGTCGCATCAAAAGGGATCCTCATCAGCGACCTCCAGCGAACCAGAGCAAGCCTTTTCATGACCTGGATCGGTACGCGCGTGTTCACCACGAGCCATGTCGTTCATGCGGATTCTCTGACATCGATCCGGCGCGGACTTCTGGTCAACGAAATTGTGCGAGCCTGCAAGGAAGCCCAGGTCGGTGAAGCGTCCGTGAGAAACCACTTTCCATGCAGACTGTCCGCTGTCGTGGACCTGGGATGACTGCTGCTTGACATCGTAGCTGTAAGCTGCCAGCTTGTAGCCTTCCGTCCAGCGACCTCAGAAATACACCACATGAAGACACTCAACATCGGCCTCATCGGCTGCGGCGTTATGGGCCGAAGCCTGGCAAACTCTCTTGTCAAAGTAGATTCAGCGAGACTCGCCGTCGTGTGCGATCCCGTGCGCGATGCAGCAAAGTCGGCTTCCAAAGAATATGGCGTTCCGCTCTCTACCGAGGTGGACCAAGTACTTGGACGAAAACGACTCGACGGAGTGATCGTCGCGCCGCCGCCTTTCAAGCACAAGGAAGTCTGCAACGCGGCAGCTAAAGCAGGAAAACATGTCTTTGTTGAAAAGCCTCTCGCCGCAAATGTGAAGGACTGCAATTCCATCATCCGCGCCGCGAAGAGGGCGAAGGTGAAATTGATGGTCGGGCAGGTCTGCCGATATCACGGTGTCCATCGAAGAGTGCGGGACATGGTCAAAGACGGCGCCATCGGCGACCCCATCTATATGCACGTGCACCGCATTGGCGGCGGCTTTGGCGGCATATGGGCAAAGTCGTGGCGCAACAGCCGAAAGATGAGCGGCGGCACTCTGATGGAGGTCAACGCTCATGAGATTGATTTTATGCGCTTCGTCTGCGGCGATGTGGCCAAGGTCTACGCGGCCGGCGGCAACTTCGTCAACCCCCAGTGTGATTATCCGGACGTGGCGTCTTTAACGCTCCACTTCGAGAGCGGCGCAGTGGGCCACATGCATTCGAGCTCGGCATCCGCGATCGGCGGCTACGGCGGACGAGTCGACGGCACTGAGGGCTCGCTGGACTTTCCACAGTTCTGGGGAGCGGAAGGCGGGATTCACTACAAACGGCAGGGCGAAGATGCCAAGGTGATTCCTTTTGCAGAGATCAAGGTAAAAGAACCGGTCCAGGCCGAGCTCGAAGCCTGGCTCTCTGCCATTCGAAACGATGAAGAACCGGAGATACCCGGCACGGAAGGCCGGGCCAACGTACAGGTCGCAGAGGCCGCGTACGAATCCATTGAGACAGGGAAAGTCATTGAGTTGTGAATGTCATCACAAGCCGCATTCGTGACACCACATGCCTGCCTCGATCGAAACCGTCCGCTCTCACTTCCCCGCGCTGCAGCGCAAACACAACGGCCACGCGGTCGCGTACTTCGACGGCCCCGGCGGAACGCAAGTACCGCAGCAGGTGATCGACGCGGTGGCGAACTACCTGGCCAACCACAATGCGAACACACACTGGGGCTACCTGACGAGCAACGAAACAGACTCGATCATCGCAGACGCCAGGCAGGCAGCGGCCGATTTCTTAAACGCGACACCGGACGAAATCTGTTTCGGTCCGAATATGACGTCGTTGACCTTTCACGTCAGCCGCACGCTGGGCAGGCAGTGGGGTACTGAGGACGCGGTCGTTGTTACTGAGCTCGATCACCATGCGAATGTCGACCCCTGGCGAGCGCTCGAACGCGAACGTGGAGTCACCGTTTTAACCGCTCGTATGATTCCAGAGACGGGACAACTCGATTGGGATCATCTCGAACATCTGATGTCCGATCGCACTCGATTGTTGGCCATCGGAGCGGCTTCGAACGCGCTCGGCACTATCAATGATGTCGCTCGTGCCTGCCGGCTGGCGCACGCTGTCGGTGCGTACAGCTATGTGGACGCAGTGCATTACGCTCCGCACGAGCTCGTGGATGTCAACGAGTTCGATTGCGACTTCCTTGCATGCTCTGCTTACAAGTTTTACGGGCCGCACATGGGGCTGCTCTATGCACGGAAACACCTTCTCGAATCACTTGATTTCCCCAAGTTGCAGCCTGCACCGGATCACGCACCCGTTCGTGCGGAGACCGGCACACAGAATCACGAAGGAATCGCAGGTGTGTGTGCGGCCATCGATTTCCTGGCTTCTCTGACTGATGAGGGTGAAACACGAAGAGAAAGATTGAAGTGCGTGTATCAGACTTTGAAAGAAAGAGGCGAGGCTCAATTACGCAGATTGTGGGAAAGTCTGGATGCGATTGAGGGAGTCACGGTTCACGAGCCCGGTCCCGACGAGCATCGCACGCCGACCCTCTCACTTTCGGTTGAGGGGATTCCTGCCGCCGAAGTCAGTCTCAGACTTGCCGAAACGGGTCTCTTGCTTTCACACGGCGATTACTATGCATCCACAGCCATCGAACGTTTAGGGATGAGCGAAGAGGGTCTTGTCCGAGTCGGATGCGCGTGCTATACATCGGACGAGGAGGTGGAAAGAGTCATTGAGGGAGTGAGGGGATTGGCATCTTGAAAGAACAGCCGACTGCCACGACTCGGCGTTATTGCAGCATCTGACGAATCACTTTTCGTCCCGTCTACATGAGTGTCATCATGCCAGAAAAAATATCTTCACACATACCTCTGTTTTGCCTGCTGATGTTCGCGTTTCCAGCTTACATGGCCGCTGACGGCATCCTTCGCCCATACAAGGAACGCGATTACACCGGCTCCGTCGAAGAGAAATCGCAGGAAGCCATCATCATCTTCAAGGGCGGCGACGAAAAGAAGAGAGCGACTGAAGACATCATCCTTAAAGTAACCGCGGCCGGCGACGCAAAGTCATTCAGTTGGATTATCCCGTTTCCAAAGCAGCCGGAGATTTCGAAAGAAGATCCGAAACTCTTCAAAGAAGTCTTCTCACATATCGAGGCACGCAAGCGAGAGCTTTCCTACAAGCCCAAATCAAAATCCGCGCTGGGTTCAGCAGAGAAAGAGGCCCGTCCTCAAGAAGCCGTAGTCGTGCTCGCACGCAAAACGGTCGGCTCATTCGAAACCGTGGTCGTGGCTGAAAAGCAGGCCGGAGCGTTGAACGGGTGGCTTGAGAAAGAGGGTTACCTGCCCCTCGAAGGTGCGGAGGACGTCCTGGGCTTTTATCGCAAGAAGGGCTACGTGTATGCCTGCATCAAAGTCAGCGATGTCGAGCTTACAAAAGACAAGCCGGTAGATTTGCATCCTCTGCGTTTTTCATTCGAGACCGGTGGCCGCGATGGCATCTATTTCCCGATGAAGATGTCCGGTCTCCAAACCGGGCCGTTCGATGTAAACCTGAACATATTCTATCGCTACTGGATCAACGACGGCCTCAGCAAATACGGATACGTCCATCGCGGGTTTACCCGCCGTTATCGAGACTGGGATTCCCCCAAGTGCGTGCCCAATGGCGGAAAGGCATATTCCGCACCTCAGACCGATCCGTTCCTGAGATCCGCCGCCGGCCGCATACCGACCCTCGCCAAATTTTTTCAAAAGCGTCATCCCGGCCAACGCTTTTACCTCACGAACATCCAATTGCGCGGCGCAAAGCCAGCGGATGTCCGAGACTGGTCGGACGATCTTTGGCTCTTCCCTTACTACACTGACCGCAGCTTTGTGCCTTATGATGCGAGGCCCGGTGGCGTAGCTGCTGCGGCATGGGATTAGATGGCGGCGAGGTGGCCACGAATGGCTCACTCACCTGTCCGGCCATTTGTATGCCGCCTTTGAATTCTCAAAAAAGTACTTTCGGGACGCTTCATCACTTTTCCCTTGCAGATATTCAGTGGGCAGGCGTTGCACCACGCTGTAATCCGCGAAGCGGGCGCTGACCGGCCAGTTGCTGCCATAAATGACGCGGTCTTCTCCAAAGTTTTCCCAGATGCAGTCGAGCACGGGGAGGTAATCTGCCAGATTACCGTTCTCTTCCTTCTGGTTGTTTTCAACGAGCGCGGAGACTTTCATGTAGACGGTGTCGAGATCTGAGACGCCTTTGACTGCCTCGACCCACTCTTCGGCAGGCGGGTCAATCCCGTTGATGCGAACTGCGCCCAGGTGATTGATGACGACGCGAAGCCCGGGCACTTTCTCAATCAGTTCCGGCAGGCCCTGGATGGCTTCGACGCCGCACAGGAGATCCAGTTCGAGGTCTCGGTCGCGGAGCTTCTTGATATCGTCGACCTTGTCCTGCTGCAGCAGTTGGCCCGTCTCCCCCCAGTTGGAACGCATACCGACAAAGAGAGGATTGCCGGCAAGTTTGCCGAGACTCGTATCGAAATCGTCCGAGCCGAGTGGGATGTTCCCGACGAAGCCTTTAAGGAATGGGTCTTCCTCTGCGAGAGAGAGTATCCACTCGTTGTCGACAAGCTGCGGGCTGGCCTCAACGACGACCGTACCGGTCACTCCCTCGGGCTCTGCGAGTGCCTTGTATCTTTCGGGGAGGCAAGTCCAGTAGAGGTCGCTCCCCTCCGGCGGCCAGTGATGCTCGGGGCGGTTGGGATCGTAAAAGTGAGTGTGGGTGTCAATGATCATGGTTGCCTATTATTCAGGATGTTTCCTTCATGGGAATTCCGAAAGCAGTAAAAACATCAGAAGGGTGTGTGGAACAGATAGCTTCGGCCGACAGGCCTCTTAAGGAGTCAAAGCATTTCCTGTCCGCGGCATCCAGGAAGAGTTGGTAACCCTCGGATCGTATTTCGTCCGCCAGGCCCTCACTCACCCAGTCATCCTGGCTGACATCGCACCAGACACCCACCACGCTCGATGCACGTTCTTTTCGCAAGGCGGCAAAATCCCCTGCTGAGGTGCACGTAACGATGCCCTTTGCATGTGGGCTTGCCTGCAGCACTCTCTCCGGGAAATCCATTGCCTCGACCGAATCGAGCAGGCACGTGTTATCTTCTGATTTGGTCCTTTGAATCACGTCAAGGATCCTGGATTCCGAGCCCGGCGATTGCACCCGGATACACACTGTTATCTCAGTGACGATGGTGAGCACCTCCGCAAGGGTGGGGATTCGCTCCATTGCGAATTGCTCATCAAACCATCCTCCTGCATCAAGCTGCTTGAGTTCGTCCAGCGTAAACGATCTCACCAGCCCCTTGCCGTTCGTGGTGCGCTCGAGACGGGCATCATGAAAGCACACCGGAATGCCGTCTCGGGTCATGCGCACGTCCACCTGGATGCCCGCGCCGAGACCACGTGCGATACAGAAACCCATCAGAGTATTTTCGGGGGCCGAATGCGGCACTCTCCGCCTGCCCAGCACTATCATCAGTATGCGTTCGGGTGAATGAATCCGTATCGAAGAGTCAAAAGAAGAATCCTTATATCGAAGAAAAGAGACCAGTTATCGATGTAGTAAAGGTCATACTCGACTCGTTTCTCCAACGATGTATTTCCCCGCCAACCGTTCACCTGTGCCCAGCCGGTGATGCCGGCTTTCATCTTGTGACGAAGTACATAGCCGGGATATTTCTTTCGGAAGTCTTCAACGAATACTGGCCGCTCCGGCCGGGGACCCACGAGGCTCATATGGCCGAGGATAACGTTGAACAATTGGGGGAGCTCATCAAGGCTGCTCTTGCGTAAAAAGGCACCGAGCTTCGTGGGCCGCGCATCATGTTCGGTTGCCCACACCTCCCCGGTATCGGCTTCCACGTTTACCGGCATGGTGCGGAACTTGAGCATGCTGAACACCTGCCCGTCGAGCCCCATCCGAAGCTGTCGATAGAGGACGGGGCCACTTGATGTGCACTTGATGATCACGGCCACCAGGAACATCACAGGACTGAAGATCAGGACAGCGGCAAGAGCGACGGAAACATCCAGCATGCGTTTCATGATCAGCGAACGGCTGCTCAGGTAAGACTCGTTCAGGCTTACCATCGGTATGCCCTCAACAACTGTGTTGGTATTGTGCAGAATGCTGTGCTTGAAGAGGTCCGGTACAACTCTGATATCGATGATCAGTGAATGCATTTTCTCGAGGATGGAATCGAGCAGGTGGCTCTGCTCTGCTGGCAATGTAATCAGGACCTGGCTGATCTCGCGCTCGGCGAGGGTTGACTCCAAATCCGAATAAGAGCCGAGGGCATTCGGGACAGTGTCGTGAGCAGAACCGGATTCAGTCAGAACACCCACAAACTCAAATCCAAGGTTATCGTTGGCGGAAAGCCGTTCGTACACCAGCCTGGCTGGAGTACCGTCGCCGACCAGCAGAGTCTTGCGAGTGTAGAACCCTTTGCTTCGAAGAATGTCGAGAAGAATGCTTTGTGAGATACGCAGCACGCATAGACCGATGGTGAGCGTCACAAAAAATACTCCCAGAAACACCTGGTTGATTCGATGAATTCCAGCCATGTAAAGGAACGTGCCAAACACAAAAACGATCAGCAGACAGCCGCGCACCGTGTGTCGAATCTCTCTGTCGAGGGACCACATCCTGCCTGTTCGATAAAAACCCGTGTTGATGCCGACCGCCGCGAAGATGATGCCAAGCGGAACCAATACTCTGAGGTATGGATCGAGGTCAGGAGCGGCCTGCACGCTGCCAATACTCGAAAGGACGCTGGTATAGAACCGGAGCTCAAAACTCAGCCCCCACGCCATCATCAGCCATACTATGTCAATGATGAAAACGCCTATAGCGAAATACTGACCGTATCGCCTGAGCATGATGCTGGTTAAGGGTTACTGAAATGCGTTAAGGTGCGTTCAGTGCCGTTCTGAAGGCCGCCTATCGTCGGCGCTTTCTCTTGTTCTTTTTCCTTTGTGCGCGGAGCTTGGATCGGGATTTCTGTTTGGTCTTGCCCTTCGCCGGCATCTCACCACTCAATAGAGCCATAGGATCGATCGATCCTTTCTTCGTCATGCCACCGAGCATCTTTCGCATCATCTGAAACTCTTTGAGAACGCGGTTGATATCCTGCGGCGTCGCCCCGCTTCCTTTGGCGATCCTTCTTTTTCGACTGCCGTCGATGACTTCGGGATGCAGCCGCTCTTGCTTGGTCATGGACTGGATGATCCCCTTGAACCGCTTGATTTCTTTTGGATCAAAATTGTCCATGCCCGGCATATTCGCGACGCCGGGGATGAGCTTGATGAGATCCTGAATGGGCCCCATCTTCTCCATCTGCGCAAACTGGGTCAGAAGATCTTCGAGCGTGACCCGATTCTTCATGACCTTCCTCTGCATTTTCAACGCCACATCTTGATCGACCTTATCCTGGGCCTTCTCAACAAGAGTGACGATGTCGCCCATCCCGAGCATGCGCGAGACCAAGCGATCCGGATGAAAGATCTCGAGGTCATCGATCTTCTCCCCCACTCCGATGAACTTCACCGGCTTGCCCGTTACCTGCTTGATTGTCAGCGCAGCACCGCCTTTGGAATCGCCGTCCATCTTTGTCAGGATGAGGCCATCGATGGTAAGGCGTTCGTTGAATTCTTTCGCGCTGTTCACCGCGTCCTGGCCAAGCATGGAATCATTGACGAGCAGGATCTGGTGCGGGCTCGTGCCCTTGGCGACCAGCTCCAGCTCCGCCATCAACTGATCGTCAATGTGAAGCCGCCCTGCTGTATCGAGGATGATGATGTCACGACCCTGGTTCGTTCCTTCATCGATGGCTTTCCTGCAGATGTCAGGAGGGGACGCGCCGTTCGTTTCCGCATAAACTGGCACTCCAATCTGTTCGCCCAGCACCTGCAACTGCTGGATGGCCGCGGGGCGCTGAATGTCTGCCGCAACCATCATCGGCTGCCGGCCCTGGCTCTTGAGCTTTGCAGCGAGCTTG
>Ga0187827_10007590_pt1 | contig 11998 bp, 15 predicted proteins | sample ETNtaG_39_FD_167969 | JGI IMG/M metagenome (GOLD analysis project Ga0187827, IMG submission 167969) | Marine microbial and viral communities from oxygen minimum zone, Eastern Pacific Ocean - ETNP2014_SV_150_PacBio MetaG (Illumina Assembly) | ecosystem: Environmental > Aquatic > Marine > Hypoxic... | reverse complement strand
TAAAAAGTTAAGAGCAGATAAAGAAGTTGTGCTCGCGGCGGTAAAAGAAAATGGAGCTGCACTTGAATATGCCAACGAGAAGTTAAAAGCAGACAAAGAAGTTGTTCTCGCAGCGGTAAAACAAGATGGAAGTGCTCTTGATTATGTAGACGACAGTTTAAAAAATAATCCTGATATTCTGGCAATAGTTAATAAGGATAAGTGATGGATAAAAAGGAAGCATTAAAGCAAATCAAGGCGGGGGATCTTTCCCTAGCGGATGCTGATGACAAGTTGAAAGCCGACAAGGAAGTTGTTCTTGCAGCGGTAAAACAAGATGTCTTTGCTCTTGAATACGCAGATGAAAGTTTGAAAGCAGACAGAGAAGTGGTTTTGGCAGCGATTCAAAACGAATACGGACAAGCAATTGAGCATGCCGGCAAAAACTTGAAGAAGGATAAAGAAATAGTCTTGGCAGCAGTTGAACAAGATGGCTATGCAATACAGTTTGCAGATAAAAGTCTAAAAAAAGACAAGGATGTTGTCCTGGCGGCGGTAAGCAATTGTGGTTTGTCAGGGATAATTGATTATGTAGACAAAGCACAGACCAAGAATAAAGATATTATACTGGCTGCTATTGAACATGACGGAAATTCGATTGAGTATGCAGGCGATCATATTAAAAAAGACAGGGATGTTGTCCTAGCGGCAGTTCAAAAAGACGGGAGCGCCCTTGAGCACGCGAACAAAAGTTTGAAAAAAGACAGAAAAATTGTCCTGGCGGCGGTGAAAAACTCGGAATATGCATTTGAGCACGCGGACCCATCTTTGAGAAAAGACAATAAATTTGTTATATCGATTATTAATGAGGATAACTTTAGTTCTTTAAAAGAGCACCTAGGCAATGGATTATTCAAAGATAAAGAGTTCGTATTAAAAGCGATACCTCTTGGTTTGGATGCAGCGCAAATAGATAAGAAACTAATGAAGGACAAGAGCGTTGTGCTTTCTGCTATTGATTATCACGTTAGTGCCCTTGAGTTTGCTGATACAAAGTTCAAAAAAGATAAAAAAATAGTTTTAAGTGCAGTTCAAAAAGACAGCTATGCATTAGAACATGCTGATTCCTCTTTAAAAAAAGATAAAAAATTTATTTTACCAATCATTAACAGTGATAATTTTTACTCTTTAATAGATTTTATTGATGAAGAATTATTAAGAGACAAAGAGTTCGTCTTAAAAACAATACCCTTTGGTTTAGAAGCAGAAAAAATAAATCAGAAATTAATGAAAGAAAAAGATATAGTTTTACAAGCCGTAAAACAAAGCTCATCCGCCCTTCAATATGCCGATGATGCGTTAAAATCTGATCGAAATATTGTGTTAACAGCAATGAAGGGGATGGGTAGGGTTTTAGAGCATGCATCGAATGATCTGAAAAAAGATAAAAAAATAGTTTTAAGGGCAGTTCAAAATGATGGTTCAGCTCTGCAGTTTGCGGATGAAAAACTGAAGAAAGACGAAGAAGTTGTCAAAGCGGCTGTCAAAGATGACGGTTACTCCCTGGAATTTGCTGATCCATCGCTTAAAAAAAATAAAGAAATAGTCCTAGCGTCATTGCCCACAACATCATCCGGCTTATCTTCTAGTTTTGAATTTGCCGACATGTCATTAAAAAATGACAAAAAGTTTATTTTAAAGGTTATTGCAGCGGGAGGTGCTCCGCTCCAATATGTTGATAAAAAATTAACAAAGGATGTGGATATAGTTACGTCATCCATCAAAAAAAATGGAACAGAGTTAGAGTATGCTGATGATAATTTTAAAAAAGATAAAAAAATTGTCCTATTGGCATTAAAATCAAATTGGCGCTCTTATAGATACGCAAGTAAAAATCTACAAAAAGATAAGGATGTTTTAAAAATATTAGAAAAAAATGAAGATTATATTTATGAAAAAAATATAGAGAAAATCAATCAAACATTAGAAAAGTTTTTTAATGACTTAATTGAAAGTCATAAAGACTACTTTAGAGAAGAAGACACATTTAAAATTAGACCTGGGGTTGCATATGATAAATATTATCTAAACCAAGTGGAGGGCTCGTATGACATGAGTTTATCAGGTTTGATTCATCATTACATGTGGGAGCAAAACCTTTATCATTTAGTATTAAACGATGAAGAGTTAGAAATATGCCGAGGAGTTGTGGAAGATCAGCCGGAGGCTATTTACGGTCCAGAGGACGAGTCCACCCAATCAATGCTGGACGAGATACAAAGTAACGCGATATGTTTTGTTGGAAAAAAGCTTATAGAGTTGGGATTTGATGTGGAACAAGATTTTGAAAGTTATGATTTGGATCTGTAAATATGAATGGAGATATTTTTCAGTTAGAAATTTTTGGAAGAGGTTTTGAATTAGTTGCAGGAACAATAAATCAAAAAAAATATGACTTTTGGAAAAACAAAACTTTGCCAGAAAAGACCAATCCAAAAGATAAGAGTCTTTTTCTTTATGATCACTGGACAGACTTAAATAACATTTATCATGACAATGGGCCCGAGTTTTCGGATAGAACCTTGCTCACTATTAGTAAAAATCATAAGCAAGTTTTCAAAACTTATTTAGGCATTGATGATTTGAAAAAAGAAAAATTGAAAGTAAGCAAAGAAAATCTAGTCATTAAAGAAAAATATTATTTTTTTGGTTATCAATATGAAAGTGGCACTTTTTATGATGCTGAATTTGAAGCAAAAAAATTCGATTTAGCTAAATTGTTAATTAAGGTTGAAAATTTAGAAGAATATCTAATCATCTCAGATGTTATTTATGATGGTGAAGAAATAGAAAAAGGGGATTATAATACAACTACTAAAGAGATAAATTTAAAAGTGTATGAAAAAAATTAGGAGGCTTTTTTATCTACTAATTTAGCCCATTTTTTATCACCAAGATTTTCACGTATACTTTCAGCAAGCCTTTCATAGTCAGAACTATCTTTAGCCTTTTTTTCAGCTTTTTCAAATTTTACAATCTTCTTTTTAGTTAACGCCATACCTATCTCCTCTTAATCAATTATATCCTTCAAGCGGATCGAGAACTTCATAAGCATCATTACCCAAAACATCTTTTACCCATTCTCCTTGGACCTAAGCGATCTTCATTTACTATCCAATAATTGTATAGTGGTTCAGCTCCAGATTCAATTTTATAATATTTTTTTTATTAGTTCTGGGAAAATATCTTCATATCTTTCTCTGCCAAAAAAAACTTGGTCTAAATATTTTTGTTCATATGATGATTTGATTTTATCATAAAGCTCGTTTAATTCTCTACCAGCTTCTGTTTCATTATTGGGTAATACAATATCATTTTTGCCCCCTTTACCCTGTTCTGTATCTTCTATATATAATTGAAGCGTTCTGATAATTTGATGTTTGGCACTTTCTGGAAAAACTGCATCGGGATGTTTATCTTCATTTTTAAACGGTCTATAACTCTTCCAACGTAAATCTTTTAAAAATAGTTTTAACGCTTTAGGATGAAAAGAGCTTGGAATATATTCTGTAGCATGCATACCTGGGGATCCAATTAACGGGTATGGTTTTGAAAAATCATCTTCCGACAGTTTATTACCCGTCGTGGGGTTTGCATAAACTTCCCCAACTGCTTTTTTCCATTTTTCCTCACTATAATAACATTGACCAGTATAGTGAAACATCAAACCATTGAAAATAAATCTTGTTAGATCTTTAGTTAATTGAAAATAAAAAGGAATTCGAATTCTTCGATAGCCCAACTTTACTATATCTTGCATTTTTAAAAAATCAGAATGAATTATCAAGGAAGAATAGTAATGTTTATCACCATCTATTTCGAAAATAATACCCTTAATATTATCTTCTTTTTTGGTTTTGGGGTCACAAGAAGTAGCATTGGGCAGTTCAATTCTAAAATCAGGCCTAACAGTGAATAATTTTGTGTTGGACATTTTTGTATTTGTAATAATGTTATGTTGTGGAAAAAAAATTTTTAAAACTTTATAAAATGATTTTTCGTTAAGTTGATATTTTTTCTCTGGCCTCTGCCACCAAGGTTTATTTATTCCATTAACATATTGTCTGTCCGGTTGGTTTATTCTTGTAATATTAAATAACCCATATTTTTTTTTTATCTTTTTTTTATCTTTAATCATTAAAACTTCTTAATAGTTATTTAACTGATAATTTTAACTTATCTATTTTTTTCCACTTCTAATATAGCTACTAAATTATCATTATAAAATAATTAAAATACACTTGTTATGTGTATCTTTTAAACATAATTGTTTTAAGATATTTAATAATAAATCCAAATGTACAAAAAGAAAATATTGAAACAAATTAAAGAAGGCAGCTTTTCTCTTGAAAATGCTAGTGAAGAAATAAAAGCCGATAAAGAGATTGTACTCGTAAGTGTCAAGCAAGACCCGTGGTCCCTTGAATACGCTGACGCCTCCCTTAAAAAAGATAAAGATGTTGTCATGGCTGCAATCAAAGAAAATGGACGTGTCCTTGAGGAAGCCGATGAATCCCTCAAAAAAAACAAGGACATTGTCCTTATTGCAGTTAAACAAGAGGGAAGTGCTTTGCTATATGCCGACGCCTCTCTTAAAAAAGATAGGGATGTGGTCCTCGCTGCTGTTAAACAAGATGGACATGCTCTTGAACATGCCGACGCCTCCCTTAAAAAAGACAAAGATGTTGTCATGGTTGCCGTCGAACAAACCGAATTAGCCCTCGAATATGCCGATGAGTCTTTTAAAAAAAAGGAAGCCGGAGGAGTGTCTCCGTATGTTTTTGTAGGACCAGAACTGACTTATTATTATGAAACAATTAAGAAACAAGAGCTCAGTTCAATAAAAAAAATAAAGAATCGCCTTCTACAATTTATAGAAACTGCAGACAGTGACCGTACGTCATCTCCAGCGATGGGTATGTTAAGTAACGAAAAAGGAAACAGTTTAATAAAGCATCCGAATTCCTTTGTTGAGGATGCAGGTGGGAATAATGTAAGTGTAAAGATCAAAAACACAGGAAGACTAATTGAAAAACCAAAAAAAGATGAGGTTGTGTTTATTTTCTCCTATCAATATATTTCTTCTCAGTACAATTTCACTCCCCGAGAACAGAAAAGGGAAATGCTTATAAATATAAAGTCTTTTAATAATGAAGCCGTTGTGGAGCCAGGAGATAATCCTGATTTTGAGTTTGAGTGCGAAAGCGCTGATGAAGCAAGTGAAACATATTTGCAAATTTTATGTGATGACACCCAGTTTGATTCCTCAATTGATGATAAGGAAGACATAATTAATCAATTTGCAGACTATCTTTTAAAAAAATAGTGAAAAACAATAAAGATAAAAAAATCGGAATGTGCTAATTAATTCTTATTATGGCAAAACCTCAGACAAACTCTCCGTATAAATTAAGCCCTTCGAAATTTTTGTTTGGCTATGAAAGGTGCAAGAAATGTTATTATTTAGATATAAGACATGGCCTTGAGTCGCCGGGCACGTTCCCGAGCATTTTTGGAAAATATGACATAGTTCATAAAAAATCCACAGAAGGCCTTCGCACGGAAGACGTATGCTCGGATATGCCCAAAGGAACCTTCATAAAAGGACCAGGGGATAAATTTTTGGAATCACAGAATATTGACTGCGGTAATAACATTGCAGGATATATTTCAGGCAAGGGGGATGCTTTCCTAAAACTAGATGACGGATCCTATGCTGTAATCGATTTCAAGACAACGGCAATGAGTCCAGAGAAGGCAGAAGATTACTCAACCCAGCTACATGCTTATAAATACGCCTTAGAACATAATAAAGAGAGCAAACCTCACTTGTCCCCCATTACAAAACTTGGCATTCTAATTTTTGAGCCTGATATAAATCAAAAAATGAAAAGAAATGACATGTCATCTTTTGGAATCATGCATAAAGTAGAGTGGTTTGAGATAAAAATTGATGAAAATAAATTTGTTGAATATGTCAAAAAAGTAATAAATTTGCTTGGTTCAGATAGTATTCCGAATTCAGAATCATCCTGTTCGTTTTGCGAATATAGAAAAAAAGATTTTTAACAATGATAAATTATAAAGATAAAAAAGAAGTCCTCGCGGCAGTCAAAAAAAATGGCTATGCACTTGAATACGCGGACAAGTCTTTAAAAAAAGATAAAGAGATAGTCCTGGCAGCAGTCAAACAAATAGGAAATACTTTTAACAATTCTTCATCCATATCTGCACTTGAATACGCGGATAAGTCTTTATCTAAAGACAGGGCCATCCAGTCAAGCAAATTTCCCGGTCGTGTCGGACTAACTTCCTATTTATTCTTCTTTTCCAAACCGGAATATTTCGATATTTCTACTTCCCACTCATTTTTCTTATCATCAATAAATACAATATCCTTGTCTTCAAACTTGTACTCTGAAGACCAGAGACCGCAGAAAAACTGTTCTTTGCCAATCAGTCTAGTCACAATATTTTGTGCAAAATCTTGGTCTCCCCATTCGTCCTCGTCTGCATTAAAATATTTTTTACTATCAAACGCTATTTTGAATGTATTCCCATCTTCTTTAAACTTAAATTCCGTTACCGCCAACCCCTTGTCCCATGTGTAGTCCTCGAACTCCGACTTCATGTATGCGATCTGCTTATCATTAAGGTCTTTCATATGCAGTTCATAATGATATTTTCCTTCCGTATCTAATTCTTTGTGAAAAGATGCCTGTTCTTCATTAGCATGCACCATCACTTCGAGATCGGATATATCAGGGTTGTGTTTGGCACCATTATTATAGAGATACATCGCAATAAGTTGATTGTCTTCCCCAACCGCCGCGTCAAGAGGATACAACTTTACTCCATCCGGGGTTTCAATTTCTCGGTTTATATCTGCCCCAGCCTCTATCAGAGCACTTACTATTTCAATGTTGTCGGTGTAGGCAGTTTCAAATATCGGGGTTGCTTTATGCATGTTTTCAATATTGGGATCTGCATTATGCTTCAACAACAGCCTTACCGCTTCAGCAGATTTCGAAGCGGCCAGATATAATGCACTAATGCCCGACTCTTCTTCCTGTAAATTGGGATTAGCACCAGCCTTTAATAGCATTTCGAGTGTCTTATCATTACCCTTGATAGCTGCTGCAATCAAAGCAGTTCTCCCATCTTTAGCCCTGTCATTGATATCCACCCCTTTTTCGATCAGGAGGATGCAAACTTTGACACCTTCTTCATCATCTTCATTTAACGAAGCCCAGTAGAGCGAGGATTTTCCATCACTGTCCTGATTATTTAGATCAGCACCCTTTTCCAGCAACAATTCTACAATCTCTGTATTTCCAAACTTGCAGGCATACAAAAGATAGGTCCAACCCGTTACGTCTTTATTGTCCGGCTTAGCAAAGGTTTCGTTAATTTTGTCAAAATTTTCAAGCAGAGATGATACTTCGTCGACCACTCTATTTTGTATTGCTTTTAAAATGTCTTTTTTCTTTGAAAACAATCCAAAAACCATAACTCCCTTCTTTTGCTTCAGTAAAAAATAAACAACTGAGGAGGGTACCACACGCTATATTCTTTTCAAGACGAAATAAGTATAACTTAATTTAAATAACATTTTGTGTCTGGTAACATTTTTTTTAATAGTCGTTTGTCTTCAGAAGATATACTTACTTCATCAAGACGCAGAACTTTTAATCCATTCAACTTAAAAAGTGAAGAGGGAAGGATTTTTATTTCATTTCCATAGATAGATAGAATCTCTAAGTTTTTTAGCCAATTCTTCTTCATATTAAATCTGCTCCCACTTTTTTTGCATTTCTTTCTATTTCCATTAATCTTTCATCCGCATCCTTAACATCCATAATTGTCCAACGACCATCAGGCGCTTGACAAGCGGTGCCGAATTCACTTTCCCTAGTCACGCTATTCAGGGGCCATCGTCTTGATATGCTGATGACTGATTCATAATCCGAACATTTAATACTTTGAACAAGATAACTTCTAATGACGATTATAGAACCCCAATTATCAGTTTGATTATTACTCCAATATGTATGAGACCGCTCTCCTGGTGTAGTATTTAATGTATCAACAAAGACGGCATTATGAATGTTCATGTCATCATTATAAAATGAACTGGAACCCGCCCATGCACCCATAAGAGTACAAGCGGCGGTTAATTCCATACCTGAATTTAATAATGAACGGCAGGCCGTAAATCCGCCTACTGCACCCCCAACAGTTCCAATGTGTGATTTAACTTGTTGTTGAGCACAACCACTTAACAATAAAAATATAATTAAAGTTCTAATCTCTTTAATCCCAAGTATATCCTTCAAGGGGATCTATAACATCATAAGCATCCTCACCTAAAACATCTTTTGTCCATTCTCTATGTGCTTGCCATTTTACCTGTTGATGTGCACCTTCTAATATGTCGGCAATAAAGGGGTGATTGTGCAATAACCCCCCTTTGCCATCTGAAAATACTTTGTCTATTAAATAAACCGTCCCATTATATTTTACCCTTGCTACTTCCTGATTTGCGACTTCACCGTTGATTCCGTTGCCGTTAAGAAGTTCAGTAAGAATGTATCCTATAACTGCTGTTGAATATGTTTGTTCTGCTTTTGCATTTGTTGTCATTATAACAAAAAATAAAGTTGATAAAATTAACAATAATTTTCTCATCAGTTCTCTCCTTCATCTGTTTGCTTAATTGCAAAAGGATTTTTCTTGGGCCATTCTGCAATTAAATTTTCTTCTTGTTTTTCTAAAATATTTGCGTCTTGAGAAAATAAACCGTAGTTAATGTCGGTTATTCTTTTACCATTTCTCAATGTGTATACATGGGTAAGGGTATCCGTTATCTTTTGCATGGGATGTTTCAGATTAAAATGTCTGTGCAGTAAACTTTTCAGAGCTTCGGTGACAACAGCCAAATCTTGCAAGAATTTTTCACTTTGCAAATCCACATCATTTTCTTGCAACACCGGCAGAATGCCCAGTACCAGTTGTTCTGTTGTTTCCTCCACACTCGTGTTTTCAGGAAATTGAATTAATGTACCCATTTGTTTTTCCCTTTGTTGTGTTGCTCGATTAATATTGAAATCAATCAAGCACAGTTACATCATCAACAGGAACGGACGGCATAACATTTTCAATAGCGTCCGCAGCCAGCGCGTCAACATCAACACTAACATCAGCGTGCGCGACGATGTATTCTGCCAACTTGTTGGCATCCCCCACGCCCATCTTCAAGCCGATATAAACCCTGTAGTTTCCGCTAGGCGTTTCATAAACAGCCTTGTTCCACTCCTCATACCCCTGGACCTTTGTGTTCTCAATGATGTTGACGATTGTACTTTCAACCTTAGAGGCCACCTTTTTGTTTCCTTCCTTGCCCACTTCGGTAATGTACAGATCAGCACGCTTGTTCATCTCTCCTTCCAACTGGTCGGCAAGACTCGCCTTGGCAACCATGATGGCCTTGTCAACCGCCAACTGCAAGTCGGGACTGGTCCCGGAGCCCACTGCGTAAATAAAGTTATCCGCATCGCGGTTCTTGATCAAGCCCTTGTCAACTTGAGCGTCTACGTACCATTGCGGTATTTCATTTAGCACGCGCCCCTTCTCAACATCTGCTTCCGGTTTAACGTTATAGACAACCTTTGATGATGTTTCGCCCGTCGTGGTCTTTTTCACGCTTGAACAGGCAGCGAAGGTCAGGGCTAGTAAAGACATTAATATTATTCTTATCATAATTTCACTCCTTAATTTTTTGAATGATTGTTGCAATAATATCCGATCCCCTATCGATATTAATTTCGTCCTTAAACGTTCCCCAATGCGCCGTAAGGACAACGGCGCAAGTAATGATAATTAAAAGTTTCAGCATTTCACTTCATCCATAATTAGTTGTTCGCCTCCCAAATGCCTTTCTGATTTAAGCAAATCATTCCTGGCGTTTTAAAGGGATGGTCGGGTCTCGCATATTGACGGCAGTATGCGGGCGTTGTTAATCCGTTTTGATTATAATAAAACTGCGCAAATAACTGCCAGTAACTTGGCCCGTCATATCCGTCCTTGCAGTGCAGGACTTCTTCTTTTGTGACTATTGTTTCCCTAATTAAACATTTACTATCCTTGCATGTTTCTTTCTCAGTGATAACCACCTTAATCATGCAAGGGTTTTCATTTAGATGTTGTTGCAATGCAGCTTCATTTCCTAAAGCACCTTGCATTGCAATTAGAATGGTTATTACGATTATGCTCGGAACTAAAATATAGAATTTATTTTTCATTGCTCACCACCAGACATTAGGTTGACTTGTATCTACTATATTCCACCTGCCATCTGGTAACTGACAAGCTGTGCCGAATTCACTTTCCCTGCTCACGCTACTCAAGGGCCAACCTCTTGATATGCTGATGACTGATTCATAGTCGGTGCATTTCATTCCTTGAACAAGATAACTCCGGTTAATCGTCACAGAACCCCAGTTTCCCGTTGCACTGTTTCCCCAGTTTGTGTGGGACCGTTTGCCAGGGGCTGTGTTTAACGTATCAACAAAGACGGCGTTATGAATGTTCATGTCATCATTATAAAAAGCACTGGATCCCGCCCAAGAGCCAATGACGGCACAGGCGGCTGTTAACGCTACCCCTGAATCCAACAATTCATAGCACGTTGCCCCGGCGCTTACCGCACCGATTGTGCCCCCCATGTGGGAACGGACGGCATTCTGGGAGCACCCGCTTAATAATAACAATATAACAATCAATTTTTTCACCAATTATTTTTCCTTTGCTGTTATTGAGTTTTTTCATTCTTTCTTCTTTGAAGAAAAACGTCCAATCCTGGACCTAGTTTGAAAAAAAATTAATTACCTAATAATAAGGATACAGGGTTAAATGATTTGTTGTAGTGCAATTATATAGTAAGTTTTTCACCCACAGTTTCTCTATAAATTTAAAGATGTTATTCAGAAATGCTAAATAATGTATAGAATTAAGTTTATATAAAAATGACAAAATATAGAGAAATACTGACAATTGAGTTTGTTTTAAGCCAGGTTATAAAAAAACTTGATGCTGAAGAAATAAAAAATTTTACAGGCAAGTCTATTTCTCATTATAGAAAATGCAGTGATCCAGAGGATAAGGATCACACGCTTCATCTCAAAGACGCCATCCAGCTTGATGTTTTAATGCAGAAAAAAACGCTGGGAACACCGTTTCTGGATCTTATTGATTCAAATTTAACTCATGAATTTGGAAAAATTAATGATTATGTAAATGTTAAAAATATCTTGATTAACATTGGTGGCAGAATAGGCAACTTGATGGATGTAACCCAAGAAGCGATACAACCTGAAGGACATAAAGGAGAAATAATTAGCAAAAAAGAGAAGCAAGAAATTTTTAAAGCCATCTTGGAAGTAGAAGAAAAAATTTCTAGATTGAAATTATCAGTCAAAGAAAAGTAACATGGTCAATATTTTTTAAATAATTTATTTATAACAAAATAAGCTCAAAGAGTAATTTAATTAAAGAATGTCTTCGTAGTGGTCGCCCTAAAAGAACAACCACATAATCACAACGATCAAACCAATCCACCAAAGCGCCGTTGATAATAGCCAACAAATCATACTATGCTACTCCTTCATTTATTTTCTTAACAAGATCCAACGGTTTAATTCTTGTATACCGCTTAAGTTCCGACCAACTTTTGTGTCCTGATACAACGGATACCTCAGCAATTGACCATCCTCTTAAAAACAAGTTTGTAATTGCACACGCTCTCAGATCATGGAATCTAAAGTCTTTGATCTTAGCTCTTCTGCAAGCTTGTTCATAGTAATGTCTGAATTGATCCCTTTTAATATCAAACAATGCATTTCTAAATCTGTACTTATTACAAATTTCTAATGCTCTCTTTGTTAATGGTACAGCTCTGTCT
>Ga0187827_10007589_pt1 | contig 11999 bp, 11 predicted proteins | sample ETNtaG_39_FD_167969 | JGI IMG/M metagenome (GOLD analysis project Ga0187827, IMG submission 167969) | Marine microbial and viral communities from oxygen minimum zone, Eastern Pacific Ocean - ETNP2014_SV_150_PacBio MetaG (Illumina Assembly) | ecosystem: Environmental > Aquatic > Marine > Hypoxic... | reverse complement strand
TATCGAATGGCGGCCCCTTGGGTGGCTGGGACTCAGGGACTGTAAAACCACCCATGGACCAATTTTATGGGGGAGGTTAAACAAACACAGCAATATCAAATCCGTCAACACTCCGCCAGATGCCATTGGAACCGTGAAAATATGCTCTTGACACGTTTTGATATTCCTATTAAATCTGAGATGCTGTTTGATTCAGAAAAAACAGATCCTCTTTCCTGCGTTACTGATTAAAGAATTCAGAAAATATTTGAACTAGGAAAATGGTCCAGCGCCATGTTTTAGCAATCGATCTGGGGGCGGAATCGGGACGTCTGATTCAAATAGGTTTTCAAGGATCCGTTCTTCGGATGGATGAAGTTCACAGGTTCCCAAATTTGCCAGTTCAGGTGGGCGAAACCCTTTACTGGGATGTACTTTCTCTCTGGCGTGAAATCCAGATGGGTATCAGCAAAGTACCCTCTTTAGACTCTTTGGGCATTGATACATGGGGCGTCGATTTCGCCCTTCTTGATCGAAATGGGCAGTTGCTGGGGAATCCGGTCCATTATCGGGATTCCAGTTCCTCCGGCATGATGGAATGGGTTTTCGATCGAGTTCCACGCATGGAACTTTATCAAAGAACGGGGATCCAATTCATGAGCTTGAATGGTTTATACCGTTTGGCAAGCCTCTCGAAGAATAAGAGTCCCATACTAAAATCTGCTTCAACCTTCCTTACGATAGCTGATCTTTTTAATTACTGGCTTAGCGGAAATAAAATATGTGAATTCACACATACAACAACTCAACAAATGTATAACCAAATTGAAAGCAACTGGGATTATCCAACTTTGGAAGCCTTGGGAATACCTACAAAAATATTTCCTGAAGTTTATTCACCTGGGGCACAGATTGGGAAATATAATGAAACTCCAGTTATACTTCCAGCCTGTCATGATACTGCGAGTGCTGTTGTAGCTATTCCAACAAGAACGAAAAACTATGCCTATTTAAGCAGTGGTACATGGAGTCTGCTTGGATTAGAACTAGATCATTTAATCATCAATAAGAATGCTTGTGAGTTGAACCTTACCAATGAGGGCGGTTATGGTGGAAAAAACCGTTTTCTTAAAAACATTGCTGGATTGTGGTTGGTTCAGCAAAGTAGGTCTACTTGGTCCAAAAAAGGAAACACTTATTCATATGAAAAAATGACTCATATGGCAAATGAAGCTGAAGCCTTTCAAGCGTTCATTGATCCTGATTTACCAGAATTTGTTCCACCAGGTGATATGCCTGAAAGAATAAGAGATTTTTGTAAGCGCTCCAACCAGAAAATCCCTGAAACAGATGGAGAAGTATTACGTGTTATTTTTGAAAGTCTCGCATTGAAATATCGTTATTGCCTTGATCTACTCACCTCAGTTTCAGGATCAGAAATTGAAGTGTTACACATAGTTGGAGGAGGCTCTCGTAATGATCTACTCAATCAGTTTTGTTCCAATGCTATCCAGTGTCCTGTCATTGCAGGTCCTGTTGAGGCTACTGCATTAGGCAATGCACTTGTACAATTGATCGAATTAGGGGAGATCAAAGATCTTGAAGAAGCTAGAGAAATTCTATTTAAGGCTGAGACTTTAGAGCATTATGAACCAATCAGTACTGTTGAATGGGAGGAAGCATATCTTCAATTTCAAAACATCATTGGCCAGTAAAAGAATGAAATTCGCCCCCTGTTTGCCAAAACCTTCCCCCTCGAAAAGATTGCTGAAGCCCAAAAAGAGTTCCCCCTTAAACAATACGTCGGGAATTTTATCCTCATTCCTCCTAAAGGGTCTTTGTTTTCTAAAAATATGGAGAGCTGTTATCAAATAAAATGAAAAGCCTGAAACCAAAACCTGGGATAACACAATAATTATAAGGAATATCAATTGGTTTGGGAATATAGTTTATCAGGCTCATAACCCGAAGGTCGAGGGTTCGAATCCTTCCCCCACTACCATTATTGATTTTGTTGGTTGCTGACCTACACACGTTTCAAGAGCCGATTGGACAATTTTTCCTGGCTGGAGTGGTCAATCAACGACGCAAATTGTGATTTATTATCTAGTTTTATATATAAACTTGACAACATTTTTTAAATCATATACTTATAATCTAGTATCTGCAATATAAGCTGAAAGATATTTGTCTGTTTTAAATCATTTTCTAGATTTATCTAGAAAAATTCTAATAATTAGCTTGGAGAATATATATTAAACTTAAAGTATTTTTTTTAAAATTATTCTATTTCTTCGTAAAACCTTCAAAAATTTTTGAGTTTTCATAACAAAATTCTCATTTTTCATGTATAAAAAAAACATCTAATTCACACTTTTTTTAGGAGATTTGTAATGTATCTATTTAATAGGATCGTGAGTTTATCGTTTATATTTTTCGCCACAATAACCTTAGTTATTTCAAGTGCAGGAGCAAGTTCTCGTTGGGATGGAGCAGATGATCTGGCAGTGAATCCATTATCTTGTACAGGAAGTGGGGGAGGTGCAGTTGCATCGTCCCCTTATGATGGAGGTCAACCATCTGGGGCGTCAAATAAGGCTGGAAAACAAATAAGTCTTGTTGATGTACCAAAACTGATCGGCATTGGATATTTCAATGCAACAAGTTTAGGTATGCAACAAGCTGCCAAAGAGTTAGGTAATGTAAAAGTTGTCACGGACGGCCCTACCGAGGCCAATATTGATGACCAAATTACATTCATCGACAATTATATCACTCAGGGAGTTGATGGAGTCCTTTTCGCTGCAAACGACCCTGTAGCCATTGGATCGGTCCTGAAAAAAGCACTCAAGAAAGGGGTTCATGTTGTAGGTTATGATGCTAATTCAGTACCTGAAGCCAGAGAATGGTTTGTCAACCAGGCAGAGTTCAATGGGATTGCTAAATCTCTGATGGACAAGATGGCAGATGAAATTGGTAAAAACAGTAGCTTTGCAATTGTCACAAGTACCTTTACCACCCCCAATCAAGCACGCTGGATTGCAGAAATGTGGGCTTACTCTCAGAAATGCTATCCAAATTTGAATTGGCTAGAAACTGTTGAAGCTCAAGAAGATAATATCCTATCTTTCAATCAAGCCAATACCTTGATAAACAAGTATGGTGATGAACTACAAGGACTATTTGGTATGACTTCAGTAGCTACTCCAGCATCAGCAGAAGCGGTAACACAAGCAAACCTATGTGGTAAAGTAGCAGTGGTTGGCCTTGCAACGCCAAATGGTATGAAACCATATGTAAATTCAGGATGTGTAAAGTCAGTGGTTCTTTGGAATCCTGTTGATCTAGGCTATGCAGCAGTTTATGTGACAAGAGCTGTCGTAGACGGAAAGTTTAAACCTGGTGACAGTTCTGTCAGCGCAGGTCGATTGGGAACGCTTAAAGTAGTCAATGGTAGTGAAGTTCTACTTGGCCCACCTTTTGTTTACAATCTAAGTAACGTCAACGACTTCGACTTCTAGTTGTGTCAATAGAGGGTTGGTAAAAGACCCAACCCTCTACTCATTTTTCAGCTTGTTCAAATAGAAACTAAACGAATGTCTCAACAGATTAAACCTCCTGTTGTTCATTTAAAAAACATCAGTAAAAATTTCCCTGGTGTCCGAGCTCTTCATAATGTGAGTTTTGATGTCATTGAAGGAGAAGTACATGCCTTGCTTGGAGAAAATGGAGCAGGGAAATCCACACTGATCAAGGTCCTGTCCGGAGTTTATCAGCAAGAGCATGGTGAGATACTGATTGATGGCAACCCATGTCTTTTGCACACACCACATGAGGCTCAAAGGGCTGGCATTGCAACCATTTATCAGGAACTTCTTTTGTTACCTGAATTGACTGTTGCAGAAAATGTCTATCTAGGACATGCACCAAAAACACGCTGGAACACAATCAACTGGTCCGAATTATATTCAAGGGCTGAAGATATTTTGAGCTCACTAGATGCTGAGGACATCAACGTTCGAAATTTGGTTGGCACTCTATCAGTTGGAGACAGGCAAAGAGTCGAAATAGCAAAAGCACTCTCACAACAAGCAAGGGTTCTGATCATGGATGAACCCACTGCATCACTGACTGAAACCGATGTCAATCGCCTGTTTGAAACAATCCGTCTACTCAAAAAAAATGGTGTTGCAATCATTTTTATCAGCCACAGGCTAGGAGAAGTTTTTGAATTGGCTGATCGAGTAAGCATACTGAGAGATGGTGGGTATGTTGGCACAAAAAAAACATCAGAAACCAATCAGGGTGAATTGATAAGCATGATGGTTGGCCGGACCATAGATACACTATTTCCAAAAACAGTACGTAAAGCAGGCAAGGTCGTTCTCGAACTAAAAAATTATGAAAGAATCCCACTAACAAAGAAAACAAATATAAAAATTCATGCCGGAGAAATTGTAGGTTTATCCGGTCTGGTAGGCTCAGGGAGGACCGAATTAGCACAGACAATTTTTGGAATAACTCCAGCAACTGGAGGTTCTTTGGAATTAAATGGCGAATCAGTGAATATTCAAAGTCCTGAAAAAGCAAAAAAACTAAAGATTGCCTACCTTCCTGAAGACAGGAGTCAACAGGGCTTAATCCAACCCATGAAAATTTTAGAAAACATCTCATTACCACTTTTAAATGAAATATCACCTAGAGGAATAATTAATAATAAAGCTGAAGAACAACTTGCTAAAAAAATGATTAATCAGTTTAATATTCGGTCTACAGGAAATGAACAAATTGTAGAACTCCTTTCTGGTGGGAATCAGCAAAAAGTTGTTTTAGCAAAATGGCTGGCCACCAAACCGGATTTATTAATTTTGGATGAACCGACAAGAGGAATTGATGTTGGAGCTAAAGCTGAAATACACAAATTGATGGATAAATTAGCTTCGGAAGGTATTGCCATATTAATGATTTCAAGTGAATTACCAGAAATTCTTGGTATGAGTGACAGGATTTTTGTTATGAGGGAGGGAGTGATAGTTGCTGAATTGAATAGAAATGATGCAACTCAAGAAAAAGTAGCCGAAAAAATGATGGGTGTTGAACAACAGTAGCTGACTTAAAAAATGAATAATTCTTTAATCATAAAGAAAGATACTAAATCTGAAAATACATTACAAATCTTCAAAACTATAATTTTTAATCAGGAGATGGTATTGCTATTAAGTATTCTGTTCTTACTTATTGTCGTAGGGTTCATTAATCCGAGATATGTTTCTAATCGGAATCTAATTAGCCTCTTTCTGGGGAATGCATATATTGCAGTGGCAGCGATTGGTATGTCCATGGTAATCATATCTGGAAATATTGACATTTCTGTGGGTTCACTAATTGGAGTCCTTGCAACCATTAGCGGAACCATTGCGGAAGCAGGATTTCCGATATGGATATCATGGACAATTCCTCTAGCAATTGGAATGTTTATAAATTTTGTGATGGGAATTTTAGTGGCTTATTTTCGTTTACCTTCGATTGTTGTGTCTTTAGGCTTCATGAGTATTTTAAAAGGAGGACTTATTATGTTTACTGGAGGCGCATGGATCTCGAACCTTCCGGATGGGTATGCTCTTTCACAATTACGTCCTCTTGGCATACCAATGCCAATATACTTTATGGTTATTTTGACAACCCTTACAGCGTATTGGATGAAAATGAGTCCTTTGGGGAGATCATTCTATGCAGTTGGTGGCAATTCAGAAGCTGCTCGTTTAGCAGGGATACAACCTAAATTGACGGTGCTCAAGGTTTTCATCTTACATGGTTTTTTTGTGGGTATTGCAAGTGTGCTTTTTTCCACTCAGCTTTCTGTGATTCAGTCCACTGTACCGCCTTATCTGGAACTGACAATCATTACAGCATCTGTTGTGGGTGGGGTGAGTATACTGGGAGGTACCGGAACGGTTATCGGATCTACATTAGCAGCTGTGTTATTAGCAGCAATCAGTTCATCGATGATTTTTGTTAATCTTTCACCCTTCTGGCTACGTTCTGCTCAGGGGTTACTTATCCTTGCAACTGTTTTAGCTGATCTCTATAGAAGACAGCGTCAACTTAACAAATAAGCTAGCAATCATGTTTCTTATAAATGACTTTCGTCAGCAAATTAATCTAAAAAATATTATTTCTTTACATGAATCAGTTTTACTTATACTGCTAATTTTCTCTTTAACAATTCTATCCATACAAAGTGATAAATTTTTTAATGCGGATAATCTTTTAAATCAGGGTAGACTTCTCGCTGAAGTTGGGTTGGTAGCATTGCCCATGACAATGATAATTATCACTGGTGGAATTGATCTTTCTGTCGGATCAATCATGGGTTTATGTGCTATCGTTCTAGGATATTCATGGAAAAATATTGGTTTACCACTTGAAATAGCAATCATATTTACGTTACTGATAGGAGTTTCTTCTGGAGCCATCAACGGCCTATTCATCAACCGTGTTAGAGTACCTCCTTTAATCATGACATTGGCAACAATGGCTTTCTTCAGAGGACTGGCTGAAGGAATTAGCAAGGCACGCTCGGTACGTGGTTATCCAGAGTGGTTTTATTTTATTGGACAAGGTGAAATTTTAGGAATACCTGTACAAGTTTTGATTCTTGCTTTATCTATAATGATTTTTAGTTATCTTTTATCAAAAACCGTTTTTGGACGTTCTCTCTATGCAATAGGTCATAATGAAGTAGGATCTAGATTTTCAGGAATACCTGTTAATAGATTTAAATTATATATCTATTCGCTTTCGGGTTTAATGTCTGGAATTGCTGCAGTTGTTTTCGTATCTAGGGTATCAACAACAAGATCAGATATGGGATCTGGTTTAGAATTGGACGTAATTGCAGCAGTAGTTCTGGGAGGTACAAGTATTTTTGGAGGTATAGGTTCCATTTTAGGAACGGTATTGGGATTTATTTTAATTCAACTGTTAAAGAACGGCTTGGCTTTGACTGGAGTTAAAGGAGATGCAACAATAATGGTTATTGGACTTGTTCTTATCATTTCTATCTTAATTTCAAACTTGCTTAAGAAGTTTTACCCCACCAATTCTTGAAACTAAAATACATCGACCCTCTTTGCGGTACTTCGAAGAACGGAAGACCACAAGATGGAGTCTCTACCGGAACATGAGGTGATGCAACGTTGGTGGAAGTTCATGTGTAACATTATGGTCACCAATCTTGACGGGTCCCCGATGGTAAAGAGTTTGGACTCAATGTTCCACATGCCTTGACTTGTTTTGATTTTCCTATCAATTCGTGAAGTTGTGCGCAATGCGTTTGGTGTAGAAGACTATCATCCCTCTGAGCGTAAAGATTGGGATGAAGCCTATGAAAAATTATTGGATATTCAGGAGTTTCGATGATCCCGACTGAATCATAAATCCGCTCTGCATATGAAATCGCCAAAGAACGCTATGCCGCTTTTGGGGTGGATACCGATGCCGTTTTGAAAAAGAGGGGAAAAGAGTCAATCTCACTGCATTGTTGACAGGGAGATGACGTGGGCGGCTTCGAGAACCCCAATGCGGGTCTCAGCGGCGGTATTGCAGTGACGGGCAATTATCCTGGCAAAGCACGCACGCCTAACGAGTGGCGTGCTGATCTTGATAAAACCTACAGCATGATCCCTGTCAATCACCGTGTCAATCTGCACTCCATCTATGGTGACAGCGACAAGAAGATGGATCGCAACGATTGGCAGTCGCAGCACTTTGACCGCTGGATCGAAGGAGCGAAGGAGAATAATCAAGGCATCGACTTCAACCCGACCTGCTTCTCGCACCCGATGGCGGAAAACGGTTTTACGCTGGCAAGCCTCGATGCGAGCGAGCGTGTTTTTTGGGTGCAGCACTGCATCAATTCACGGGAGATTGGCGGGTATCGACAAGCAGTTGGATAATCCCTGAGTGACCAACGTCTGGGTTCCCGATGGATACAAGGACACGCCCGTTGGCCGCACAAACCACCGAGAACTGCTCAAAGAGAGTTTGGATCGCGTCTTTGCGGAGAAGATCAGCCATCCTGATTTCAACAAAGATGCTGTCGAAGCGAAGCTCTTTTGGATCGGTTCGGAGAGTTATGTTGTTGGTTCGCACGAGTTCTATATGGTTATGCCATTCAGAACCAGACCTTGCTCTGCTTGGATGCTGGGCATTTTCACCCCACGGAAGTCATCTCGGACAAGATTTCATCAGCGTGGCTCTATATCCCTGAAGTGTTACTGCACCTCAGCCGTGGCGTGCGCTGGGACAGCGATCATGTCGTCACGCTGACCGATGAACTCCAAGCCATCTTGCAGGAGATCGTGCGTGGTGGATATTTAAACCGTACTCATATTGGGCTGGACTTCTTCGATGTCAGCATCAATCGTGTCGCAGCTTGGGTGATCGGCACCCGCAATGCCTTGCGAGCCATGTTGATGGCACTGTTGGAACCAACTGAGATGATGCTGGCTTTCGAGCATAGAGGTGACTTCACATCCCGTTTGGCTATTTTGGAAGAGTTGAAGGGCATGCCCTTCGGCGCTGTTTGGGATTATTACTGCTTGCAGAATGATGTGAATGTTGGCTTCTCATTCTTGGACGAGATCAAAGAGTATGAAGAGAAGGTCTTGTCGAAGCGCTAGAATTTTTAAACACGAAGAGCACGAGGGAACACAAAGAGACAAGTTGTTTTCCCTTCGTGACTCTTTGTGTTCACCGTGTTAAAAATTATGCCCACGATCAAACTCTACGCCAACCTTCGAAATATCGCAGGGACAACAGAAGTCTCCATAACGCCCCCTTCGGGGATGCTCCGCTCCGTTTCGCGAGAATCAAACTTGGGTGCGTGCGTCTCGGCTCTCATCGAGCAGGTCCCCGCTTTGGATGGCGTTATCGTTGAAGACGGGCAAATCAAACCGTATATTGTCATCAACATCAACGGACATGCTGCGACTAATTTTGATGTGCCTGTTGGCAAAGACGATGTGATTGCAATCTTTCCGCCAATGGCAGGTGGATGAACTCACCCCCAATCCCTCTCCTTCCAGGAGCGGGTAGCTTAGGAGTATTTAATGAACGGTTGGAATAACAAGGTGCTGGATATCGACCTGACAGCACAGACCTATGAAACCTATCCATTGGATATGGAAATAGCTCGTCTCTTTATTGGTGGACGTGGTTTGGGTGCTTGCCTGTTGTGGGATCTGGTCGGTCCTGAAGTGGACCCGCTTGATCCCGAAAATGTTCTTATCTTTACGAATGGTCCGCTGACAGGCACAGGCTATCAGACCAGTAATCGCTTTTCGGTCACCACCAAAAGCCCGTTGACAGGCACAATTTTAGATGCCAACTCTGGTGGCTTTTGGGGGATGCGGTTCAAAAAAGCGGGTTACGATGTGATGATCGTGCGTGGCAAAGCATCAAAGCCTGTCTGGGTCGAGATTAAAAATGAAGAAATTACCTTCCACGATGCCAGCGACCTGTGGGGCATGCGGGTTTTTGCCCTGACTGAGAAGCTCGGGCAAAACAACAACAAGCGCAATGTGCTTTGCATTGGTCCTGCTGGCGAGAATCTGAGCCGTATTGCCGCCATTATGAATGACCGTGAGCGGGCTTTGGCACGTGGCGGTCCTGGGACTGTGATGGGCAGCAAGAATCTGAAAGCGATTGTGGTCGAGGGCAAAACCCGCCCTAAGATCGAAGACAAAGGCCGCTTTAAATTCCTGCTTTATGAAAGCCGCAAACTCTTGGCTGCCAGCCCGGTCACCAGCCAGGCGCTGCCAGAATTTGGTACCGTCGTCCTGATGAATATCATGAATAACATCTGCGCGTTGCCAACCCGCAACCACCAGCAATCCCAGTTCGAAGGCGCGGAAGCGATTTCGGGCGAGGCGCTAACCGATAATTATCTCGTCAAAAACGATTCCTGCTGGGCGTGTCCGATTGGCTGCACCCGCATCAGCAAAACCGATAAAGTCAAGGGTGAAGGACCCGAGTTCGAATCAACCTGGGCATTTGGTGCGCAATGCGGCATCGACGATCTACCTGCTATCATCGAAGCGAATTCTATCTGTAACGATCTGGGGCTAGATACCATCTCCGCTGGCTCTACGATCGCCTGCGCGATGGAGTTGAGCGAGAAGGGATATATGAATTCGGGCCTCCGCTTCGGACGTGCCGACCAGCTTGCTCCCACGTTAGAGGCGATGGCTGCCCGTGAAAATGTGGGCGCTGATCTTGCCGACGGCAGCTTCCGTTTAGCGAGCAAATACGGGCATCCCGAACTTTCGATGTCCGCAAAAGGGTTGGAGATGCCTGCCTACGATCCACGCGGTATGCAGGGACAGGGGCTGCTCTACGCGACGTCCAACCGCGGCGGTTGCCACATGCGCGGCAACATGGTCGGTCCTGAAGTACTCGGCTTGCCGAAAATGATCGACCGCTTCCAGGTACAGGGCAAATCCAGCTTTGTGACCTTGCATCAGAATGTCTCAGCAGCGATCGACTCGCTCGTGATCTGCAAGTTTACCAATATGGGCGTGGCGGAAGAATATTTTGCCCGCGTCCTGAGCGCTGTAACGGGCATCCACTACGATACGGGCGAACTGACCCAGGTCGGTGAGCGCATCTGGAATCTGGAGCGACTCTACAACCTACGTGAAGGCTTTACAAAAGAAGATGATACGCTGCCTCCGCGTATGCTCAACGATGCGCCGGCCGAGGGTCCCTCCGCTGGCAGGGTCGTTAAACTCAATCCGATGTTGAAGGAATACTATCGCGGTCGTGGCTGGGATGAGAACGGTGTCCCCCTGCAAGCAAAATTGAAAGAACTCAAACTGGTGAACTTAGGAGTATAACGATGGTAGACGAACGAATTTATAAAATGTTTCGCGAAATTGGTCGTGACATGTTCTTGAGCGATATGATCTCCTCGCACGGCGGCAATTTAAGCATCCGGCTGGGCGACCGCATTATCATCAAGCGGCGCGGCGCCATGTTGGGGATTCTCAAACCGCACGACCTGGTCGAAACGCGCCTTGACAAAAATGACAGCGGCGTTGTGCTGGCTTCTACCGAATTGATCGTCCATCGCGCTATCTACCTGAACACCCCCGCACTGGCGGTTTGTCATTGCCACCTGCGGACGGCGGTTGCCTTCTCGCTCTCGCGCGATGAATTGGTGCCCATCGATAATGAAGGCTCCTACCTGCTCAAGAAGATCCCTGTTGTGACCGAAGAATTCGCCTCCGGCACGCCGCAGATGGCGAACAAAATAGCCGAAACGCTCAAGAATTACAAAATCGTCATGCTGCGCGGACACGGCAGTTTTGCCATCGGGCAGACACTCGACGAAGCCTTCCACTGGTCATCCACCCTGGAAGAGGCTTGTCAGATCGAGTTGGCGGCGAAACTCATCAACGAACCATTCATCGAATATCGCGGCATGGCTGAGGGTTATAAATCGTTCTAGCCCTTCATCTTCATAGGCGATCTAATCGGGTCGTCTATGCTTACACTTTAGTGAGTTGAGGGCTTTGCCCAAAACAAGCAGCCACCCACTATGCGGGCTGTATTGATATTACACCCTCCGTTTTATGCTGTCGCTGGTTATTATTTAAAATAAAGTCGACTGGGTATTGAAGGTTGTTTGGGGAGGCCTGGATGGGGTGTTTGAAAAGGTCCGGGAAATCGTTCATCCCCTGAATCATCGGCACGTCACCTTCACCATCCCCAAGTTGCTTCGTGTTTACCTGCGTCGCAACCGAAAACTCGGCAAACTGCTGCTGCGCAGCGAATGGCAGGCCTGGCGGGAATACCTTCGTGAACGCCTGCAACTCCGAGAGGGCCTAAACGGGGGGATCTTCTGTATGCAGACCCACGGCAGCCTGTTCAACTTCCATCCCCATGTTCATGCGCTGGTGCTTCCCGGGCTTGTTCGGGAAGGATGTTTTCATGAGCTGAAGGGGTGCTCCGCAACT
>Ga0187827_10007588_pt1 | contig 12001 bp, 20 predicted proteins | sample ETNtaG_39_FD_167969 | JGI IMG/M metagenome (GOLD analysis project Ga0187827, IMG submission 167969) | Marine microbial and viral communities from oxygen minimum zone, Eastern Pacific Ocean - ETNP2014_SV_150_PacBio MetaG (Illumina Assembly) | ecosystem: Environmental > Aquatic > Marine > Hypoxic... | reverse complement strand
TGAATTAGAAGAAGAGAACGAAAATTTAATAAAAAATAGGAAAAAACCAGCTATCGTAGAAAGAGTTCTCTTGGGTATAACCAAAGCTTCTTTGCAGACAAATTCATTTATTTCCGCAGCATCGTTTCAAGAAACTACTAGAGTTTTAACTGATGCAGCAATAAAAGGTAAAATAGACAAATTAAAAGGTTTAAAGGAAAATGTAATAGTAGGCCGATTGGTACCAGCTGGCACAGGTATGGTTAAGAATAAATGGAATTATTTAGCAAAAGAAAAAGATGAAAAATATCTTTCTGAAAAAGCAGTAGAGATAGCTGAATAATAGTTTACTTTTAAGTTATTAATTATTGACAATTTGCCATTCAATTAGTAATTTACCACAAATTTTATGGTTGGAAGTAAGGTTGATTAGCCTTAAACGCTGCCACGAAGAGTTGATCTATTCACACTTTTTTCATCCAAAAATTATATTAAATTATGCCGACAATTAATCAATTGATAAAAAAACCAAGGGTTAAGCCAAAATACAGGAACAAAGTACCTGCATTAGAACGTTCACCACAAAAGAAAGGTGTATGCATTAAAGTATATACAACAACACCTAAAAAACCTAATTCAGCATTAAGAAAAGTTGCGAGAGTAAGATTATCCAATGGACATGAGGTAACTTGTTATATTCCAGGAGAAGGACATAATTTACAAGAACACTCTGTTGTTTTAATTAGAGGAGGTCGAGTTAAGGATTTACCTGGAGTTAGATATCACATATTAAGAGGGAATCTAGACACACAAGGAGTTACAAATCGCAAACAACAAAGATCAAAGTATGGAGCAAAGAGACCAAAATAATAGAATTTATGTCGAGAAAAAAAAAAGCACCAAAGAGATTTTTTTTAAAAGACGCAAAATATAAATCTGATCTAATATTAAAATTAATGAATTCAATAATGTACGATGGAAAAAAAACAATCGCTGAAAAAATTGTTTATGATGCTTTAAATAAATTGCAATCAAAAGCAAAAGAAGAACCAATTAAAATTTTTGATGCAGCAATAAATAATATTAAACCTACTATTGAAGTGAGATCAAGAAGAGTTGGTGGGGCAACCTATCAAGTCCCCGTTGAGGTCAAACAAAAAAGATCAAAAACTTTAGCAATTCGATGGTTGGTTAATGCTTCCAAAAAAAGAAAAGATAAAAATATGTCCGATAAAATTTGTTTTGAACTCTATGACGCATATCAAGGCAGGGGTTCGGCAATAAAAAAAAAAGAAGATGTGCATAAAATGGCCGAGTCAAATAAAGCTTTTGCACATTTTAGATGGTAATTAATCATGGCTAGAACGCATACTCTAGATAAATATAGAAATATTGGGATTATGGCTCATATCGATGCTGGAAAGACAACAACAACGGAAAGAATTCTATATTATACGGGCAAAAGTCACAAAATTGGAGAAGTTCATGATGGTGCCGCAACAATGGATTGGATGGAACAGGAACAAGAAAGGGGCATTACAATTACTTCAGCAGCGACAACTTGTTATTGGAAAAAACACAGAATTAATATCATCGATACTCCTGGACATATTGATTTTACCATTGAAGTAGAAAGATCTTTGAAGGTATTAGATGGTGCCGTTGCAGTATTCGATGGTGTTGCTGGGGTAGAACCCCAATCAGAACAAGTTTGGAGGCAAGCAGATAAATATAAGGTTCCACGGATTTGTTTTGTAAACAAACTTGATAGAACTGGAGCAGATTTTTTTAGATGCGTTGAGATGATAAAAGATCGCCTTGGATCAAAACCATTAGTTATGCAAATACCGGTGGGAATAGAGTCATCATTCAAAGGTGTGGTTGATTTAGTTAAAATGAAAGCTGTTTTATGGAAAGAAGAAAAGTTAGGAGCGGAATTTGAATATACAGAAATACCAAGTGAGTTACAGGAACAGGCTAAAAAATATAGGAAAGAATTAATGGAAACAGCAGTAGAACAAGATGAAAAATTGATGGACGATTACCTAAATGGAAAAGAAATATCTGAGTCTGAATTAATATACTGTATTAGAAAAGGTGGTTTAAAATTTGATTTTGTACCAGTATTAACTGGTTCAGCATTTAAAAATAAGGGTGTACAACCTTTATTGGATGCTGTGGTAGATTTTTTACCAAGCCCTAAAGATATAGGGTCAATTAAAGGTACAAAACCTAATTCAAAAGATGAAATTAAAAGAAAGTTTGATGATAAAGAACCCTTATCAGCTCTAGCATTTAAGGTTGCAACAGATCCTTTTGTAGGAACTTTAACTTTTATAAGAATATATTCAGGCACATTAAAATCAGGCACGGGAATTTATAATACTACTAAAGATAAGGAGGAGAGAGTTGGTAGGATGTTGCTTATGCACGCTAATAATAGAGAAGATGTAAAAGAAGTTAATGCAGGCGATATAGTGGCATTAGCGGGGTTAAAATATACAATGACTGGACATACTTTATCTGATGAAGATAATCCAATTGTATTAGAACCTATGGAATTTCCAGATCCAGTACTTGAAATTGCGGTAGAACCAAAAACTAATGCAGACCAAGAAAAGATGGGTGAAGCTCTAGGAAGATTGGCGAGAGAAGATCCGTCTTTTAGAGTTTCATCTGATGAAGAATCTGGTCAAACAATCATAAAGGGTATGGGCGAATTGCATTTGGATATTATAGTTGATCGAATGAAAAGAGAATTTAAAGTAGAGGCAAATATTGGCGCACCGCAAGTAGCTTACAGAGAAACAATTTTGAGTAATGCCGAATTTGATTATATTCACAAAAAACAAAGTGGTGGCGCTGGACAATTTGCAAGAGTTAAACTTGCAATAGAACCTTTGGATCCAGGAAAAGGTAGAGAAGTTGAAAATAAGATTAAGGGTGGATCTATTCCAAAAGAATTTATACCAGGAGTAGAAAAAGGAATAGAGACTGTTTCAGATTCTGGAATTTTGGCTGGGTTTCCGATTATTGATTACAAAGTGACCATAGTTGATGGTTTACATCACGACGTGGATTCAAGTGTTTTGGCTTTTGAGATAGCATCAAGACACTGTTTTAAAGAAGTATGCACACGAGCTTCTTTAAAACTTCTTGAGCCGATTATGAGAGTAGAGATTGTTACACCAGAAGATTATATGGGAGATGTAATTGGCGATTTAAATAGCCGAAGGGGCCATATTGAAGGGAGTGAAGCTAGAAGCAATATAACAGTGATAACTGCTATGGTACCTCTTGCAAATATGTTTGGTTATGTAAATAATTTAAGATCAATGTCGCAAGGAAGAGCTCAATATTCAATGTTCTTCGATCATTATGAAAAAGTACCTCAAAATGTTCAGGAAGAAGTAGCAAAAAAAATGGCTTAAAAGATGGAAAAACAAAATATTAGAATTAAACTTAGAGCATACGACAATAAAATTTTAGATCAATCGACGCAAGATATAGTAAATACTGTAAAAAGAACAGGTGCCAACATCAAAGGTCCTGTTCCACTACCAACAAAAATAGAAAGATATACCGTCCTAAGATCCCCACATATTGATAAAAAAAGTAGAGAACAATTTGAAACAAGAACACATAAAAGATTGATCGATATTGAAGAGCCAACACCCCAAACTATTGAAGCGTTGATGAAATTGGATTTAGCTTCAGGGGTGGATGTTGAAATAAAGATATGAGGTAGCAAATGAAAAATATTGGTTTAATTGGAACAAAAATTGGAATGAGCAGAGAATTTTTTCCTATAGGAATATCTGTTCCAGTAACTGTTATAAAAATAGAAAAGGGAAGAGTGATAGATTTAATTACAAAAGATAAAAGAGGATATGATGCCATTAAGGTGGGGTTTGGAAAAATTAAAACATCTAAATTGAACAAGTCTATGAAAGGTTTTTACAGTAAAAAATCTACAGAACCAAAAAAATATTTGAAAGAATACAGGGTAGAAAATATATCAAATTTCAAAGAAGGAAATGAAATTGGATTAGAAATTTTTAAAGATGTTAAATTTGTTGATGTTACATCAAAAAGCATCGGCAAAGGGTTCGCTGGAGTAATGAAAAGACACAATTTTTCAGGTTTAAGAGCATCACATGGAGTATCAGTATCGCATCGATCCGGTGGTTCAACTGGACAACGTCAGGATCCAGGAAAAGTATTTAAAGGAAGAAAAATGGCTGGACACATGGGAGATAAAATTAGAACTACGTTGAATCTAGAGATAATAAAGTCAGATTTAAACAATGATTTAATATACCTAAAAGGTTCTATCCCAGGATCAAAAAACACATTAGTATTCTTGAGGAATTCAGTTAAAAAAATAAATAAAAAAACAATTTTAGAAAAAAATAAAATAGATGAAAAACTGGATGAAAAGCTAAATAAAACGAGTGTTAAGAAAGAACAAATAACTTCAAAAGTTGAACAAAAAAAAGAAGAGATACTAAAGAGGGTATAAAAAAAAGATTTAAAAAGTGAATAAATGGTGAAAATAGATAGCATAAGTATACAAGGTAAGGTGACAGCATTTGAAATTTCAGAAAAAATATTTTTTTCTGACATAAATAATAAATTAATCGGACAGGTTCTTTATTCTCAAATTGCAAATTCAAAACCAAGGCTTGCAAAAACAAAACAAAGAAATCAAATAATAGGCTCTACAGCGAAAATTCATGCTCAGAAAGGTACTGGAAATGCAAGACATGCAAGTAAAAAAGCACCATTATTTGTTGGTGGTGGTGTAGCGCATGGACCTAAAGGAAAAGTTTGTAAAGCAAGAAAGATAAATAAGAGGGAAAAAAAAAATAGTTTAATTAGTGCAATAACCCAAAAAACTAAAAATAAAAATCTAATAATATTTGAAGATATTAAAGACAAGATTAGTAAAACAAAACAATTTATCAAATTTTTAAAAATAAATAGAATTAGCAATGCTTTAATTGTTGTAGATTTAAAAACTAAAAAAAACATCGAGTTATCAGCAAGAAATATCCCTAATATAAAATTAATTGATGGATCATATCTAACTACATACGATGTCTTAAAATATAAACAAATTATGTTTACCGAATCTTCAACTAAAGAATTAGAAAAAAGGCTTTTAGATCATGAATAAAATAAGTTTATATGATGGGATATTAAGTCCAGTGGTAACTGAAAAATCAACTAACTTATCTGAAATAAATAAAGTTGTATTTAAAGTAAATAGTTTAGCTGATAAAAAATCTATTAAAAAAAGTATTGAAAAAATTTTTAAAGTGAATGTTATTAAAGTAAATATAATTAATAAACGAAGAAGAATTAAGATAGCAAGAGGTAAAAAAGCTAAAGTTCGAGGATACAAGAAAGCAATTATTACATTAAAAAAAGGTCAAAATATTGATTTAACTACAGGAATATGAAATGACATTAAAAACATTTAAGCCCTATACAAAATCAACTCGAGGAACGGTTATTATTGCGAAGAAAGATCTATGGAAAGGTAAGCCGATCAAATCACTTACATTTGGAAAAAAATCTGTTTCTGGAAGAAATAATCTAGGACGAATTACATCAAGAAGAAGGGGATCTGGACATAAACAAAAATTTCGTAAAATAGATTTTTTTAGAAACAAACATAATATTGAAGCAGTGGTTGAAAGAATTGAATATGATCCCAATAGAACTTCTCATATTATGTTAGTCAAGTATGAAGATGGAGAAAAAGCATATATGCTACTACCTCAAAGAATCAAAATTGGAGATAAAATTGTTTCGGGAAATAAAAAAGAGATAAAGGTAGGAAATTGTATGCCTTTGAGTGATATTCCTGATGGAACGGCAATACATAACGTTGAAATGAAACCTGGTGGAGGTGCTAAAATCGCAAGGTCGGCAGGTTCATCCGTTCAAATTACTGGCTCAGATGGAGGATACTCAATAATAAAACTAGCGTCAGGTGAAATTAGAAAAATAATTAGTAGAGCAAAAGCTACCATTGGCGTTTTGTCTAATCCCGATCAAAAAAATATAAAAATTGGTAAAGCTGGAAGAAGTAGATGGTTAGGCGTCAGACCAAGTGTAAGGGGGGTGGTAATGAATCCCGTAGATCATCCTCACGGAGGAGGTGAAGGGAAATCTTCTGGAGGCAGAAATCCTGTTTCACCATGGGGGCAATCTGCAAAAGGATTAAAAACAAGGAATAATAAAAGAACAAACAAATATATTATTATGAGAAGAAAAAAGAGAGTTTAATTTATGGCTAGATCAGTGTGGAAAGGACCATTTGTAGATCCAAGTTTAATTAAAAAAATTGAAAAACAAAAAAATATGACAAAAAATATGAAACCAATTAAAACTTGGTCTAGAAAGTCAACAATAATTCCTGAATTTGTAGGAACAAACTTTTTGATACATAATGGAAAAAAATTTATATCAATTACCATTTCTGAAGATATGGTTGGACATAAACTTGGCGAGTTTTCACCAACCAGGCAATTTTCTGGTCATACCCCAGCAGATAAAAAAGCTAAACAAGTGGCAGCAGCATCCGATAGTAAGAAAAATTTAAATGAAAAAAAATAAACAAGTAGCAAATAAAGAAAATTTAGTTAAATCAGTCAACAAAAATGTGAGGAGTAGCACAAGAAAGATAGGATTAATTTTGAAGGGTATAGTTGGTAAAAAAGTTGATCATGCTTTGCGTGATCTAACTTTTGCTAACCAAAGAATATGTAAAGAAATAAAAAAAACTATACACTCGGCCGTAGCCAATGCAGAAAATAATTTTCAATATGATATTGATAAATTATTTGTAAAAGAAGCATATTGCGGCAAATCAATAGTGATGAAAAGATTTAGACCTAGAGCAAAAGGAAGGGCAAGCCCTATAAAAAAACCATATAGTAATTTGACAATTATATTGTCAGACAAAACTAGAAAGCTGGAGAATCATGGGACAAAAAGTTAATCCTGTCGGTTTTAGATTAGGTGTGAATAGGGGATGGGACTCCGTTTGGTTTGCAAAAAAAAGTCAATTTGGAAAAAATTTAATTGAAGATTTTAAAATTAGAGAATATATAAAAAAAAATGTTATAAACTCAGGAATATGCAAAGTCCTGATCGAAAGATCAGCAAAAAAATGTTTTGTAACTATTTATACTTCTAGACCAGGTTTTGTTATTGGAAAAAAGGGAAGTGATATAGAAAAAATTAAAAGAAAAATATCCAAATTAACCAGTCACGATCTTACTCTAAACATTAAAGAAGTTAAAAAACCCGAACTAAATAGTTATTTGGTTGCTGAAAATATATCTCAACAGTTAGTAAAAAGAATTTCATACAGAAGAGCAATGAAAAGAGCAATACAGTCCGCACTAAGATTGGGCGCCAAAGGAATAAAGGTTTGTGTAAGCGGAAGATTAGCTGGCAACGAAATTGCCCGAACCGAATGGTTAAGCGAGGGAAGCATTCCTTTGCACACTTTAAGAGCGGATGTTGATTACGCTGAATCGGAAGCTTTAACTACCTATGGAATGATAGGAGTCAAGGTTTGGATATATAAAGGAAAAATATTTAGAAAAGAATTCAGTCAAAAAACTAATACAATTTAATCATGATGCAGCCAGCAAGAACGAAATATAGAAAAGCACATAAAGGGCGAATTCATGGAAAAGCCTCCAGATGTGACAAACTTAATTTTGGTGAATATGGAATAAAAGCTTTACAACCAGATAGAATTATCTCAAATCAAATTGAAGCAGCGAGAGTGGCATTAACAAGATATATGAAAAGAACAGGAAAAGTATGGACAAGAATATTTCCTAATATTCCTGTGTCAAAAAAGCCCACGGAAGTTCGTATGGGTAAAGGAAAAGGAGCTCCAGAATTTTGGGTCTGCAGAGTAAAGCCCGGCAGAATTTTGTTTGAAGTTGATGGGGTAACAGAATCAATTGCAAAAGTAGCTTTATATAAAGCATCAGCAAAACTTCCAATTAAAACAAAATTTATAAAAAGATAATTTATGAAACTTAGAGAAATAAATAAACTTACAAAAGATCAATTGCACAAAAATCTCGATAAATTTAAAAAAGATTTATTTAACTTAAGGTTTAGAAAAACTAATGGACAGTTAACAAATCCATCAAAGTTTAGAGAAACAAGAAAGACAATTGCAAGAATTACTACATTAATTAATAAAAAATAATATGCCAAAGAAAATATTAAAAGGAAAAGTGATTAGTGATAAAAATAAAAAAACTATAGTTGTGTTGGTAGAGAGAAAATATCAACATCCTTTTTTAAAAAAGATTGTTACTAATAAAAAAAAATACCACGCCCATGATGAAAAAAATAAGTTTAAAATTGGTGACACTGTACGTATTGAAGAATCAAAACCATATTCTAAAAATAAACAATTTAAAGTAATAGAGGAAAGTAAATGATTCAAGTGCAAACAGAATTATTTGTGGCAGATAATACAGGAGCAAAAAAAATTGAATGCATTAAAGTTTTAGGTGGCTCAAAAAGAAGATATGCTTCGATAGGAGATACAATTGTAGTTAGCATCAAGGAAGCTATTCCAAGGGGAAAAGTAAAGAAAGGCTCGGTATACAAAGCTGTAATAGTAAGAACTAAACAAGGTATTTTTAGAAACGACGGTACAAAAGTAAAATTTGACAATAATGCAGCTGTGTTAACAGATGAAAAAGGCGAACCATTAGGAACCCGAATTTTTGGTCCAGTAACGAGAGAACTTAGATCCAAAGGTCAAATGAAAATAATTTCATTAGCACCAGAAGTTTTATAATTTATGAATTTAAAAAAAGGAAATTTGGTAAAAGTGCTAACAGGTAAGGATAAAAATAAATCAGGTGAAATTATTGAAGTAATAAATAGATTAAATAAAGCAAAGGTTAAAGGTATAAACATTGTTAAAAAACACTTAAAAACAACAAAAGAAAAAAAGGGAGGAATTGTCTCTAAAGAAAATTTTATTCATTTATCAAATTTAAAAAAAATGGAGGATAAGAAAGACAAAACTGAAATAAAAAAAGGAATTAATAAAAAATGAATCCAAGATTAAAAGAGTTATATTTTTCTAAAATACAAACAAATTTGGTAAAAAAACTTTCCTTAAAGAATAAATTGATGAGCCCAAAATTTAAAAAAGTTGTTATTAATATGGGATTGGGAACAGATGGAAATGATAAAAAAATTTTGAAATCTTATTCAGATGATATGGCCATGATAACTGGACAAAAACCAATTATTACAAAATTTAAAAAATCTATATCAAACTTTAAAACAAGAAAAAACACAGACGCTGGTTTAAAAGTGACTTTAAGAAAAAACAAAATGTACGAATTTATTGATAGACTTGTTAATATTGCTCTTCCAAGAATAAAAGATTTTAGAGGTTTAAGTTTACGTAGTTTTGATAAATTTGGTAATTATACCCTTGGAATTAAAGAGCATGTTGTTTTTCCAGAAGTAAATTTTGACAAAGTTGAAAAAATACGTGGTTTAGATATTACAATTGTAACTCATGGGACAAATAAGGATCATAATTTGGCTTTATTAGAGGAATTTAATTTTCCTTTTAACAAAGAAAATAAAAATTAATTATAAAAAATGTATGGCAAAAAAAAGTTCAGTAAATAGAAATAAAAAAAGAATTGCATTGAATTTGAAATTTGCAAATAAAAGAAAAAAATTAAAAGAAATAATTATGAATAAGAAAGTAAATTTAGAAGAAAGGTTTAAAGCCCAAATGAAATTGTCAAAAATGCCAAGAAATTCATCTAAAACTAGAGTTAAGAACAGATGTGAAATTACCGGAAGATCTCATGGAGTTTATAGAAAATTAAGAATTTCAAGAATAACTTTGAGACAACTAACTTTACAGGGAAAAATACCTGGAATGATAAAATCAAGTTGGTAAGAAAGAAAGGAATACATGAGTTTTACAGATCCTATAGGTGACATGATAACAAGAATTCGGAATGGTCAAATGAGATCATTTGTTAAAATTGAAATGCCCGCTTCATCTTTTAAAGGTAAAATTTTAGAAATACTTAAAAAAGAGGGTTTTATTTTAAATTATTCACTGGATCAAACTAATGTAAGAAAAACAAAATTTTCAATTAATTTAAAATATAATTCGGGTTCACCAGTAATAAATAATATTGAAAGAATTTCCAGACCAGGAAGAAGATTTTATTCAAGCGCTCAAAGTATTCCAAAGATACAAAATGGCTTAGGTATAGCGATTATTTCTACTTCTAAAGGAATAATGACTGATGCAGAAGCAAGAAAAGCTAAACTCGGTGGTGAAATTATTTGTAAGGTATTTTAATGTCAAAAATTGGTAAAAAAAAAATTTTAATTCCAAAAGAAGTCAATCTGTCAATTAATGCTGACAACCTTGATATAAAGGGACCTCTTGGTAGCAAGAAAATTAATTTAGATACAAAACTCTTTGAAGTAAACCTTAGTAAAAACAACGAATTATCAATTGTACCAAAAAGAAAAAACGATGATATTAAAAAAATGTGGGGTATGAATCGGAGCCTTTTAAATAATGCTGTTATTGGAGTTAATAAGGGTTTTGTGAAAACATTAGTAATGACTGGAGTTGGTTACAAGGCAGCTATAAAAGGCAATAGCTTGAACTTACAACTTGGCTATAGTCATGATACCAATTTTGAGATTCCAAAAGATGTAAAAATTAGCGTAGAAAAACAAACAATAATTAAAATCAGTAGTTTTGATAAACAGTTGGTTGGTATGGTTGCATCAAAAATAAAATCATTTCGACCTTCCGAGCCATATAAAGGTAAAGGAATTAAAGAAAAAGGAGAGTATGTGCTACGCAAAGAAGGTAAAAAGAAATAAAAAATGAGATTAGATAAAATAGTTAAAAAAAAATCGAGAATAAGAAATAAATTAAAAAAATTTAATACAAATAATAGATTAAGATTAACTGTGAATAGATCTTCCAAAAATATTTCTGCTCAAATAATAGATGATATAAATAACAAAACTATAGCTACCGCATCTTCGGTAGAAAAAGATATTAAGAAAATTGCTAAAACAAAAAAGTCGGATCTATCATTATTGGTTGGTGAAGCACTTGCAAAAAGAGCAAATATGAAAAATATAACCAAAGTATATTTTGATAGGGGCCAATATAAGTATCATGGAAGAGTTAAATTATTAACAGATGCTTTAAGAAAAAATGGTTTGGAGTTTTAACAAATGCAAAACGATGAATTAAAAGAAAAACTAATTTATATTAATCGAGTTACAAAAGTAGTTAAAGGAGGAAGAAGATTTACCTTTTCAGCTCTTGTGGTGGCAGGGAACCAATCTGGAAAATTGGGGGTTGCGCATGCTAAAGCGAAGCAGGTTACGGATGCAATTAAAAAAGCCACAGATTTAGCTAAGAGAAGACTAATTCATATTCCACTTAAAGAAGGAAGAACATTACATCACGATGTTGAGGCAAAAGAAGGTTCGGGAAAAGTGATTTTAAGATCGGCTCCTAAGGGAACGGGAATTATAGCAAGTGGATCAATAAGAGCAGTATGTGAGGTTGTAGGAATAAAAGATATTGTGGCTAAATCATTAGGTTCATCAAATTCACATAATGTAGTTAGAGCATGTATGAAGGGTTTATTGAATCAACTTTCACCAAAAAATATTTTATCTTTACGTGGTAAAAAAAAATCCGAAATAACTGAGAATAAAATATAAATGTATCTGAATTCATTAAATTATAAAGTTAAGACTAAAAAAATTAGACTGGGCAGAGGTATAGGATCTGGAAAGGGTAAAACATCAGGTCGAGGACACAAGGGTCAGAAAGCACGTTCAGGGATAGCAATAAAAAGTTTTGAAGGTGGGCAGATGCCTTTATATAGAAGGCTTCCTAAGAGGGGTTTTGTCTCAATTAAAAAAAAAAAAATTGGAAAAATAA